>Ga0208047_1000754_pt1 | contig 11973 bp, 12 predicted proteins | sample Kivu_220m_FD_184162 | JGI IMG/M metagenome (GOLD analysis project Ga0208047, IMG submission 184162) | Freshwater microbial communities from Lake Kivu, Western Province, Rwanda to study Microbial Dark Matter (Phase II) - Kivu_220m (SPAdes)... | ecosystem: Environmental > Aquatic > Freshwater >...
AATTTGCTTTGCCCATAAGTCGAAACCGGATAGGCCGGTTCATCTTCGGTGCGCAGTTTCCAGCGACTGGCTGGACCTGCCGCCGCCAATGAACTGACGTAGATAAAATGGGGTTTAACTGAACCCAGACTGATTGCCGCCTGCACAAGGTTGGCGGTACCGTGTGCATTGACCGTTATGTATTCGGCGGCATCCCGCCCTTTAATTTCTCCGGCTAAGTGAAAAATGACTTCACAGCCCTGCATACCAGCGATGAGAGATTCCGGCTTTGACAGATCACCATTGACCCATTCCACACGCTCGGCAAATTCCGCCGGTCGTATACTGGTCGGGCGCGCCAGACAGTGCACGGTATGATTTTCAGCCAGCAGGCGACGTACTAAATGTTGTCCGATAAAACCGGTCGCGCCGGTGACAAATACATTCATCAGATCGGTTCACCTTGCCGGTGGGGAAAAGCCGGGCTGTTTTCTATGCCATCCAGAAGAGCATCGGCTTGCCGCTGAAACATCAGCATTGCTACTACCCAGCCATTCGCCAGCACGATAGAATAGAACAGAAACCAACCCGGGTGCCCGGCGATTAGTGCTACCATCAGGACGCCATAATGCATGGACTGGTCAATGCCTAACCAACCTCTCAATAACCAGTAATTGTAATGATAATAGGCATGTGGCTCGTGTTTCAGAGTTGTAGTGGTAAAATTACTTTGCCAGCGTGCATAGGTCAGGTACAGTCCGAGCAATATTTTCTTGGAAAAGGCACCGCGTTGCGTTTTTAATACATCCAGCTGGGCTTGCCAGGTCGTACACTCTTCTACTGGCGAATGACGCTGACCAAGAGCGTGAAACTGAAACTGACCGCGGTAATAATCTACGAGTGAGGAATGCAGGATCATGGACAGCATCGCCATTAGTGCCAATAGCCAGCCGGGCAGTAAGTAATGTACTCCGCCACGGGATGCCATTATGGCCAGCCCGCTGAATAGCAGCAGTCCGTTGACATAATCCACGATGCCGTCAATAATGCGTCCGTAAACGGTACCATTGCGATACAGCCGGGCTAACATACCATCCGCACAATCGAAGACGATCATAGCGCAATAAAAGCCGGCGGCGATTTTCAAGCTGAGCGGGTCGCCCAGCGTCAAAAAGGCGCTCGCGATTAAACCGGTCAGCAGGGCGCATCCGGAGATTTGGTTGGGGGTCAAATTCCACGGTCGCAAACCCTTGATGAGACCAAAAGCCAGGGGCCGAAAGAAAAAGAGATCTGGCCAACCTTCAACAGCCAGCGGTTTGAGGGTGCTCAGATATTGGCGATAAAGCTCGCGGGCTTTAGCACCGGATGGTTTTTTCATAGAGTCGGTAGGTCTTATAGCGTCGCACGCCGGAAATTTTTTCCAGCGTTTTGATCATGGGGAGATTGTTTTCGAGTATCCAGGACATCTCGCCCTTCGTGAAACCATGCTGCAGGCCGTTTTTAAAAGTCTCGTAGTAAAAGAGAAGGTCAATGCCCTTATGGCGGTATTCCTTGAGTACGCCCATGATCAGCACCCGTACACCCCGGATTTTTTTCATTCCGGTCAGCAGGCGGAAGATACCAAAAGGCAGGAGCCGTCCATTCAGACCGATCAGCAGTTCGTTCAAATCCGGCACAGTGACGGAAATGCCGACGGGCACTCCGTGCATTTCGGCGATGAAATTCATATCCGGCAGGGCGATTTTCTTCAACGCTTCTTTCAGGTAATTGATTTCTGAATCGGTAAAAGGAACGGCGCCCCAGTTTTCCGACCACGCGGCATTGTAGACGGCCTTGAGGCGGGGGATTTCTGCTTCCAGATGCTTTAAGTCCACAGGTCGAATCGTAAAATCAGCGGTAGCTTGGATGTCATGGGCTACCTGCGTGAGCATCGAAGGGATCGCTGCGGCCTGCTCGATGGTGTAAGCATAAAGGTCAATTGCCTTGGAGAAACCGGCTTTTTCGATGAGACGCTGGTAATAAGGTGGATTGTAGGGCATCATGATAACCGGCGGCAGGTCGAAAGCATCCACTAAAAGCCCGCAATCCTCGTTCTGAGAGTAATTCTCCGGACCGCGGATTTTATGTATTTCCCGCGCGGCTAACCATTCCTCAGCTCTTTTAAAGAGCGCGTCGGCGACAGCCTGGTCATCAATAGATTCGAAGAAACCGAAGAATCCGGTGGCATCCTGATAGACTTGCAGGTGATTATTGTTTTTAATGGCGACAATGCGGCCGACCAGCTCGCCCCGCCGCCGGGCTAAATAAAACTGTGCCTCGGAGTGTTCGAAAAAAGGAAACCTGGTGCGGTCAAAGGTTTTGCGCATCTCGCCTAGCAACGGCGGCACCCAGTTGAGATAACTCCGGTATATCTGCCAGGGGAAGCGGATGAACTGTCGCATTTCCTTTGGATTTGAAACCGGAAAAACCTCGATTTTCATGCTAGCTCCCAAAATTGGACAAATTTAATATACCCAGCCGCAATTGTTCAAAAAAACCGCCGAGCGGTTTGGCTACAGAAGATTGAACTAAGAATGGCGCAGGCGCCAAAGCTGTCCGAGCAAATCCTCGAGTACCTGTCCCAAATGTTCATCGCGGGCGGTTGTCACGTCCGGTTCATTATGCAAAACGATATAAGGAACGCGGTGACCTTTGATGGTGACAAATTGCGGATCCGGGCCGCGGAACGTTTCCCAGTCCACTTCTTGATAGAGTCGGGTCAGCTTCTCGTCGGGAAGGCCATGTTCGAGGATGCTATCGGGCTTGGCGGGATTGAAGCGTTTGCGATTCTTGCGCAGAGATTCCTCGAATGGAACATCAATGTAAAAAATTGCGGCCTTGCGCAGGATTTCGTCCGAGAGGTGCGGATAGGCGGCCTGATAGCCCCCATGTTCAGTACCGCGGGAGAATTCCACGAGGGCGGTGGTATCGTCGTGCAGACGGGGATTGTCCCGGAGGTGTTTGTTATAATCCATGGAAATGCGCTCGATTAATAAATGCCATTGGTATTCGTACAGGAAATAGCCGTCCCGGTCAGTGTGCAGGCGCGGTTGGTGCATGATTTTTTCCAGAATGGCATCCTCTTCGAACCAGGTCCAGAGCATGGGAAAATCATCAATTTCGTCCAGTTTGCCAATGTGAAACCGGCGCATGCGCTCCTCGAGCGGGGTCTTTTTCAGGTAGTCAATAACCTCCGACTTGCCCGACGCCGGGCGACCATTGAGAATGAGAATTTCGAAAAGGTGGTGACTCATAATTTTCTCCCTGTAATAGACATTTTTTATTAATGGCTCTTGTGACCTTTGGGTAAGGCGTTCCAGAGTCGGCTCATCACAATGGCGCCAATGATGGCAAAAGGAATCGGCCAGAGTTTCCAAACCTGCCAGCCGAGGTTAGTGGTGATGTATCCGACAGCCAGACCGACGAAAGCCCCGGCCAAATACTGGATACCGTCGATTAAACCCACGGCGGTCGCCGCGGCTTTACGTCCGCCAAAATCCATCGTTGCCGCCCCGCCAATCATGCCGTGGGCGCCGTTCACGAAGAAAGACAGAATGGCGAGAATGACCGCGGCGGCATAGGGCCCGAAATGCCCGGCATCCGCGAAGTAAAAGAGCGTCAGCATAACCACCATTCCGATGAAGCCATAGACGATGACCGGTGCCCGACGTCCTTTATACAGACGATCGGACATGATGCCGAAAACAAAACCGCCAATGATGCCGCAGATAGCAATGCCCCACGCGGTCAATTGAGCCGGCAGGTTGGTGCCGACCAGCCCGTGAATTTCTTTATAGTAAACCGGCCACCAGGCATCCACGACACTGCGCCGCACAAAGCCGATCATCATTGAACCGATGGCAATCATCCACATTACCTTGCTGGTGAAGACCTTGGTCAGGACTTCCCGGAAATTTAATTTTTCGTTGTCCACACCGGTGCCATCGCCGGTATCGAAAGCCGGATAGCCCGCCTGCTCCGGTGTATCCCGGACAAAGAAAACGGTCAATACAAACAAGCCCGCCACAAACAATGCCGGCAACCAGAACGCCCAATACCAGGTCAGATATTTGACAATGAGAGGAGTTCCGGAAAATGCCAAAATCAGGCCGAAGCGAATCAGAATCCCGAAAATTGCGGCGAACGTTCCCCGTTCCCGAATATGAAACCACTGGGCGTTGATTTTAACGATGGAAAGCGCCCCGAAGGACTGAAAATAGCCATTGAACGCCCAGATGATCGCTAAACCCCAGACCAACATGCTTTTGGAAAATCCGGGGGCCAGAAGCGCCGGACTGAGCAGCTGTCCGTCATCCCAAACCGCTGCGCTTTGTACGAGGAAGTGAGACAGTCCAAATAAGGTGTTCATAATTACCACGCCGACCGCCCCGATTAAAAATGCTTTGCGTCCTCCGATGCGGTCGGCCAGCGGGCCATTGATCACCACCGACAGACCGTAGACGAGGGGCAGAAGGGTTTCGAATATCCCCAAATCGCTTTTTACCCAGCCGAAAATTTCCAGTAGGGTCGGTGCGATAGCCGAAAAATTATAGCGCGACATATAGAACAATGAATACATGAAGCCGATAATGATCCAGTTTTGAAAACGCCGGGCCTTGTATGCCGGCGTATGGTCTGGTCGCTCCCACAGGGTTTCTGCCATCAGGTTACTCCTTGATTAATCTTTGGTTTGACGAAGTAGTGGTATACCTTGCACCTTTGTAAATCTATAATTTCGGTGCGAAAAACCAAACTTTATTTTTTTCCAGTTTTTGACTAACTTGCCGCCATGCAAAATATTAGAATTTTACTCAATGGCAAAGCGGAAACCGTTCAACCCGGACAAACTATCGGCACCATATTCGCCAATTGTCTGCCGGAAAGCCGCTACGTACCCTTTATTGCGGTTAAAAACAATGCCTTTGTTTCGCTAAACGAGGTCATCCAGGAAGCCGCGCACATTTCCAGCCTGCAGTACTTTTACGAATCTTCCCGGCGGGCTTATGAAAATGCCGTGATCGCGACGCTGAATTTTGCCGCTGATCTGCAACATCCGGGTGCGGAACTCCATTTAATGCACAGCATGTGCGACGGCATTTTTTGCCGCTTCTCCAATGCCACGCTGAATAATCAGGACGTCTTTCTGCAATTGGGCGAGGTCTTTCGATCCCTGGTCAGGAAAGATTATCCGATCCTTCCTGTGCTGACTTCACGCCTCGATGCGATCAATTATTTTCGGGACGTTGGGCGCCTGGACACGGCCGAGCTCCTGAAATATGGGACGTCCGGTTACCTGACCCTGTATACCATGAATGGGAAACGCTACTGGTTGCCTTCGCCGCCGGCGCCCCGTACGGGTCTGCTGAATGTCGTCGAAATCAAACCCTACGACGATGGGTTCGTCATGCGCTGTCCAACGGAAGGCGATCATACGCGACTCCATCCATTTCGCGATCAATTACGCTTGTATGAAATCTTTCAGGAGTCCGAACGCTGGGGCAAAATATTAGGAGTCCAATACGTTGCGCACCTGAACCGGATGATTGCCGAGAATCAAATTTCGGATATCATCAAGGTTGCTGAAGCTCTGCATGAGAAAAAGATCGCCAGCATCGCTGATGAAATAGATCAACAGCATAAGCAGTTGATTTTCGTTGCTGGGCCGTCCTCGTCTGGTAAAACAACCTTTTCCAAGCGCCTGGCAATCCAGTTGCGGGTTTTGGGGTACAAGGTCGTGTTGTTATCCTTGGATAACTACTTCCTGGACCGGGATGAACTCCAGCGACGCCAGGGCGCTGACCTGAATTTCGAGGTCCTGGAGGCCATTGATCTGAACCTGCTCAACGAGCAGTTGAATCGTCTCCTGCAGGGCGAAACGGTGACGCCGCCGGTCTATGATTTTCACAAAGGGGTGAAAAATCCCGGCACGCAAACGATCACAGCTGATCCGCATACGGTATTTATTTTGGAGGGAATTCACGGTATCAATCCGGATTTGACAAGCGGCATCAGCGATGCCTGTAAGTACAAGGTGTATGTCAGCGCCCTGACGCACCTGAATTTCGATCAGAGCAACCGTATCCCGACCCACGATACCCGACTGATCCGGCGAATTGTGCGTGATGCCAAGTATCGGGGGTACAGTGCGGCGGATACCATCGGGATGTGGAAGAAAGTGGTAGAGGGCGAAAAACGCTACATTTTTACCTATCAGGGTTCGGCCGATGTCATGTTCAATACCTCTCTGCTATACGAAATCGGGGTGCTAAAAGTTGCCGCGGTGCCAGCCCTGAAACTAGTACCAGAAGAGCATCCGAGTTTTCCCGAAGCCCAGCGGTTGTTGGATATGTTGGCCTATTTTCTCCCTCTGGATGAAGACGAAATACCACCTACCTCCATACTGCGGGAGTTCATCGGTAAGAGCTCCTTTACCTATTAAGCTGCGCGACCCGGTGTAGCCTCGGTCACCAGCTTACGGCCACGGGAGCCTTAAGCCCGTTCAAATTGAGGGCGGAGGTTAGAAGGGGATTTCTTCGTCCGGCAGTTTATTTTGCGGGGCTTCGCCTTCCGTACCTTCCTTTTCACGTCGCGCACCGCCGCTACCCAGCAGAGTCACTGTATCAACGACGATGTCGGTCTTATAGTGCTTCTGACCATCCTTGTCTTCCCATTGCCGGGTTTGCAGGCGACCTTCGACGTATACCAATTGACCTTTTTTCATCCATTCCTTGGCGAATTCCGCCTGGGTCCGCCATAAGGTCAAATTGTGCCATTCGGTGCGGTCCTCGCGCTTGTTATCCTTGGTGCGGATGGATTCGGTCGTCGCTAAGGACACTTCCGCAACCGGATCACCATTCGGCGTGTAGCGCACCTCGGGATCGCGTCCCAAATGACCGACAAGGATAACCTTGTTGACGCTACCTCTTGCTCTTGCCATGCATTACCTCCATTATTTTGTGACAGACTTTTTATGTCGGTCAAATATCCCGCGACCGACTTTTCACCCAAATAATACTAAAAGAATTAGTTTTTGTCAAATGTTTTTTTAATGTCCAGGCGTCAGACCCAGCCGATCCCGCACGCGTCGAAAGGCGGCGACCGCCTGGTCAATCTGTTCCGGAGTATGCGCTGCCGAAAGCTGCACCCGAATGCGCGCTTTACCCCGCGGAACAACCGGATAAGTGAAACCAATTACATAAATACCTTCCTGCAACAGGTGATCGGCCATCTTGATTGCCAGTGGTTCGTCATATAGCATCACCGGTACGATGGCTGTCTCGCCGGGTATAATCGCGAAACCATTCTGTTCCATTTGCTGACGAAAATAGCGGGCATTGTCTAAAGTGCGCCGCGGCAGGGCGGGGTGCTGGTGGATCAATTCGAGGGCTTTGATCGTAGCCCCGACAACCGCCGGTGACAGGGTGTTGGAAAACAGGTACGGACGTGAGCGCTGGCGCATGAACTCGATGATGGCCTGTCGGCCGGAAATACAGCCGCCGGAAGCACCGCCCAGCGCCTTGCCGAAGGTCGTGGTGATAATGTCAATTTTGCCAATCAACCCAAAGTGTTCCGCGGTCCCGCGGCCAGAAGCACCCAGGTAACCGGTAGCGTGAGAATCATCGACCATCACCAACGCATCATACTGCTCGGCGAGTTCGCAAATTTGCGGTAGCGGGGCAAGGTGCCCGTCCATCGAGAAGACCCCGTCGGTGGCGATGATGCGGTACTTGGCATCGCGGGACTCCTGCAGACAACGAGCGAGGTCGTTCATATCCATATGATTAAAGCGGAACCGCTGGGCTTTGCAAAGGCGCACCCCGTCAATAATCGAGGCATGGTTCAGCTCATCGGATATGATCGCACACTTTTCATCAAAGAGCGGTTCAAACACGCCTCCGTTGGCGTCGAAACAGGAGGAGAAGAGGATTGTATCGTCGGTGCCTAAGAAATCGGAAAGGTTTTTTTCCAGCTCTTTGTGAATAGTCTGAGTGCCGCAGATGAAGCGCACCGACGAAAGCCCATAACCCCATTGCTGAAGGGCCTGTTGGGCGGCTTGAATAATTTCAGGATGATTAGCCAATCCCAAGTAATTGTTGGCGCAGAAATTGATCACTTTCCGACCATCCGCGAGGGTGAGAAGAGTATCCTGGGGACTGGCGATAAGGCGTTCGGATTTATAGAGTCCCTGAGCGCGAATTGCGGAAAGTTGTTCTACCAGATCAGCCTGCATTTTCCCGAACATATAACTCCTTTTACTTTTCAATTATTACCATGGCAACGGCCAGATTTTGCAGGTGACTTAGAGAAAGATGCACGGTCTTCAATTGCTGAGCCGCGAGGTACTGCTGAGTCTTGCCATAAAACTTGAAGCCGGGTTTGCCTAATTCATCGTTCACGATTTCGATTTCCTGGAAAGCCAATCCACCCCGCCAGCCCGTACCAAGAGCTTTAAAAAAGGCTTCCTTGGCGGCGAAGCGCGCGGCGAAATGCTGGGCACGGTTTTTTTGAGCATCGCAATAAGCCCGTTCTCCGGTGGTAAATAACTTCTCTGTGAAAGCGGAGTTCTCGTCCACCTGGCGGGCGATCCGCGTTACTTCGATCAAGTCAATGCCAATTCCGTGAATCACTGTTCCGTCCAATCTACAGCGTAAAATTTCTGACAGGCCCGTTGCTCAGCCACGGCTCTTGCCATTGATCAACCGCCGGTTGATTTCAGTTTTAATTGATGCAACATGTCACTGGTCATGCTGGCCAAGTCGAATTGCGGCCGCCAGTTCCATTCTTCCCGTGCGGCACTATCATCCAGTGAATTGGGCCATGAATCGGCAATGGCCTGCCGCAGAGGGTCAATCTGGTACTCTAAGTGGAAATCAGGAATGTGTTTGCGGATTTCGGCCGCGATCATTTCCGGCTCGATGCTCATGGCCGTGACATTGAACGCATTGCGGTGTTTCAGGCGTGTTGGATCCGCCTCCATCAGTTCGATCGCCGCCCTGAGGGCATCCGGCATATACATCATATCGAGATAAGTGCCGGCTCGCAGAAAGCAGGTGTAGGATTTTTGCGCCAAGGCCGCATAATAAATATGCACGGCGTAATCGGTCGTGCCACCGCCGGGGGGAGTTTTGTAGGAAATGATTCCCGGATAGCGCACTCCGCGGGTATCGACACTGAATCTTTTATTGTAGTAGTCACATAAAAGCTCTCCGGCAACCTTGGTTACGCCATACATGGTCGCCGGACGCTGAATGGTGTCCTGAGGCGTGCGCTCAGCAGGAGTAGTCGGCCCAAAGGCACCGATACTGCTGGGAGTGAACACGGAACAACCCGCTTCACGAGCGACCTCCAGGATGTTGTAGAGTCCGTTGAGATTGATTTCCCAGGCCACTTGCGGCTTGGCTTCCGCGACTGCCGAGAGCAATGCCGCCAGGTGATAGATTGTCGTGATACGGTGACGCCGAACGATTTCAGCAATCTGCTTGGCATTGGTCACATCCAACAATTCGAACTGACCAGATCCCAAGTCTTCGCAGGCTTCCGGCGAGCGTCGGTCGGTGGCAATGACATTTTGACTACCATAGCGTTGGCAGAGCTCCGGCACCAGTTCCGAACCGATTTGTCCGAGAGCTCCCGTGACTAATAACTTTTGCATGCAGTTCTCCAAATTAGAGGCCGACTTACCAGGTTTGAGAAAGAATTGATGCCGCGCCGGTCCGATTTTCTCTTCATAAGGGATGTAAATTATTTCAAACTTGGCTTATATTAACAAAAAGCAAGCCATGTCCAAAATATTTTTCTGAGCCAAGGGTAGCGCAGAGAACGCGGCAATGGAAAAAGGCAAAGCAGGAAACCGTACCCGTTTTTATCCCATTATTTTATCCGTATCGATCAAGAGAGCACGGTTTACGAAGTCAGACTCCTTTGCAATATAGCGGCGAATCATTTCACGAACATGATTTTCCGCTGAACCGTCCGACCACCTGAATGCAAATGCACAACACATACACCGGAACTAAGATTCAGCGGTTGCCAGGTATGAGTATAGGTGCCTTTAAGTTTGTAGGCATTGAGCAGAGATTCGACAACTTCACCGCGCAGATTATAAACGGTCAACGTTGTGGGACCATTTTCGCTTACACCATAGCGAATATTCAGCACCGGGTTGAACGGATTTGGATAAATCGCCTGCAGGCCGAACTGCGCAAGAAGCTGGGCCTCCTCAGCCTCGACCTTGACCTCGACCTCCTTATGCCAGGTGACCTTGCCACTGTAATCCACATCGGCGAATGTCTAGGTTTCGCTATTTTTACCGCTGCCAAGGTATGCCATGGCATGTCTATCCCGCGCGGACGGTTTGGTTGACGGGCTCTTCTGGGTCCAGTCATCCGCGGCCCGACAAATGATAACCGCCGCAAGAATAAGCCAATAAGTTCTCAGGGTTAAGTTCTGCATAATCCCTCCCGGGTGTGTATGGATTGTGGGGGGCAATGAATGAACGCGCCCTGTCGCTGTTCGTGCTAACCTGAAACGGTTAGTATCACGTTTATTCAGGCAGGGCATATCGGGGATAAACGTCAGCAAGCGTGCGACCTCCTCCATCGCTATCAGAGCTTACAAAGGGCTTGGTTATGGCAGGTAACAGCTAACTGATATTTTTTCCCGCAATCCATGCTTGGTGTATTCTTGATGGGAAAGAAAGTAAAAATATTTTCTATGTCTGTCAAGAATTTTTTCTGAGTTAAAGCTGAAAGGCTTTGTTATTCATCACAGGTTGCGGTTATTATTTTGGAGAAAACGTCCCGGTTACAGGAAGAATGAGAAACCCTGCCGACGCAAATGATCAGCGACCAGCGTCCTGCTCCGCGCTTCACAGATTAGCATCAAACCGGCACGGCTGTATGGGATGTGCCCCGCAGGATATTTCTGCCAGCCGGATGCGGAAAAATCCACGTACAGGGCTCCCTCCGGTGACTCGATAAAACCCTTGAGCCGGAAAATATATTTTCCAACTGCCGCGACCGCGCTTTGCAGTTCTTTCCATGTCAGGTTGGTCTTTTGAACATGTAGCCGTGCGAAATGCGGGTCGGGGCGGGGAGTTAATTCACCGGCACTGTGGTGAGCGTAAGGCATTTCCGCCAGCTGGCCGGTATCCATTTGACAGCGGATCGTGCGCAGGATCTGCGCCTGCGGATTCAGCGCCCGGACCTGTTCCTCAACCTGACCGATGATTTCAGGATTTGCCGTGTCGCATTTATTGATCAGGATAAGGTTCGCGGTTTCGATCTGGTTTTGCAGGTTTGGCAAAGTCAGGCGGAGTTTGGGAAAACTGCAGGGATCAACAATCGCAATAACCGAATGGAGCACATACTTCTGCGAAAGCTGGGATTCCACCAGTAGTTTGCCGATTACCTTGGGGTTGGCAATGCCGCTGGCTTCAATGACGACGCCCTCGAGAGTGTGGCCGCGGCCCGTCAATTCTGCCGGCAGGTTACGCAGGGTCTCGACAAAACGGGTTACCAGACACTGACAAAAAATACTCCCGCCCGGCAGGAGGAAGATATGGTCTGTTTCATTGCCGAGCAGTTTCCCGTCAATATCCAGAGCGGAGAATTCATTGATCAGATAGGCGATTTGACGCTGGCGGTTTTGCTGAATGTACTGGCGCAGGAAAGTGGTTTTGCCACTGCCGAGAAAACCGACCGTCAGAATCACGGGTATCATTTTTCTGCTATGCGGAGCGCTGTTTGGCGCGGGCTTTGGCGAGGATCGCCGCCTGCAGGCTGGGCTGATCCGGAATAATGGACATGAAAGCCACTTCGCCGTCGAGACAGATCGTCGGCAGACCGGTGACATTTAATTTTTTCATCATGGCGACGCCGGCTTCATCCTTGATTTTATGCTCACGAATGATGGTTTTGACTGTCAGGCCGGCGGCGGCCTTTTTGGCGGCTTCGA
>Ga0208047_1000756_pt1 | contig 11964 bp, 8 predicted proteins | sample Kivu_220m_FD_184162 | JGI IMG/M metagenome (GOLD analysis project Ga0208047, IMG submission 184162) | Freshwater microbial communities from Lake Kivu, Western Province, Rwanda to study Microbial Dark Matter (Phase II) - Kivu_220m (SPAdes)... | ecosystem: Environmental > Aquatic > Freshwater >...
TTGTTATCAGGGGCGACCTGGAGGTGAACGAAACCAAGCTCAAAAACTCGCTCAACTGTATTGATCTGCACCTCGCTAGCGAAGCTGAAACTAAGGCATCGGGACTGGTTTCCGGCTATGCCTCACCCATGAATCTTAAAGGAATCAAGATAATAGCCGATGATTCGATCAAGCTCGGGAGCAATTTCGTGGCCGGGGCCAACAAGCACGATGCACATTTTAAAAACGTCAATTATCCCCGGGATTTTAAGGTGAATCTTGTCACGGATATAGCCAGAGCGCGCGCCGGAGATTTATGTCAGAAGTGTAAGAGCAAACTTCTCGCTCAGAGAGGCATTGAAGTGGGCCATGTCTTCAAGCTGGGCACTTTTTTAAGTGAAAGGCTGGGCGCATATTTCCTGGATAAGGATGGAACCACCAAGCCTATAATAATGGGATGTTACGGTATAGGCCTGGGCAGGTTACTTGCCGCAGCAGTGGAACAGAGCCACGACGATAAAGGCATTATCTGGCCACTGCCTATCGCTCCTTTCCAGGTGCACCTATGCACTCTCAAGGCTGAAGATAACAAGGTTTCAGAGACTGCTGAGAAAATATATGCCGACTTCAACACCGCTGGCATCGACGTTCTTTATGACGATCGTGACGAGTCTCCGGGCGTTAAGTTCAACGATGCTGACCTCATCGGGATACCGCTGCGGGTGGTGGTGAGCCCCCGTTCACTGCAAAGTGGCGGTGTGGAAATCAAATGGCGCAAAGAGAAACAATCCCGGATAATCCCACTTGATGGACTGACAGAGGCAGTTAAGACCTTTTTAAATATAGACGGTACCTGTTGAGCGCGGCGAGAGATTTTATCGCAATCGCCGCCGACGGATAAACCGGCACCGAATTGTTTTCAAGGTTCTCTATAAGTTCACCGCCCAGCTTCAACATGTAAGGTGGCCATACAGCCAGCGGTTTACCCTTCGTTTTTGCCTTTTTGAATGGGTCGCAAAAAGTCTCGGGCTTAATGTGGAAAGCTTTCGGCGGCAACTGCAGGACTATACAATCCACATTCTCATCTTCCAGCATCGCTTCAACAAAAACGCTGAGATTATTCTGCAGCGTGTGAAACGCATAGCAGATGCCGAAATCAAACGGATTCAATGGTATTTCCCAGGGTGGGAAAATCTCCTTCAGTTTCTCATAGCTGGACTGCCCGGGTTTTGCTATCTTAAAACCATTCTGCAAGCAATGGTCAATTGCTAAAACAGCCTCTCCACCCGGAAAGGTAGCAACTGCAATACGGTTTCCCTGCATGGGAGGTAAATAAGAAAAAGCCTTGGCATAATATAGGAAATCATCCAGTGTATCAACCCTGATTGCCCCGGCCTGTTTTAACGCCGCATCAAATACTGCGTCATTGCCACTTGCCATCGATCCTGTGTGTGTCATCACAGCCCTTGCCCCTGCCTCGGTACGCCCGCCCTTCAAAACGATAACCGGTTTAGTCCTTGTTATATTTCTTAGCACCTCGAAAAATCTCCTGGCATTACCTTTAATGGTTTCCAGGTGCATGAAAATAGCCTCTGTTTCCGGGTCCTGTACAAGATATTCCAGTGCATCAACTTCATTCACATCCATCTTATTGCCCAGGTCCAGCAGCTTGCTAACTCCCAGGTGGAAGTCGGACAGTATCCAGTCGAACCGGGGTTCGTACATGCCGGATTGAAAGATAAACGAAACGTTGCCTATAGGCAATTTCTTCAATGGAAAGAAGCTTATGGCAAAGTTGCAGCCGCTATTAACCGGGCTTAATACATTGGGGCCCATTGCCCTGATCCCGCTTTCCCTGAGTATGCGGGCGATCTCGTCCTGGTTTCTTTTGCCTTTCTCCCCGATTTCGGAAAAGCCGCCTGTTATCAATACCACACCGCCTACTTTTCTACCCGGCAACTCACGTATGATTTCAAGCACGCTCTGTGCCGGGACTGAGATAACCACAAGATCGATCTCTTCATCGATATCAGCTATCTTTTTATATGTTTTGAAACCGAGTATATCCTCTCCTTTTGGATTAACCGGGAAAATCTTACCCTGGTACCCAATGTTGACCAGGTTATTGACCAGTTGGTAGTTTACGGTAAATGCGTTCTTTGAAGCGCCAACGATGGCAACGCTCTTAGGATTCAGAAAACGGTGCAGGAAGTGTTGTTCAAGCATTTCTCAGGCTATCTCTATCAGTCGCTACCAAAACCTGATTTAACTAAGACCGTAAAGTAGCGCCCGACTCCTTTGCAAGCTTAGACAGGATCTGGCTCTGGATGCCATCCACTTCCTCATCTTTCAGAGTACGGTCTTCCGCCTGATATGTAATCCTGAATGCCATGGATTTTTGTCCGACGGGTACCTGTTCACCCGAATACAGGTCAAATAGTTTTACTTCAGCCACCAGAGGAAAACCCTTAATTAATTTCAATATGCTGTCATAGTTAATCTGATCATTTATCAATAAAGCAATATCCCTGGTTGTGCTGGGGAATTTTGACGCCGATTTATATACAAATTGCTTTGAAGACAAAGCCATGAGCTTATCAAGTTCAATCTCGAAAAGAACTGCGGGATCAGCTACGTCAAAATTAGAGAGGACCCGGGGATGAACCTCGCCCAGAGCTCCTATCTTCAGGTCGTGTACCATGATATCTGCGCTCTTTCCGGGGTTCAAGCTGTCATCGTTGCCAGGTATATAATCTGCTTTAATGCCATACCTGGCAAGTATTGTATCCACCACTCCTTTTGCAGTATAGAAGTCCGCGGGCTCGGGCTTCACTTTCCAGTACACACCTGGCGCTACGCTGTCTATCAGGCCGCAGAGCACCTCAATTTCCAGCGGCAGGTCTTTCTCCCTTGGAATATATACCTTCCCAATTTCAAACAGGCGGATATTATTTTCACGGTTTCGTTGATTGCGTGCTAAGACAGACAGCACACCTATCCGTATGCTGGTACGCAGTAACTCAAGTTCCCTGCTCATAGGATTCGCCAACTTGAGCGGCTCCGGGCCAACCAGTTCCCCCTCCGGTGACATCTTTTTTAGAACGTCGAGGCTGGTTAAAGGATAGGTGATGACTTCCTGGAAACCGCAGGCAACAAGTATGTCGCGCAGATCCTGCCTGAAAGGCATCAGCGGCGATCTCTCACCTGATGGCAGGGATGAACTCAGCATGGAGGTGGGGATATTATCGTAACCGACAATCCTGGCCACCTCTTCAACCAGGTCAGCAGTGCAATTCAGATCATTGCGCCACCACGGTGTCTCAACCTGGATAATTTTACTGGAGCTATCCTTTTTACAGTCCAATCCAAATGATTCAAGGCAACCAAGGATCTCCTGTTTCTGCATATCGATACCGAGCAGCCTGGCCACATCTTTTGGAGAAATGGAAATTGTTTTGACCTCAGTTTTTCCAGGATAGACGTCAATCATGCCCCTGGCTATGGTACCTGCGCCAAGTTTAGCGATTAATTGAGTAGCCCTTTTAAGTGCCACCGGTGCCAGCCCCGGATTCAGACCCTTTCCAAACCGCAGCGAAGCCTCACCGCTCATTTTGAGGTTCAGGCTCCCCTTATGTATGACCGCCTGGTTGAAATTAGCTGATTCCAGCAAGATGGAAGCCGTAACATCAGTGACCTCCGAACTCAAGCCACCCATGATACCCGCTACGGCTACCGCTCTCTCAGTATCCGCAATTAAAAGGGTATCCCGGTTAAACTTGCGCTCCATGCCATCGAGTGTGTACATCACCTCTCCCGCTGCTGCTCGGCGGACGACTATTTTATTGCCCCTTATCTCCTTGTAATCAAAGGCGTGCAGCGGTTGTCCAAACTCCAGCATCACATAGTTGGTCACGTCCACGATGTTATTGATCGGCCGCATGCCGCAGGCTTGCAGCCGGTCCTGCATCCATCTTGGAGATGGGCCTACCTTCACACCTTCGATCACCGTGGCACAGTACCTCGGGCACAAATCGGGAGCTTTGATTTCTACTGAAGCATGAGTATCAACTTTCTTACTCGATTCAGGATATTGCAGGTCTGGCATGTGGAACTTCTTACCTGTCAGGGCTGCTACTTCACGCGCGAGACCCATCACGGAAAGGCAATCGGCCCTATTGGGAGTGATCTCAACATCGAAGATGACATCCGCCAGGTAATCCGAGAGCGGTTTACCCACCTCAAATTCCGGAGGCAATACCAGTATCTCTTCGTGGTTATCAGATATACCCAGTTCCTTCTCGGAGCAAATCATCCCCTCGGAAACTACTCCCCTGATCTTCGTTGGCTTTAGCTCGGTCAGATTTCCGGAATGCCCGTCAAAAAGCCTGGCGCCAACGGACGCAAAGGCTATTTTGTCATTCACAAAAAGGTTCGGTGCGCCGCAGACCGCCGTTTGTTGCCTGTTGCCCAGGTCAACTGTAGCCAGCCTCAGCCGGTCTGCATTGGGATGGGGATTAACCGCGGTGATTTTACCGATTACAACGTTGTCCCAGTACCCGCCGATAACCTGGACAGCGGATACTTCAAGCCCGGCAAGCGTTAGTTTATATGCAAGTTCTTCATGGGATATATCTATTTCGACGTAATCCCTGAGCCACTTAAGCGGAACTTTCATTAATCACCTTTAAAAAAGCATCAAAACTGCTTTAAAAACCTCAGGTCGTTTCCGTAGAAAAGCCTGATGTCATCAATGCCGTATCTTAGTATGGGTATCCTTTCCACGCCCATGCCGAAGGCAAACCCTGAATATACTTCAGGATCAATGCCGCATCCCCGTAGAACCTCGGGGTGCACCATCCCGGCACCTAAAATCTCGATCCATCCGCTATTGCCACATAGGCGGCAGCCTTTGCCGCCGCACATGAAGCAGTCGATAGCTATTTCAGCACCCGGTTCCACAAAAGGAAAATAATCACAGCGGAAGCGGCACTTCCTGTCCTTCCCGAAGAGGCGTCTGGCAAATTCAAAAAGCGTTCCCTTAAGGTCAGCCATCGTTATATTCGTATCTACAGCCAGGCCTTCCACCTGTGAAAACATCCACTCATGCGTCGCATCTGTGGCCTCATAGCGGTACACCCTCCCGGGAGCTATAACCCTGATTGGGGGTCTACTTTTCTCCATGACACGTATCTGGACCGGCGAAGTATGCGTCCGCATCAGCATTGGCCTGGCGCCGGTTTCGGTTTCGCAATCAACCCAGAGCGTAGCGAAGCTGTCCCTAGCCGGATGCTCGGCAGGCATGTTCAAAGCTTCAAAATTGTAGTATTCCCACTCTACCTCCGGCCCTTCTACAATCTGGAAGCCCATGCTCACGAAGATATCACAGATTTCCTTTATGCTCTTTGTGGTGGGATGCAGGCGTCCCAGTTGAAATGGCTCACCTGGCAGGGTAATGTCGATCCTGTCATGTTGCAGGGTAAGGCTTGCGCAGCGTTCGATTTCTTCTTTCTTCTCAGTAAATAAAGCCTCAATCTGGCTTTTGACCTCGTTTGCCCTGGCTCCGACGGCACGCCTCTCCTCAAGAGGCAAATTAGAAAGGGAACGTAAAATGCTGATTAGCTTGCTTTTCCGGCCTAAATAGCGGACGCGCCAGGATTCCAATTCCTCTAAGCTGGTTACTTTATGTAAATCTGCGTGAGCGAGTGAGGATGCCTCTTCAACTTGGTTCAACATCGCAAATTAGATAAAATATCAGCTTTTGAGTTTGTCAGCTGCCAATGTTATCAGTGCATTGAATTTTATAGGATCGCTTACGGCGATATCTGCCAGCATTTTGCGGTTGATATCGATCTTTGCCTTCGCCAGGCCGTTGATAAACTGACTATAAGTCAACCCCCCGGCCCTGACGGCTGCATTGATCCTGGCAATCCATAAACGCCTCATATCGCCCTTACGCTCCCTGCGGTGGGCATAAGCATAATCAAGGGCATGCAGCATCGACTCATGGGCATGCTTGAAAAGAAGATGCCGCTTCCCCCTGTGCCCCTTGGTTAACTCGAGCACTTTCTTATGCCGCTTGTGTGTTACTATTCCGCCTTTAACTCGTGGCAATGAAGTCCTCCTGACAAATTAACGGTACGGCAGTACCTTTTTAATCTTCTTAATATCTGCTTTCTGCAGAGGAATTGTCTCATCATAAAGCCGCTTGGTGCTTTTCTGCTTCTTGCGCCTCAGATGGCTCTTGCCCACCTTGACGCGCATGATCCTACCGCTCCCTGTGACATGGAAGCGTTTTTGGGCTCCTTTATGGGTCTTCAATTTAGGCATTTATACTGTTTCCTTGACCTTTATTTCTTTGGTTTCTTTAGTTTCTTTCGTCTCTTTTGTTTCTTTCGCCAGTTTGGCTGATATTGGTGAGAGTATCAAGCTCATCACACGTCCGTCATGCACCGGTTGCCCATCAAGCTGGGCTATTCCCTTTAAATCACTGGCCACCTTCTGCAGTATCCTTATGCCGAGTTCCGGATGGACCATCTGCCGGCCGCGGAACACTACCAGTACTTTTACTTTGTCACCGTCTTCTATAAACTTCTTAGCCAGATTTAGCTTTATTTCAAGGTCGTGGTCTTTGACCTGGGGCCTAACCCTTAGTTCCTTGAGCAGGCCCGACCGCTGACCGCTGCGTACCTTTTTTTCCTTCTTAGTTTGCTCGTATCTGTACTTTCCGTAATCCAGGATACGGCACACGGGTGGAGAAGCTGTCGGCGCTACCTCTACCAGATCCAACCCCCGCTCATTGGCGGCCTGTATGGCCTTGTCGATCGGTAATACCCCGACCTGTTCACCGCTTTCGCCTATGAGCCGCACCTCTTTCGCGCGGATGTGATGATTGATATTTAACTCTTTAAATATGTTGTTTAATCCCTCCCCTTAAATAAAAAATCAACTGGCTTAGACTATATCATATTTGTATATGTAAATCAAAGCTGATCCAGTATTCTGGATTCGATCATCGTCTTGATCCTGTTTAAAAATTCGGCAAAACTCAGCGATCCCAGATCCTCACCGCTCCGCAATCGCATAGACACCGTACCATTCTCTATCTCCTTATCACCGATTATCAGCATGTAGGGTATTTTATTCAGTTGCGCCTCCCTGATTTTCATGTTCATCCTCTCCGAGCGGTCGTCCAGTTGGGCCCTTATGTCTCTTAAGCGCAAGTCCTCGTTCAGCTTGTTGGCGTATTCCCTGTGCCTGTCCGCAATCGGTATCAATACCGCCTGAACAGGAGCCAGCCAGACCGGAAAGGCACCAGCATAATGCTCGGTGAGACAGGCAAAAAACCTCTCCATGCTTCCCAGCACCGTGCGGTGTATCATGACGGCCTGGTGCCCCTGGCCATCTTCGCCGATGTAGTTTACCTGGAAGCGCTGGGGTAAGTTAAAATCAACCTGGATGGTGGGGCCCTGCCACGTCCTTCCAAGTGCATCCTTCAGCTTTATGTCAATCTTCGGGCCGTAAAATACCCCCTCTCCGGGATCGATCTGATAATGGATCTGCAATTTTTCCAGTACATTGCGCAGCGCCTCAGTCGCCTGCTCCCAGACCTCTGGAGTGCCCGCGTATTTTTCAGGACGTGTAGAAAGCATCATCTCATATTCATCGAAGCCGAAGGTTTTCATCATAAACCTGGCAAGCTCAACCACACTGGTTACCTCGGACTCGATCTGGTCAGGCCGGCAGAATATGTGCGCGTCATCCTGGGTGAAACCCCTGACCCTTGCCAGCCCGTGCAGCACGCCCGACCTTTCGTAGCGGTAGACGGTGCCCAATTCTGCAAAGCGCATCGGCAGATTGCGGTAGCTACGTATCTGCGTCTTGTACATAAGGATATGTCCCAGGCAATTCATGGGTTTAATGACGTATTTGATCTCATCGATTTCCATGGGAGAATACATATTTTCCCGGTAGAAATCCCAGTGCCCGCTGGTTTCCCAGAGATTAACTTTGGCGATATGCGGCGTATAGACAAGATCGTAGCCGCGGCGCCTGTGTTCGGTTTTCCAGAAATCCTCGATGATCTGCCGAACGGTTGCGCCCTTGGGGTGCCAGTGAACCAGCCCCGGACCGGCCTCTTCATGCAAGCTGAAAAGATCAAGCTCTTTGCCCAGTCTCCTGTGGTCCCGCCTGGCCGCTTCTGCGATCTTTTTCAGGTAAGCATCCAGCTCTTTTTGATTCTCAAAGGCAACGCCATAAATCCTCTGCAGCATGGGACGTTTCTCATCGCCGCGCCAGTACGCGCCCGCCACGCTCATCAATTGAAAAGCCTTTATTTTCCCGGTAGACTCCACGTGCGGTCCACGGCATAGATCGGTGAATGATCCCTGCTTGTAAATAGATATCTTCTCTTCGCCCAGGTCTTTGATCAGCTCGATTTTATACGGTTGGTCGGAAAACATTTTAAGCGCCTGCTTTGCGCTCACCGTTTTGCCTTCAAATGGCAGGTTTGCGGCGATGATTTCCTTCATCTTAGCCTCAATTACAGGCAAATCTTCCGTAACCAGAGGTCTGGGAAGATCAAAGTCGTAATAAAAACCGTCTTCGATCGCCGGCCCGATGCCGAACTTGGCATCGGGGAAAATGGACTTCACCGCCTCAGCCATGACATGGCTAGCCGAGTGCCTCATGGTCTCCAGTACCTGGGGGTTATCTTCTGCTGCCATTTTCATACTCCCTTCAAGTCCAAATAAAAACCTCACGCATTTGGCTGCGGGAGGTCACACGAATGATAGACACCTATTTAAAATGGGAATTCAAAGTTCAAAGATTATAGCAGTGACACTTTGAACGCGCAAATACGTCAATAGTAAATGATATACATTTAAATTCAGTCATCCATCAATGCCCTGAGATCAATGTGCTCCTTAACCATCTTTTGCATGATGTCTATCTGGCTGATGTCGTTCTTCGTAATCAAGGGAGTCAGCGACTCTATCTGCTTTGCCGTCTCATAGACACCATAGGGAACCAGTAAAACCGGTATCTTATTCTCCGCCGCCTTGGCCAGGATGTTCTGGGGCGGCAATATGTTATTTGTAAGCACTACTGCTACCGTGCATTTATCCTCAAAAGAAGCCAGCAGCATATCCGAGCGGTCTCCGCTCGTAATTACCATCTTGTTATCCTTGTGAAACTGCGCATCTGCATACACTGAATCCACAGATCCCGCAGCGACGAATATATTGCTTACCCTCCTCTCCAACCACTCCTCGCCGGCTACAACCCTGGCCAGCAGGTACTGTGCCAGGTATTCGATGGAAAACCGGGTTAGCTCTTCTTCATAAGGCATAATACCCAGGACATTCACCCCCACTTTTTGCATCAGTGGCAGATATACGTTCTTGAAGTCATCGAGGTTCTTGACCTTGTTAATTATCACGCCCCTGAAGTCAATATCCTGGAGGGAGAGATATTTCTTGATGAATATCACGTTATCGATAATGTAGTTCTCCTCCCCGCTTACCATTATGGCCAGTTTCCCGTTGAGATACTTTGCCAGGGACAATACATTAAGGTAAAAGGAAATCCCGAACTCGATATCCTTGCCGCCCTCGACAAATAAAATATCTTTGCCCCGGCTGACTTCCTTCGCCATTTCCAGCACCCGGTTCCGTGCGCCTTCTTCATCATATTTGAATCTCAGCTTCAAATGTTCGAAGCCGACAGTGATATCCTCTGGGTTCTGGCTTAATCCGAAGACATTGGTCAACAGGGCTGCGTCATAGTCCCAGACCCGCTTCTTGCGGTAAACCAGGCGGTCGCCCAATGGCTTCATGTATGCAAAGGTTTTCCCTGATGCCCTGGCCAGCCCAATAATTGTGCTGGTTTTGCCGCCATCGGCATCCATGGAACCGATTATCAAGCTTCTCATTTCGCTGCCTCCTGGTTCGAAAGTAGAATCCGTACATCCACAGCCTTCACCCCGGCGCCATAATCGTAAGCTACCAGGGGATTGATCTCAATATCCGTGATGTCCTCGAATTTTTTAAGGACTGTCCCCACCTTGATTATAGCATCAGCTACTGCTTCGATATCTTTACGCTTCTCACCCCTTACCCCCAGCAACAGAGGATAGGTCTTGATCTCGCTTATCATCTTATTGACCTCATTTTTACTCAGCGGGAAGGCGCGGAACGCAATGTCCTTCATGACCTCAACGTAGATGCCGCCAAGCCCGAACATGACGATCGGTCCAAAGGAGAGGTCTCGGCGTGCGCCGACGATAGTTTCCACGCCGGGTTTAACCTGCTCGGATATTTCAATACCTTCTATCACAGCATCAGGTTTAAAGCGGCGGGAGTTCTGAAGAATGGCTTCGTATGCGTCAGCCACCTCATCCCTGTTATCGATGTCCAGTGCAACCCCGCCGGCATCGCTCTTATGTAAGATATCCCTGGAGACGACTTTCATCACGACCGGGTAGCCGATCTCTTCCGCGACCCTGGTTGCCTCGTCAATGCTATGGGCAACGGTACTGCGCGGGCCCGGTACACCGATAATACGCAGTATTTCCTGCCCCTCGTGCGCCAGCAAAAACCGCCTGCCGTCCTTCCTCACCCCATCTACCACCGCGCTTATAGAGCCCTCATCGATGGTCAATTCTTCCACCTCGTCCACGGCTGCGATCTTCTGGCGGTAGTTGTTATATATGGCTCCCAGGCATGCTGTTGCATCCAGCACATCGCTGAATATGGGAACATCCATGGCCTTGAGGCGCCTTATATTCTCCTCAATATGCAGACCACCTACAAAGGAAAAAACGAGCGGCTTGTGAAATTTCCCGGTTTTGAACTGCTCCCCTGTCTGCAGGGCAAACTCATCGGCATCGAATACCCCTGTTTCGCACCCCAGGCAGAGGATGGAATGAATGTTTTTATTCACCATGGCGGCATCTATGGAACGCGAGTAATCAGTCACCGTGGCCTGCCCTGTAATGTCGATGGGGTTCTTCAGGGAGCCGAACTCGGGCACTATGCCGGAAAACGTTTTCTTCAAATCGGAAAGGTTATCGTACAGGTTGACGCCGAATTTTTCGCAGGCGTCTGCCGCCATCACACCCATTCCACCACCATTGGTGATAATCACCGTGTTCTCACCCATGGGTTCGGGAACGGTGGACAGGTATTTGCACCAGTCCAGAGCTTCCTGCAGACTTTCCGCCCGGATTAAGCCACACTGTCTGGCTATATCATCGAAAACCTTATCCTCACCGGCAAGCGAACCGGTGTGGGATGCCGCTGCCATGGCGCCGCGCTTGGACCTGCCTGACTTCAGCACCACGATAGGCTTCAGCTTGGTCACATTTTTCAGTTTGTCCACCAGAAGCTCACCTCGCGTCACGCCCTCCATGTACATCATGATCACTTTCGTCTCTGCGCTTGACGCGAGGTAGGTTAAAAGGTCTACCTCGTCAACATCGGCCCTGTTCCCCAGTGATACTACAGCAGATAATCCCAGGTTCTCTACCAGGGTCTTGCCCACAATAGCGCCGGCGAGGGCGCCGCTTTGCGAAAGCAGTGCCACTGTGCCTGATTCCATGCCGCCTGGTCCGAAGGTAGCATTCAAATGCGCCGCAGACGAAAAGATGCCAACAATGTTTGGACCCAGCACACGCATTCCATGCTCTCTGGCATAGCTTATGATCTTCCTCTCCTCCATTGCATTGCCAATTTCCGAGAATCCCGACGTTATTATGGCTGTGAACTTAACACCATTATCAGCACAGTTTTTAACCGCATTAAACACCATGCTGGCCGGTATCACGATGACCGCCAGGTCTACCTCCCCACTTGCTTCGTCCAGGGTCTTGATTGCCGTGAGCCCGAGCATCTGCCCACCCTTGAGGTTGACCGGGTATATCCGGCCCTTGAATCCCCCTTTTATTACGTTGTTGAGAACAACATGCCCCAGCTTGTGTGGGTTGTC
>Ga0208047_1000757_pt1 | contig 11962 bp, 9 predicted proteins | sample Kivu_220m_FD_184162 | JGI IMG/M metagenome (GOLD analysis project Ga0208047, IMG submission 184162) | Freshwater microbial communities from Lake Kivu, Western Province, Rwanda to study Microbial Dark Matter (Phase II) - Kivu_220m (SPAdes)... | ecosystem: Environmental > Aquatic > Freshwater >...
GGACCGATGAGAAGCGCTCCTCGTATCCGGCCATCAGGCGGAGCAGGCGCCGGGCCAGGCGCGGCGGCCGGGAACGGTCTTTTTCGGGCATCGGATTAGGAGTTCGCGGCCGGTTCCGGAATCAAAGCCCAGAGGGCCAGATGCAGTTCCCGCGTCTCCCGGAGGGCGGCGAGGCCTTTTTTCGTCAGCTTGTAGAAAACCTTGCTCTTGCCCCCGCGCTCGGGCGTGGGCTCGCCCAGGGTCGCGGTCACATACCCTTTGTTCGCCAGTTGGCCGAGGGAATTGTAGAGGGTCCCGAAGACGATCGTCTTGTCCGAGATCTTCTGGATTTTTTCCATGATCGAGACGCCGTAGGCATGTTCGCCGAGGCTGAGGATGGCGACGAGAAGCATTTCCTCGTTCAAGGTCAAGACGTTCATCGGAGCGGCCTCCTGATTATCCCGATTTAATCGGCTATATAGACATACGGGACGAGACGAGAAATTGTTACATTCCTCCAATTGGGGGAGCGGCACCGCCCCTATTTTTATGCCCGTGCAACCTTTTCTACAAGAACGCAGTACATATCAACGTGAGGGAACGACGCCTGCCTGACCGGGATCTTCTTTCTCTTTGGGAGGGGGTCTACCTCCTCTCGATTTGGGAGCTCAAGGACGGGGCCTACGGGGTGGCCATCAAGCGGTTGGCTTCTCAAAAGACGGGGCGCATCCTGTCCTATGGAGGCCTCTATTTCATGCTCGCCCAACTCACCAAAAAAGGCCTGGTCGTCAAGAACGAAGGGGAGCCTTCGCCTCGGCGGGGAGGGCGGCGTAAGTTCTATTACGCCCTAACCCCAAGGGGGAAAAAAGCCCTCCAAACGTCCTTCGAATTCCAGAAATCCCTGTGGCGAGACGTCAAGGAGCCCGTCTTCGACTGACGGAGGCCGCATGAGCGAGGCGCGAGAACGGTCATCGCCGGCCGCCCTCCGCATTCTCCGCATCCTCGCGGACCCGGATGAAGCGCCTTCGCTCGCCGGCGACGTCGCGGAGGAATACGCCGACATCCGCGACCGGAGGGGCCGGGTCCCGGCCGCGCTCTGGGTCTGGTTCCAGATCGCCATCTCGCTTCCGTCTTTCGTTAAAAGCTATCTGTCTTGGAGGCAAACCATGTTCGCCAACTATCTCCGGACCGCTTGGAGAAATCTCGTCAAGCACAAGCTTTTCTCCCTCCTCAACATCGCCGGGCTGGCGGTCGGGATGGCCTGCTGCATCCTGATTTTCCTCTGGGTCAAGGACGAACTCAGTTTCGACCGGTTCCACCCGAACCACGAACATCTCTACCGGGCCGTCTTGCGCCAGGAAGGGACGTGGATCACCTCGAGCGGCTGGGCCTTGGCCCCGACCCTGAAGAGGGACTTTCCGGAGATCCAAAAAGCGACCCGGGTCGCCGCCCGGGACGTCCTCCTCTCCTTCGAGGACAAGAGCCTCACCAAGACGGTGGCCTTCGTCGACCCGGATTTTCTGGAGATGTTCCGCTTCCCCCTGCGCGCCGGCGACCCCCGCTCGGTCCTGGCCGCCAACCAATCCGCCGTCATCACCGCTTCGGCGGCGAGGGCGATCTTCGGGAACGCGGATCCCATGGGGAAGATCCTGAGCATTGCTAATGACCGATTCCAGGTGCCCGTCACGGGGATCGCCGAGGACCCGCCGGCGAATTCGACCCTCCAATTCGATGTCCTCGTCCCGGTGAAGATCCTCGGCGAGGAGGTGGACACGGACTGGTCCTACGAAAGCTCGTGCTACGTCCTCCTCGACCCGAACGCCCCCCTCGACGAAGTCCGGGAAAAGATCGCCCCCGTCGTCATGAAATATGACCGGCGGATCGATACGGAGAGGATCCTCGACCTCCAACCCATGACCCGGATCCGCCTCCACAACGTGGGAGGAGGCGGTCCCATCCTCTACGTTTATGTTTTCGCCGTCATCGCCGTCTTCATCCTCCTCATGGCCTGCATCAACTTCATGAACCTGGCCACGGCCCGGGCCGGAACGAGGTCCAAGGAGGTCGGCCTGCGCAAGGTCGTCGGTGCCCGGAAGTCCGACGTCGTCCGCCAGTTCTACGGGGAGTCCCTCCTCCACGCCGGCCTGGCCCTGATCGCCGCCGTCGGCCTGGCTCTCCTCGTCCTTCCGGCCTTCAACCGCTTGGCCGAGAAGAGCCTCCATTTGAGCTTCACCCGCGACGGGGCTTTCCTCCTCGCCCTGGCGGCCATCACCCTGGTGACGGGAGTCGTTTCGGGAAGCTATCCGGCGCTTTTCCTCTCCTCCTTCCGCCCGGCCGTGGTTCTCAAGAGCGGTTCCTCCTCCGGCCCCTCCAGGCCGCGTCTGCGAAGGACCCTCGTCGTCGTCCAATTCTCCATCGCCGTCGTCCTCCTCATCGGAACCGCTGCGGTCCGCCGGCAGCTCGATTACATCCGGAACATGAACCTCGGCTTCAACCGGCACCACGTCGTGACCATGGCCATGAATCCGGTCATCCGCTCCCGTTACCAGGCCCTCAAGGACGAGTTCCTCCGCGACCCGAACGTCGTCAACGTCACCGCCGCCACCGGGCGGCCGACCTACGTCGGGAACATCAATCCCTTCTGGTGGGAAGGCCGCAATCCCGGGCAGTACGAGACGATGAACTTCATCGCCACGGACCACGACTACGTCAAGACTTTCGAGATGGAGATCGCGGCCGGACGGGACTTCTCCCGGGAATTTCCGGCGGACGCCAAGAACTACATCGTCAACGAGGCCGCGGTCCGGCTGATGGGATTCGAGGATCCCGTCGGGAAGGCCTTTTCCATCTGGGACCACAAAGGCGTGATCATCGGGGTCGTCAAGAACTTCCACAACCGGCCGCTCTCCCAGGCGATCACGCCGACCGCGATCACCCTCCTGCCGAACTGGGCCCCGTCATTCATGTTCGTCCGGGTCCGGCCGGAGGAGGTCGCCAGGACGATGGGCCGGATTGAAGAAACCTGGAAGCGGCTCGTTCCCGGCCAGCCCTTCGAACCCGTCTTCCTCGACCGATCCTTCGACGACCTTTACCGCTCCGACCGGCGGATGGGCGTCCTTTTCCGCGACTTCGCCGGCCTGGCCGTTTTCATCTCCTGCCTGGGGATCTTCGGGCTGGCCGCGTTCCTGGCGGAACAAAGGACCAAGGAGATCGGGGTCCGGAAAGTCCTCGGGGCTTCGATCGGCGGGATCGTTTCCCTCCTCTCCCGGGAATTCGTCGTTCTCGTGACCGTCGCCAACGTCATCGCCTGGCCCGCGGCCTATTACCTGACGAACCGCCTCCTCCGGAACTACGTCTACAGGACCGACGTTCCTTTATGGATCTTCCTTGGCGCGGGAATCCTGGCCTATCTCCTCGCCCTGTTGACCGTGAGCTACCAGGCGGTCAAGGCCGCCCGGACCGATCCGGTCAACGCCCTGAAATACGAGTAGACGCGGCCGGCCTGCCCCCCTGCTTGTGTCCGCGCCGCGGAGTCATTATCATAAGCCCGTGAATATCAAGGACACCCTGGCCAAGATCGCCGCGACGGAAGCTCCTTTGACGAGGCAGCTGCTCATGACGGGCCTGATCAGCCGCCTTCTCACGGATAAAGGCAAGCCGGCCCCGATCCTCATCGGAGGGCTGGCCCTCTCGTATTATACGCGCGAGGTCTATTTCACCGCGGACATCGATCTGGCCTATTCCGACCGCGAGGCCTTAGACGAGGTGCTGGGAGAGCTGGGTTCGTCAAGAAGGGGCGCTATTGGGTCCACCCCGGATTGGATATCGCGGTCGAGGCCCCCCCCTCCGGTCTCGCCGGCGAGAACGCCCCCACGGAAACGGCCGAGCTTGAAGGGGGGCTGTTCTGCGTGATCATCGGCCTCGAGGACCTCATCATAGACCGGATGAACGCCTGCAAGCACTGGAGATCGGAGGTCGACTGCGAAATGACCGAGCTTCTGATCGCCCGCTACGGGAAAGAGATCGATTGGACATATCTCGAAAGAAAGGCCGGCCTGCCGGAAAACGACACTCTGCCCGAGCTGCGGAACCTCCGGGCCAGGGGGGCCTCATGAGCCCGGCCTATAAAAGCCTCCGAAGAGCATCCTCCATCGAAATGCTGCTGCTCCGTGACCGCATGGGCTTCGGAAGATATCGAAAAACAGGCCGGAGGGACCCGGTGAAGCGCCGGCTGCTGCTGGAACTGGGCCTCGAAAGGATCAGGAAGGCCGAGCGGAGCAACTACACGCTTATCGGGCCGAGAAGACGCAGAGTCATCGTTTCTTCACTTCCTTCGACCTAAGCTCCATGCCGAGCGGCTCCCTTGGCGATCTTTCCGCACGCTTATGCGCTCATGTCCCTCGAAAGGGCCCGCATGCGCCGCCGCTTTATGGGCCAGTATTGAAGCTGCGTTATCAGCCTGGCTGTCGGCTATGGCCTGGCAAATATCCATCGTGGGCGAGACGCTCTGGCCCGTCTCTCGTTCCTGGACCGTGAGGGCCAAGCCGGCTCAATTCGGTCGGATCAAGCCGGGCCGGCCCATTCCTTCAAGAAGGCCCGGATGGTGACGGCGGCCACGGCCAGGATGCCGGCCGCCGCCGCCGCGACGATGCTCGGGGAGTCCTGGCTGCGCTTGAGGATGATCCCGGCGAAGGCCCAGACGACGGCCAACCCGAGGAAAGGATTGGCCAGCTTGAGGATGGCCGCCGAGACGATGGCCGCTCCCGCAACGATCATCACGATGGTCCAGATCTCCGGGGAGATCCCGAACCCGTCCCAATGCAGGCGCACGAGCAGGGCCGTGACGTTGGCGATGGTCGCGATCGAGATCCATCCGAGATAGATCCCGAAGGCGGCCTTGGTGAGGCCGAGCGGCTGGTCCTCGAGCCTGGCGTTGATGAGGATGAGGGTCAGGAGAAGCCCGGCCATGACGAGCAAAGAGAGGGGCACCTTTTCGTAGTGCCAGGCGACGATCCACAGCCCGTTGAGGAGACAGGAGACCGCGAACAGCCAGCCGAGGCTCTCCGCGAGCGGCGCGCCCCTCTGGGAGAACTGGGCGACGCCGAAGCCGGCCAGGAGGAGATAGATGATTCCCCAGATCGAGAACGTGATCCCCGCGGGCACGAACAGGTTGGGATAGGCGTCGGACAGCTCGCCGGTCGTCTTCCCGCCCAACGGCAGGGCGTTGGCCAGATAATTCATGATGATCATTCCGGCGAAAAAGACGAGGTTCGCATATCGTCTCATGTCATCGTCCTTTCAAATTATGAGGGTCTCGGCCATCGTCGTCAAGACTCGCGCATCACCTGGAAGGAAGAAAACGGCCTTTTCGTGAGGAGGAGGGTGGATTCCGAATCCGCAGCCGGCAATCTTAGGCCGAGCGCAAACTGGTCGGACCGATCCGGTCAACGCCCTTAAAGCTGTCCGATTCCGGACAATCGGAGGGCTTGTTCGGACAGCCTTGCGGGTTTGAGGATGATTTTTCGCCAGAAGCCGTAATGGCACGTTTCGTGCTATTTTGTAGGCCGATGCCGCGCCGAACGTGAGGTCAAGGATGGTTGCCAGCTACTTGCGCATCGCCCTGAGGAGAATCCGCCGCCAGCGATTCTACGCCCTGATCAACGTCGCCGGCCTGGCCGTCGGCTTGGCCTGTTGCGCGACGATCATCCTTTACGTCACGAACGAGCTGACCTACGATTCGTTCCATCCCGATGCCGGGCGCATTTATCGCATTGCGACTCGCCAGGTCAACCAGGTCGGAGACTTCCGGTCCGCGACGACGCCCGGGCCGCTTGGCCCGGCCTTGGCCGCCGGATATCCCCAGGTCGAAAAAGCCGCCCGCGTCGTTCCGCCCCCCGAGAACGCCGCTCATGTCCTCGTCGCCCAGGGGGAAAAGCGCTTTTTCGAAAAGCGGGTTTGGTTCGTTGACGGGGACATATTCCAGATTTTCCGAATTCCCGTCCTCCAGGGCGATCCCGGCTCGGCGCTTGCCCGTCCTTATACCGTCCTCGTCACCGAGGGGACGGCCCGAAAGTACTTCGGCGAAGAGCCGGCCCTGGGGCGGACGCTCCAAATCGAGATCGACTATGACACGGGAGAGACGACCTTGGCCGATTTCGAGGTCGCGGGGATCATCAAGAATGCTCCGGCGAATACCCATTTCAAATACGACTTGCTCCTCTCCATACCGACGCTCGCCGCGAACGTCCCCTCGTTCGAGGAAGAGTGGCTGGACCATCACCCGAAATATACTTACCTGAAGCTTGCCCCGTCGGCCGATCCCGTCGCTGTTGAGAAAGAGATCCAGCGCCTCGCGGAGGTCGGCCGGAGGAAGTACGAGGAGCGGTTCAAGCGCCCCCTGTCCCTCTTGGAATATTTCCTCCAGCCCGTGACCCGGATCCACATGTCGTCCCGGCTCTTGGGAGAGATCGACCCCCCCGGCAACTGGACGTACGTCTCGGTCTACTCCTTCATCGCCCTGCTCATCCTGCTCATAGGGGTTATGAACTTCGTCAACATGTCCGCGGCCCTGTCGGCCGTCCGGACGCGGGAGGTCGGTCTGCGCAAGGTCGTCGGCGCCGAGCGCCGCCAGGTCGCCGGCCAGTTCCTGGGGGAGTCCTTCCTGATCACCATCCTCGCCTTCATCGCCGGCCTGGGACTGACCTCGCTCCTCCTCGTCCCGTTCAACCGGATGGCGGGCACCGAGCTCAGCCTGGCCGGGCTCGTCCGGCCGGCCGGGATTTTTTCTCTACTGGCCCTGCTCGCCGCCGTCAGCCTGGGTTCCGGCTTCTATCCCGCCCTCGTCCTGACCTCCTTCAGGCCGGCGGCGATCCTTCACGGAAAATCACCGGTCGCCCCGAAGGGCTCTCTCGCCCAGAAGTTCCTCGTCGTCGGGCAGTTCGCCATCTCCGTCTTCCTCGTCATCTCCACGATGACCGTCTTCCGGCAGCTCCGGTTCATGAAGGGCCAGGCCCTCGGATTCGACATCAACCAGAAGCTTCTTCTGAGAGTGAACAGCAACCTCGGCCATTTCCGGGGCGATTACGAGGCTATCAAGAAGGATTTTCTCGGCCATCCGTCGATCCGGGGAGCGACGGTTTCGTCCATCGTCCCCGGCGACTTATCGGGAAGCGGCTATTACCTGACGACGAAGGTCGAGGATTTTCGGGACGCCCCGCGGCTCAAGGTGATCGCCGTGGACGAGGATTTTATCTCCCAGTACGGGATCCGCATCGCCGCCGGCCGGCCGTTCGAGGGCCGGAACGGGCCCGACCAAAGGGATGCCTTCATCGTCAACGAGGCCGGGGCAAAGCTCTTGGGCTTCGCCTCGGCCCAGGAGGCCCTGGGCAAGTCGTTCCAGGCCCACTACAACCGCCTGACCAAGAGGATCGTGGGCGTCACCGCGGATTTCCATTATCGAGGGATGAAGGAAGTCGTCGAGCCTCTGATCCTGGACCTCGAGCCCTCCCTCTTCGGCGTGATCACGCTCTCCATCCGCGTCGAGAGGATGGATGAGCTCATGGGCTTCGTCCGGGAGACATGGGCTCGCCACTTTCCCGGCGTCCCGTTCGAATACTCCTTCCTGGACGAGAGCTTCGGCCGGGAATACCGCTACGAGGAGCAGACGGGGCGTCTCCTGGGGATCATCACCTCGCTGGGGATCGGCATCGCCTGCCTGGGATTGTTCGGTCTGTCCTCGTTCCTCGCCCGGAGGCGGGAAAAGGAGATCGGCGTGCGGAAGGTCCTGGGCGCATCGAACTCCAACATCGTCTCCCTCCTCGCCCTTCAATATGTCCGGCCCGTCCTGGCGGCGGTCCTCATCGCCGCTCCTATCGCCTGGTACGCCATGGGCCGCTGGCTCGGGGGATTCGCCTATCGGGTCGAGCTCAACCTCTCGATCACCGCGATCGCGGCAGCCGGGGCTGTGGCCGTCGCCCTGGCGACCGTCGGGCTTCAGGGGCTTCGTTCGGCCGCCGCCAGTCCGGCCGTGACGCTCAGAAACGAATAGCGGCGGCCGGCCGGGAATAAACAAATTCCCGCGCCCGTTCGGCTCATCCTATGAGGCGTAAAAGGAGCCGCTCTATGGTGAGAAACAACCTGGGCACGGCCTTTCGAATCCTCCGGAAACACAAGCTGACGAGCCTGATCAACATCGCCGGCCTGGGCATCGGCCTGGCTTTTTTCGCCCTACTCGTGGCCTATGTCCGGGACGAGCTAACCTTCGACCGGTTCCACGCCAAAGCGGACCGCATCCATATTCTGACGAGCGAGTTCAGGGGCCGGTTCATGGGCGCTTCGCACCATTTCGTCGCCGAGCTGCTGGAGCGGGAGTACCCCGAGGTCAGGCCGGGCTCCACGGTCCGCTATGCTATGAACACCCAGACCCTCCGGCGTGGCGGCCGCCTCGAGGTCAAGGATTTCGCCTTCACCGATCCGGGATTTTTCGGCTTGTTCTCCTTCGACCTGATCGCCGGAAACCCGTCCCAAGCTCTTGCGGGCCGGCAGAACGTCGTCGTCACGGCCGCCGCCGCCCGGTCCATGGGGCTGGATCCGAATGCCCTCGGGGAGACGCTCTCCATCCGGATCGGGGAGCGATACCAGGATTTTGTCGTCTCGGGAATCGCGCGGGACATCCCCGGCAATTCGAGCCTTCGATTCGACGGCCTCCTTCCTTTTGACCATGTCTTCGAAGCCTACGAGATCGACAAGAACAATCCTGATTTCGTGACCCTGCCGATGATCTCGACGACCTTCCTCGACTTGCCCGACGCGGAAACCGCCGCTTCGCTGCGGGCCAAGCTGCCGGCCCTCAGCGACAGGCTTTATGGGCCGATGTGGAAGCGGATCAAAATGGAGCCTCCCAAACGGGGCCTCGGACTGCTCAAGCTCCCCGATTACCACCTCGGCGACGTCACCGTCTCGGCTTTCCTTTCGCGCAGCCGCGCTTCCTATTCCTGGATTCTCTCCGGCATCGCCCTGCTCATCCTGGTCTTGGCCTGCTCCAACTCCATCAACCTCTCCCTGGCTCAGAGCTCGGCCCGCTGGAAGGAGATGGGGATGCGCAAGGTCATCGGAGCTCGAAGAGGCCAGATCGTCGGCCAGATGCTGACCGAGTCTCTCCTCGTGGGCTCCGCCGCCCTGATCTTGGGAATCCTCGGGGCCGGTCTCCTCGTTCGAACCTTCGACGACCTGACCGGAAAACGATTGGCCCAGGGGGGATGGCTTCATTTCCAAACGATTGCCGTCATGATCGTCTCCGTCCTGGCCGTATGCGTCTTGACCGGCCTTTTTCCCGCCCACGCCCTGGCCCGGCTTCGAACGGCCGAAATCTTCCGGGGACGCTCTCCCTTCGGCCGGAAGAGCCGGCTGGCCCTGGGCCTGATCGTCTTCCAGTTCACGGTCTGCCTCGTCTTTCTCATCGGAAGCCTGGTCATGGCCCGGCAGCTCCGTTTTATGTCCAAGATGGACCTCGGGTACAACCCCTCGAACGTCCTTGTCGTGGACACGCAGGTCTCTCCGGAGGCCGGCGAGGAAGGCGAGTCCCTGCTCGAGGTTTTCAGGAACGAGCTCCAATCGGATATCCGTGTCCTGGCCGTTTCCGCGGATTCAGGCTGCGTGGGAAGCCGCCACGGCAGCGTGACCAGGCGCTTTGACAAGAACGGCATCGAGCACTCCGTCGAGTCTTTCCAGGTCGACCGCGATTACCTGTGCGTTCTCGGCATCCCTCTGTTGGCGGGCCGGGGGTTTTCCCTCGAGCGCCCGGCCGACGCCCGCGAGGGAGTCCTCGTCAACGAGGCCTTGGTCAAGGACTTCGAGCTCGAAAATCCTGTCGGGCAAAGGTTTTCGGATTTTGCCCGGGACAAGTTCCCGGCCGAGTACACCTCGGACCCCGTGATCATCGGGGTCGTCCGGGATTTCCATGTCTCGTCCCTCCATGAGCCGATCGTCCCCATGGCCTTCGGGCCGAGGCCTTTCCTGCCGACCATCCAGCGGTTCCGCCAGATCCTGGTGAAGACGAGGCCGGGGGAGACGGCGGGCGTCCGGAAAAGCCTGGAAGCGATCTGGGCCAGGGTCCGCCCCGACGTTCCTTTCAGCGGCCGTTTTCTGGCCGAGGCTTTGGCCTTGGAATACCGCCGCGACCGGAACTGGGCCCGCATCGTGGGATGGTCGAGCGGCTTCTCCCTTTTCATCGCCTGCCTGGGGCTCTTCGGACTGACCGCCATCTCCGTCATCCGTCGAACCAAGGAGACCGGTATCCGCATGGTGCTCGGAGCGAGGATTGCGGATATCCTTTGGCTGTTTTCCAAGGAGATCCTGCGATGGGTGCTCGCGGCCGCTTTCCTCGCTTGGCCGATCGCCTATTACGCGGCCCGGAAATGGCTGCAGCAGTTCGCCTATCGGGTCGATATCGAATTCTGGGTGTTCGCCGCGGCCGCCCTTCTGGCCTTCGCCGTCGCGGGGCTCACCGTGAGCGGGCATGCCCTCCGGGCGGCCCGGTCGGATCCCGTCCAAAGCCTCCGCTACGAATGAGGATGGCGGGAGCGACGAGGCGCTATTCGTAGCGCAGGGATTCCACGGGATTCGCCCGGGCGGCCCGCAGGGTGTGGATCCCGACGGTCAGTCCGGCGACGGCGAGGACACCCAATCCCGCGAGGACGAAGAGGCCGATTCCGAGGGGGGCGCGATAGGCGTAAACGCCGAGGATTTTGTGCGACGCCCAGTAGGCCGGGGGGAAGGCCAGGACGACGGCGACCGCGACCCACGCTAAAAAATTCATCGCCAGCTTCGCCGCCAGGCCGGCGGCCGACGCTCCCATGACCTTGCGGACGCCGATCTCCTTGGTCCGCCGTTGGGTCATGAACAAGGCCAAACCGAAGAGGCCGATGCAGGCGATGAAGACGGACGTCGCCGTGAGGAAGTTCGCGACCGTCCAGGTCTTTTGCTCGACGAAATACTGGCTCCGGACGAGCAGGTCGTCGAAGAAAACGGGCTCGAACAGCGTGTCCGGGTCGATTTTCTTGACCGTTTCGCCGACCGTTCGGAGAGAGGCGGCCGACGTCCCGGGCGCGATCCGGACGATGGCCCAGGACCGGGACGAGGGCCTGAGCCCGTAAACGATGGGCCGGATGGCGTGCCGGAGGGGCCGGAAATGGAAGTCCCGGACGACGCCGACGACCGTCCCCTCGTTCCGGAAGATCTTCAGCCTTTGCCCGACGGGGTCGGCGAAACCCATCAGCGCGGCCGCCGACTCGTTGATGACGTAGGCCCCTTGGATGTCCGAGGGAAAATCCCGGGAAAAAGGACGCCCGGCGGCGAACGTCGCCTTGAGCGTCTCGAAGTAATCGTAATCGACGTAATCCCAGTTCAGGGTGACGTTCATCGCCGGGTCTTTTCCCGCCCAATCGACGGCGCCGCCGTAGACCGTGGACCCGACGTTGACGGGATTCTGGAAAGCGGCCGTCACGCCGACGATCCCCGGGTCTCTAAGGAGCTCGGTCCGGAAGCCTTCGTATCCTTGCGACAAGGCCTGGCCCATGCGGAGGACGACGAGGTTTCGCCGGTCGAAGCCGAGGTCCTTGTCTTTGATGAAGGCGATCTGGCGCCCGACGACGGCCGTCCCGACGACCAGGACGAGCGACAGAGCGAACTGGAAGACGACGAGACCCTTGCGCAACCCGGCCGAATGCCGGGGCCCGCCGCCCCCGCGGCCGGTCAAGGCCTCCTTCGCCGGGAAGGACGAAAGGACGAAGGCCGGATAGATCCCGGCCGCGAATCCGGTGACGACCGTGATGGCCAGGAATGCGAGGATGGTCGAAGGCTTCAAGACGGCTCCGAAGGAGAGAGCCTTGCCGGCGATCCGGTTGAAGGCGGGAAGGGTGAGAGCCAAGAGAACCAGCGCGGCGGCGAGGGCGAGGAACGACGTCCCGATGGATTCCCCCAGGAC
>Ga0208047_1000759_pt1 | contig 11936 bp, 7 predicted proteins | sample Kivu_220m_FD_184162 | JGI IMG/M metagenome (GOLD analysis project Ga0208047, IMG submission 184162) | Freshwater microbial communities from Lake Kivu, Western Province, Rwanda to study Microbial Dark Matter (Phase II) - Kivu_220m (SPAdes)... | ecosystem: Environmental > Aquatic > Freshwater >...
GTATGATACGGGCGGCCATTCCTTCAAACCATTCATCATGCGGCACCCAATTCTCATCCTGGTAACGGATCCTGATCCGGCTCGGGCGAAGAATGTCCTCATGTATGTTGGGGACGCTGAGGCATCCTTCCTGCAGCAGTTCCTCCTCCTCTCCCTTTTTCACGATGCGGGCATTGAGAAAGACTTTCCTGAAATCACTCAGGGCCGGATCCTCATCCGCATAATGCCGGGCATCGATGACAAACAAGCGGATGGAACGGCCAACCTGCGGAGCGGCCAATCCGACCCCATCATCGGATTGCATCGTTTCAAAAAGATCCTGGATCAATTGGCCGATCCCCGGGTAATCAGGGGCGATGTCTGTGCTGACCCTTTTCAGGACCGGTGACCCGTAAGCGTATATTGGTAATACCATGCTAATGCAATTCTTTGAATTTTTGTTGCTGCAGCCAGGATTCAAGGATGATGATCGCGCTGACAGCATCAATGTTCTCCTTTTTCCTTCGGGCGCTTCTTGAAGCACCGGATTCCACTAGGCTCCTGACCGCCATCCTCGAGGTCAGCCTTTCATCGATCCGGTAAACGGGAACCAGCGGAAATTTCTTTTCCAGGCCTTTGATGAAAGCCTGGACATACTGCGCCGATTCCGAAGGTTCATAATTCATTTTCCGGGGAAAACCGACAACAAAAGCATCAGCCCCTTCACGGGCAACATAATCCTCCAGAAAGGAGTAAGCCTCATGGGAGGGAACGGAAGCCAGCACGGTGGCAATTCTTTGTTCCGGATCGGTGACTGCCAGGCCGGTCCGTTTCTGACCGTAATCGATGCCTATTATTCTACCCATTGAATCGTGTGGCCAAAGATACAAAACTAATGGTCTGCGACCAGCAGGACATTGACATACGACCGTACAACCTAACGATCAATTTCTATCTTTGTTGAAACCAATAGCTCATCAACAAGATATTTTATGAAAGATCTGAAGCCCGTTGTGAAAGATTTGCTGAGCCATCATGCTCATGTTCTCACCAATATTCCGCGCTCTGAAATGATCCGGGATTCCGTTGAACGAAGGGAAGCAATCGTCGCGGAATCCGGAGCCCTGGCAACCTGGACTCCTCCTGAATCAACCGGCAGAAGCCCGAAAGACACCTATATGGTCCGACGGACTGCCAGTGAAAATAATATAGACTGGAAATCACCGAATAATCTCCCGATCGAGGAGGGCACTTTCGACAGCCTGTTTGAGGACGCTGTACGGTATCTTTCAGCTGCCGACCGCCTGTACGAAACCGACCGGGTCATCGGAGCGGACAGCCGGTATGCTTTACCCGTAAAGGTCATCACCTATAGGGCGCTTCATACCTTGTTCATTGACAACATGTTCCGCCCTGTTCCCGGGGACATTCACAGAAGCTGCTTTGCCGGTCAGGGCTTTGTCATGCTTTCCCTTCCCTACCACAAGCTTGACGCCGGCAAATATGCAGGCAGGCTCAGGAAGCTTCCTGATGGCAAAACCTCGGACCTTGTGGTGGCTGTTGATTTTGACCGCCGGATAGGTTTGGTCATCGGATCCGCCTACATGGGAAGCATGAAAAAGATGTTGTTTACTGTCATGAATTACCTGCTGCCGCTTCAGCGTATTTTGCCGCTCCACTGCTCAGCCAATGAAGGGGAAAAAGGAGACTCGGCGCTTCTGCTGGGACTGTCGGGAACGGGCAAGACCACCCTTTCCGCCGATCCTGCCCGCGCCTTACTGGGAGATGACGAACATGGATGGAGCGAGCATGGCATTGCCAACTTTGAATACGGCTGCTACGCCAAGATGATCGATATCAATCCTAAAAAGGAACCTGACATCTATGATGCCGTCATGCATCCGGATGACTGCCTGAAACACGGTGCCATGGTTGAAAATGCCATGATCTACCCCGATGGGAAATTTGATTTCTACGATAACCGTTTGACAGAAAATTCAAGAGCTTCCTTTCCCTTGACTTACCTGAAAAACATTAAGCTATCTTCAATCTCCGGCCATCCGAAGACCATCCTGTTCCTGACTGCCGATGCTTACGGGGTTTTGCCTCCGGTTTCAAGGCTCAACAAGGAACAGGCCATGCTGTGGTTCATGATGGGTTACACATCCAAGCTGGCAGGAACCGAAACCGGCGTGACAGAGCCGCAGGCAGCTTTTTCCCGTTTCTTCGGTGCGCCTTTCATGCCCTGCAACCCGGATATATATGCCGACATGCTGGGACGTAAGATGGATCAGTTCCAAACCCGGGTATTCCTGGTCAATACGGGATGGAGCGGCGGAGGGTATGGAGTCGGGAAACGGATCGACCTGCCCCTCACCCGTCAAATGGTCAATGCTGCCTTGAGCGGAGAGCTGGATCAGGTTGAATATGCAAATGATGATTTATTCCATCTCCAAATGCCATTGACCTGCCCGGGAGTTCCTTCCGGGATCCTGAATCCTGTTAATACCTGGTCCGATCGCGAAGCATACCAGGTTGCGGCAAAAAAACTGGCTAAACAATTCAGTGACTATTTCGACAAAGCCTATGGGGACAAAAACATGGGTGCCGGAATTGTGAGCCAATGCCCAGGTAAATAAAACAGGATGGCCTGAAAATGCTAAACCCCGATTTCCTGGTGGAAATCGGGGTTTTTGCAACTTTAACCGGATAACTCAACTTTTAGATAACATTATAACAGGCAACCAAGGCTACCTGCTGTCCCATGCGTTTCGGTGCATGGATATAGAGAATAGAAAACCTTAAGTCAGAACGCGCTATTTATCCACGAACAAATATAAAACAGAAAATCCTTAAAACCAAAGGTTCCGGTGATTTTTTTACAATTTTTTGTACCGGCGGATGATTATCCGCCGCTACTGAAATCCAGGGAAGCCATCCGCTGGTAGCTTCTGTGCCTCCATTTGGCATTTTCCTCCGCAGCACTGAACAGGGAATCTGCCACTTCCGGAAATGCTTTTTTCAGGGAAGAGAATCGGACTTCCCCGTTCAGGAAGTTCTTAAAGAGTGACCAGTCGGGCTCCTTGGAATCCAACTCGAATGGATTCTTCCCTTCAGCCTCGAGCATCGGGTTGTACCGGTACAACGACCAGTATCCGCTGTTCACGGCCTGTTCTGCTTCAAGCTGCGATTGTCCCATGCCGTTTTTCAGTCCATGGTTGATGCAAGGCGCATAAGCGATGATGATTGACGGACCTTTGTAGGCTTCGGCCTCTTTGACCGCCTTGAAGAACTGGTTTTGGCTGGAACCCATGGCAACCTGGGCTACATAAACATAGCCGTAGGACATGGCCATCATGCCGAGGTCCTTTTTTCTCACCCGTTTACCTGCGGCGGCAAACTTCGCCACGGCAGCCAATGGGGTTGATTTTGAAGATTGTCCGCCGGTATTGGAATAAACTTCCGTGTCAAGGACCAGCATATTGACATCTTCTCCCGAGGCAAGTACATGGTCAAGCCCGCCGTAACCTATATCATAGGCCCACCCGTCCCCTCCGAAGATCCAGATCGATTTTTTAACCAGATATTGCTGAAGCGAAAGGACTTCCTTTGCCACCGGGTGGTTATCCTTTTTCAAAGCGGCAACGACCTTGTCTGCTGCGGTCTTTGACTGCTCGGCATTATCCTTGCCGGCTATCCACTCCGAGAAAGCTTCCCGTGTTTCCGGACTCACTTCATTCATGGCATCATTCATCCTTAGGGCAATGCGTTCACGCAACTTGCTGACCCCAAGTGCCATTCCATAACCATATTCGGCATTATCCTCAAACAGGGAATTGGCCCAGGCGGGTCCTTTTCCCTCCGGATTGGTCGAATAGGGAGTGGACGGGGCGGAACCACCGTAAATGGAGGAGCAGCCAGTCGCATTGGCAACCATCATCCTTTCCCCATAGAGCTGGGTGATCAGCTTGATATACGGAGTCTCACCGCAACCGGCGCAGGCACCCGAAAATTCAAACAAAGGCTGGGCAAACTGGGAATTCTTGACGGTCTTGTCTTTCGGCAGGACCGTGTCCTTGTACCCCACCTTATTGTGCATGTATTCCCACCGCCCAACCTCAGCCATCTGGGTTCCCAGCGGCTTCATCACCAGGGCTTTCTCCTTGGCGGGGCAAACATCGGCACAGTTGCCGCACCCGGTGCAGTCGAGAACGCTAACCTGGATCTTGAACTGATACTCCTTGGTACCGCCTAATCCTTTCAACGAAACCGTTCCGGCAGGCGCACCTGCCAGTTCGGCTTCGGTCATCAGGAACGGCCGGATGGCAGCATGAGGACAGACATAGGCGCACTGGTTGCACTGAATGCAGTTGTCAACCTGCCATTCGGGAACATTGACGGCAATACCGCGTTTCTCATAACGAGTGGTACCTGACGGGAACGTGCCATCCTCCCTGCCCCTGAAGATGCTGACGGGTAGATCGTCCCCCTTTTGGGCATTGATCGGTTCAACAACATTCTTGATGAAATCGGGGATGTCCCGCTCATCTTTCACCGTGGACGGGGTAATATCCTTCCATTCAGCCGGGATTTTAACCTCGATGAACTGGGTGCCTTTATCAACCGCCTGGTAGTTCATGTTAACCACATTCTCACCCTTCAGGCCAAACGATTTCTTGATGGCTCCTTTCATCTGGCTCACGGCCTGGTCATAGGGAATGACGTTGGCAATCTTAAAGAAAGCCGACTGCATGATCGTGTTGGTCCGTCCACCCAGCCCGATTCCTTCAGCAATCTCGGTAGCATTGATGATATAAAACCGGATGTCGTTCTCGGCCATGTATTTCTTCATGTGATCAGGCAGCCTCCGTTTGGTCTCTTCAACATTCCAGATCGAGTTGAAGAGGAAGGTTCCGCCTTTTTTAAGCCCTTTCAATACATCATATTTGTTGATATAGGAAGGAACATGGCAGGCCACGAAGTCGGGGTTGTTGACCAGGTAAGGTGACCGTATGGGCTTGTCTCCGAACCGGAGGTGGGAGGTTGTAAAGCCGCCTGATTTCTTCGAGTCATAGGCAAAATAGGCCTGGCAATATTTATCCGTGTTCTCACCGATGATCTTGATGGAGTTTTTATTGGCCCCGACAGTCCCGTCGGATCCCAGTCCGTAAAACTTGGCCTGGAAAGTCCCTTTGGGAGCCAGGTCGGGTTCCGGCAACAGGGGAAGCGACTTGAATGTGACATCATCGATGATCCCGATCGTAAAATCATTTTTCGGTTCAGACATCTTGAGATTTTCATAAACCGCAATAACCTGGGCCGGAGTGGTATCCTTGGAGCTGAGCCCGTATCTTCCTCCGACTACCAGAGGAGCACCCGGCAGGTTGTAGAAAATACTTCTGACATCGAGGTACAAAGGTTCGCCGTTTGCACCGGGTTCCTTGGTGCGGTCAAGGACAGCAATCCGTTTGACCGATTTCGGTATTGCCTTGAAAAAATACTTGGCTGAAAAAGGCCGGTAGAGGTGGCAGGTCAGCAACCCGACCTTTTCCCCCTTGGCAACAAGATAATCAACCACATCCCGGGTGGTGTCGGTGATGCTGGCCATGGCGACAATGATATTCTCTGCATCCGGCGCTCCATAGTAAGTGAAGGGATGATACTCCCTTCCGGTCAGTTTGCCGATCTCCTGCATATATTCCTCCACGATATCCGGAACTTTTTCATAGTAGGGATTGCAGGCTTCCTTGGCCTGGAAGAAAATATCCGGGTTTTGGGCCGTGCCGCGGGTGACCGGATGCTCAGGATTCAATGCCCGGTTCCGGAACTCTTCAAGGGCTTTATAATCAATAAGTGGTGCAAGAGCTTCCTTATCAAGTACTTCGATTTTCTGAACTTCTGCTGATGAGCGGAATCCATCAAAGAAATGGAGGAACGGCACGCGGGATTTTATGGCTGATAAATGAACCACACCTGCCAGGTCCATGATCTCCTGGACGCTGCCCGTGGCCAGCATGGCAAAACCCGTCTGGCGTGTGGCATACACGTCACCGTGATCACCAAAAATAGACAGGGCATGGGCAGCCACACTGCGCGCACTTACATGGAAAACCGCCGGCAGAAGTTCACCGGCTATTTTGTACATGTTTGGGATCATCAGAAGAAGTCCCTGTGAGGCTGTATAGGTAGTTGTCAGCGCACCTGCCTGGAGGCTGCCATGAACGGCTCCTGAAGCTCCGCCTTCCGACTGCAGTTCGGCTACTTTTACGGTCTCTCCGAAAATATTCTTCCGGCCGTGGGCAGCCCATTCGTCGATGTTTTCAGCCATCGTGGATGATGGGGTGATGGGATAGATGGCCGCAACTTCGCTGAACATGTAGGCAATGTGTGCAGCAGCATGGTTTCCGTCACAGGTGATAAATCTCTTTTTTAACATGATGATGATATTTAGTTGAAACGACTCGCTGAAAAGAGGCCGTTAATTTAGCAATTTTCAGGGTAAAAAGCTACCGGAACGGAACAAAAAAGAACCCCGCCGCGGCGGGGTTCAGGGTTAGTTCTATTCGCTGTTCATGGAGATCAGGAACTCCTCGTTGGTTCGCGTCCCTGCCAGTTTGTCCCGCATGAATTCCATGGCTTCCACCGAGTTCATATCCGACAGGAAATTTCTCAGAACCCACATCTTGCTCAGAAAATCCTTGGGATGCAACAGGTCCTCGCGCCTGGTGCTTGAAGCCTGTATGTCAACAGCCGGCCAAATCCTTTTGTTGGCCAGTTTACGATCAAGCTGCAGTTCCATGTTGCCGGTACCCTTGAATTCTTCAAAGATCACCTCATCCATCTTGGAACCGGTATCGATCAGGGCGGTGGCCAGGATGGTCAGACTGCCGCCGTTTTCAATGTTACGTGCTGCCCCGAAAAACCGCTTGGGTTTGTGAAGGGCATTTGCGTCCACCCCACCCGATAGCACCTTGCCTGAAGCCGGTTGAACCGTGTTATAAGCTCTAGCCAACCTGGTAATGGAATCCAGGAGGATCACCACATCATGGCCGCATTCAACCAGTCTTTTGGCTTTCTCCATAACGATGGCTGCAATGCGTACATGTTTTTCAGCCGGTTCGTCAAAAGTGCTTGAAATGACCTCGCCGTTGACTCCGCGAGCCATATCTGTGACCTCTTCAGGGCGTTCATCAATGAGGAGAACCATCAGGTAAACATCAGGATGGTTGGCCGCAATGGCATTGGCTATCTCCTTCAACAGAATGGTCTTACCGGTTTTCGGCTGCGACACGATCAATCCTCTCTGGCCCTTGCCGATGGGCGAGAACATATCCACGATACGGACCGAAACGGAAGCATCCGGATGACTGGTAATATCGAATTTCTCATTCGGGAAGAGAGGTGTCAGGTAGTCAAAGGGAACGCGGTCCCGAACGAATTCCGGATCCCGACCGTTGATGTGCAGCACCTTGATCAGGGGAAAGAATTTCTCACCCTCTTTGGGCGGCCTGACGGAACCTGTAATGGTGTCACCGGTTTTCAGGCCGAATAACTTGATCTGGGACTGTGAAACATAGACATCATCGGGAGAGTTCAGGTAATTATAGTCTGCCGACCGGAGAAAACCATAACCCTCCTGCATGATCTCAAGCACGCCCGTACTGATGATAAACCCATCGAAATCATAGGTTTCCGGTTTTTTCTGTTCACCATTTTCCCTCGGCTTGGATTCTTCCTGAGGTGTTTCGCGGAGTGGTCTGGATTCCCAGGTTCTTGCCGGTTTGGCGGGAGCTTCTTCTTCGCTTTCATGGTGGTCATGCCGGCGGAAAGCCGGGGCCGGAACGGGAGGAGTGGAGGCATCAGAGATCGGTACAACCGGTGAAGCCTGAGCCGGCTGCGCCGGCGGGGCCTGCCTGAAAATGGAAGTTTGTACGGGAGGAGTGGTTTTAATCTCGCTGTTGTCTTCTTCAGGTACAGGCTTGGCTTCCTGGCGAGTGGAGAAGAGTGGTCCCGGTTCCTTTTTCTCAATGGTAATCCTTTTCCTCGGTCCTTTCGGCTGGACTGCCACCGGTGCCGGTTCATCCGCCTTCCTGGCTTCTGTAGCCGCTTCTTCCGGTTCCGCAGTCTTGGCTCTGCCGGCCATCTTCCGGCTTTTATTCTCGGCTGCCTGAATGGCCTGCTGATCCAGGATCTGGTAAACCAAATCCTGTTTCTTATAGGATTCCACCCGCTTTATTTTCAACTCTTTCGCTATATCTCTCAACTCAGTCAGCAACTTATTGTTGAGCTCAAGAATATCATACATATTCAGATTAATGTTAGAGTGATCACTAAATAGACTGGTATGGGGGAGATTTTCAGATCTTCAAACGATGTATCGGAACAAACTCCGTATTCCTGTCAAAAAAAACGCGAATGTCGCGTAAACGGTGCAAATGTAATACTATTTAAGCATAAAAACAAAAAAACCTGGCTCACTGGTAACCTTTCCGCAACTTTCTGAGAGTAAAACCGTAAAGAAAGAAGAGAAAACCCAATAATCACCTGGAGCCATGCGACAATTAAAAATCACACGGCAGGTTACAAACCGCGATCTACCTTCTCTCGATAAGTACCTGCAGGAAATTGGCCGGGAAGATCTCATCAATCCCAACGAAGAGGTTGACCTGGCCCGCCGGATCCGTGAGGGTGATACGGAAGCGATGGACAAGCTGGTCCGTGCCAATCTGAGATTTGTGGTATCAGTCAGCAAGCAATATCAAAACCAGGGACTTACATTACCAGACCTGATCAATGAAGGAAATATCGGGCTGATCAAGGCAGCCGAACGTTTCGACGAAACCAAGGGCTTCAAGTTCATTTCCTACGCAGTCTGGTGGATCAGGCAATCAATCCTGCAGGCTCTGGCCGAGCAATCCCGTCTCGTCCGGTTGCCACTGAACAAGATCGGTTCCATCAACAAATTGAACCGGACCATCTCCAAACTCGAACAACAGCTGGGAAGGGCCCCGACTGAAGATGAAGTGGCTGAAGTTTCAGAGGTTGACCGTGAAGATATCAAGAGATCGCTGAACAATAATTCCAGGCATGTATCCATGGATGCACCCCTTGCCATGGGTGAAGAGACCAACCTTTACGACGTAATCCTGAATGATAATGCCAGCAGTCCCGAAGAAGAACTCCTGACCGAATCACTCCGGACAGAAATCGAGCGAGCGCTGAAGCACCTGAATGACCGGGAAGCCGAAATCCTGAGGCTCTTTTACGGCCTGAACGGTTACCTTCCCCATTCCCTGGATGAGATCGGGGCCGATTTCGATCTGACGCGCGAGCGGGTTCGCCAGATCAAGGAGAAAGCCATCCAGAAACTGAAAAGTGTCTCCCGCAACCGCCTGCTCAGGAAATACCTGGGATGAGGTTGCAGTCCCGATTTATCGGGATCTCCACTTAGCTGCGAGTTGCAGGTTGCAAGTTGCATGAGTATATTTGTATGGTATTTCTTTAGTCTTTAGTCTTTAGTCTTAAGTCTTCTTCAGATGCCTCACCTGGTTGCAGCTTCGCTTCTCGCCGCTGATTTCGGAAACCTGCAGCGCGATATCACCATGGTCAACCACAGCCAGGCCGACTGGTTTCACGTAGATGTCATGGACGGCCATTTTGTACCCAATTTCTCAGTCGGGACACCGGTAATCGAGGCCATTCGCAAGCATGCGTTGAAACCCCTGGATGTTCATCTCATGGTTGAAAAACCCGAAAGATACATCAACCATTTTGTCTCGCTGGGATCCGATGTTCTGACTATCCATCTCGAAGCCACCGTTCACGTCAACCGCATCGTCAACCAGATCCGCGAATTGGGCATCAAGGCCGGCATCAGCCTGAATCCCCATACTCCCGTCTCACTGCTGGAGGGCATACTCGGTGATGTCGACCTGGTCCTGATCATGTCGGTCAATCCCGGCTTCGGGGGTCAGAAATTCATTCCCTCAACCCTTGACAAGGTCAGGAAGCTGAACCTGATGCGGAAAAACTCCGCCTCCGGCTTTCTGATCGAAGTGGATGGCGGCGTGGATGAACAAAATGCCCAATCCCTGGTTGAAGCCGGCGTGGATATCCTGGTCGCAGGGCATGCGATATTTTCCTCCCATGATCCGGCCCGGACCATCGGCTTCCTGAAGAATTGCCTGAACCGCGCTGAGTAACAGTCAGATTGGTAAACTGACCTATAACAAGGAATTTTTCCACAATCCTGGTTTCATGATGTGGACTCCGGGAGTCATTCATCCCCTCTGACAAAATCCGAAAGAAAGCTAAACCTTTCTGTCAGAGCCCCTTCTTTCGTTATTGTCGCCCTTTCGATGACCTGATCCGGATCATCACCCAGCAGGCAGGGAATGATCTTCTCCGACAGGATCTTCCCGAATTCTATGGAAGCATCGCGTGGCAACTCGCCGGGGAGGTTGTCGATGGACATGACGGTCACATGGTTGGGATCGGAAAACGGCGGCATCTCCTCAGACCGGTGAACGTGCCAGTCATAAAATGGATCTGAAATCCGGGTTGCCCTGATGGTGGAAGGCACGGAACCACGTATATCACAACTGATGTCTGCAATGACCCTGATGCGGAAATCAGGCCTTTTCATTTCTTCAGGTTCCCAAAGCCTGGGTGAGGCCGGATCCCAGTAATGGGCTGAGATAAAGAGATCGGTGACGGGATAATAACGGTTGAATCTCGAACGGTACTCCCCTGGGTATTGACAGAAATGATCAAAGGTGAACTGCTTGTTATCCTTATGGATCACATAGTGTTCCGGATCCAGCCGGCAGACAGCCGGCGAAAGTCGGGGATGGACAAGGAATTCATCCGGGGCAACCTCCCTTATGTTCAGTTTGCCCAGCGTTTCCATCACTCCGTGAGCAACCCGGCCTCCACCCGTGACCAGGATCCTGAGTGTTCCAGTCTCCAGGCCGGTCAGCTGTGTGTCCAGCTCAACCCGGTCGTGGCAGGCATGAGGGGGTTTCAGGTCAAACCTGCCCGTTTTCAGCCCCCACGCCCGTAAACCGTTGTACGCACCGATGATCCCTGCCCAGCGTCCAAATGCTATGAGGCGGATACCTTTTGAATCCGTCAGGTACTCATAATCAGTCAGGGTGATTTTTTTATCCAGGATGGCCTTGAGCAATGGCCGGTTATATTCCTGTCTTTTGGCCACATGGGCGAAGAACAGGTACTGTTTGCCCTCGATCAGCGCCGGAATACTCACCTCCTTGATCCCCAGCAGAAGGTCACATTCCGAGAGATCTTCCTGAATCGGGATATCTGCATCGGCGAACTCCTGGTCGCTGAAACACCGGTATTCACTGGGCTGCACAACGATCTGAAGCTGTGGATAACGTTGCAGCAGCCCGGCAGCAACCCGGGGCGACAAAGGAATTCGCCTGTCGGGTGGTGTTTTAGTCTCGCGGAGCAATCCGATCTTTATGCACTTCATAGTTGGCCAGAACTTTGAAGAGGCTGAAAATAGCAATTTTTGTCGTATATTTGCGGTCCTATCGGGGCTGACCTGGTTTTGACAGCAGGGTGAACTGGTAGGCAAGCATGCCGAGCCTTGCAATACAGCTCGTTAATCACGGTTGCAAACAATTAACTGGCGAATCTAATTACGCTCTCGCCGCCTAAGGAAGTTTAGTACTTAAGCTTAATCCCGGTACCAGGTACCGGGACGGGACATCACGCCGGAGGTAAGGCCCTGTTCCATCCGGATCCCGTGGTGCTAATCAATACGGGGATAGCCATTGCCAGGCTCCGGGACAATGGTGAAAATAAGGAGATAAGGTCACGATCGGCCGTCGTTTGCCAGCCGTGATCCGAAAAAACAAAAACGGATAAGCATGTAGAAAACCTATGGGTTCCTTGTTTGGACGCGGGTTCGATTCCCGCCAGCTCCACGAAGT
>Ga0208047_1000761_pt1 | contig 11930 bp, 10 predicted proteins | sample Kivu_220m_FD_184162 | JGI IMG/M metagenome (GOLD analysis project Ga0208047, IMG submission 184162) | Freshwater microbial communities from Lake Kivu, Western Province, Rwanda to study Microbial Dark Matter (Phase II) - Kivu_220m (SPAdes)... | ecosystem: Environmental > Aquatic > Freshwater >...
CGCTCCACCCATCCCCCAGTGGGGCCCTTACGCTGCGGGCGGGTGGGGGGCCCCCCGAGCCTCCCACCCGTCGGGAGTTCGCGCTTTTTCTCTGATTCCCGCGTTGTCCCGAATTCCGACCTCATTTCTATCGGCATTTTCGGAGAGAGCCGATCGTTTGACCGGGTGGGGGGATTGTTCTAGAATTTCGACGATGGAAAAAATACGGATCGCCGGGGGAAAGAGCGTCCGGCTCAAGGGCCGGGTCCGGATTTCGGGTTCCAAGAACGCCGTCCTCCCGGCCATCGCCGCTTCCCTCCTGACCGAGGAAAAGCTCCGCCTCCGAAACATCCCCCTTGTCCGGGACGTCTTCTCGATGCTGACCCTCATCAAGGAGCTGGGGGCGGAATCGACCTTGAAGAAAAACGCCCTGACGATCCGGGTCAAGAAGCTGACCCGCGAGGAGGCCTCCTACGACCTCGTCAAGGTCATGAGGGCGTCGATCCTCGTCCTCGGGCCTCTCGTCGCCCGGTTCGGAAAGGCGATCGTCGCCCTGCCCGGCGGGTGCGCCATCGGCTCGAGGCCGATCGACCTCCACCTCGAAGGCCTGCAGAGGCTCGGGGCTTCGATCTCCTTCGCCCACGGCTACATCCGGGCCGAGGCCGAGCGCCTGACCGGGGCGGAAATCCACTTCGAGAAGAACACGGTCGGGGGGACGGAGAACCTCGTCATGGCCGCTACCCTGGCCAGGGGCGAGACGATCCTCCGCAACTGCGCCCGCGAGCCGGAAATCCAGTGCCTGTGCGAGCTCCTCGTCAAGATGGGGGCCAAGATCGACGGCCTCGGCGAGGAGACGATCCGGGTCAAGGGCGTGGACTCGCTCGGCGGCGCCTCCCACGAAATCATCCCCGACCGGATCGAGGCCGGGACGTTCATGATCGCCTCGGCCTTGACCCAGGGCGACGTCACCCTGACCGACATCCGGCCGTCGCATCTCGAAACGGTCGTCGAAAAGCTCCGCTTCTCGGGGGCCGCGGTCGAGACCGTGGGCCGGGACTCGCTTCGCGTCGTCGGCGGCCCCGAGATCCGGCCCCAGGACGTCACGACCTCGCCCTATCCGGGATTCCCGACCGACATGCAGGCCCAGTTCATGGTCCTCATGACCCAGGCCTCGGGGACCTCGATCATCACCGAGACGATCTTCGACCGGCGCTTCCTCCACGTCAACGAGCTCCTCCGACTCGGGGCGGCGATCGAAGTCACGGGCGACAAGGCCGTCGTCCGCGGACCGACGCCCCTCTCGGGCGCCGAAGTCGTGGCCACCGACCTGCGGGCCTCGGCCAGCCTGATCCTGGCCGGGCTCGTCGCCAACGGCGAGACGACGGTCAACGACGTCGAGCACATCGACCGCGGCTATGAAGCCATGGAGGAGAAGCTCCGCCTCCTCGGAGCCCGGATCGAGCGTCTCCAGGAGTGACGGCCGCCCGGCCGAAAGGAGAGCGACGATGAGCGAATGCATCTTCTGCCTGATCGCCTCGAAAAAGATCGCCGCCAAGGTCGTCCACGAGGACGACCGCATCCTGGCCTTCGAGGACATCAACCCCAAGGCCCCGGTCCACATCCTGATCATCCCCAAGGAGCACTTCCCGTCCCTCGACGACGTTCCGGCCGAAAAATCCGATATCCTGAGCCACATCCTCCTCCAGGCCCGGCGGATCGCCGCCGAAAAAGGCCTCGCCGCCTCGGGCTACCGTCTTGTCCTCAACACCGGACGGGACTCCGGCCAGGAAGTGTTCCATATCCACTTCCACCTCCTCGGCGGCCGGAAGATGTCCTGGCCTCCCGGATGACATGGCCTATCTCATCGACGGCAACAACCTCCTGGGCTTTCTCCTCGGCGCCGGCCTCCGCGACCCCGAAGCCCGGGCGACGCTCGTCGGCCGGCTCGAGGCTTTTCAGCGCCAGACGAGGACCCGGATCGCCCTCGTCTTCGACGGCCTGCCCGCCGCCGACCTGCCCGCTTCGGTCTCGGAAAAATTCGTCATCCTCTTTCCGCCCGAGGGCGAAAGCGCCGATTCGTTGATCAAGGAGCGCATTCTCCGCTCGTCCGACCGCCGGCATCTCCTGGTCGTCAGCTCCGACCGCGAGATCCGGGCATTCGCCAAAGCCCGGGGAGCGATCGCCCTGCCCTGCGACGCCTTCGCCAAGGAGATGAAAAAAGCCCTCCGCGAGCGCCGCGAGGCCCGTTCCCTCGAAAAGAGAGACGAAACCGCGACACCCCTCGAAATCGAGCTCTGGTCCAAGGCCTTCGCAAGGCGGAAATGAAAAGGGCGGCCGTCGTCGGCACGGGGCGGTTGGGAACCGCCCTCGCCGGGGCTCTGGTCGAAGCCGGCTATCCTCTCGCCGGCCTGGCCGACGCCGACATTTCCGCCGCCCGCCGCGCCCGCCGGCTCGTCCGCCGGGGCACGGCGACGGACGATCCCTCCCGGGCGGCCGACAAGGCCGACCTCGTTTTCCTCTGCGTTCCCGACGCCGCCATCCGGCCGGTCGCCGCGGCCTTGGCCCGCTCGGACGTCGACTGGACGGGGAAAATCGTCTTTCACGCGAGCGGCCTCGTCCCGGCCTCGGCTCTCGGCCCCCTCCGCGCCCGCGGCGCCTCGACCGCGGCCTTCCACCCCATCCAGTCCTTTCCCGGGCGGACGCAGACCGCGTCGTCCGAGCCGTTCCGGAATATCTTCGTCGGCCTCGAAGGCGGGAGGCGGGCCGTCGCCGCCGGAAGCGAGGTCGCCCGCGCCTTGGGAGCCCGTCCGCTTTCCCTCGGAGGCCGGGACAAATCGCTCTACCACGCCGCCTGCAGCGTTGCCTCCAACCTCCTCGTCCCCCTCTTCGACCTCGCCTGCGAGGCCCTGGTGAAGGCCGGTTTCCCCCCCTCCCGGGCCGGTAACATTCTCCTCCCCCTTCTCGAAGGAACTTTACAGTCCGTAAAGCGACTTAACAGGCCGGACGCCTTGACGGGGCCGATCGCCCGGGGCGACGAGGAGACCGTCCGCCGCCATCTTCGGGCCCTCGGCCGGATCCCGAGGGCCGAGGCCGTCTATCGCCTTCTGGCGAGGCAGGCCCTCGACCTCGTCGCCCGAAAGGGCATTCGCCCGGAGGCAAGGAAACGGATCAAGGCTCTGCTCGAAGAAAGACGACTTCCTCCTCGAGCTCGAGCCCGAACTTCGCCCTGACCCGCTCTTTGAGCTCCCCGGCCAGGGCCCGGATCTCGGCCGCGGTCGCGTCGCCCCGATTGTAGATGAAATTGGCGTGGCCCCGAAAAACGGCCGCCCCTCCGACCGCCGCCTCCTTGGCTCCGACCTGCTCCAGGAGCATTCCGGCCGGAATTTTCGACCCCTCGGGGCCGACGGGGTTCTTGAAAAAACTGCCAGCATAGGCCATGGTCCGGTCGGGGTGCCGGGAGGACCGGAGAGCCTGGTTTTCCTTGATTTTGGCCCTGATGGCGGCCTGGTCCCCCGTTTCCAGGCAGAAGACGGCCTCCAGGACGACCTCCCCGCTGGCCTTAAGAATGGAATTCCGGTAAGCAAAGGCGAAATAATCCCTTTTTTCCCGCCTTTCCGAGCCGTCGGCCGAAAGGAGCGCCGCCTCTTCGAAAAAATCGCCCAGGCAGCACCCGAAGGCCCCGGCGTTTCCGCAAACGGCCCCTCCGACCGAACCCGGAATCCCCGCCGCGAATTCGAGCCCTTCGAGGCTCCGCGAGGCGCAAAATTCGACCAGCTCCTGGAGCGGCGTTCCCGACAGGGCGACGGCCCGCCACCCGCCCCGCGGACCGGGGTCAAGCCTCAGTCCCCGGACACGGTTCTTGATGATGAGACCTCGAAAGCCGGCGTCGTCGAAGAGGAGGTTGGATCCCCCTCCGATCACCCGGACCCTCAGGCCGCTTTCCCGTCCGGCCGCCAAGGCGGCCCGAAGGGCCTCCAAGCTCTCGACCTCGGCGAAAAAATCGGCCGGCCCGCCGATCCGGAAATTCGAATGGTCCCGGAGGAGAACGCTCTTCCGGACGGGCTTCCCCACCCGCTGTTCGAAAAACCGGGAAAAATCGACTTCACTTCGGGCCATCGGCCCTATTCTAAGGCCAAGCGAGACGGAGACTCAAGCCGATTGGCACGTCCTTTGCTTTAATTTCATTGACATCCGCGATGGTTCTGGCTATGATGTCTGAAATTTTTCTGTGAGGTTGCCTATGAGAAGGATGATCCCGACGTTCCTCCTTTTATTGGCCTTCGCCGGCGGTGTGGCCCTGGCCCAGAACCCCGCGGACGAGGCCTATATCAAGGCCATGCAGGCCAACTCCCCGGTCGAGCGGGCGAAATTGCTCAAGGAATTCATCACCCAGTACGCCGGTCAAGGAAGCCAGTACGAGAATTTCGCCTACGCCAACCTCTGCACGACGCGCTGGCCGGGCAAGACGGACGCCGAGACCGTCCAGTACGGAGAGAAAGCCCTTCAGCTCGGAGGGATCGACGACTTGACGAAATGCCAGGTCCTGATGACCCTGGCCGCCGTCCAGGACAAGATGAACCAGCCCGAGAAGGCGAAAGCGTCGGCCGCCCAGCTCATCCAAACCGCCACGGCGGCCAAAGGCAAGGAGACCGAAGCCGCCAACGCCGCCGTCTACAACCAGATGATCGGCGCGGGACACTTCATCACCGCCCAAGCCATGGTCAAGACGAAAAACGTCAAGGGCGCCCTCGACGAGTATTTGAATTCCTACAACATCCTCAAGGACCCAAAAATCCTGGCCGAAGTCCGGAAGCTGGGGACTTCGATGTACAACGCCAACGACTACGCCGGGGCGGAGCAGGTCTTCCGCTTCCTCGCCCAAACCGGCAAGGATCCCGAGGCCGGGAACTTCATCGCCCAGATCATCTACAAGCAGGGAAAGACGACCGAAGCCCTGGCCATGTTCAAGGAAAACTTCGCCCGGCAGAAAACGGGAGAGATGGCCTATAACATCGGCATCCTTCTCGCCCAGGAACAAAAGGCGAATCCGGCCCTCACGCCCGAGGCCATCAACTATCTTCTTTACGCCGGCCTCCTCGGCATGAAGGACGGGAAAAGGGCCCAGCAGGCGATGAACCTCGCCCAGGGTCTCTTCATGGCCCAGGACAAGGAGTGGAACAACCGGGTCAAGGCGATCCAGGAGAGCCAGAAACTCATCGAGGATTGGACGAAGCAGATCAACACGAAGTTCGGCGAGAAGAGCGAGGACGAGCTGACTTCGGACGAAAAGCGCGAATACAAGATCCTGATGCAGAATATCGAGAAGGAAAAGAAGATCATCGAGGGCTACCAGGCCCAGCAAAAGGCGACGACGGACAAGTGGGACAAGCTCGTCGCCGACGCCAGAAAAACCCTCGGCCGGTAACATCTACGGCGGCACTTTCGTTCGGCCAGTCTTTGATCTCTGCGAACAGCCTTCCTGAAGACCGAGCAACGGACCTGCGCCGAAAAATTTGCCGCGTTCGATAACGGCCTCCACTCCAGATCGGAAACCTTTCCGCTTGCGCGCTTCCCGATTTGCTTCGGCGCTGCGGAACTGCGCACCCAAGCCTTTTCCTCGATGCTTGATCTTTGCCCTCATCTTCCTCTCATCGAATTCCCCGCGATGCTCAGACATCCTCGCGGCCCCAAGAGGGGCTCCCCTCGCAACTCGAAGCGCAACGGCGGGGTTTCCTCATGACGCTCCGGCCGTTCCTGAACGCGGATTCGGACTCGGCGCGTTGTTCCGTTTAGGCGGTACTGAGAATACGGGGACACATCACTTAATTGTTCGTTTTCGAACATATAAGTCATGTGTCCCCATATTTAAAAATGGACAATTAAGTGATGTGTCTCCGTATTTATTTTCGGAGTAAAATATCCGGGATGACCAAGAGCGAGGCCGAGTCCCGGATCCGGAAGCTCCGCGACGAAATCCGCTACCACGAAAAGAAATACTACCTCGACAACGACCCCCAAATCTCGGACGCCGAGTTCGACGCCCTCGTCAAGGAGCTCGAACGCCTCGAAGCCGAGCATCCCGGCCTCCGGACGCCGGACTCCCCGACCCAGCGCGTCGGCGGGGCGCCGGTCGAAGGCTTCCCGACGGTCAGGCATCGGACGCCCATGCTCAGCATGGACAACGTCTATTCGGTCGAGGAGTTCGGCGAATTCGTCGACCGCGTCCGCAAGCTCGTTCCCGGCCGGGAGATCGCCTTCGTCGTCGAGCTCAAAATTGACGGCCTGGGCATCTCCGTCCTCTACCGCGACGGGCTTCTCGTCCAGGCCGTGACCCGGGGGGACGGCCAACAGGGCGACGAGGTGACGTCCAACGTCAAAACAATCCGGACCCTCCCCCTCCGGATCGCCCGCCGGGAGGAGGTCGAGGTTCGGGGCGAGGTCTTCCTTCCCAATCCCGCTTTCGAGAAGATCAACGCCGAACGCGAGGAGCGGGGAGAGTCTCTTTTCGCCAATCCCCGCAACGCCGCCGCGGGAGCGATCCGGCTCCTCGACTCCCGCGAAGTGGCCCGCCGCCGCCTCGACGCGTTCCTCTACTACCTGGCGATCGACGGGCAGGAGCCCGAAAGCCAGTCGGCCGGCCTTCGCGCCCTCAAGGAGCTCGGCTTCAAGACCAATCCCCACTTCCGCCTCTGCCGGTCGATCGACGAGGTCGTCGCCTTCTGGAGGGAATGGACCGCCCGGCGCGATTCCCTCGATTATGACGTCGACGGCGTCGTCGTCAAGGTCGACGGCCGCGACGAGAGGCGGGAGCTCGGCGCGACGTCCAAATTCCCCCGCTGGGCGATCTCGTTCAAGTTTCCCGCCCGCCAGGCGACGACGCGCCTCCGGGCCATTTCCCTCCAGGTCGGGAGGACGGGGGCCGTGACCCCCGTCGCCGACCTCGAGCCGGTTAAGCTCGCCGGGACGACGATCAGCCGGGCGACCCTCCACAACGAGGACGAGATCCGGCGGAAGGACATCCGGGTCGGAGACGTCGTCCTCGTCGAACGGAGCGGAGACGTCATCCCCCGGGTCGTCGGCCCGATGAAAGAGCGCCGCACGGGACGGGAAACGGTTTTCACCTGGCCCGAGCACTGCCCGGCCTGCCGGTCCCGGCTCCACCGCCCCGAGGGCGAGGTCATCTCCCGCTGCGCCAATCCTTCCTGTCCGGCCAAGCTCCGTGAATCGCTCCTCCATTTCGCCGGCCGGCGGGCCATGGATATCCAGGGCCTGGGCGAGGCTCTCGTCGACCAGCTCCTGGCCAAAGGGCTCGTCCGCTCGCTCGCCGACCTCTACGCCCTCCGCGAGGAGGACCTCGCCGCCCTCGAGCGGATGGGGGAGAAGAGCGCCCGGAACCTCCTCGCCGAGATCGCCCAGTCCAAGGCGAAGGAGATCGCCCGGCTCGTCTTCGCCCTCGGCATCCGCCACGTCGGCGAACGACTCGCCCGGACGCTGGCCGACCACTTCGGCGATCTCGACGCCCTCGCCGCGGCGCCGACCGAAGTCCTCCTGGGCATCGAGGACGTCGGTCCCGTCGTCGCCGAGAGCCTCGTCTTCTTCTTCGCCCAGCCCGAAAACAGGGCCCTCCTCCGGAAGCTGAAGGAGGCGGGCTTGACCTTCCGCGGAAAGGGCCGCGAGCCGTCCTCGGGGGGGAAGGCGCTCTCGGGGAAAACGTTCGTCCTGACGGGCGCCCTCGAGCGGTTCACCCGCGACGAGGCCCGCGCGGCCGTCGAGGAGGGGGGAGGGACGGTCACGGAGTCCGTCTCGGCCAAGACATCCTATCTCGTCGTCGGAGCCGACCCCGGCTCGAAGCTGGCCAAAGCCCAAAAGCTCGGCGTCCCGACCCTCTCCGAAGGGGAATTCCTGAAACTCGTCGGCCGGGACTGATTATTTTTTCTTCGACCCGAAACGGTCCTTCGAGAACAATCCCCGGAGGCCTTTCTTCGGCCCGCCGTCCATCTCCTCGAGTTCGCGCCGGGCGAGGCGGTGATCGGCCTCGATCTCCAGGGTCCGTTCGAACTCCTTCCGGGCCCGGGCCGTCAGGCCCTCGTTCTTGTAGAGAACGCCCAGTCCGACGTGGGGCTCCGCGTTCCACGGTTCGAGCTCGATGGCCTTGAGGTAGTCGCGCTCGGCTTTCTTGGCCATGGCCGGAACCCGCGATTCGGCCATGGCCAGGAGAAGGTAGTAGTCCCCCTTCCCGTCCTTGAGCCGGATCGCCTCTTCGAGGTGGGCGATCGCCTCCTCGTAGCGCCCTGAATTGTAGAGCGTCTTGGCTTGGCGAAAGCGGACGTCGGCGTTCTTGCCCCGGTCCTTTTCGTCCGGCCGGGCGGCGGCCGCGCCCTTTTGGGTGTAGGCGGCCTTTTCCTCCTTCGAGGTCAGGGTCCGATAGGCCTTGGTGAGATGATCGAAGAGGTCGTCGATTTTCGCCTTGTCATCGGGGTCGAGATGCCGCCCGAAGAGGTCGGGATGGATGCGGCGGGCCAGCCGGAGGTAGGCCTTTTTGACCTCGGCCTCGTCGGCCGTCCGGGAGACGCCGAGGAGCTGGAAATAGTCCATTTCATCGAGCTTGCGGTGAAACTCGAGGGCCTCGGCGAGCTGCTCCTCCATCCCCGAAGGGGCGGCTTTCTTTTCGGCGGGAGGGGACGGCGGGGGGGGCTGCGGCGCGCCTTGTGGAGGGCCGGCCGGCGGCTCGGGGCTCGGCCCTCTCTTCCCCTCTTCCTGAGAATCGATGATATCGAGGCAGTAGAAAAGATAGATCGTCTTCCAAAACTTCGCGGGATCGAGGCCGGAAGCGGATTGGAGGACGTCCGAGGTGACGCTCAAGGCGACCCGATGCCAGAGCCCCTTCTCCTCGTCGGTGAGATAGGGGGCGTGGGACGCGTCTTTCGGCACGAGGACCTTCCCCGAGAGGAACGATTTCAAGGCCGGATGGAACTCCATGCTCCGGATGCCGCGCTCGATGATGAGGGGCAGGCTGATCCGCTGCTCGAATTCCTGGTCGAAATACCTCTCGCTCGCCTCGAAGGTCAGGGTCGCGTCGAAAAAGGAGAAGCAGGTCAAGGCGATGACGTTGTATTGGGCCAGGAGGGCTTCGTAGAGGTCTCGCTGGCTGATGAGGCGGCGCTGGACGAGGGATTCTCCGATGAAATGATTGGGAACGGAGTACTTGGGGAGAGTCGCCTGGACCTCGGCCGAGATCTTCCCCGTCCGGAACAGGATCTCCCCCAGCCTTTCCTCCGAGACGTTCGTCTTCGCGGAGAGGAGGCCGCCGTCCTGGAAAACGAAGCTCTTCGTGATCCCGCTCCGCTGGAAGGTCAGCCGGCCGGTCTTCGACCCCAGAAAAATCTCCCGGAATCGCAGGCCGATATGGTCCATGTCTTAAGATCATTGTAGCCGAAACGACGCGAATTGCAACAGCCCGGATTGAGCCGGGCCGGCCTTTTGTGCTAACGTGAGGATGTGAGAGTCGTCCTCGTCCAATGCGCCCCCCGTCTCGGCTCGGTGTCCAAGAATCTCGAATGTCATCTCGACATGATCGCCCGCGCACGGCGGGAGAAGGCGGACCTCGTCGTCTTTCCCGAGCTCAGCCTGACCGGCTACAAGCTCCGCGACCTCGTCGAGGAGGTCGCTCTCGACCCGGCCTCGTCGGGGCCTTTCCGCAAGCTCCGGGAGGCCGGCCGCGGCCTCGACCTCGTCCTCGGCTTCGTCGAGGAGAAACCGGGCGAGCGCGGCCTGTTCTACAATGCCGCGGCCTACCTTCACCGGGGCCGCCTCCTCCACGTCCACCGCAAGGTCTTCCTTCCGACGGCCGGGATGTTCGAGGAGCGGCGTTTCTTCACCGAGGGCCGGAACATCCGGGCCTTCGACGGGCCCTTCGGCCGGACGGGGCTCCTCGTCTGCCGGGATTTCCTTCATCTCAACGCCAACTATCTCCTTTTCGCCGACGGGGCCGAAATCTCGATCACGATCAGCGCCGCTCCGGGCCGCGGCGTCTCCTCCGCGGCGAAGGGCTACGCCTCGAGCCGGATGTGGGAGCTCATGGGGGAAACGGTCTCCCGCCTGACGACGACCTTCGTCCTATACTGCAACCGCGTCGGCTTCGAGGACGGGGCCGCTTTCGCCGGGGGGTCGTTCATCTTCGACCCCTTCGGGAAGCTCGTCGCCCAGGCCCCCCCGTTCGAAAGCGACTGGCTGGTCGCCGACCTCGACCTCTCCCTCATCCGGAAAGCCCGCAAGGCCTGGCCGTTCCGGCGGGACGACAAGCCCGAGGTCACTCTGGCCGCGCTCGAAAGGATCGTCAGATCCTATGACGATTAACGCCCCGTTCGTCGAAAAAATCCTCACCGGCTTCATCAAGGAAGAGTTGGCCAAGGCCGGATTCCGGAAGGGCGTCCTCGGCTTGTCCGGAGGGCTGGATTCCTCGGTCTGCGCCTTCCTCGCCTCCAAGGCCCTCGGGCCCCGGAACGTCCTGGGAGTCATCATGCCCTACGGCCGGAGCTTCGGCGGCGACCTCAAGGACGCCCGGACGGTCGCCCGCCGGCTCCGCATCCGGGTCGAGACGGTCGACATCGCCCCCATGGTCGACGCCTATTTCGGCCGTCATCCGACGGACAATCGGGTCCGGGTCGGCAACAAGATGGCCCGGGAGCGGATGTCCATCCTGTACGACGTCTCGGCCAGGGAGAAAGCCCTCATCCTCGGCACGAGCAACAAGACCGAGCTTCTTCTGGGCTACGGGACGATCCACGGCGACATGGCCTGTGCCGTCAATCCCCTGGGGGACCTCTATAAGACCCAAATCCGACAGCTCGCCGTCCATCTCGGCGTCCCCGAGCGCATCCGGACGAAGGAGCCCACGGCGGGATTGTGGGCCGGCCAGACCGACGAAGGAGAACTCGGCCTGACCTACGCCGAGGCCGACGAAATCCTCGTCCGGCTCGTCGACGAGCGGGCCTCGACGGCCGAGGTCGTCGCCGCCGGGTTCGCCAAGAAGAAAGTCGAGAAGGTCGCGGCCAGAATCCGGGCCTCGGAATTCAAGCGCCATCTCCCCCCGATCGCCAAGATCGCTCCCCGGACGGTCGGCCACGATTTCCTTTATGCCTACGACCGGGACAAGTGACCCCGTGCCGGGAACGCTCTTCGTCGTCGCGACCCCCATCGGCAACCTCGAGGACCTGACTTTCCGGGCCCTGCGGATTCTCAAGGAAGCCGACCTTGTCGCCTGCGAAGACACGCGGCAGACGTTGAAACTCCTCCGGAGATACGGCCTCGGGAAAGAGCTCCTGAGCTACTTCCAGCCGCGGGAGGGGCAGAAGATCCCCCTGATCATCGACCGCCTCATGAGGGGCCAAAACGTGGCCTTGGTCTCGGACGCGGGGACGCCGGCCATCTCCGACCCGGGTTTCCGGCTCGTGCGCGAGGCGGTCAAGGAGGGGATCGCCGTCGTTCCCATCCCGGGTCCCACGGCGCCGTGCGCGGCCCTTTCGGCCTCCGGCCTTCCGACCCATCGCTTTCTTTTCATGGGCTTCGCCCCTCCCAAGGCCGAAGCCCTGAAGAAAGCCCTCCAGTCCGTCGCCCGAGAGACGGGGTCCATCATTTTTTTCGTCCCCGCCCGGAAAACCATCCCTTTTCTCGAGGCCGCGGCGGAGATCCTCGGAGACAGGCCGGCCGTCGTCGCCCGGGAGGTCACTAAAATCTACGAGGAGTTCATTCGCGGGAGCGTAAAAGACGTTTTGACCGAGATCCGCCCGCGAAATCTTAAGGGGGAAGTGACCATTCTCCTCGGCGGCGCTGAGAAGTAGCCTTTAAAACCAATATAATTTATTTATTTTTAAATATATATAAAATAATATAAAATTAAATAATTATTTATATATTACTTGACAAATTAATACTCACATATTATATTATTC
>Ga0208047_1000762_pt1 | contig 11924 bp, 14 predicted proteins | sample Kivu_220m_FD_184162 | JGI IMG/M metagenome (GOLD analysis project Ga0208047, IMG submission 184162) | Freshwater microbial communities from Lake Kivu, Western Province, Rwanda to study Microbial Dark Matter (Phase II) - Kivu_220m (SPAdes)... | ecosystem: Environmental > Aquatic > Freshwater >...
AGACGAGGCAGCCTGGCCCGAGATTCATCCTTCTTCACACCTTTGCACATTTGTTGATTAACCGACTCGCCTTCGAATGTGGATACAGTTCAGCGTCAATGCGTGAAAGGCTCTATTGCGCAAGCGAACCAGAGAAACCCATGGCCGGGGTTCTGATCTACACAGCAGTTGGTGACGCTGAAGGAACAATGGGAGGTCTCGTGCGAATGGGCAAGCCCGCGACTCTCGAACCCGTTCTCCTGAGAGCCCTAGAAAACGCGTTCTGGTGCTCGGCGGACCCAGTGTGTATGGAAATGGGCAATGGCCAAGGCCAAGGACCATGCTCCTGCAATCTGGCGGCTTGCCACAACTGCGCGCTCTTGCCGGAAACGTCGTGTGAGCGGTTCAACTCGTTTCTCGATAGAGGCATGGTAATCGGAGATTGGACACACAACGGACTGGGCTTCTTTGAGGACGTTCCCAGCACCAAGGGGGCGTGAGGATTGAGCCGGTCGCAGGGCAGCGCCAGCGGCTGAACATCTTGAACAACGCCGGGCTGCTGGCCAAGGATGTCTACCGCGAGATACGGGATGACGCGCAGGCGCTTGAGACCTTGTTCGTGATGGGGACGAAGCGGGATGCGCTGCTCGCGGTCATCGAACATCTGAAGAGTGAGGCGAGAGCCGGCAGAGATCGTTCATCGTTGGGTCGTTCATCGTTCTTCGTTTGGCGACCCTGTATGCTGAGTGCTGTATGCTGCATACTATCTGCCTGTCGGCTACCTGGGCGATGAGCGGGTGCTGCTCGCGCAGTACGAGGCTGAGCCGAAGCTCTTGGGAATGCTGAAGGAGTGCGTGGCCGCGCCAAGGGAGAAGTACTTCAGGGAGGGCACGCGGGAGTTTCGGAACCCGGACCTGCTGACGCGGCGAGTGTTGTCCTACTTCGGTATCGTGCCGCGGGCGTTCGACCGGCTGAAGGAGCTGGACCAGGAGATATGCCACTATCGGAACATCCAGGTGACGCTGAAGGATGTGAGCGAATTGCAGAGTGAGGTGGACGCGGTGCACGATGCGGCCCGTAAGCCGGGTCGGGAGCGCGAGCTGGATGAGCAGTTCGAGCGCGGCGAGATTACGAAGGCGCAGTACAAGGCAGGCTTGAAGGCGCTGGAGCGGGTGAAGGAGAGCGTGGAGTTCGACCATGAGGGCAGGAAGCTGAGTATTGAGTTGGTGCCGAATCACTACTATCTGCCGGTGTTGCTGGATGAGCACGAGCGGGCCGACTACATCAAGCACGTGATTCGCACGCCGAGCGAGGTGAAGTTCGTGCGCGACCTGGAGAAGTACCTGGGCGATGGCGGAAAGGGCTTCGACGAGTACGACTGGTGGATGTTCAGCAAGATAGACGAGTCGCTGGACGAGGTGCGCATTCCATACTACAACCCGGAGGAGAACCGGATCGCATGGTTCCTGCCCGATTTCGTCTTCTGGCTCGCGAAGGGCAGGCAGTACCACATCGTCTTCGTGGACCCCAAGGGCATGGCCCACACCAGGACCTACCAGAAGCTGGATGGCTACCGACACCTGTTCGAGGTGAAGGACCAGCCCCGGCGCATCGCCCATGAGGGCGTCACGGCCACCGTGCGAGCGTTCTGCTACAACCGCGACGCCGCGCAGAGCGACGAACTGCACCGGCGGTTCTGGGTCGGCAGCATCACCGAGCTGCTGGAGAAGGTCGGCTCTCAAGGAGCAGACGTCGGGGGAGCAAAGGCCGTATCGACACGGCCAAAGAAGTAGCCATGGATTCTCGCTATGAGGATGTGGAACAGCACTTGGATGACTACGTTGCGCTACTCAACGCTATCTCGTGGGAATACGCCGCGTGGAGCGAGCCCAGAGCCCAAAAGGAGCATCGGTGCGAGTTCGGCTGTCAGATCGAACGCGGTGACCTCTACTACCGCAAGCATTGGACTCCCGACTACAGCCAAGACGTGAAGCTCTGCCGCGCCTGCATGGTCAAGATGCTCTTCGCTCTCTTCGGCACTGACCAGGAGACGACCACGCGCGCGTTGGCGATCGACAAGCAGAGGTGGGACGCCACGGCGCGGGCTATCCGTGGCCTGAGAGAACCGGCCGAGCCCGACGGGACACCGCGGGCGCGATAGAACACTTCTGATCCTCGTGCGGCTCGGCTGATTCCAGAGCGCGACAGTGGGCATCCCGATCCGATTCCGTCCGCCCGTTTGACACGCTCGCCTACGCATTCTGAGCGGCCAGCCGACGGGCTCGCCCAAGCGCAGGATGGCTGACGGCCGACGGCTCACCGCCGACGGCTTGATTGACATGCTGGGCGTGCTATACTCATACATCATGAGGATAGTGCGATGACGGCCCGTGCATTGGAGCTGGAAGAGCAGGCTCGCAAGCTCCCGGCAATCGAGCGCGAGCGCCTGGCCGAACGCTTGCTTGCTCCGTTGGCGCGCCGGCGCCTGACCAAGGTTGACGCGGCCTGGGTCGAGGAGGCCGAGCGCCGCTACCGGGCGTGGAAGCGCGGCCGGTGTAAGGCAGTTCCAACCACCAGGGCAATCGCAGCGATCAGGGAAGAACTGGATCGTTGAGGCTCGTCCTCGACCCGGCCGCCCTCGCGGAGTTGCGGGAGGCGGCCAAGTTCTATGAGGAGAGCAGAAAGGGTTTGGGCCGCGATTTCCTTGAGAGCGTCGAGACGGCCTTTGACTCGATCGCGCGGCATCCCACGCTCTGGCGCCTACTGAAGGGCCGATTCCGTCGCTGCCTGGTTCACCGTTTTCCCTACGGGATAATCTACGTTGTCGAGGACGACACGATATACGTCGCGGCCGTCATGCACCTGCGGCGCGAGCCCGGCTACTGGGAACGCCGCAGAAGCTAGCCGCGGCGGCGCTACGGAGATTCAGTCGGCGAAGGGCTGTAGGTTCCGGTGACAACAAAGGACTCCTGAGTCGCGGGGCCGCTTCTCCCTACTTCAAACGCCGAACGCCAAACTTCGAACGACGAATTCAGGCCTTGATAGTTCCCAGTCACGGGGACGGCACGGCTCGGCTGATTCCAGAGCGCGACAGTGGGCATCCCGATCCGATTCCGTCCGCCCGTTTGACACGCCCGCCCGCGAGTCCTAGAATCGGGCCGTGGCTGAACCGCGGCCGGCAGAGAGGAAGCGGTGAGCGACAGCAGCGGGCGTCATCAGCAGAAGAGGAGAATCACATCGCCGCTTTGCTGAAGGCGGCGGATCAGGCGAGCTTATCAAAGGAGTTGAAGTGAACGGGCTGTGTTACTGGGAGATACCGTCGAGGAACGTGGCGAAGTCGGCCGCGTTCTACGCGAAGCTGTTCGGCTGGAAGATGACGCCTTCGGGCAAGGATTACATGATGTTCCAGACGAAGAGCGGGCTGGGCGGCGGGATTCAGAAGGTGAAGAAGGCACCCGGGCAGGGCGTGATGGTGTATATCGAGGTGAAGGACATTCCGGCAACGCTCAAGAGGGTCGTGAAGCTCGGCGGCAAGGTGCTGCACCCGAAGACCGAGATTGGGAATGATTGGGGCTATTGGGCCGCGTTCAAGGACCCGGGCGGCTGCACCGGCGTAGCGCTCTGGTCGCGTCGCTAGGTCGGCGATGCAGGCTGATTTTGTGCTGCAGGGGCGGAGGGTCAAGCTGAGGCCGATGGTCGAGTCGGACCTGGCCGACTACGGGCGCTGGTACATGCCGGGGCGGAAATCGGCGGAGTTCGACGGACCGTGGTTCAAGCATGAAACGGTGAGTGTGGACCAGGCAGTCGAGCGTATAGGGAAGTGGCTGAACAGAGATGACGAGCCGCCCTACCGTCGATTGGAGATAGACGTTGCGGACCGCGGTCATGTCGGCTGGGTCATTGCCTACATCGACTCCAGTGACCCGCACATGACCCAGGCAGGGATCGACATCGCCGAAGACAGTCTCTGGAACCAGGGCCTTGGGACCGAGGCGTTCGGGCTCTGGACGGACTATCTGTTTGAGGCACACGACCTGACCAGGCTCGGCTATTCGACGTGGTCGGGCAATCCGCGGATGATTCGAGTCGGGGAGAAGCTCGGGTTTGTGCTTGAGGGGCGAATCCGCCGCGGCTGCGAGGTGAAGGGGCAGTTCTACGACCGCATCAAGATGGGATTGCTCCGCGAGGAGTGGCAGGCGCAGGCGGGCAGAGCCCGCCAGTTCAAACTGCAGAATGCAGAGTGCAAAGTGCAAAATGGTGGCCCGGGGAGTGACAGCCGGGGCACGGCAGACTGAAGACCGCAGATTGCAGATTGTCCGGGCGAGCACAGGCTGAAGCGGCGCAGGGAAGAGGATTCTTCCTGCAGACGAAGTCAGAAGCTAGAAGCTAGAAGTCAGAAGTGAGAATCCCGAAAGAGCAAACGGCAGAAGCGGCGCAGGGAATAGGACCGGCTGTGGTCTGTATATACAGTGATGTCTACAGGAGGTCCTATGAACCGCTTGATCATTCCCGCGGCAGTCGCCGCACTCGTGGCCGGGTGCGCCCGGCCCGCAGTGACCGCTTTGGAGCCCTATTCGGCTGAGCCCTACTACGCGCCGCCGGAGACAACCGTGATTGTGCGCGAAGTACACTATCAGGAACCGGTGGTCTACGTGGATACCGTCTACATGGAAGCGGAGCCGGCGCCGGTGCAGCCGGTCTATGTGACCGAGGAGTACAACGAATACAATGAGTACAACCACACCGACGTCTACGTGCGCCAGTCAGTTCCGCCGCCCCCGCGCGGCCGTGAGCGGGGCTGGTCTCCGCAAGACCGCAGGCAGCCACCCGGTGATCGGGACCGGCGTCGGGATGAGGGGTCACGCGGGGACCGCAACCAGCCGGGCGAGGGAGCGAAGCCGAAGGTGATTAATCCGAATCCTCCGGTGAAGCCGAGAAACGTACCGGCGACAAATGAACGTCAGAAGTCACCGACGCCCCCGAAGCGGCAGGCGCCGAGCAGCGGCGTGCAGGTGACGCAGGTTCAGAACGAGGCACCGAAGCAGGCCGCGACGGTGGAGAAGACGACGGCGCCGGTGGCCAACGATGTCCAGGTCAGCCTGACCCGGCCAGTGCGGAAGTAGCCTCTCAGTCCGCCTGGGTGCGCGTCAGCGAGTCAGGACGACTTCGCAGGCGCGCACCGTGTTTTCTGCCACTTCCCCAGCGACGAACCAGACTCCGGGCGCGAGCCAACAGCCCCGATCGGAGGCGACCGAGAGACTCCGCCACTGACAGCACGACGCTATCCGGTCACGCGGCCCCGGTCGACGCCGGCGGGATTTCTTCTTTCTTGCCCGCGGACAGGCTGGCGTTGGCGTATACGCGGCGGTTGGCGTGGTCGCGCTCGAAGTAGTTGAGTGAGAAGAAGAAGATGCTGATGAAGATCGTCTTGGCCACCAGCACGGCCGGGTGCTGGTCGCCCGAGTAGGCCGTGACGAACCGCCACCAGCGGCTGAGGATGCTCGGTATCGAGAAGAAGAGGCGGTTGATGCGTTTGTAGGCGTGGAACACGTCCGCGGCCGTGACGCTCTTGGGTCGGAAGACAAGGTGGTCGCCGTCGTACTTGGCGAGGTTTGTGTCGGTCAGCCGGTCTTCGTCAACGACGCGCTTGTGCAGGGGCGTGCCCGGGATCGGAATGGCGATCGACATCAGGATGGAACTGGGGCTGACCTTGGCAAGGTTGCCGGGCAGGTGCTCGTAGTACTCGGGCGTGTCTTCGTCGATGGCGAGCATCATGCCGGTGAACGTCAGGATGCGGCGCTGGCGGAGCATCCGGAACAACTCCTGGTATTCGTCAACGTGGTTGTGGCGTTTGTGGATGGCGGCGAGGCTCGGTTCGTTGAGCGACTCGAGCCCGATGAACGCCATACCGCAGTTGGCCTTGACCAGCAGGTCCACGTACTCCTTGTCGTGGAGGCAGTCGAAGCTGAACTGGATGCCGATGGCCCACATCTTCAGCTTGGCGACTTCGCGCAGGACTTCTTTGGCGTGGTCGATGTCGCCGCCGAAGTTGTTGTCCATGAGCATCGCCGTTTTGCGTTTGTATATCGGCAGGCTCTTGTGAGCGGTGAGGTCACGGATGACGTCCTTGGGCGGCCGGACCCGGTAGGGCTTGTTCTCGACCGTGAGCTGGCAGAAGCTGCAGCGGTGGACGCAGCCGCGTGAGGTCTCGGTTACCATCGCGACCGGGAAGACCGGTTCGACCAGGTCATAACGGGGCGGCGGGATGTTGTCGAGCGGCGGCGCGAACGGCGCGCGGTATACCTTCTGGTGCCGGCCGTTGACCAGGTCTTCGACGACCTGGGGCCAGACCTGCTCGGCTTCGCCGACTACGGTCACGTCGAAATGCGGGATGACCGCGTCCGGGAATGTCGAGGCGTACTTGCCACCGGCGATCACGATCTTGCCCCGCTCGTGGAACTTGCGCGCCACTTCGTACGCGTGGGGCGAGCAGTAGTCCATGAAGCTCAGGGCGATGAAGTCGGCGTCGGTGTCATAGTTGATAGGCCGCACCATCTCGTGGAGTAACTCGACTTCCACTATCGGCGGCGTCAGTCCCGCGACCAGCGCTCCGGCCAGCGGCGGTGCGGGCGAGCGAGCATAGTAAGGATACTCCTCGCCCAGGTTCTGAAACAGGACGATTATCAGCATTTTCGGCTTGCTCACTTCACTCCTCCCCGGCCCGCAACTCGTCGGCGAGCCGATTCATGTAACGTTCTACGATGCCCGGTGCCAGCGCCTGGACCAGGCCGAGCGCGCGTCCCCGGGTCGAGATTGCGAAGTCCTTCTTCCCGCGTTCGACCGCCCGGACGACAGCCGTGGCCACTTCATCAGCCGGCGCGTACGGGCCGACCGGCCGATGTGCGCCGCCGACGTTCTTCTCGGCCGCGAAGATGCCGGTCGCGGTGTAGTCGACATGGACGGTGACGATCGTGATGCCGGTGCCGTGCAGTTCTGCACGCAGCGACTGTGACAGGGCCGCCAGCGCCGCCTTGCTGGCCGAGTAGGCGGCAAGGAAGGGAGCTCCGTGCAGGCCCGCCACTGACCCGATGTTCACGATATGGCCCGCCCCCTGCTGCCGCATGACCGGCAATACCTCCAGGATGCAGTTGACCGCGCCGAGGAAGTTGACCGCCATCACGGAGCTGAAGTCGTCAGCCCCGGTTCGTTCGACCGGGCCATAGACGCTGGTGCCGGCGTTGTTGAAAAGGATGTCTATACCGCCGAGGCGGGTCCGGCAGTCGGCAACCAGACTGCGGACGGCAGTACGATCGGTCACGTCGCACGGCCGTGCAAGTGGACGCCGTCCTTCCGGGTGGCGGGCGGCGATTTCCTCGACCGCCCGACCAAGGCCGTCAGGCCCACGTGCCGCCAGGCAGAGAATTCCTGCGCGGTCGGCCACAGCATCGGCGAGGGCGCGGCCGATGCCGGATGAGGCCCCGGTTATGAGCACGCGCCGGCCAGCGAAGTTCATTCCAGTCCCAGCCTGGCGCCGAGTTGCAGAAACTCGGGCTGGAAGCGCTTGAGGTCGCCACCGACCTCAAAGAGCAGGTTGCGGAACGGCGCGAGGTCAACGTCGACCGCCCGGCCCGAACTGAAGACGAGCGTGATTTCCGGCCTCTCCTGCACCGTGCCCAGCCGCAGGAACTGCACTCCCTGCTCGGCCGACGCGGTGAGGAACTCCTGTTCGCGCTCCGGCGCGATGGTTGCCACCAACTCGAACTCACCGTGTGGCGCGGCGGCAAAAGCCCAGCCCGGGGTTCCGGTTCGGCGCCCGAGTTCGAGCGCGGGCCTCGCCAACATCTTCTGCCAGTCACACTCGATTCGGAACCCGACGTTGTTGATGCGTGCCAACTGGTCGAGCGTGGCAAACAGGCCGTCGCTCGTGTCCATGCAGCAGGTGGCGTGCTCGCGCAGCAGCCGGCCCTCAGCGAGGCGGGGCGCCGGACGGTACAGCTCCTCGGGAAACGCCTCATCAGGCAAACCGGCCAGGCGGGCGAGGCCCAGTGCGTTACCGCTGCCGAACGGGCCCGAGGCGTAGACAATGTCACCGGACGAGCAGCCACGTCGGCTCAGGATGCGGCGCCTTGGCACCAGTCCCAGCGCGCAGCCAGTCAGGATTGTCCGGTCGCCGAAGTTGGTGTCGCCGCCCAGAATCGCGGTGCCGCCGGCGCGGCACGCCGCCTCCATGCCTTTGGCCACGCCGGCATTGAACTCGGGCGGCTTGGTCCCGTCGAGGGTCACCGCGACTACCAGTCCCAGCGGGTCCGCTCCGACTGCGGACAGGTCGCTCAAGGACGCGACTATCGCAACCCAGCCGGCGGTGAATGGGTCGCGGTAGATGCCCTCGGCAATTTCCTCGGCGACCGTGTCGATGGTCACGGCGAGGAGTCTGTCTGGGTTTCCCGGCAGCTCGACAAGCTCCGCGTCCGACTCGTGGGCCGCGTTCACGCGGTTGGCCGGCCTCGTGAAGCCACTGACCCACTGGTCTATCAGCCGGTTCTCGACTATCTCGTGCATCTTCATAGGCACACCTCTATTGCTTTCGGCACGACGGAGAAACGCGCCTGGTTGGTTCGGGTCACTTCGCCGTCGAACTCGACCGCGAAGTCGCATGAGCTCGATACGCTGACCCGTGTACCATAGCGGGTCAGAGTGCCGGGTCGGCCGCTGAAGCGGCCCCGCGACAGCGCGGAGAAAGCAGCGATGCGGCCGAAGAAGGAGAGGCCGTACGCCACATTGACCGTGAGCCGGCCGTCATCCGGCGCCATCGGAGTATCATAGCAGAGCGAACCCGCACAGTTGGGCCGCTTCATGACAGCCATGTTGCTGATTTCCAGTTCTGACTCCTCCGCATCGTCAATCCTGACGCGGCAGGGGACGTTCCTGAACCCGAGCATGGTGCGCAGCGCCGCGACGTTGACGGCGGCGTTGACCGAGAGACGCTGGAGCGCGCGGATGAGGCCCGTCCGCGAGTTGAAGTAGTCGTTTGCTTCGGCCGTGACGCCGATGCTCGCGTTGAGCAGGCAGCAGCGGACGCCGGATGGCAGCTCGATACGGATTGCGTCAACCGGCCGGGCGCGGTCGAGGCTGACCCGCACCGGGCAGTCGCCGACATAGTCTTCCGCGCGGAAGGGTTTGTGGAAGTCGTTGCTCGACCCGAGCCCGACAGCGCCGAGCGTGGCCTCGTCGGCGCGACCGAGTTCGAACAGGGCGTTGAGTATGACGTTGACCGTGCCATCGCCGCCGGCGGCTATCAGGAATCGGGCGCTGCCATCGAGGCCACGCGCGACCAGATCGCTGACGCTGTCATCCGGGCCGAACTCGACGAGGTCGAAGTCACCGATGCGCTCGTGCAGGCCCGCGCTCACCTTGTCCCAGCGTGTGCGGCCGCTGCCGTAGTTGCAGGCGGGGTTGAGCAGCACCAGCGGCCGGGCCATTGTGAACTACACCTGCGCCTGCTCCGGTCTCAGCTTGAGGACCAACTCGAACGCTGCATAGAACAGCGCCGCCGGCAGGACCCAGCCCGGCTTCATCGTCAGCACCAGCGCGAGGCAGTAGAGCACGAACGCGCGCACGACGTTCGCGATCGGCCCGTGCGACTTGGCCTCTTCACGGATGCCGTGGATGGCGACCTGGGCCCACAGGTTGATGACTAGGCCGGCGGAGAACACGGCCGCTGCCAGCCAGTTGAACCGACCGCTCAGCCAGATACTCAGGCCCGAGCCGGCCGCTGCGCCCAGCGCGACCAGGTCGCTGTAGAAGGCGTTGGCGAGCCAGCCGAACCGGACCGGAAACGTGTTGTATCCGGTCTGGCGGTCGGCCGAGAGGTCTTTGAAGTAGCCCATCACCACGAAGTTCGCGTAGCCGAAGAAGATTGCCACGACCGCGGCGATGAACGCTCCGGTTTCGGACCGGCTACGTCCAAACAGGTCGAATAGCCCGATATCGGGGTCGGCGAGCCGGCCGATCATCGGCAGGAGCGCGACAATCCAGGAATTCCAGGGCGGTCCGCCCCACCATGTACGTTTGAGCGGCGTGTAGGTCAGGAGCCCGACCACGGTCAGCGCCGCAAGTATCAGCGCCCAGCGGTTGAGGAACCCCATTATGAACACCCCGGCTATCAGGCCGATGAGGCTGGTGATCATGACCGAGCGGCGCGAAATCTCGCCACGCACCATCGGCCGGTACGGCGACGATATCGAATCGGTATCGGTCTGAAAGCAGTCGGTAAGTGCCTGGCCAAGGCCGTAGGAGAGGAAGAGCGGCACGAACGCGAGCAGCACCCGCCACGTCGCCGGCTCCGGTATAAACGCCAGGCCCACGACGCCGGCCGCACCCGATACGAAGAGCAAGTAGGGTCTCATTGTCACAAGGTAGCCGCGCCAGAATCTCCCGGTCAGCACGCCGGCACCTCTGTCAGCCATGACAACGCCTCCTGATCGCGCCTAGATTATGCCGACCGCCTTGCCGACCTTCCTGAACTTCTCGAGTGCCTGCTCGAGCTGCCCGGACGTGAAGGTCGCCATCAGGCTTGCCCGGATGAGGGAGCCTTCGCTGGGTACTGCCGGCGGCACAACCGGGTTCACCACCACCCCTTCATCCTGCAGCCCACCCGCCATCCTGAATGTCCGTTCGTCGTCGCCGATGAGCACCGGGACTATCGGCGTTATCGTCTCTTCCAGCCGGAAGCCGGCCCTCTTCAGGCCGTCCTTGAAGAAACGGGCGTGGCTGCGCAGTCGTTCGAGCAGTTGGGGCTCCTGCTCCATCACGTCGAGGCAGGCGAGCACGGTCGCCGCCACCGAGGGCGGCGGGCTGGCCGTGAACATGAACGGCCGGGCCGCGAATCTCATGTACATCACCGCTTCTCTGGTTGAGCTGGTGAACCCGCCGTATGAGGCGAACGTCTTGCTGAACGTCCCCGAGACCAGCTCGATCTTCCCCTCCAGGCCGAAGTGCTCGGCCGTGCCGCGACCGTGCGCGCCCAGCACGCCGGTACCGTGCGCGTCGTCGATCATCACGGCCGCGTCGTACTTGTCGGCCAGCGCCCGGATCTGCGGCAGGTCGGCCACCGTCCCCTTCATGCTGAACACGCCGTCGGTGACGATGAGACGGTTCTTCGCCGCGGACGCCTTGGTCAGTTCCTCCTCCAGGCTCGCCATGTCGTTGTGCTTGAAGACTCTCACCTCGGCGCGGGAGAGGCGGCAACCGTCCACCAGCGAGGCGTGGTTGAGTTCGTCGCTCAGCACCACGTCGCCCTCCCCGGTCATCGCCGCCACAGTTCCCATCATTGTCATGAAGCCGGCGCTGAACAGTATCGTGTCCTGCGTGCCCTTGAGTCGGGCGAGCCGGCGTTCGACCTCGGCGTGGAGCGGGCAGGTTCCGGTCAACACGCGCGAACTACACGCCCCGGTCCCGTACTTCTGCAGGGCCTCGGTCGCAGCCGCGATTACCCTGGGGTGGTTGGCCAGGCCGAGGTAGTTGTTGGCGCCGAGCATCAACAACTCCTTGCCGGCCATCTTGACTACGGGCGTCGCAGTCGGTTCGAACTCCCGCAGGTAGAAGAATTCGTTGCGCGCGCGGGTATATTCGACCCGTCGGACCACGTTCGCGCATTTGTCAAACAGCCCCACAGCTACCTCCTTTGACCTCTTGCCGCTGACAAACGGACCTCGAGCAACAGGGTGCGGCGAAAGACCGATGTTAGGTTGGTCTGGCGCCGGAATCAAGGCCCGCCTCGGATGAGATGCTAGGCGCGCAAAGGCCGGTGTCAAGTCAGCGCGTTGCCGCGCCAGAAATCTAAACGAAACGGGGTCGTTGCCTCACATAAGGAATGTACTGGAAAGGAGACATAATCTGACCATCACAAGACCCGAAAGGAGATGGTCAGATGGTGCTAACCATGA
>Ga0208047_1000765_pt1 | contig 11911 bp, 10 predicted proteins | sample Kivu_220m_FD_184162 | JGI IMG/M metagenome (GOLD analysis project Ga0208047, IMG submission 184162) | Freshwater microbial communities from Lake Kivu, Western Province, Rwanda to study Microbial Dark Matter (Phase II) - Kivu_220m (SPAdes)... | ecosystem: Environmental > Aquatic > Freshwater >...
CTCCTTCTTTCGGCGATAAATCCCTCTTCAATAAATAGCGCAACCTCCGGGGAAAGTCAATGAAGCGGCCCGGTCCTGAGGGAGGAACGCCGCCCTCGGAGATCTCCTCCCGTCAGTCCGAAAAAAACCGGATCCGCCGGCGGACGGCGTCTTCGCAGACTTTACAGAAGGGTTTGGCTCCCTTGGTGAACATCAGGCAATCCACGGCCGGCCGGAACAGCCCCTTGGCCGCGTAGCCCGCTCCTTCGAAAGCCCCGATCTTGCCGGCGAACTTGCTCGCGGCCAGGAACCGGTCGACCCAGTCGGCTTGCTCCTTGGATTTTCGCTCGGACTCCTCCTCCGCCTTGGCCACGTCGGCCGCCGGAGCTCCGCTCCTCTTCATCTCGGCGATCCTGGCGTTGATCTCACGGCGGACTTTCTGGTAAGCCGTGTCGTTTCGGTCGAATTCGTCCTTCTCCCAGGGCGTGGGAAGGGCGATCCCCGGCGAGGCGGCCGATTTCCACTTCAAGGCTTTGGGGTCGAGGAGGGCGGTGATGTTCGGCTCGCGGGGCTCGACGCCCTTCGGATAGAACTCGTTGTACGCGACGTCCGAGGTATAGTATTCATCGGCGAGCCCGGCGAACGAATGGCCGAACTCGTGGAGGAAGAGGTATTCGTACCATTGGTTGTCGACCGTGAAGGTGCAGTAGAGATTGTAAATCCCGCCGCCGCCGTAGCGCTTGTGGTTGATCATGATGAACAGGGCGTCGTAGGGAACGTGGGCGGCGATGTCGCGCAGGCTCCGGTTGTCTTCGGTCAAGACGTACCGGTCGGATCCCAGCGAATCGAAGGTGGCGTTCACGGCCGTGGCCTTGAAGCTGCCGTGGGCCGGCTCGTCGCAGCCGCTGTCGTCCGACGGCTTCCAGACGCCGTAGAGGTTGAATTTGTCCTTCAGGCTCTTGTAGGGCTCCTGCTTGAAGAAGACCTGGACGAAGCGGTCGAGGTCCGCCCTGAGCTTGGCCTCCTCTTTGGCCGTGTACCCCTCGGCGATGAAGGCGACATCCACCTTGCGCTGCGGTTCGCCGCTTTTCAGGAGCTCGAAGACCTTGACTCCGCCGCCGGCCGGCTTCCGGAGGACGGTGACCGCGGCCGGGTCGATCGTGCAGGAGAACAAGGGGTGGAGGGCGTTCGTCCGGTCCCGCGTCTCCAAGGCGAACGTGACCTTGGCCTTGGGACAAGGGATGAGCGCCGATTCGTGATACGTCCGTTTAGTCCCTTTAAGGGCGGCATCCGTGGTCTGGTATTCGCCGAAGTAGGTGTCGAATCCCCGGGAGAAGATGAGCGCCCCTGAGGCCAGGTCATAGACCTTGACATAAGTCTTGCCGTTATCGAATTCGTCCAGAAGATTCTTGCGGCTTCCCGCCCAGACGCCCTGGACGCGGACCTGGTCGAGCGTCACCATCTCCTCTTTCGCGTTGCCGATATGAAAATAATCCACGCGCATGGTCTGGTCGATGAAATACTTGTCGAACGCGACCGGCCGCTGGGCGAACATCGCCGCGGCCGCGCCCATAATGAACACGCTCAACACCGCGATTTTTTTCATGAGGCCTCCTTGGACGAGCGGTTCCATGATAAACGAATAGAGCCTCAAAGGAAAGCCGGCTTGGCCACTAGCCTCCATCCAATCCTCTTTGAAGGAAATCGGAGGGGGAGGGCTTGGCGGGTGCCGCCCGGAACCCGTCTGAGCGTCGAGCGGGCATGGATCCGCGAAGCGGAGAGCGAGACGCGAAGCCGAGCAGCCGGCTCCCTCGCCGGGCCTGAGCGCTGCGCGGTGAAGGGGGGCGCCCGTCAAGCCCGCCCCCTCCGATGTCCTGTTAACAAAAGTCTCCCTTGATCCTGTTGAATCAAGGGAGTGTTTGAAAGGAGGGCGGGAGAGGCTCCTTACTTCCTCTCCCTTTTCACAACCTCGGCGTTGCCCTTCACGGCCTCGCGCCTCACGGCTGCGATGCGGGTCCATTCTTCCACGGGGGGCCGGAGGCCGCAATCGCCTCCGCGGATGGTCCTCCGGGTGAAAAATCGGGCTAAGTCGTCACCCCTCCCGGCGGCCCGCGGCTAGCCCCTCGTTCCCCGATTTTTTGGTATAATCCATGATCATCCCATACGGAGGATCAGTCATGAAAAAAATCAGCGGCCCGATCGAGGATCAAAAAACCGTCCTCGAGTTGATGAACGTCGCCCTGGAGCACGAGTGGGCGGTCAGCCTCGAATATCTGATTCACGCCTATTCCATGGCCAAAGGCAAACACTTCTATGAAGACCCGGTCATGCAACAGCGCACGGATGTCCGGGCGCAAACGATCCAGATCGGCATCGACGAGATGTATCACAGCCTTCAGCTCGGGATCGTCATCACCCAAATGGGCGGCGAGCCTTCCTTCCGGACGGACGAGGTCATCCGGTTCCCCCGCGTCATCGACAACCTGAAGAGGGACAAGAGGACGGAGGACCTCGTCACGGACCTCTACCAGAACAGCGCCATCAAAGAAGGCTTCTTTCCGGAGGTCCGGAACATGGTACTCAACATCTCGTACGACGAGGTCCGCCATTCCCGCCAATTCCGGGCCATGATCGAGGCCGTGGAGAATTCCGGGGGGGCGGACGAGAGGCTGATCCAGGCGGATCCCGGGATCGACGGCCGGGACGACGTGAGGCTCGTCCACGAAATCATGATGCTCGAGAACGACCTCATGCACCGCTATCTCCGCTCTACGATCCTGTTCAGCGGCCATCAAGACCTCAGCCAGCGCCTGTTCAAGAATTCGATCGACCACATGCGTCACTGGGACAAGAACGCCGGCGCCCTGGTCAGGTTGGGCACCGTGATGCGCCTCGAGAATGCCGAGCGCGGCGCGAAGGGCGAGGAAGTCAGCCGGACGCCCATGCCGGCGGACTATCCAAAGCTCGACCGGCGCCCGGCCTTGGAAATCCTGCTCCCGGCCGAGCGGGCCCTCGTCGCGAAATACGAAGCCTTGCTCGCCTGCGTCCCCCCGGGAGACCTGCACGCCCAATGGCGGCTGCATCTCGCCCTGAAGCGGGAGCACGTCTTCACTCTGGAACGGCTTCTCGAGAACGCGGGCCGGGTCACAGGGCTTAAATAATGATATAATGGGCGGCGATGAAACCGGTCCTGGAGATCGAGAACGTCTTCAAGACATACACGACCGGATTCATCCCCAAAAAAAAGGACATCCTCAAAGGCATCTCCTTTTCGGTCGGCGAAGGAGAGATCTTCGGCTATCTCGGCCCGAACGGCGCGGGAAAAACGACGACCCTCAAGAGCGTCCTGGGCCTGATCTTTCCCGATCGGGGCCGGATCGAGCTCCTCGGCCGGCCTCACCTCGACCCGCGGGCCAAGGAACGGCTCGGCTTCCTCCCGGAGAACCCCTATTTTTACGATTACCTGACCGCCCGTGAGTTCCTCGATTTTTACGGCCAGCTCTTCGGCCTGGCAAAAAGCGAGCGGGACCGGCGGATCGCGCGGCTCCTCGCGCTCGTCGGCATGGACCGCGTCTCCGGCCTCCCCCTTCGCAAGTTTTCCCGCGGCATGCTCCAGCGGGTCGGCTTGGCGCAGGCGCTGATCAACGACCCGGCCTTCGTCATCCTGGACGAGCCCCTCGGCGGCCTCGACCCGCTCGGCCGCAAGGAGGTCCGCGACGTCATCCTCGGCCTCCGCCGCGAGGGAAAGACCGTTCTCTTCACCTCCCATATCCTTCAAGACATCGAGATGATCTGCGACCGCGTCGCCATCATCGTCGGAGGCCGAATCCTGAGCCAGGGCAGGCTCAGCGAGCTCATCTCGGAAAAGGTGCTTTTCACCGAGGTCACCGTCTCGGGCCTCGAGCCCGGCGAGCTGGCCGCGTTCGGCGAGAGCCTGACGGCCCGGGAAGGCCGCGTCCTTCTCAAGGTCGTCGGGGAGGATCGAGTCGAGGACGTCCTGACCCTGGTCCAGAAAAAGCGCGGCCGGATCCACTCCCTCATTCCTCGGACCCAAACCCTCGAGGACCTCTTCGTGGACATGGTGAAGCCGCAATGACCTTCACGACCATCGCGGTGATCGCGCGGAACACGTTCAAGGAGGCGGTCCGCGACCGCATCCTCTATCTGCTCCTGTTTTTCGCCGCCGTCTCCATCCTGTTCGCCCGGGTCCTGGCTTTGCTCACCGTCGGCGACCGGGTCAAGATCATCAAGGACGTCGGCCTCGCCTCGATCTCTCTCTTCGGCGCGTTGATGGCCATCCTGATCGGGACCGGCCTCGTCTACAAGGAGATCGAAAAACGGACGATCTTCACCCTCCTCTCCAAGCCCCTCCGCCGCCCCGACTTTCTCCTCGGTAAGTTCTTCGGCCTTGTCCTGACCCTCGCCGTCATGCTCCTGGCCATGAGCGTCATCTTTCTGGCGCTCGTTTTCCTCCATACCGGAACGATCGAGTGGGCGATGCTCCTGGCCATCCTTTACATCTTTCTCGAGCTCGTCCTGATCACGGCCGTGGCGGTTCTCTTCTCCTGTTTTTCGACGCCCATCCTCAGCTCGCTCTTCGCCCTGTCGTTCTATCTCATCGGCCATTTCTCCTGGAGCCTGGAGACGTTCATCAAGAAAGCCCGGCCGGGAGCGGTGAAAGTCCTTCTCCAGGTCCTTTACGCCGTCCTCCCCGACCTGGAGAACTTCAACCTGAAGACCGAGGTCGTCCACGCCCTGCCGCTCTCGGCTCCCCATCTCCTGCATGCGGCGGCCTACGGGATCGTCTACACGGCGTTCGTCCTCGTCCTGGCCGTCCTCATTTTCCGGCGGCGGGATTTCGTCTAAGCGATGAAAAAGAAGGTCTCGCTGAAGCTCATCCTGGTCCTCCTCGGCCTGTCCTTCATGGGCCTCAAGGTCAGGATGGAGCAAATCCCGCGGCCCGCGGTCCCGGGCTCGAGCATCATTTACCTCCCCTCGGGGAAATACCTCAAGATGACGACGTTCGGATTTTCCTCGCTGGCGGCCGACCTCATCTACATCTGGGCCATTCAATATTACGGCGACACCGCCATCTCCGACCGCTTCGATTATTTTGCCCGCATCTTCGACGTCATTTCCGAGCTCGACCCGTACTACGTCGATCCCTACGAAACCGGGGCCCTGATCGCCATTTCTGACCAGCAGGACATCCCTCTCGCCCTCAAGATACTGGACATGGGATTGGCCAAGAATCCCGGCCAGTGGATCTTTCCGCTCGAAGCGGGCCATTACGCTCAGATGTACGCTAATGACCACGAGCTGGCGAAGGCCTACTTCAAAAAAGCGATGGAGATTCCCGGGGCTCCGGACGTCGCCAAGCGCCTCTACGCCGCGGCGTCGTTCAAGACCGCGGACCTCAGAACTGCGTGGGAGACGTGGCTCGAGGTCTACAAGACTGCCCCGGACGATCAGATCCGGAAGATCGCCTCCAACCACCTCTACGAGGTCAAAGCGGCGCTCGACACAGCCGCGCTCAAGAGCGCCCTGGAAACGTATAAGAGCCGATTCGGCCGGCTTCCCCTCGAACTCGCCCAGGTCGTCCGCGCCGGCATCCTCCCATCGCTCCCCCAGGACCTTGACGGGAAAGATTATCTCTACGACCCGGCGACGGGCGAGATCAAGACGCAGGTCATCCCGTGGAAACGTTGATCCTCGTCATCCTCTGCGGCCTGGCCTGGGGCAGCTTTCTCAATGTCCTGATCTATCGTCTCCCGGCCGGCCTCAGCTTGATCAAACCGGCCTCGTCCTGCCCGTCCTGTCACGCCCGGATCAAGCCCTACGATAACATCCCAGTCGTCTCCTATCTCCTGCTCGGTGGAAAATGCCGCCGGTGCGGGGCGCGCATCCCGTTCTCATATCTCCTGGTCGAAGTCCTGACGCCGGCCGCGTTCGTCATTCTTTATCTGCATTTCGACCTAAGCCTCTATTTTTTCGCCTCCTGCCTCTTCACGACCGCCCTGATCGTCCTGGGCTTCATCGACTACCGCCACAAGATCCTTCCGGACGCGGTCACGTTTCCGGCGATCGTCCTCGCCTTTCTTTATTCGTTTTTTCGTCGCGACGTCCCCATCCTCCAAGCCCTGCTCGGCGCGGCCGTCGGAGCCGGATTCCTGCTGCTCATCTACGGGGCTTACTATCTCGTCCGAAAAAAGGAGGGACTGGGGCTGGGGGATGTGACCATGATGATCATGGTCGGCGCCTATCTCGGCTGGGTCAAGACCTTCCTGACGCTCGTCCTCGGCTCGTTCGTCGGCGCCTTGGTAGGGCTCGCCGTCATCGCCGTGAAAAAGAAGGACCTCCAGTACATGCTGCCCTTCGGGACCTTCCTCGCTCCGGCCGCCTATGTCGCGCTCGTCTGGGGCGACCGGATCCTTTCCGCCTACCTCACTCTGTTCGCCCGTTAAGGGGCTCGGGGGGCTCGCTCGATGCGGGCGAACGCTTTTCTCGGCACCAAATCTATGGTCGACGCGGCGACAGGGTGGCCCACGGCTCGCTGGGGCACCAGTCCCGTCGGTGCCCCCCTAGGCTGCGCCCAGGGGACCCCCCACCGCTATGCTCGCCTTAGGGCCAACCCTGCCGTCGCGCGTTTTTCTTATCGTCGAGAAGAGCGTTCGCCCGCATCTTCGCTCACCGGATAATTTATGAAGAAGTAACTTTTTCTCTCTGCGGATTGGTGTTCTTTTTGGTATTCTCGCCGGCCACGAAGTGCGGCTTCCCGGAAAAATCGAAACGCAGCGGCGAGATTTCCTTATGGTCGCTGCGCCTTCTCACCCTTCGCCCCAGCTGACATTAAGAGAATTTTCGGACGCCACGCATAATACCCAAAGCTGGTTAGTTTGCTCGGTTATGAATCGATGAGCGAGAAGCGTTCGCCCGCTACCGAGCTCGGGGGAAAAGGCGCGCTCTATGGCGGGGCGGGATTTCGTTTTTGTCGCTGCGCCCTCTCCCCCTTCGCCCCAGCTGACATTAAGAGAATTTTCGGACGCCACGCATAATACCCAAAGCTGGTTAGTTTGCTCGGTTATGAATCGATGAGCGAGGAGCGTTCGGCCGCTACCGAGCTCGGGGGAAAAGGCGCGCTCTATGGCGGGGCGGGGTTTCGTTTTTATCGCTGCGCCTTCTCACCCTCGCTAGCATCGAAACAATTTTGGGCCGGTTAATATGAAACGCAATGCCCAATTGTCTCGTCTTTAATAATCAGACGAGCGAAGAAGCGGGCGAACGCTTCAACAAAGGCACGGATAGAAGCAAGGTCGGGGAACGGTTGAAGCGACCATGGAGGGTTCAGCCTTTCCGAGCCGTCTTTCGAAAAGAGCTAGATTCCGGAGACGCTTTTAATCTCTTTTTAGGTATCATCTCCCCTTCCCCTCTTGTAGCCAAGAGGGGCCCCGAAAAAGGTAAGCGTCTCCGGGGCATGAGGCGAGTACTGAGCCGCCGAGAAAGGCGGCGAGGAAACGGCGTTAAGAACCCGAGAGGGAGGAAGGCCGTTTCCCGACCTTGTCACAGAATCGAATATCAATAAGTGTTCGCCCGCTTCGAGCGAATCACCTCCTCTCTTGCCAGGTTTTAACTTGATATTTCGTCGATGTGACGCCGTATTTGTCCCAGGTGCCCAGCGATTCGTCGTAGTGGATGCCGGCGTTGGACGACATGGAGATGCTGTTGCAGACGATCGAGCCGAAGAGGTCGGCATTGGCCGCGTAATCGATCGTCGCTTCGGGGACGTACATGACCCCCCAGAACTGGGAGTTCGAACGCCAGACCATCGTCTTGAATTGCTCCGTTCCCAGGAGGACCAAAGCCTTAGGATCCTGAGAGAGGTTGTCGACCTGGGTGTTGCTCTCCTGGACGAATGTCCCGTTGCCGAGGATGATCTCGACGTGGGAGCCGGGCGTGATCTCCAGGATCGAGTTGCTGTTCATGGTGAAATTGCCGTCGACGTAGAGCTGAACGTCGCCCGAGATCGTGACCTTGGTGTTGGTGTCCAGGGTAAAGCCGGTGTAAGTCCCGCTCTCGCTGATGGTGACACTGGGATTGCCGCCCGTGACATGGAGATTTCCGCGTTGGGTCAGGAAAGGCGGGTTGTGCGGAGGCAGAGGCTTCACCTCGGGGAGCGTGCTCAGATCTCCCGTGACCTGGGCGTTGTTCCGCAGACGCACGACGATTTCGGGATCGCTCTCGAAGCCGGTCACGGCGTCGCCGTTGACGATCGTGTTGTTCAGGAGGACGACATCCCATTGGTGCGTGGCGTTTGTCCCGACATCCCCCTTCGTGTTCGGATGGAGCGGGTCGTACGGCCCGACCGCGGAGTTGTAGCTGTCCGTATGCGCGTTTCCGTGCAGGTCGAACCCCTCGTCGCCGAAGATGCCGAAATTGAAATGCGACTGGACCTTGTGCTTCAGGTCGGCCTGGACCGTTTTCTCCAGGGCCGCTCCGCCTACCCAGGGGACGATGCCCTTGGCCGTCACCGTCGGATTGTCGCTGGCCGGGTTCTGGACCTCGATCTCGACGTCCCCCATGACGACGCCGCCGGCCGTCTTGACCGAAGTCAAGGCCAGCGTGCGCTTCACGCTGCTGCCGCTCCAGGACGTGATGTCTCCGTAATTGAGCTCCCAAATCGCCCGCTCCACGCCCGCCTCGGCGAGATTCATGGCAGCCAGGCCTTTATGGGTTCTCTCGGTGATCCGGAATTGGCCGGTGAGGTTGAGGAGAAAAGGCAAGGCTAGGCCGAGCATGGCTATGCCGGCCAGAAGCGAGATCATCAAGGCCATGCCTTTTTCCCGGGACCGGGCGCGAGGGGGTTTTCTCATTGAGACAAGGGATACGCTAACCCTGCCTATCTGTAAATCCTCTATTTGGTGTAAGTTAACGGGGATTTTTTTCACCCCGCAGCCTCCGCGTCCGGAGGGGAGGATGATTAGCCGGGGCCGCGGTTAACCCCCCGGCGGCCGGGCTCTAAGCGAAATTCACCCCAGGATTCACCTCGGGGGGGGATTGTGCCTGAAATAAAGGAATTTTAGAGTGGAAAGGAGGCCGAAGGATGTCCTTTGGCCCGAGGAGAGGCATATGCGCCCGCGTCCGAAAGAAACGGGATTCTCCCTGATCGAGGTCCTCATCGCCATGTCCGTTCTCGCCGTCATGGCTTTGAGCTTGATCGGGGTGCTCGTCCACGGACTCAACCTCCTCGCCCGGACCAAACAAATCATCCTGGCCACCCAGATCTGCCAGGAACAGATCGAATCGATCCGGAACAAGCCGTTCGATGCCATCGCGAATCTCGGCTCGACCTACGCCAACGACAAGCTGAGCGCGCTCCTCAACGGGCAAGGAAATCAAGCGATCGAATCGAGCGTCGGCTCGGACATCCGGAAGCTGACCGTCAGCGTCGCCTGGAACTTCCACGGACAGGCGATGCGCAAGGACGTCGTGACCCTGATCACGCGAGCGGGCATCGACAAGAAATGAGCGGAACGAGCATGAAGTCATGGATCTCCCGGATTCGAAGGCGGCGCGCCCTCGCCGGAGCGGAGCGAGGGATCAGCCTGATCGAAATCCTGATCAGCCTGGTCATCATCACGACCCTCGTCGCCTCCCTGCTGTCCTTCTACGCCAAGGGCCAGCAGGACTTCTTCCGCGGCAACCTCCGTTCCGAGGTTCTGGAGAAATCTCGCTATCCCCTCAGCTGGATCGGCCGTGACGTGAAGTCCGCCCTCCTGGTCGACGGGAGCCACGACGGCCTCGCGACCTCCGGCAGCGTCCTCATCCTGAAGCTGCCCTGCCTGGACGTCAACGGCAACATCCTCGGAGACGCCAGTCAATCCGACGCCGTCGTCTACGCCGTGGTCAACAACCGGCTGACGCGCCACTGCCATCCCCATCCCTCGAGCTTCCGCCAGGCCGGGGACCGCGTCTTGGCCGACCAGGTCGCCGGGCTGGCGGTTACGTACTACGGCCCCGACGAGAATGTCCTGGCCTCCGGGTTTACTCAGGCGGCGTCCGTCAAAACGGAAGTGACCGTCAGCGTGAATTCCGGAAGCCGGAATTTCCGGCAGGCGATGAGCTCGCGCTTCACCTTGAGGAACAAGGCATCATGAATTCCCGCGAGGAAAGGCGGAACATGCCGGCGGGAGAGCCTCCGGGGGCCGAAGCCAACGACAAAAAGCTGGTCGAAAGCGTCAAGGACATCTGCGCCGCGCTCGTCCGGGCGGTGTCCGCGACGAAGATCTTCCCTCCCGGCCACGATTCGATCACCCAGCTCCGGAGCGGCGTCTTCTCTCGGCTCCGGAAATTCCTCGAGGACCACAGCGAGCTCGCGCTCGACATCAAACAGAACGCCTTCCTGTTCCTGGACGAAACCGTCTACCAGGACGACAACACCCTGCGCAGCCTGCCCTATTTCTTCCACAAGGACGGGATGCAGAAACTGTCTTTCCTCCGGGGCCTGACGGGCGAGGAATTCTCGGATTTCCTCGACGTCGTCCGGCAAGTCTCCTTTCTCCCCGTCGACGTCGGGGACATCGTCGACGCCCTCTGGCAGAAGGATTTCGAGCACATTCGCTACCTTTCCCCCGATGAATTCATCGAAACCAAGCTCTCCGGCAATCAGGATCTGCCCCGCGAATTCGAGATCCGTCGGGACGCCCTGTATCAGGGCAGCCTCGAATTCACGGCGGAGGACGCCGAAGAGATCTTCCGCCGGAGCATGGAGCTGTGCCGGAAAAGCCAGACAGACGGCGGCGAGGCGGACGCCCTCTTCGCTCCTCTGACCGATGGCGAGGTGCGGGACGTGGAGGACAGGCTGAATATCGAACGGCGGGAATCGATCGAGAAGGAATTCCCCGAGATGATGTTCGAAGTCCTCAACCTCGAATCCCGGCCCGAGGATTTCGCCCAGATCCTGGCGGCCGTCGAACGCCAGATGTATCAGCTCGTTCTCAAGATGGACTTCACCCGCTGCGTCCGGTTCCTGGCCTTGATGGCCGACCTGGCCGGCCAGAGCGCGGACGAGTCGGCCTGGAAAGGGCGGGAGGTCGAAAAATTCTACGCCGCGGTCCGGGCCAATTTCCCCCCCGACAAGGTCCGGGAACGAGCGCTCGATCACCGCGTGCCGAATTCGCGGACGTTCTTCGAATTCCTGAGATTCGTCGGCCCGAGCTCCCTCGTTCTAGCCGCGGACCTCTACGAACGCGTCCGGGAGACCGAATTCCGGACGGACGCCCTTCCGTATCTGGAAGACATGGCGCACAAGGTCCCCCAGATCGTGGTCGACCTGGCCGGGGAGGGCAAGCCTGAATTCGCCAAAACGGTCATCGGGATTTTCGGACAGAAGTTGGACTCGGCGTCGATCCCGTTCCTCATGACGTTCATCGCCTCGGGCCGAAAAGACGTGAAACTCGAAGCGATCCGGGCTCTCGGAAAATATCCCGACGCGTCGGTCCAAGATCAATTATCGGAGCTCCTCGAGAATCCGGATGAAGACCTGCGGGTCGAGGCCTTGAAGGTCCTCCGCGTCGCGGCCGGAAGCGAGCTGGAGCGCCGGCTGGCCGAGATCGCGAAGGCCAAGAGCTTCCGCAGGAAGACGATCCCGGAGAAAGACGCCGTGCTGAAGGCCATGGCCCGGAGCAGGTCGGAGGAAGCCTGCGCCGACCTCGTCCGGCTGGTCAAACAACGGAGCCTGTTCGGCCGGAAGAAGGTCCTCGAAACCCGCATCTGCGCGATCCAGGCTCTGGCCGCGATGGCGACGCCTGCCGCCGTCGAGGCCTTGAAAGGCCAATCGCGCCGGCGGCCGAATATCCTCCGCATCGAGATCCAATCCGCCCTGAAGCAGATGGCCCACGGCCAGGGCGAGGGCATGAGGAGACCCGCGTGACCG
>Ga0208047_1000777_pt1 | contig 11850 bp, 10 predicted proteins | sample Kivu_220m_FD_184162 | JGI IMG/M metagenome (GOLD analysis project Ga0208047, IMG submission 184162) | Freshwater microbial communities from Lake Kivu, Western Province, Rwanda to study Microbial Dark Matter (Phase II) - Kivu_220m (SPAdes)... | ecosystem: Environmental > Aquatic > Freshwater >...
GCCTCAACTTCAGTCACTCCTCCCACTCCCCCGTTCCCGACACCGACGCCAATTCCAAGTGGATTTGGAAAGGCAATTCTCTTAAATCCCAATGGAGAAAATTGCCAATATATTCATGTTAGCGCCTCTAATAGTCTAGCCTATCCTGTCAACTTCGAAACAGTAGAACTCTGGGCTAATTTTAAAAATATTCACCTCGCTCCATATTCTACTCAGATACTTAATTTTTCTCCAGCTAATGGATTAACCTGGGTTCTCCAGATAAATAAAGATAAATACCTCTCATATAGCGGTTTAATTAACCCAGAGGACGCTGGCAAGACCCAACACTATTGCACCGTAACCGGCCATACTAAGTTAGAGGAAAACAGATGGTACCACATTGCGGTGTCAAAAAGCTTTGGTATTATTAGACTCTTTTTAGACGGTAAAGAGGAAAACAATATTGTTTGTAGCGAAGTAGCAGGAGATAAAAATTCCAATCTGGGGATAGGAGGACCTCCTTACCCCGGCTGGACAGTGCCTGTTTACTTTGAAGGGCTAATTGACGAAGTCCGAATTAGCAATATTGCTCGCTATAACTCTAACTTTACTCTTCCTTCTATCCCCTTTACCCCTGATTCAAATACAGTAGCCCTCTGGCACTTCGATAATAATACTCAAGACTCCAGTGGCAATAATAATTATGGCTATGGTGTATGTTATGGGGCGGGTAATGTGGAGTTTGTGGATTCCACTATTCCCGTTCCTTCTCCAACTCCAACCTCAACACCAACGGCAATTCCAACTTTTACTCCTACTCCCACTCCCGCAACGCCGACCCCGACTTTAACGCCGACCCCGACACCTCATTTAGTGGGATGTAATCAACCTTGTAATCCCACAATTTACCCTCCGGTGAATTGCCAACCAGGATTAACTTGTTGGGTCTCTTCACCAACACCCAAGCTGGGAGCCTGGGGCGTTTGCCGTCATCCAAATTGTCTTGAGGAGAAAAACTGCGTCTGTAAAAAACCCACTCCAGTTCCGACTCGACAACTAACACCTACCCCCACCCGAAGACCGACTCCGACACCAACTCCTTCTCCCCGCTACCACACCGAGTGCCGAAGGCAAGGGAGATTTAGGTTACCAACCTGTGTCAAAGTCACCGGCGCCGGTGTCAATCAATGCCGCACCAGCCGCGACTGCTGGTTCAGATAAAATTTTGGGGCTTGACAAATTCCCCTTTCAGTTTCTACAATAAAGGTTAATGAAAATTACTCTTAATAAGGGAATTGTCAGTCTCTTGCTTCTGGCCGGCACTTTGATTTATTTAGTGGCCAATAAAACAAATTCTCTGACAATTACTTTAATAATTGCTTTGTTTCTGCTTTTTTATCTATTGATAGTTATTAAGCCTAAGTTCGTTCCATGAACGAAGAAAAAATACTAAAATTTTTTGGGCAGATAGGAATTTTCCTTTTGTTTTTGGTTGCCTTTTATCTGCTTGCTAAAATTTCAGGCTTGGTTCGCTCGGTAAGTCTTGAGGAGATTTTAACAGCCGCTGTTTTTGGCGCTCTTTTTTATGTTGGCTATAGTTATCGGGCGATTGAGGAAATAAAAGAGCTAAAAGAAAGTTTCCAAGAACTGGAAAAGAGAGTGGCAAAATTGGAAAGATAAGCCAAAATTTGACAAATAACTTTTAAGTTTATAAAATACAGAAAATGGCTGATGTTGGCGGTAGTGGTTGAAACTACCAACTAAAATTGGTAAGCCAAAGATAGTAGGTCCCGTGAAGTAGTCCGCCCTTGGCGGACACTTTCAGGGTTAATTTTCCTACCGAGGCCTGGAGCTTCGCTCCAGAAAATGTAGAAGTAGAAGTATCATTTACATCTACTCTATCTTGCCTCGGGAAACCGAGGTTTTTTTATGAAACGGATGAAAGCAGATTAAAACCCTGCAGAGCCTTACCGTTCGCCTTCAACTACTATTTGTAGACGGCTCACGGAGCGGTTCGGCAGGGCAAGACTGATTTAAGCGGATAGTTATGAAAAAGACAGAAAAAATCTATTTTGTCCAGGATTTAATCCAAAGGCTCAAGGAAGCCAAGGGAATTGCTTTGGTTGATTATCAGGGCTTAACGGTCTCCCAAATCAATAAATTAAGAGAGAAAATTAGAGAGGCGGGGGCGAACTTAAATGTGGTCAAAAACCGACTTTTGAAAAGGGCCTTACTTAAAGCTGGTTTGAAAATAGAAAAAGAAATCGAAGGACCAACCGCCTTGATTTTGAGTCAAAAAGAGGAAATTTCGTCGCTCAAAGCAATCTGGGAATTTGCCAAGAGTTTTGAACTACCAAAGTTTAAGTTCGGGTTTATAGATGGCACTCGGCTTGAGCCAGAAAAACTAATCCAATTAGCCCAACTGCCTTCTTACAACCAACTCTTGGCCCAGTTAACCACGACTCTCGCCTATCCAAGCCGAAAGCTCATTTATAACTTGAACTTTAATAGAGAAAGGTTAGTGATAATTTTAAGCCAGAGATTAAAATCCAAAAATTAAAAAGTAAAAGGGAAAAAGTAAAAACGACAATTAAAAAGTAAAAACTAAAAATTTTTAATTTTAAACTGTAATTTTTCATTTTAAATTTTTCATTTTAAATTTTCTTTGAAGGGGGTGATAAGTATAGCAGATAAAACTAAAGTAAAAACTGAAGAAAAAGCCGAGGTTAAAGTGAAAGAACAGCCTGAAACTCCCGCCGAGCAACCAAGAGTTGAGGCTAAACCGAAAGCAGTAGCCGAAGAACCCAAGGTTGAAGTGAAACCCGAAGTCGCGGAAAAAGAATCGGTGAAAATCAGTTCTCAATCAGTGAAAATCAAATTATCCAAGAAGCTCGCGGATCTCATTGAAGAAATCGAAAAACTCTCGGTTTTGGAACTGGCCGACTTAATCAAGGCCCTAGAAGAAAAGTTCGGCGTTACGGCAATGCCAACGGCAACCGTTGCCGCCGCACCAGCGGCGGGAACAGCATCAGCTGGCGGGGCGGACGGTGAACAGACAGGGGCTGGTGAGCAGACAACTTTCAATGTTATCTTGGCTTCGGCCGGCGCCAACAAAATCTCGGTTATCAAAATGGTCCGGGAAATCAATCAGAGTTTGGGGTTAAAAGAAGCCAAGGATTTAGTCGAATCAGCGCCCAAAGAGCTTCTAGCCGGCGTCAACAAATCCACCGCCGAAGAGGCGAAGAAAAAACTCGAGGGCGTCGGTGCCACGGTGGAACTAAATTAAGCGAAGAGTTTTTTCTGAAGCCCCGTACCGCATGGTACTGGGGCGAAGAAAAAGCTAGAAAGCGTCGGTGCAAGCGTAGAGCTGAAGTAAAAACCCGAAGCTAATGGAGCCATTTTATATGTAAATACTTTACTACCGGCCGGTGGTAAAATATACACATATAATTTCCAACTTCGTGCCGCTTTACCCCTTGACAACCAGAATATCCCTGCTAAAATGGTAATAGTATGGAATTTATTCCCAGAAAAACCTACACTCAAATCAAAAAGCATCTGGCTCAACCAGAAATTTCTCTTATTTTGGGTCCCCGGCAAGCGGGAAAAACAACGATAATGGAAAAATTAGCCGAAGAATTAAAAAATTCAAAGCAGACATCCCTGTTTTTCAACCTTGATATTATTGAAGACAGACAATTTTTCCAAACTCAACACACTTTGTTAGATCGGATTGAAAAAGGAATCGGTAAGAAACCAGCCGTGGTTTTTATTGATGAAATTTCCCGCCTGGAAAACGCTGGTCTTTTCCTTAAAGGCCTTTATGACCTGAAAACCCAATATAAATTCATTGTCTCTGGCTCCGGTTCTCTGGAACTCAAAGCCAACATCCTGGAGCCATTAACCGGGAGAAAAAAGATTTTTTATTGTTTTCCTCTCTCTTTTACTGAATTTACTGCTTACAAGCTCAAAGTCGATCTTAAGGATACCACCAAGGCTTTGGACCTAAATCCTCACCAATGTCAACGGCTGGTAGAGGAATATCTAACTTACGGAGGTTATCCCCGCGTTGCCTTGGCTCAAACCCACCAGGAAAAAACTGATATTTTGTCCGAAATTTTTTTAAGTTATCTTGAGAAGGATATTCGTCTTTTGCTTAAAGTAGAGAAAGAAAGAGCTTTTGAAAATCTGGTCAGAGTCTTGGCCTCCCAGGTGGGCAACTTAGTCAATCGTGTTGAACTTTCCTCAACTTTGGGAATCAATGAAAAAACGCTCAAAAAATATCTTTATTTCCTGGGAAAAACCTTTGTTGTCAATTTAGTCAATCCTTTTTTTCGCAATGCCCGCAAAGAATTAACCAAGTCTCCGAAAATTTATTTTTGCGACCTCGGTCTACTTCGCTTAGCTCAAGGCAGACTATCTTTAACCAGAGCAGAATCAAGCGGTAGCCTTTTTGAAAATGCCTGTTTTTTGAGACTGAAAGAATTGGGTTTGCTTAAACCACCACAGTTTTGGCGGACCAAGTCAGGAGCCGAGGTTGACTTTATTATCTTTTCCCCAAAGACAGGGAAACCGATTCCTGTTGAAATTAAACTTTCGCCGGGGAAGAAACCCGCTTTAGGTAAAAGTCTAATTAGTTTTTTGAAAGAATATCAGCCAGAAAAAGCTTTTATTTACACCAAAGAGACTAAACTCACTCTCAAAAAACTCGGCACTAAAGTCGAATTTGTCCCCTACCATCATCTTGTCTTCTAAAACAAAAACTGACCCTTGACCCGCTTGGTCTTACCGCTCGCCTTCGGGTACTATTCGTACACGGCTCGCGGAGCGACCTTTTGCGGGTCTGCGCCCTAAACCGAACTTTGTTCTAGTTTGGGGCTTGACAACTCTGTTCTCTTATGATAACCTTTGATATGGAAAGGTAATCGATATATGCCTAAGGTTGTCAAGAAAAAATCGCTTAAGTTAGATGACCTGCCTGACTTGTTGACGGTTAAGGAAGTGGCGGAACTTTTACGAGTTTCTCCGCTAACAATCAAGCGCTGGGGGAAAAGAGGTAAACTGCCGGCAATCAGAATCAATTCTCGGGGTGACCGCCGCTACCGTAAAGAAGGCGTTTTATGGTTGCTGGGAATTCAAGAAAAACAGCTTGTTTAATCCTACAGGCTAAATTCTTAGCAAAAGATTTTGCGGAGTGCCAATTTTGGCAAAACCAGTAGTTTTCCCATAAAATCGCCCCGTTCCCCCTATTTCAGGTTCAAAAATTTCCCAGATTTTTCAAATTTTTTGCTGTTTTCTTGAAAAATTTTGTGAGAGATTTTTCTAAACCTCAAAAATCTTAAAAATTCTTTAGATTTTCTCCCAAAATGTTCAGCTTATAACACAGAAGAATTAACAATTAACTTCCATCAAATTAAAAGATATCTCCTTCAAACTACAAGTTACTCCAGTCAAACTTCTCTCCCTTCCTTTCCACCCCCTTTGAACAACTTCTTTCCCCAAGAGTCTTTCCCAATTCTAAACTTAAAATAAGTCTTGAAACGCAATCCCAACAGTTAAAAAATAGTCTATGTTAACCCTATTAGTATAGGATACAAGAAACAGGATTCTCTTTGGCTCAAACCCCTCCTTCCTCCCTCAATTCTGAAGCATTCGGTCCCAGCTTATAAACATAGCAACTTTTTAAGTGAATTCTGGCAAAAAACTGACCGGTTACCTCTCAATCTTACTTTGCCAAAAAGCCAATTTCCGCTGATTTCACCCGAGGTGTCAATCTAAGACACCTGGAAGGTGGTTCAGCTTACACTTCTCCCTACCCCTGCCACCAGAGGCTCCAGGCAACCCAAATACCAATCGCAAGAGAAACAAGAATCACAATCGTTGCAGTTGTGTCGGACATCACTTAAACTTTTCTAACTAAAAAGTAGATAAAAACGAGAATAACCGCCGTCATTGCCGAACCAACAGCATAAGCTTCAAGTAAACTCATTTTTTTCTCCCCTAGTTAAATATAACATAACTATCAACAGAACTCCAGCCCAAATTACAGAGAATATTGCTGGTTTCGAAACCTCCAACAAACTTTTACCCGCCACATACGGTCCCACCACCCCGGCTGCCAGCCAAGCAACAGCAAAGTTGGCACAGAATTCAGCCAAAACACGACGCTGGTCCAAAGATAATCGCTTCACTAAAATTAACGATAGTAAAACACTAAAATTTTGTCAACAAGAAATCCTTCATATTCGGATTTATTCGGACTATTATCATTCGGGCCTGCCCGCCTAAAATCGCGCCGTGAGCCGTGTATGAATAATACCCGAGAGGTGAACGGCAAGATTAGGCGGGATTATTCGGGTAACTATCTTCCAACAAAAATCGCCAAAGGGGAATAATTTTGAGATTGTTCTCCTGCCGGAAAACATCCTTGCTGACAATCATCCCCTTTTCTATCTTAAACTTAGTAGGTTCCGACCCTAAGGGTCGGAAATTTTATTTCCCGCCCTCATCCCTATCTTCTCGTAATCGCTCTTTTGTATAAATCAATATTCTCTAAGGCAATACCGGTGCCTCTAACCACGCAAAGCATCGGTTCCTCGGCCACATGGCAGGGAACATTAGTCTCGGAAGTCATCAACTTATCTAAATTCCGCAATAAAGCGGTGCCGCCGGACATAACAATCCCCCGATCAATAATATCTGAAGCTAATTCTGGCGGCGTCTCCTCCAAGACCCCTTTGACTGTGCCAATAATCTGGGATAAAACCGGCCTGATGGCTTCGGTTATTTCGGTTGAGGAAACCGTCACCATCTTGGGCAAACCAGTCACCCAATCCCGACCCTTGACTTCTCTGACTTCCTCTTTTCCCAGTGGAAGAGCACTACCAATTTTAATCTTCACCTCCTCGGCTGTTTGCTCACCAATTACCATATTGTGCTTTTTCCGCAGAAAGTTAGCGATTGCCTCATCAATTTTATTGCCGGCTACCCGAATACTTTTACTAACGACCACCCCGCCCAAGGAAATCACCGCCGCCTCTGAAGCGCCGCCGCCCATATCAACAATCATATTACCGGATGGAGCGGCGACCGGAATTTTAGCCCCAATCGCCGCCGCTAAAGGCTCATCAATCAGGTAAGCCACCCGGGCACCGGCAGATAAAGTGGCATCCAAAACTGCTCTTCTCTCGACTTGAGTGACTCCTGCTGGGACACAAATCATTACTTCAGGTTTGAAGAAAAACCGCGGCCCACAAACTTTCTGAATAAAATAGCGCAACATCGCCTCGGTCACCTGATAATCGGCAATCACCCCATCGCGTAAGGGCCGGGAGGCCAAAATATTGCCCGGCGTCCGACCGAGCATCTTTTTCGCCTCATTGCCGACTGCCACCACCCGGTTGTCTTCAATTGCCACCGCGACTACTGTTGGCTCCTGAACAACAATACCTTCACCAGCAAGATAAACAAGAGTATTGGCAGTTCCTAAATCGATGGCGATTCTCTTTGATAACATAGCAAACTCCCATGGCTTGGATTAGCACAGATTAGGCCGCCCCCGAACCTCTTTTCCATCTTGGCGAGCTTTTTGGGCGGCCAAACGGATTAACACTGATTATACAACAAAAAACTCAATGGTTAAATGGCTATAAATTATATGGCTAAATGGTCAAATGGTTAAATGGTTGAAATTCAAATTAAGAAAGCTCAATCAACCATTTAGCAATTTAACAATTTAACCATTCATTCCTTCTTGCTTCTCCTCCGCTTTTATGTTATCCTATCACTGGTGATGCGTAGATACCGCACTCAATTTTTCCTTTTCATCTTCTTCTCAATTTTAGCCGCGACGGCCGGCCTGATTCTCTATGCTCGTGGCTACAAACTTGACTTGGCCAAAAAAACCCTCAAACCAACTGGGCTTCTAGTCGCTACCTCTATTCCCAACGGCGCTTCGGTTATAATCGACAGCCAACTTATAACCGCTACTAATAACACCATTTCTTTGGCTCCCGGCGAGTATCAAGTCGAAATCAGAAAAGACAGCTATCTGTCCTGGAAAAAAACCCTGAAAATTGAAAAAGAAGTGGTGACCAAAGTCGAAGCTTATCTTTTTCCCTCCGTGCCTGAATTAAGACCGTTAACTTATACCGGGGTTAAGAATCCTCTTCTCTCGCCGGACGGCAGCAAAATTCTTTATAGTGTGCCTTTTTCTGACCAGGATGAGCTCACTATCAAAGCCGGACTTTGGGTCCTGGATATGGCGGAAAGTCCTTTTGGTCTTTCTTCTCGGGAACCACGACAGATTGTCAAAAGCGCACCTCAAGGCCGAGATTTTTCTCAAGCCGAGTACCAATGGTCACCTGATTCCAAACAAATTCTGGTTACTTTAAAGAGGGGTGAAACCGAAGAGAATCTGCCTTTGGACCCCAACCAATTAACCACCGTAACTCAATTAATTGATGTCAGCGACCGCCTACCCATCATTATCAAACAGTGGCAAAATGATGCAAAAGATAAAGAGATAGCTCAACTAGCCAAGTTACCTAAAGACTTTCAAGAGCTCTTTCAAAGTTCAACAGCCGGTCTTTCTTGGTCACCGGATAACAGCAAAGTTTTGTATACTGCCACCGATTCCGCCAATTTAGCGGAAAATCCGTCCGTCAAAGTTCTCGGTGCCTCCACCCAAAAACAGGAACGAAGTATCAAACTAGGTAAAATCTATACATACGATATCAAAGAAGATCGGAATTTCTACATTATGGAGATACGGGATACGGGATACGGGATACGGGAAAAAGAGGAAAGGAAATCTTCTTACATATCACATATCACATATCACATATCACCTTTATCGTGGTTTCCCACCTCCAATCATTTGATTCTCGTCGAGCCGGAAAAAATCACCATTAGGGACTACGATGGCACTAACCAACAAACCGTTTATTCCGGCTTTTTTGAATACCCCTATGTTTTCCCGGCAACGGCTGATAAGCTCATCTTACTTACCCGTCTCACTTCGGACGAAAAATCCCCTCTAAATTTGTATGCGTTGAGTCTAAGATAAAAGTAAAGATTATTTCCGGCGTGAAAGATATTGATTCAAGGCGAATTCTTCGGCAAACTTTTCTCTTTCTTCCCCAGTAGGTTCTCGATCAAACCAAAGGCCATCGTGAATTTGTCCTTCTTGTTTAGCATGACCAACTTCATGCCTTGTTGCCCATCTCGCTTGACGAACACAATCATCTGTAAGATGAGATACCTCTTCAACTGAACCGGCAAAAATTTCAATCCGGCAAGGTCGATTATCTCTGTAATTTCTATCTCTAAGACGACAGGTTCCCAAACGAAAAACACCCTTTTTACCCCTTTTTTCTTTTATATCGGGGAGAACGGTGACTTGGCTAACACAATTGAGAGGATCAGCATCTATTTGTTTAAGACCTTCAAGAACGCCTTTAACTACCGGGTGAGAAGGAGAAACCTTTAACCTAACCACAATTCCATTTACACGAAATTTTCTAGGTTGTTTTTCTTCAGACATAATTATCATACTATAACATAAGGATATAGGCTTTGTCAACACCTGTGCTGAAGGTCTGGAGAAAAATCTTTTCTCTCTAGCTCTCTTTTTAAGACTGCTGGCAGGTCTTTGATAATCAACTGATAGCTTTCGGGCAAAAGTCTTTTTAGTTCGTTGGAAATCTCTCCTTTGTCTTGTAGACCGCTACTTGATGCAAATTCAGTTTTTTCATAATATGATGATATAACTGAAACGGGGTTTTGCCAAATTGGAATTCTTTCCCTAGGGTGCCAAGCTAAGTCACCCTTAGGGTGTCTGGAGTTAGACAAGAAAAAGTAAATAATGGTATATTAAAATCATGACTATTAAAAAGAAAAAAGGCTTTTCAATTCTGCCAAGAATTTTGCTAGTTGTCTTGATTTTTGTTTTAGGCGGGGGCGCGGGATACTTTTATAGCCAGAAATTGAAGCCAAAGGAAAGAGTAAGTGAAACCCAAGAAGATATTTATTTGGCTTTCAGCCAAGAGGTCTGGGAGAAAATTAGCCAAAATTACTGGGAAAAAATCAGTGAGGAGAATTTGACTGATTTATTTGTCAAAGGTATTGAGACACTCACCGGCCAACCACAGGTTCTGCCAAAAAATAATCAAGCCAATCTTTGGCAACTTCTGAAAGAAATTAATCAACAAATTAAAGATGAAACCAAGAAAAAAGAATTTACTGTCAAACTCGCTGATTTGGTTTTGGCTAACTTAAAACCTTATGAACGAAGTCGGCTTTATACCCAAAAAGAGGAAAAAAGTCTTTCCGAGAATGTCAAAAATATCTCGGGCGTTGACCAATATCAAGTCTTAGAAGTCGAAAAAGAAGCCAGTCAGAAAGAAATTGAATCCGCCTATAAAGAAAAAATCGCTCAACTTGAACCAGAAAAAGATAAATCACCCAAGGCTAAAGAAGAATACGAACAAGTGCAACAAGCCTACAAAGTGTTGGCTGACAGGGAAAGTCGGCAAATCTACGATGCCTCGGGGGTAGAGCCAACCATTGATTACCAGTTAATCCGGCCGGAGATTCTCTACTTACATTGGAAGAAATTCTCGCCCACCACTTTCGAGGAATTAAAAAGGGTGACGGAGAAATCTGACCAGGGAGAAATTTTGGACACTTTGATTTTAGATTTGCGAGATAATATTGGCGGCGCCATTGATGGTCTTCCCTACTTTTTGGGTCCTTTCATTGGTCAAGACCAATATGCCTATCAATTTTTTCATCAGGGAGAAAAAATGGATTTCAAAACCCGCACTGGTTGGCTACCAAGTTTAGCCAGATATAAAAAAGTGGTTATTTTAATCAATGAAAATACCCAATCATCGGCCGAGGTGATGGCCGCGGTTTTGAAAAAATTCAATGTGGGGATACTAGTCGGAACACCCACTAAAGGCTGGGGCACAGTGGAAAAAGTGTTTCCGCTGGAAAACCAACTAGATCAAAATGAGAAATACTCGGTCTTTTTAGCTCATTCTTTAACTTTAGACGAGGCTGGTCAGCCAATTGAAGGCCGGGGAATCCAACCGCTGATTAATCTCGAAAGTCCCAACTGGGAAAAACAACTTTTTGCCTATTTCCACTATCCGGAATTGATTGAGGCGGTTAAGGAAGTTCTGTAAGCCTCTGGATCATTTAAAATCACTACGGCGATCGCTGGGTCGATTTCAAATGCCCCGAACCTAAATGGATTACTCTGACTTCAGAAAGTCACAGCCGGCATTTACCTTGTACCCTCACCCAGACTCGAACTGGGATCGGAGGTTTAGGAAACCTCTACTCTGTCCCCTTGAGCTATGAGGGCGATAAAAAAATTAAAAATTCGTGATCTTTTAGAGATCTTACCACATCTCCCACCGAAATTCCATTCCTCGCCGCCCAACCGGCAGGAACTTCTAAAACCGCATCAACTACTTGAGGAGGTTGGTAGGTGGGAAGATAAGTAGCACTGGGGGCCGGATAAGGAACATTGGGAGTAATCCCGACAATTTTATTGCCAGAAATCCAGATAATATCAATATCAAACTGCATCCCTTTCATCCAAATTGAGTAAAAACCAGGCTGGGGAAATAAAAGTAACATCCCACAATTGTCACAAAGCGAATCTCTTTCGGCTAAACCTTGAGCGCGGTCTTTGGCATTTTTAACCACTTCTGCCCGCACTTTTTTTCCACCGACACTAATTGTTTTTATTTGCGGCCCAGTATATTTTTTGAGGGTCACTAAAAGGATACCAACCAAAAAGACAACGATGACAATTTTAAACCCATGTCTTTTGAGCCAATCCACCAGCCCTAAATG
>Ga0208047_1000781_pt1 | contig 11832 bp, 12 predicted proteins | sample Kivu_220m_FD_184162 | JGI IMG/M metagenome (GOLD analysis project Ga0208047, IMG submission 184162) | Freshwater microbial communities from Lake Kivu, Western Province, Rwanda to study Microbial Dark Matter (Phase II) - Kivu_220m (SPAdes)... | ecosystem: Environmental > Aquatic > Freshwater >...
GGGAAATGACACATGGACAAACCTTCCCATGGATTCTACATATACGGTAAGTGAAACCTCCTTTACTGGTTTTATTCCATCTTTTAATCCATTAATTGGTCTGGTTCCGGGAACGGTTAAAGAACCCGCACTTGCCAATTTTATAAATACTGCCTTACCAGGACAGTTAAGACTTCTAAAGACAGATTCAGTAACAGGACTGCCCGTTCCTAGAGCTACATATAACATATATGATAGTGGTGGAGTACTTGTCGAGATAATCACTACAGGACCTGACGGTTGGGCTGCTGTCACTCTCCAGAATTGGGGTACTTATACTGTTAAAGAAGCTAAAGCACCTGATGGTTACCTGCTTGATACTAATTCTTATAGTGTTACCTTCAATGCAAAGAACCTATATCAAGTTCTGTATGTTAAGGACACTCCAATAACTCCTACCCCAACAGTTACAGTAGCAGGTTTGATAGAAGTGCTTTCATTTACAGGTGTTCCGCCAGTTGTTCCTATTTCTGGATTCTCAGTAATTATTAGTGGCATCGCCCTTCTAGCTGCTTCACTTGTGAGAAGGAGAAAGAAATAAAAAAGTAAGATTTAGTAGTTAGGCAAAGCTCAGTAATTAAGTGCCTATGATAACCTGAAAAATATTTAGGGAAATAGCCTGGAATAATAACCAGGCTATTTCTTTTATATTGTTCTTTATTATAAAATGGGTATGAAAAATTGAGTAACATTATTATCTTTTAATAGGGTTTCAGGAGTATTTAAATGCTTGAAAATTCTTATAGTCATAATAGCATTCAAAATCTTTTATCTATTAAACCTGACAATGTTTTAGCAAATGACGCTAAAAAAATAATAAATGACTTGAAGGCTGAATTAAACCGCCATAACTATTACTACTACATCAAAGACAACCCAATTATAAGTGATGCCGACTATGACAGGCTATTAAGGCTGCTTGAAAATATTGAGAAAAAATACCCCAACCTTATAACGCCCGACTCCCCGACACAGCGCATAGGCGCACCGCTTGAAGGCGGCTTCAAGACCGTTACCCATGGTGAAAAAATGCTATCACTGCAGGATGCATTTGACTATGATGAGTTAAAGGATTTTCTTGACAGGGTATATAAGGACCTTGGAATGGACCAGGACAAGGTTGATTTTGTATGTGAGTTAAAGATAGACGGCTCAGCTGTTTCACTTGTCTATGAAGATGGCATATTTAAAAGCGGTGCCACCAGGGGAGATGGCATTATTGGAGAAGACATCACAAATAATCTTCGCACAATAAAGGCAATACCATTAAACCTTGGCATACTGGAAGAAAAAACTCCGGATGATGGCAGTAGAAATAATAAAGGTCAGTTATTTACGCCGGAAACAATTATTCCTTCAAGATTAGAGGTGAGGGGAGAAGTTTATCTTGCCAAGGAGGAATTTGCTAAAATCAACCAGCAGCGTGAAGAAGAAGGCCTGCCCCTTTTTGCAAATCCAAGAAATGCAGCTGCAGGCTCACTCAGGCAGATAGACCCCAAAATGACAGCAGAGCGCAAATTGAATATTTTCCTTTACGGCATAGCCTCAAATAATGAGCTTACAAAGGCAGGAATAGATAACCAGTTTGCAGTACTTGAGCTTTTAAGAAAGACAGGGCTTCGTGTAAACCCAAATATAAAAAAAGTCACAGGATTTGAAGAAATTAAACAATATATAGAATACTGGCGGGAAAAGCGCCATGGCCTCTCATATGAGACTGACGGCATAGTAATAAAGGTAAACAGCTTTGCCCTTCAGCAGAGGCTTGGCCAGACATCCAAAAACCCGAGGTGGGCAGCAGCATTCAAATATCCTCCTGAACAGCAGATAACTAAAGTTATTGATATTACAGTTAATGTAGGGCGCACAGGCACTCTTACACCCGTTGCAGAACTTGAACCTATCAGGATATCAGGCTCTACAGTTTCTCATGCAACACTTCACAACGAAGATGAATTAAAAAGAAAAGATGTCCGCATCGGAGACTATGTAGTTGTACACAAAGCAGGGGAGATAATACCTGAAATAATCATGCCGGTAAAGGAAAGGCGAACCGGTAGTGAAAAAGAATTTGTCATGCCGGACAAATGCCCTATATGCGGTTCAGATGTTGAAAGGCTGCCGGGTGAGGTTGCAGTAAGGTGCACATCATTTGCCTGCCCTGCGCAGCAGTTTGAAAGGATAGTGCATTTTGCATCCAAAGGCGCAATGGATATAGATGGACTCGGACCCGCAATAGTAGATAAGCTACTTAAACGTGGAATTATTAAAGATGCTGCAGATATATACTTTTTAAAATATGAAGATATATATGGGCTTGATAACTTTAAAGAGAAATCCACTGCAAATCTTTTAAATTCCATATCAGCAAGCAAATCCCGCCCGCTTGCAAAACTTCTGTATGGTATGGGCATAAGGTTTGTGGGTTCACACATCTCAGATGTCCTCACATCAAAATATGCAGACCTTGAAAGTTTGATGGCCGCTACTTTTGAAGAGCTCAGCAGCATCTATGAAATAGGCCCGCGTATAGCTGAAAGCATAGTCTTTTTCTTTGACAATGATGAAAATAAAAAGATTATAGAAAAACTACGTTTGGCAGGGGTCAATTTTAAGTCAGGCAAGACCCTGGTTGAAAAAAGGCCGGAATTTGCAGGCAAAACTTTTGTACTTACCGGCAGGTTAACATCATTTACAAGAGATGAGGCCCGACAGTTAATTGAAAAATTTGGAGGCAGGGTTTCATCTGCAGTGAGTAGGGCCACAGACGTCGTGCTTGCCGGTGAAGAAGCGGGAAGCAAGCTTGATAATGCAAATAAGCTAGGGATAAAAATAATTTATGAAGAAGAGTTTAAAAGACTCCTGGGATAGTCTATGTAAATGATACTGGCTATAAAAGCAGCTTACTCCACAGGATAACCTTTATTTGTCCATTCAAGTATGCCGAGCCCACCCATGATATATAAACCAGTGAACCCATTTTGTACCAGTGCTTCTGCAGCCATTTGGCTGGTACCGCATCCGGTCCCATTACAATAAATAATTATTATTTTATCTTTGGGTATCTCATTTATGGAACTTCTTATTTCTGTTACCGGAATGCTTAATGCCCCTTTAATATGGCCCTCTGCATAAGCTTCTTCTGACCTTACATCGATAAATACATAATCGTTTCCGGAATTATATAATTTGTATGCTTCATCTACTGATATTTCTTTATATTCTTTCTGTGCGTCACCAGTCTCTGATAAGGATTTTGAATCGGATTCCTGGGCTGTGGTTTCCTGCTTTGCACTGCTGGTTTCACTGCTATTTACTTGCCCATTTATTGCACCTGAACAGCCAGCCATTAAAAGCAACAATGATATTAATAGAATTATGGTTAATGATTTGATATTTATTTTCAATTTCTCAATGAAACAAATAAGTTGTTTTTAATTCTATATAAACACTATTTCTAATATAATATTAATCAAATTGCAGCCAGGTTGAGATATTGACAGCTGACCTTTGTAATATTTTATACTTAAATTTGTTAAATTAGAATAAACTGGCTCAGGCTATATAACCAATGAAAATTTTCAGGAAAATAATAACTACAATTGCCATTGTTATTATCGCCACCTGTTTGCTCTGGCTATTTAACTGCGGGCTTTTTGCAGATAATAAAGCGGAGCATGTTTTGCATCCCATTACAGTTTCTGATGCTGAAAGCGCACCGGTAAAAGTCCATATTTTTTATTCTGTTGACTGTGACAGCTGTAAAAGGGCCCTCGAAGAATTAAACAATATAAAGCAGGAAAATCCGGATTTTGAGCTTATAACTTATGAACTTTCCGAAAAGGACAATGTAACCCTGCTTTTTTACCTTTTTGACGAACTGGGTATTGAAGAACTGGATTATAAGATACCTGTACTATTTCTGGGAGATAAGTTCTTTATAGGTGAAGAAGATTTTTTAAAGGGTTTCCAGCAAAGCTTAAATGATGCACTCGGACAGAAAGATTTTAAAGATAGCACAGGAGAGCTTATTGAAAAATACCGTACAGAGGTTTCTAAAAACAACCAGACTGGGACTAAAGAATATTTAAGGTTTCCGGTTGTCATTGTGTCGGCTCTCGCAGACTCTATCAATCCATGCGCAATCGGCGTGATTATAATACTTATAAGCTCTATCATTGCCTCCAGAAACAGAAAATATGCGCTTATCGCAGGAATTATCTATATAGCAGTTATTTTTATTGTTTATTTCTTTATAGGCATAGGCTTTATTTACCTTACAAAAAGCATCCAGATACCAAGGCTGTTTTTTATAATACTGGGAGCAATACTTATAGCGCTTGGCCTTTTTAGCGCAAAGGATTTTTTCTGGGATAAAAAGGGTTTTAGCCTGGGAATACCTTCACCAATAAAAAATATAATTGAAAAAAACATCTATAAGGCAACGATTATTTCGATACTTGTAATCGGGGTCCTTATAAGTATATTTGAAGCCACATGCAGCGGAGCTGTTTATTTTGGGATATTATCAATAATTTCCAGAACAGGCATCAGCTTAAGTTCTGTGCTCATGCTGCTGCTGTATAATTTTATATTTGTCCTGCCTCTTCTTGTCATTTTGCTGGTATTTTATTTTGGCATTCCGGCAAGAAAGGTGCAGAGGTTGTTTATCCAGAAAAACAGGCGAATTTACAGGCTTGTCCTGGGTATTATCCTGGTGCTTCTTGGGGTTTATCTTATTGTATGGTTGTAGTATCAAACAGGAGTATCTTGATAATCAATATATTTATTTTGATTGGAGATCAGTCATTTTCTCTAAAAACCCTGCTGCTGTCATAATTTCAATTCCATTATGGTTCTTAAGTGCAAGTAGATCCTTATCTCCAGTAATAATAAATCCTGCTTTTGCATAAATTGCCAGGTCCAATATCATATTGTCAGAGTCATCTCTGCAGATTTTAGTTGTATATTTCGGAAGAAAATTTAAGGTGCTTTGCTCTATTAATTCTTTTAGTTCTGCAAGGGTCTGAGCATCAATACCAAATTTATATTTTAATTTACCGACAAACTCTGCCATAAGTTCCGGTGATATCGCGACATCTATTTTTTCTTCAATTATGCAGAACTTAAGTATCCTAAGAGGTGTGCCCATAAATAAGACTGCAGATATAAGAATATTTGTGTCAAGTACAACAGTGACTCTTTTATTCACCTGCTATTATCCTTTCAATTTCTTCTTCAGAGAGTTTTTCTATATCATAACCTCTTTTTTTCAACCAACCTGAAAACTGCATCCTTGATTTTTCCAGCACTTTTTCAAATCTGAGTTTCTTGTTTTCTTCAATTGCCTCTTTATTGCGGACATATTCTTCATACGATATTAACACAGCCTGCGGCTTACTATCCCTTGCAATTACAAAAGCTTCATTTTTTTCAGATACTTTGTCTACAAGGTCCTTGATTTTTGTCCTTGCCTCTGTAATACCAATAATTTTTTCCATGATATATTGCTCCCTTGAAAATAAATAAAATTTAGAAATAAATTATAAAGTTAATTTAAATGTACATTAAAAATAATATATTAATGTACATTACAATTATAGCTGATATATAATATAAAAAGAAGTTATATTTAATAATTTTCCAAAACAATGCTTGCAGTTTTATGTTAATAAGGATTGAAAGCAATAATTATGCTTCAAACAGCGTCAATGAAGGTACAATAATAGTAAAAAATGTTATATTATATTTTCTATGCCTGCAATAAATAATAAGCCTGCAGATAACAGCCAGGCCAGAAAAGAACCGGTAAAATATGTGCCGAATGTAAGGTGGAACTGGCTTGACGCTGTCATTTCAGTAATATTTTTGATTGTGCTTCTTGTGGGCATTTATTTCGGGACCTCAAAACTTATAAGCGTACTAAATGTTAAGCGCCTGATTAATCTCAATATTTCAAATATTGACAGCCTCACTTTTTCAATTTTTTATGGCATACAGGTGCTTCTCATGCTGCTTGTTGTGTGGTTTTTTGCAATCTACTGGAGGCGCTCGACTTTTAGGGACCTGGGGTTTCGGTATTACAGCATATTAAAGACCATATGGTACACATTTCTGTCGCTGATTGCCATTTTTCTAGTAAGTTTTCTATATGTGCTCCTGCTGAAACTTGTGTTTGGCATCGATGCGCCAGCAAGCAAAATAGATGAGCTGGTAAGCAATGGCAATATTTCGGGCAATATTTTAATTGTTGTTACTGCAGTAGTTGCGCCTTTTTGTGAGGAGATATATTTCAGGGGATTTTTGTACCAGGCCTTCAAGAAAAACTTCGGGGTCACTCTTGGGATTTTCCTGTCTTCGCTGTTGTTTTCACTTGCGCACCTTGAGCTTTACAGTTTCCTCCCAATACTAATAATCGGATGGATACTTGCTTATGTTTTTGAAAAGACAAAATCCATTTTTACAGCAATTTTTCTGCATGCTGCTTATAACCTTATACTGATACTGCTGCTTCTGGGAAAGATTCAGCTTGTTAAAATGTACTAGGTGCCGGAAAATATTTTAAATTAGTTCATTAAAAACACAAAAATAAATTTTATTTCTCCGGGTTCCAGAGCAAATTCTTATGAATGGAGATATCGGAAACTGGCGGAACTAAGTTTGTCCGACCGAAGAAATCCAAAGGAGCAGGGTATTAAACATTATAAAACTTCAACATTAGCTGCATATAATTTAACGGGCTGCTGTTTGGCTTCCTGTTGGCTGGACAGCAGGATTATTATTTATAATATTTGATTTCAGCGGATACTTTTCAGGTTGTTCGAGGTTATTAACTTCCAGGTCAATATCTAAATCGGGCCAATACAAGTGATATCCATGAAGCAACTGAACATTATGTATGGAATTTAGCGTTTGCTCCTTAAAATAAGGATAGTCCTCATAGCTTAGAAAATATTCTTTTTTATTTACAAAAACCCAAATACCAAAAGGGGTGATATTCTCAACGCTTATCGAAATGTCTTTGCCATGCTTTGATGATTTCATCTTTATGCTCCTCAATAATTATTTGAATTTCCAGTCCCAATCCTTATCAAAATCATTCCCATTATTGATTATTAGCATATCTTCACAGTTTTTGTGCATATCCTGAAAACTTTTATCCCATCCTGAACGGGGTCCTTTTAATTTTTTCTGGGGATTTTTTTCTTCAATCTGTTCTTCTTTTTTTATAAGACCCTTGCTGGTGAATTCACTTATTATTTCCATTTTTCTATATGATATTTAGTGTAGGTTTTAATAAAATACGCGATATAAATGAGTTTTTTTCATTTCTGGCCCTTAGAAATTCTTCATCAGTGTACATTAAATAATTTATTTCCCTCCCAATTTTATTTTCAAGTTTAGAAATTTTTTCTATAAGCTCATCTTCATCTATGTCTCCAACAAAGATTGTATCAATGTCTGAAAAGCTATCGTATGTTTTATCAGCAAATGAACCATATATCAATGCCATATTTAGCCCTTTTAAATCACAGAGGCCTTCTTTTATTTGGTTTTCAATTCCTATTGTTTTTTCTATAATATTTTTTAAATCATTGAAAATTGGAGAATCTGTGTTTAAAAAATAATATACCTGGTTACCTTGATTTTCTCTTTTAAACAATCCGGCTTTTTCAAGCTTTAACATCTCTCTTCTTATATTTTGGACTGGAAAATTTATTATTCTTTCCAGCTGCCTCAAATAATATTTTTTTTCCGGGTTATTAAAATATAATTCAAGTATAGCTTTTCTTGTCTTTGATCTGGTTAAGTTAAATATATCCAATTGTAATCCTTTCTGATTACAATTGTAATCAATAAAGATTACATAAAAAACTTGAATTTAATTCAGCATATTATTTAATGGACATTCACTAATTTATACCGAACTTTATATTATATATATTTAATAATAATATAACTAATTAATATTAAAGTCTAATAATTATTATTCAATTTTATATAATCTTCTAAATTTGTTAAAATGCTTTATCTGGCATTAAAAATGTCTTATAAAATTGGCTGATGAATACTAAGGATATAAATATTTTTTAGCGTTTATAAGCTTGCTATATTTTTATAATATTACATTCAGGACAGATTTATGAGTTTTATTTCAAAAGATGATGTGCGCCATGTTGCAAAGCTTGCAGAGCTTGAGTTTGATGATGCAGAAACTGATAAAATAACGTCAGAGCTTGACAGGATACTGGGCCATGTGGCAGCAATAAGTAAAGTCGACACATCAAATGTGGCCCCTACATCCCATACGCTTAAAATCAGCAATGTATTCAGGCAGGATGTAAAGAAAGAGTCCCTAAGTGCAGATGAAGCGCTTTCAAATGCCCCTGAAGAGCAGGACGGGGGTTTTCTTGTGCCAAAAATAGATTAGATATAAAGGTTAGGAATACTTATATGGAACTGCCGTTAAATTTTTATCCGGCGCATAAATTAAATAAAATGCTAAGGCAAAAGCAGGTATCAGCTTCTGAAATTGTTGATGCTGTTATATGTGCAATTGATAAGGCAGAAGCCAGGATGCATGCTTACCTTAGGGTTGAAAGTAAGGAAATGGCACAAGCTGCTGCTGGTTTTGACAGCAAATCTGATGCTCTGGCAAAAAACGGCTCAATCAGTGATTTTTGCGCAATTCCAATTGCTATAAAAGACAATATCTGTACAAAAGGCATTACTACAACCTGCGCCTCAAAAATCCTTTCAAATTATATTCCGGTTTATGATGCCACAGTTATTAAGCGGCTTAAAGCTGCCGGTTATATACTTTCCGGAAAGGCAAACATGGACGAGTTTGCAATGGGCTCATCTAATGAGAATTCATATTTTGGCCCTGTTAAAAACCCCTGGGATCTGGAAAGGGTGCCGGGAGGTTCAAGCGGGGGCCCTGCTGCCTCAGTGGCTGCAGGCACGGCAATCTGCTCGCTTGGCTCCGATACAGGCGGCTCAATAAGGCAGCCGGCATCACTTTGCGGGGTTGTGGGGCTAAAGCCAACATATGGGTTAGTGTCAAGATACGGCCTTATTGCTTTTGCATCTTCTCTTGACCAGATAGGGCCGTTTACCAGGGATGTGGAGGACAGCGCAAGGCTACTTAATGTTATCTGCGGCTGGGATGAAAATGATTCTACATCGATTGGCTCTGCAGAGGCAGGGAGCCAGGATTACACAAAATACCTGGGTTGCAGCATAAAGGGGCTAAAAATTGGCGTTCCAAAAGAGCTCATGGTAAAGGAAGTCGATGGCGAGGTCAGGCAGAAAGTAAATGAAGCGCTTGCCCTTGCAGAAAGTGCAGGTGCGATTGTGGAAGAGATATCGCTTCCGAGCCTTGAATATGCCTTAAGCGTTTACTACATTATTGCCCCATCAGAGGCTAGCTCAAACCTTTCACGCTTTGACGGGGTAAGGTATGGCTACAGAAACAGGGATGCTGCAACACTTCGCCAGATGTATAAAAAGAGCAGGGCCCAAGGTTTTGGCCCTGAAGTCAAGAGGCGCATAATGATAGGCACCTACAGTCTTTCTGCGGGTTATTATGATGCTTATTATGAAAAGGCCCAGAGGGTAAGAACCCTTATAATCAATGATTTTAACAATGCATTTAAAAAATATGATGTCCTTATATCGCCGACATCACCTTCTACTGCTTTCAGGATAGGTGAAAAGGCAGGGGATCCTTTAAAGATGTATATGTCTGATATCTGCACAATACCTGTAAACCTTGCAGGCATTCCTGCAATATCGATACCGGCAGGGCTCTCATCAGAAGGGCTTCCCGTAGGCCTGCAGATAATTGCTGATACATTAAGGGAAGATAATATTTTCAGGATGGCGCATGCGCTTGAAGAGGCTATTGGCTTTGACAGCCATCCGATGTATTTATATAAATAAAAAAATGGTACAGGAAAATAAAGAACTTATAAATGATGGCTATGAAACGGTAATAGGGCTCGAGACCCACGTGGAGCTTTCAACCGCTACCAAGATGTTTTGCGGCTGCGCGCTCTCATTCGGGGCAGAGCCCAATTCATGCACTTGCCCTGTATGCCTTGGCCATCCGGGCACTTTGCCTGTAATAAATGAAAAAGCCATATTATATGCAATAAAAATAGCTCTTGCTCTAAACTGTACCGTAAACAAATATACGATATTTCACCGCAAGAATTATTTCTATCCTGATATGCCAAAAAACTACCAGATATCGCAGTATGACCTGCCCATAGGAAGCAATGGATACCTTGATGTCGATATGGGAGATTACACAAGGCGTGTTGGAATAACCAGGGTCCACCTTGAGGAAGACACGGGAAAGCTAATACATACTGGCTCGACAGGCAGGATAAGCGAATCTGCCTCCAGCATAGTGGATTTTAACAGGGCAGGAACGCCCCTTGTTGAAATAGTAACCGAGCCCGATATAAGGTCGGCAGCAGAGGCAAAGGAATATCTGGTTGCTCTCAGGAACCTTATTCTTTACCTTGATGTCAGCGACTGCAGCATGGAGGAAGGAAGCCTCCGCTGTGATGCAAATGTGTCGGTAAGGCCTGCAGGGTCGGAGTCAATGGGAACAAAGACTGAGATAAAAAACCTGAATTCTTTCAGGTTTATGCAGAGGGGACTTGAATATGAAGTATCGCGCCAGGCCGGTATTGTAAGTTCCGGAGGCAAAGTTATTCAGCAGACGCGCCATTATGATAATGTGACAGATACAACAAAGCCTCTTCGAACTAAGGAAGAGGCGCATGATTACAGGTATTTTCCCGAGCCCGACCTTGTGCCGATACATCTTGACAAAGAGCAGGCCGGCAAATTAAAAGAGCAGATACCAGAGCTTCCTGGCCAAAAATCTGCAAGATATATAAGTGATTTTGGTCTGTCTTTATATGATGCAAAGTTTTTGACAGGCGACAGGCAGTATGCGCTGTTTTTTGAAGAATGCATGAAGCTCTACAAAAATGCAAAGGCTGTTGCAAACTGGCTGATGGGCGATTTTTCGGCACTTTTAAATAAGGAAAGCCTGAATTTAAGTGAAAGCAAAATAAATGCTGCAAAACTTGTCAGTATGCTTGAGCTTATAGACAGCGGCAAAATCAGCTCAAAGATAGCAAAATCTGTATTTGAAGAAATGTTTTATAAAGGCACGGATCCGGCTGAAATAATAGCAGGCAGCGGCCTTGAGCAGATAAGCGATGAAGGGGAGCTGGAACTCATTATAGATGAAGTGATAAAGAGTAATCCCGGTCCCGTTGCGCAGCTAAAAGACGGCAAGGAAAAGGCAATAGGTTTTCTTGTCGGCCAGGTAATGGCAAAGACAAAAGGCAAGGCCAACCCCAGGCTTGTAAATGAAATAATACTTAGGAAAATAAAATAAACTGCCCCCGTAATAGATTCAATCTATGATAGATCCGGACCCCCGAATACCAATTTCTATAACTATTTCATAAAATTATCATAAAATACTAATTTTTCGTATTATTCTATTGACATATCTTAAATTTTAAAGTATCCTCTGTAATATATTACTAATATATAATATTTGTATAAAATATTATTAATAAATATATAATAATATTTAATAAAAAAGTTAAATATAAAATTAATTAATTATTTGCTTTATCCTGTCATGTTTGCAGGTTACTGGCAGGATAAAGCCGGTTAATCATCATTTAGGGTTTTAACTAAAAAATGGACAGAAACCTCTCACTGGAAAGAAAAAAAAGAAGGGAAAGCCAAGACCCG
>Ga0208047_1000782_pt1 | contig 11826 bp, 8 predicted proteins | sample Kivu_220m_FD_184162 | JGI IMG/M metagenome (GOLD analysis project Ga0208047, IMG submission 184162) | Freshwater microbial communities from Lake Kivu, Western Province, Rwanda to study Microbial Dark Matter (Phase II) - Kivu_220m (SPAdes)... | ecosystem: Environmental > Aquatic > Freshwater >...
ATACAGGAGGTTTCCACAAACCAAACGATTTTTTAAACACTTTAAAGATCTCTCCGACTGTGCAACCGGCCCTTGCACATTCCAGGGAGTATGGGACAAGGTTGATATTTTTCCTGCAGGCATCTTCAAGTGCCGCTATTGCGCCCGTCGCTTTTTCATTGTCCCTTGACATCCTGAGTTTGGCCAGTTTAGCTTTCTGCCTCTCCTCCACCCCTTCCGGGTACCTGAATACTTCAATTGAAGGTTTTTTGTCTTCGGACCTGAAAACATTGCTTCCAACAAACTTAATTTCACCTTTATCTATAAGTTCCTTTTCCCTGTAAAAATAGTTTGCTATCCTGTTATGTATCCATCCCTTTTCAATAGAAGCAACATAACCGCCGACTTTCTCTATTTCATCAATTTCATCAAGTATCCTTTTTTCAATATCATTTGTAAGCGCTTCAACATAAAAAGAGCCACCAAGCGGATCGACGACCTCGGTAACTGCTGTTTCTTCCTGAATTATCTGCTGCGTCCTTAGTGAAAGAAGGGCCGCCTCTTCTGTAGGCACAGAATATGCTTCGTCATAAGAGTCGACATGAAGCGACTGCACTCCTGCAAATACTGCTGAAAGCGCCTGTATGGTTGCCCTGATAAGGTTATTTAACGGTTCTTCCCGCACCAGGGAAATACCTGATGTCTGGACATGGCACCTCATCCACATTGCCCTTGCGCTTTTTGCGCCGAACCTGTATTTCATGATTTTATACCAGAGCCTTCTTACGGCTCTTATACGGGATACTTCTTCAAAGAAATCACTTGATATTGACCAGAAAAATGCAAGCCTTTCGGCTATCCAGTCTACTTCATATCCCCTTCTTATCATTTCATCAAGGCTCTCGATTGCATTTGAAAGAGCAACTGCCATTTCACTAACTCCTGATGTGCCGAATTCATGCAGATTGTATCCGTTAAGAGTATTGAAATTAAAATAAGGCACATTATTTTTTACAAATTCAATATTGTCACACTGTATCCTGAAACAATCCCTGGGTGGTATGTATTCCGGGCCGCTGCGCACAACTTCTTCAAGGGTAATATCATTCTGCACACTGCCTTTCAGGGCATTAAACGGTATGCCTCTTCTTTCTGCTGCTGCAAGATACATGGGAAACAATATTGCAGTATTTGAAGGATAATGCGTCACAAGGGAAATAGTGACTTTATCGATTGGCACATCTTTAAAAAGAATTTCCATGTCATCTGCAGAATCTATTGCCACTCCGGACATTCCAACCTGTCCCTTTGAAATAGGATCATCTGAATCATACATCTGTGTTGTCGGAAGATCGTGAATAACGCTAATGCCTGTACCTCCATGCTCAAGCATATATTTTATTCGCAGGTTCGTATCTTCGGGACCGCCGTAACCATTAATCTGGCGCATTGTAAATTTCTTGCCCCTGTACATATTCGGGTGAACACCCCTGGTGAAAGGCTCGCAACCGGGAAAACCGATATCAGAATCATAATCAAGTTCCGCTGCCTGGGAAGGTGTATAGAGCATGCCTCTCGGAATATCAGAGCCAAGTATTGTGTGAGGTGTAACGTCCCAGGAGGGTTTTGACGGTGAATCTTCATAATTTGCTCTCATATCATCATAATTCTTCTTTATTTTTTCGAGGGTCTTAGTGTCATATAACCTGGCCTGTCCTTCTTTTTTTATTTTTGCGGCAAGTATTTCTTTGGTCCTTGTTTTTTTATCTTCCATAAACTGCCTTTCTTATTTTTTATTTATATTAAGCATATTAATAATTTCAAGAGATGCCGAATAAGGGTCCGATTTACGCAGACAAATATCATCTACGATTTTTCTAAATTCTGCGTTTTCCCCGAAATTTTTTTTAAAGTAATCAATAAAGTAGCTGTAAACCTCATCTCTAAGCTCCTGGGCAGCCCTTTGCTTGAGATACTCATTTTTTCTGTGTTTGTCAAAATACTGCTTATGTTCTTCTATTGCATTTACCAGTTCATCAAAACCTTTATTGCTCATCGCACTTGTGAGAACTACTTTCTGCTTCCACTCCTGTCCAGATGCCTGGCTGTGCCGTAGCAGGGATTCCATATTCTGAAGAAGTTCTGCAGGGTCTCTTTTATCGATTTTGTTAATTACAAAAATATCACCTATTTCAAGAACACCGGCTTTGATAGTCTGTACATAATCACCCATTTCCGGAACAAGTACAAGCACTGTGGTATGAGCAAAGTTCATAATGCTTACCTCTGTCTGCCCGACTCCAACCGTCTCCAGCAGTATAATGTCTTTTCCCATTGCATCCAGTACATTGATTATCCTGGCAGCAGAGCGGGACAGTCCCCCATACCAGCCTCGGGTCGCAAGGCTCTTGATAAATACTTCCCTGTCTGAAGAATGTTCGATCATCCTTACCCTGTCACCAAGGATTGCGCCATTCGAAACAGGGCTTGAAGGGTCCACTGCAACTACTCCTACTTTTTTTTTCTGGGCCCTGTAATGTTTTATTAAAAGATTGACCAGCGTACTTTTACCGGAACCGGGCAGTCCGGTTATTCCAAGTATGTATGCATTTCCTGTATGAGGGTATAGCAGTTCCAGGTCCTTATATATATCAGGCGATTCCTCCTCTACTTTCCTTATCAGCTCAGCTGCTGCAGGGATTTTTCCTTCAAGGACTTCATTTGCAAGCCTGCATACTTTCCTGTTTAAAATATTGGATTTATTTTCAGCCATTTTTTTAAAAACTGCGCTCAGTCCCTTATCAGTCCGTTGTCTTCCATGCCTTTTCTCTGCACCAGTGTCATGGCAGTAAGGGCAACTATATCTTCTACAAGGCTTCCCCTGGAAAGGTCATTAAAAGGTTTTGCACAACCCTGGACTATCATGCCGCAAAGCTCTGCTTTTGCAAGCCTCTGTACCATTTTGTACCCTATATTTGCTGAATTTAAGTCAGGAAATATAAGGACATTTGCTTTTCCGCCAACAATGCTTCCGGGGCATTTCATAGCTGCAACCTCCGGGACTATTGCTGCGTCAAACTGGAGCTCTCCATCTATTTTCATATCAGGGTAAACTCTCTTTACATTGTCAACAGCCCGCCTTATCATATCTATCTCATCGCTCTTTGCGCTTCCTTTGGTGGAATATGAAAGCATTGCAACTATTGGCTCTGACTCAAATATGCCCTTTGCTGTCTCATATCCGGTAATTGCCATGTCGGTCAATTGTTCTTCTGTGGGTTTTGGTATTATTGCAGGATCTGAAATAAGGAATTTCCCGTTTAACCCGTATATGCAATCAGGTATTTCCATAAAAGCAGCGGCACTTAAAAATTTTCTTCCTTTTGCAAGGCCCAGTATATATATTACCGCTCTCATCAGGTCGCCTGTTGAACTTATTGTGCCGCCTACTGCACAATCAGCTTCATTGTTCTTTAGCATTATCCCCGCCCAGTATGAAGGATTAAAAACACACTGGTTGAGCTGTTCGGCAGTTATTTGTTTACCCCTGTCTTTATATGCCTGCATAATTATCTGTTTGTGCTCATCAATCTTATTTGATTTCTTAGGATCGATTATTTGAAAATTGCTTGTGTTTTTTATCCCGGTTTCTTTAATATTTTTTAAAATTGTCTGTTCATCACCGATAATAAGAAACTGGCTGTCATTATAATCCATGAAAATATCCAGTGCCTTTGCAAGTCTCATATCATTTCCGTCACTGAACACTATCTTCCTGTCTATATTTGAGGACATGGCAATTATTTTGCCCACGAAACTGTCTTGTTCAATTTTACTGCCCATTTTTCCTTCCTTTTATATTTATAGAATTAAATAAATAAAAATAAATTTGCGGGTTTACTGGTAATTTTTTTCAAAGACAAATTTTCCCTTAGCCGGGTTAAAATATTCCTCAAAATACAAAGTCACCATCAAAGAATCGTGCCTTGCCGTCCAGATTGTCTGGAGATAATGTACCACTTTCCTGGTGGAGCCCTTAAGGTCCAGAAGTTCTGTAATCTCCGTATCAGGTATTGCAGGCTCCAGTATCCTTTTTGAATGGACAAGTTTAAGGCCCAGTATTTCAGTTATTATATTAGTAAAAGAACTTTCACTTAGAAGTTTGTTTTGTATTTTGCCTGTAACTTCGTATGGAATATAAGCTTTAGTTACATAAAGGGGCCCGCCATATGCAAGTATGAGCCTTTTTATAAAAAGGATTTTCTTACCTTTTTCCAGTTCCAGTATTTTCCTTATCCTCTCAGAAGGCGCTACGATTTCATTGGAAATTATCCTGTTTTCTGTCTTTATTCCTTCTTTATGAAGTTCATCTACTATACTGGATACTTCCTGGAGCGAATGGGTCTCTATTTTACGCCTGATATAAGTGCCTCTTCCGCGCTCACGTACAATGTAACCATTCAGCTCAAGCTCTTTTAATGCCTGCCTTACAGTTATCCGGCTTACGCCATATTTTTCACACAGCTCCATTTCTGCTTCAAGCTTGTCACCCTCAACAAGCTTATTGTTTTCAATATTTTCCACTATGCTTTCATAAAGCTGGTAATAGTACGGGACTTTTAAATTTTTATTTATTTTTTGGGGCTCAATCATTGTTATAACATTATAACATTAAATATTATAAAAATGAAAATAAATTTTTTATCTTAATTTAAAATATGAAGCCGGCCTTAATTCATAAAATATTTTTTGTAGCACGTTATGGCATCAAGAGTATTCATATTTTTTGTAAAGCTGAAAAGGTCAGTATCTTCCCCATTAACTTTTACATGCGGATTGTCTATGCTCCTGTTGAAATCTTCATCTGTTAAGCCGAACTTTTCTTTCATAAGGTAGTATATATTTGTATTATACCGGCTGAAATTAACCCCTTTAATATTGCTTGCAAAATTGCATATCTCAAAAAGGGCATCAAAAGGCCCGGAGGAAGTGTGGACAAAATTATCTGCTACGCTTATTGACTTTATGCCATATCTTTGCGCATTCATATAAAGGATATTCCTTATTGAGCCTGCTGCTGCTTTTTCCGGAAAAGTATCGCCCACAAAATTGCTTCTAAGAGCGGCCCAGTCGGTATCTGTCTGCAGAAGAAAAAGGACTATCTTGCTGTCGTCTGCAGTATAATGCCTTATCTGGTGGGGATTAAATCCGTTGATTATTATGATATTTTTTGTGCCTATTTTATGATGCTGGATATAAAAACCCTCACCCATCCTGAATGAATCTTTTTTGTACCAGAGTTTGGTAACAATATCTTCATTAAAACCTTCTTCTGTTTCAATAAGCTCATGGCCCCCCTTGATTATGAACCCATCAATGCTGTCAACTGACAGAACTTTTCGTATTTTTTCATAATCTTCATGTTTTAACAGTTTAGAACCTTCTACAGACATCCTGTTTATAAAACCATAATGCCTTTCAATTATTTTTGCTTCCCTCAAAAAATCACCTTTTAAGGTGAGAACTCCTGAAATATCTATGCCGTACTCATTTATCTTATCAAGTATCAGGCCAAGAAGGGAGTCTGTCTTATCAAAATCCTCGAGCTCGAAAAATTCGGGTTTAAGGAAAAACAATGTTTCGTTTTCTTTTTGGGATTTTTTACACTCATTAATGAGAGTGACGCTGCGGCGGGAATCTACCGACTGCATTATCTTTTCTTTCAAATTACTGATATCCAATTTTAACGCCCTCCGGTTCCAAAAAAATTGCACAAATGCAACAATGATTTTAAACTGATTAGGGTAATAAATGCAATACTTATTTTTATACTGGTTTTTTATTTTATTTTTATTATTGGAAGCTCAAAATTAAAAACCGGGCAGTGCTGTACTTAAGGATTTGTTTTTATGTGGCGTTTTCTTTTGTATCAGAGATTAAAAAATAAGCAAATTCTGCAAAAAAATCAGGTTTCAGATATGCTGGTATCTTTTTCTTTCCCAGCCCTGTAAATGTCTGACTGTGAATAAAAATGCTTTCCTTGATGCAGAAATCCTTAAAATCCTTTATTGTGAAAAGATGTATATTCGGAGTATCATACCATTCATAAGGAAGCAGCTTTGTTTTTGGCATCCTGCCGGAAAAAAGAATGCTGAACCTTATTTGGCAATATGCAAAATTGGGAAAGCTTATTATCACTTTTTTACCAAGACCGACCATTTGCCGGATTGTAACATCGGGTTTATTCATTATCTGTACAATATCATGGGCAATTACAAAATCGAATGTTTTTTTTGGCCAGTCTTCAAGATCAGTATTTATATCTCCCTGTATTACAGAAAGCCCGCCTGAAATTGCCTCACATACTTTTTGTTCATCAATATCAATACCTGAACCTGCAATCCTATTAAGGGCTGAAAGTTCCTTAATCATTTCACCACTGCCGCAGCCAAGCACAAGAACCCTGCTATTTTGTGTTATCCATTTACTTATTACATCTGTTTTTGTCATAAAACCTGCCAGTCTTTTTAAATTTTAGCCTGCGTTTCGGCCCTGGTTAATGAAGAGATTTTAAAAACCCTTCAATAATTTTCTTAAATCTTTCATCTTCGATGAGGAACGCATCATGTCCATACGGGGATTCAAAATTTGTATATACAGTTTCAACATTATTTATTTTGAGCGCTTTAACTATTTTAAGTGATTGCTCTTTTGGATAAAGCCAGTCTGAGGTAAACGATATTATAAAACATTTGGCTTTAACCCTGCTCATTGCATCAGCAAGATTTTCATAACCATCCGTTATGTCAAAATTATCTATGGCTCTCGTAATATAAAGATAAGAGTTTGCATCAAAGCGTTTTATAAAACTTTCACCCTGGTATTTAAGGTAGCTCTCAACTTCAAATTCTTTTGTAAAATCCCGGGCATGGAGGCATTCATTATTATTGGCCCCGTCCAAACCTGATTTATATGATATGTTCCTTCCAAATTTTTTATGCATAGCTTCTTCACTTATATAAGTGACATGCCCTATCATCCTTGCTATTGAGAGCCCTGTTTCCGGCCTTGCCCCATTATAGTAATTTCCGCAGTTCCAGTTCAGGTCTGAAATTATCGAGTATCTTCCTATGCTGTTAAATGCAATCTCCTGTGCAGAGTGGCTTGGAGCCGTAGCTATAAGTATTGCTGCACCTGATAATTCAGGATAATCAACCAGCCACTGGAGCGCAAGCATTCCACCCATTGAACCCCCGGCAACGCATAGAAGCTTTTCAACCCCAAGATGGCCTATAAGTTTGCGCTGAACCTTAATCATATCCTTTATAGTTATTTCAGGAAAAGACAGGCCATACGGGCTGCCTGTCGCTGGATTTATCGAATATGGGCCTGTTGTACCTTTACATCCTCCCAGGATATTTGAACAGATTATAAAATATTTACTGGTATCAAAGGGCTTACCGGGCCCTATCAGCATATCCCACCAGCCCGGCTTTTTATCTTCAGGACTATTATATCCTGCAGCATGCGCGTCTCCTGAGAGGGCATGAAAGATAAGGATAGCATTGTTTCCGGAATCATTAAGTCTGCCATAAGTCTCATAAGCAACTGTTAGAGGCCCGATTTTTTCACCGCTTTCAAGAATTAGTTCACCAGGCGACTGTCCAAAAGTATAAAACCGTGTCTTGACGATTCCTGCGCTGTCCGGCAACTTATGATGCTCCGGTATATTTTCCTTCATTATTTCCATGTTTTATTATTTCCGCAAAGATTAAAAATCATACAATAATACGAATAAAAACAGGCCTGCCCAAAAAATGCTTAAAAATGCTGTTTTAATGGGCTGTAAAAATATGCTGTTTTAATTACTATTAATTTAATAGTAATTATAAATAAAATAAAATAAAATTAAAAACAAAATCGCAATTTACAGTTAGAAAGCGCTATGGAAGACATAAAGCATGAAAACAATTTCACTGTTGGATTTACATATGAGATATCCGTTAAGGGCATTGTCCAGGGCGTAGGTTTTCGCCCTTTTATCTGGCGGCTGGCAACAGAATCAGGATTTGCCGGCTCTGTATGCAACACAACAGAAGGTGTTCTTGTTAAAATAAATGCTCCGGATGAAAAACATGTAAAACAGTTCATGGGAAAAATAATACAAAAAAAACCTGCTCCTGCATTAATCGAGGATATTTCATACAGCATTTCAAATCATGAAAATTTCAAAGGATTTTCCATAGAGAAGTCAATCGCTAAAGAGAGCAGTTTCCAGCTTGTGTCACCTGACCTTGCCACCTGCAGCAAGTGTACCGAAGAAATAATGGATAAAAAAAATAAAAGAAGATACTTATACCCTTTCACTAACTGCACAAATTGCGGTCCCAGGTTCACAATAATAGAGAAAATGCCATACGACAGGCCAAACACCACTATGAAAATATTTGAAATGTGCCCTGATTGCCTTAAAGAATATAATGATCCTTTAGACAGGCGCTTTCATGCACAACCCAATGCCTGCATTATATGCGGGCCGCAAGTTATGCTGGCAGATAAAGATGGACGCATTATTGATTGTAATGATGCTATACTTGAAGCCTCAAAATTGCTTAATGCCGGCAAGATAGTGGGAATAAAAAGCCTTGGAGGGTTCCAGATTGCATGTGATGCGACAAATGATGAAACAGTAACCCGCCTCAGGTATAAAAAGAACAGGCCCTCAAAACCTTTTGCAATAATGTTTAAAGACATTGAAATGGCATTGTCGCACTATAAGCTTAAAAAAGCTGAAATAACAAGCCTTAAATCCCCCAATGCCCCGATTGTCCTTGTGAAAAAGATCCATGTAAATAAACCTGGGGTAAAAACTGTTTGCCCGACGGTGTCGGGTTTCAACAACTATGAAGGCATTATGATTGCATACACCCCTCTTCACCACATACTTTTTAAAAATACAGGCATGCCGCTTGTAATGACAAGCGGCAATATATCAGAGGAGCCAATATCTTCAGGAAATGATGAAGCAATTAAAAAGCTCGGCCATATTTGTGATTACTTTTTACTTCATGACAGAGAAATTTTTTCAAAATATGATGACTCTGTATTAAAAGTCATTAATAATAAAGAGATGCTTATGAGGCGCGCAAGAGGTTTTGCTCCTTATCCGGTAAAAATTGAAAATGGCACTGGTAAAAATACAATACTAGCTGCAGGGGCCCAGGAAAAAAATACTTTTTGTCTACTTTATGGAAATTTCGCAATAATGAGCCAGCATATAGGCGATATGGATAATATTGAAACCGCAGATTTTTATAAAAAAACTCTGGAAAATTACAGCGGTATCTTTGGGCTGGAAAAAGTATCATGCATAGCTTATGACAGCCACCCGCTATATTTGGCATCAGGCATAGCCAGAGAATATGCGCCTTATGCAAAAAAAATAAAGGTACAGCATCACGAGGCACATGTGGCATCAGTTATAGCTGAAAACGGGCTAACGGGAAAAAATAAAGGTAAAATAACCGGTTTTGCCTGGGATGGCACCGGTTATGGTGACGACGGCAAAATATGGGGCAGCGAAGTCTTTACAGTAAATGAAGAGCTTGAATTTGAAAGAGTTTCCCACCTTACTGAAAAATTATTGCCGGGTGGTGAAATTACAATAAAAAACCCTTACAGAATGGCCGTAACTTACCTTTATTATCTCTGGAAAGAGGATTTAAAACCGGACCTCAAAATACATAATGATTTTGAAAGTTATATATTCGGGTCCTTCCCTGATTATAAAAAAATCATATCTGCACTTGAGATGAAATTACTTGCTGCCCAGCTCAGAACAGGTTTCAACTCACCATTAACTACAAGTATGGGAAGATTGTTTGATGCTGTAAGTTCCCTCATTGGGCTGACGCATTCTGCAACTTATGAAGGCGAGGCGGCTGTTCACCTGGAAATGTCAGTGTCAGGTAATTCAAACGCTCATTATAATATAAATATTATAGAGGATAAGAAAAAGCATATTATAGATGATATTTATCTTTTCAGGCAGGTACTCGGGGATTTTTTAAAAAATGTACCTGCAGGTAAAATATCTTTAAAATTCCATAATAGCCTGGTAAAGGCAATTATAATTATATGTGAAAAGCTCAGGGAAAATACCGGAGCAGAAACAGTAGCACTCAGCGGAGGAGTGTTCCAGAACACTTTTCTTATTTTAAAAGCTTTCCGGGAACTGGAAAAAAAGGGATTTAAAGTATATTCAAATTTTAAAGTTCCTGTAAATGACGGCGGGATATCGCTTGGCCAGGCTTTTCTTGCTTCAAAATATATATAACTTCAGGATTTATCTTAAAGATATGGACAACAATCACAATGATGAATATAAAACAGCTGATATTGCAATAATCGGAGGAGGGCCCGCAGGTATGATGGCCGCCATTTCTGCAGCAATATACTTTAAATCATGGTCCTGCTTAAACACTGGCAATACCATTAATTTAAAACCCCCTTCAATTTATATTATTGAAAAAAACAGCAGATTCGGCAAAAAACTGCTCGTAACAGGAAATGGGAGATGCAATTTCAGTGTCGATCTTGATACCGACAAGCTGGTGGAAAAATTCGGAAACAGGGGAAGGTTTTTTGTTGATGCTTTTAACATTTTTCCTGTCCGGTCACTTCTGGAATTTTTCAGGCAAAGAGGTATTTTGCCATCATATGAACCATCAGGCAAAAATGACGGTATAAATAAGATATTTCCGGCAAACGGCAATGCCGGCAGCGTTCTTGAGTGCCTTATATCAGAAATTAAAAAATCAAAAATCAGCATATTGACTGACTGCAGGGTGATTAATGTTTCAAAAGAATCATCAGGCAATGATAAAAGCTCCAAAAAGCATACTTTTAACCTTGAGATAAAGGATTTAAAAAAACTGCAGTGTTTCCATTTAAGGATCGGCATTTTAATAATATCTACAGGTGGCATAACATATAAAAATACGGGTTCGACCGGGGATGGCTACAATTTTTCAGCTATTCTCGGCCACAAAATCGTCAAACCGCGCCCCTTTTTAATGCCTGTCTGCACAAATGATAAAAACACTGGCATGCTTTCCGGGATTAGCTTAAGAAACATAGAAATAGGACTGATGGAAGGTGGCAAGGTGCTTGCAAAACAGGCAGGAGATATAATGTTTACACATAAAGGAATTACCGGCCCGGCCATATTTGAAATAGGCGGCACAATATACAACTGTTGGGTAAATAATAAAGAAAAAATATGCCCGGTTTTAAAAATTGATTTTATTCCTCATAAAAATAAAAATGCCTTAACCGATTTATATATGGATTTCAAAAACAGGAACCCTAAAAAAGAGATTATTTCATTTATAAGGCATGCCTTACCTGATATTCCTTTAAGGCTTGCAAAGCATATTTTAAATTGCTCGGGAATAGACCCGGATTTTAAAATAAGCAACACCCGTAAAGATGATGCTAATAAACTTATTGATAATTTAAAAGGCTTTCACTTAAATGTTACAGGTCTCCCCTCACCTGATAAGGCACTTGTAACAGAAGGAGGCATACAGATAAGAGATATAAACCCGAAAAAAATGGAATCTCTTATTCAAGATGGGCTTTTTTTTGCAGGAGAAATAGTTGAGATTGCCGGTCCGGAAGGCGGTTACAATCTGCAGAAAGCTTTCAGCACAGGATGGCTTGCAGGGCTGTCCGCATGTGATGATTATATAAATGCCTCCTTAAAAAATATGGGTCTTCTAAAGAATCACACCGGTAAAAGATTTTAAAACCCGGCCTATTATTATTTATTATTCGATTATAATA
>Ga0208047_1000785_pt1 | contig 11796 bp, 7 predicted proteins | sample Kivu_220m_FD_184162 | JGI IMG/M metagenome (GOLD analysis project Ga0208047, IMG submission 184162) | Freshwater microbial communities from Lake Kivu, Western Province, Rwanda to study Microbial Dark Matter (Phase II) - Kivu_220m (SPAdes)... | ecosystem: Environmental > Aquatic > Freshwater >...
GAGTGACCCAGCGAATTGGCACCGTATCACCAGGCTGAAAGCTCCCACCGTTCGGCGATACGAGGTCAACCGCATCTATCTCGAATATCGATATCTTGGCGTTGCCGGCAGTTATCAGCTCGTTGTACCCGTCGTTGTTGATGTCGTAGACCGTGCTGACCAGGGACCGGAACCCGCCGTGGTCGTTGTCCCAGTGCCAGACTTCCTGCAACTGGTCGTCACCGACGGCTTTGTACACCTTGATGATATCAGGCGTGGTCCAAATGCACTCATCGATCCCGTCGGCGTCAACGTCGCCGCACTCACTGATTCGACCCCAGTCGGTCCCCGAGAACGAAACAGAATCTACCAGCGTGCGGGCGTACTGGTCATCACCAGTCATCTCCCACACGTAGAGATACATCTTCCCGCGCGGTACGTTCTGGTAGGCGACGTAGAACTCCGGCTTGCCGTCGCCCTTAGGCTGCAAAACCGTGTCACGGTACACTACCTCGTACTGATTGTCGCCGGTGCATTCCCAGACCGATACAATACCGGCGCTTCCGAGAGTCGAAGTCGCGAAGTCCATCTTCCCATCCACATCGAAGTCGCCGGAAGTCAGCTGGTAGCCACCGTATATCGTATCCCGCCACACGAGTTCATTCTGATTGTCGCTGACGTTTTCCCAGAAGCATGCCCCCATGGACGGCGTGGCGCTGAAGATCTCCTTGTGTCCGTCCCTGTCGAGGTCCGGTAGATAGCAGGTGGGATTGGGTATGACGAAGTTGTTGCCGTAGCGGTAGTACCACGAGAGCGAGCAGGGATAGCTGAAGCTGTCAGGACTCTCTATCGTGATGACGTCGTCATAGACCGTGTCAGGATAGACGGAGTCGTACTCAACCGTGATGCATACGATGTCAGTCAATCCGTCATTGTCGATGTCGCCCGCTGCGAATGGAATGGCGGTCCGTACTCTGATAGACGGATGTTGGCACGCCGTATCCTCGAACACGAGATTGAATCGGTTCCAGCCTTGAAACCCCCAAATCTGATGGCAGGCGCTATCGGTATGGAAGAAGTACATGTCTGGAAGGGAATCGTGGTTGAAGTCGCCGCAAACTACGCGACCATCAGCGCCATCATACGGCCCGGAGGGGATCTGTGCGATTCGCCTCATAGACGTAGCAGTGAGCATTGTTGCGCATCCGGCGAGGACAAGAATTAGGCGTCTGATCATAGAAGGCGGCGGGGAGGCTTGATTTGCCTCCCCGCCAATCCCATTCTATCTGACGAGAGTCAGACGTCCAGTCGAGGCGGTGCCGCCGGCTGAGAAGCGGACGAAGTAAACGCCCGCGGGGACGACACGACCGCATCCGTCAGTGCCGTTCCAACGCGCGGCATGAAAGCCCCGCTGACGCGGACCGCTTTCCAGCCTTCGCACGAGCCGGCCTGATACGTCGTGCACCGTAAGCTCAACCGGCCCATACCGCGCGAGCTCGTAGTTGACCGAGGTTACTCTAGCGAAGGGATTTGGCGTGCAGCCGCGAAGCCGAGTGACGAGCCTCCAATCGGAACCCAGGCTCTGTACGCCCTCAGTGCCACCGATCTCTTCCTCAATCTGGAACAGCTTCAGCTTCGCAAGCGACACGTAGTCGCCGGTCACCCGCGCCAGTTCCAGGATTATCCGCGCATCGCGTTTGTACAACTGCCTGGGCACCTTCAACCACAGAGTCTCGGGCACACCTGGTTCCGACTTGACGAGAGTCCAGGCGCCTGAGTCGCATCGAACGTTCGCACTCCAGGACTTCTTGCCCTCGTGGTAGATGACAGCACAGAGCTTATATACCCGCCGCGGGTCGAGGTATGGCAGTTGGTAGGTCAAACCGGTTGCGCTCGTATCAGCATTCCAGGACTCGAACTGCGCGAAGCCGCCGCGCGAGAGACAGTAGGGCGATTGCTCGGACCGGCCCAGATCGGCCGCATAGAACAAGGCGGGTTCGTAGCTGGCTGAGGTCACCAGCAAGTCGGGCTGGGACGAATGTGACTTGGCTGTAATTGGAGACGCGCTGCCCGCGTTTGTGCAAATGAACATGAACAGCGGGAACAGCATCCAGGCAGTGACTTGTGCACTGCCACTGTGTGGCGGACGCGAGCGGCCCGGTATCTTACCTCCTCTGTTCTCAGTTTCGGCCGGCCGGTCCTATGCGGAAGTGGCATCGAGAAGACTGCGGTAGCGAAGACCGAGCGCTCCGCCAATCTCGACTTCCCTGCTGAGATAATCGTAGCCCTCGCCCGTTCAGTGTCAAGCGGTATCGACCGGCGCGTCCCGAGTGCGCCTAGTGGTGTTCGGGAAGGTGGCGGAGGCCCGAACGGGCTGGCGATTGGCGAGTGGCGATTGGTGAGTTCAGGATGCCTGCAAGCATCGATCTTGATATCCCGAAGTGCGGCCGATACGACCAGAGCGGATTGAATCCGAAGCCGCACGCCTTCGAGCGACTCCTGCACCGCCGCGTGCTCCTGGAATGACATCCTCGCTTCAACCGCCACGCCAGACGTAGCCAACAACCCCAAGATGACCGAAATCGCTCTTGTCATGGTTCGATTCTAGAACCCGCAATCAGCGAGTCAAGCGGCAGGGCCAACGTGGAGACGGCCGAATAGTCCGCAAGCCCTGTCTGTCAGACCGCTCGGCGTCGACACCAACGTTTGACCGGCGACGGTTTGGACACTAAGATTCCGTGAGATGAAGCTCTATAACACCCTCACCCGCCACAAAGACGAGTTCGAGCCGCTTGTACCGGGCAAGGTCGGCATCTATACGTGCGGCCCGACCGTGTACTTGTACGCCCACGTCGGGAATTTCCGCGCGTACATCTTTTCCGACACGCTGCGCCGGGTGATGGAGTATCTCGGCCACGAGGTCAGACACGTGATGAACGTGACCGACGTCGGGCATCTCACGAGCGACGAAGACACCGGTGAGGATAAGCTTGACAAAGAGGCCCGGCTGGAAGGCAAGAAGCCGGAGGAAATCGCTCTGTTCTACGAGCAGGCTTTCTTCGCCGACGCGGACCGGCTGAACATCAAGAGGCCACACGTAGTCTGCCGGGCCACGGATCACATCCCGGACATGCTCGAACTGGTCCGGCGTATCGAGGTCAACGGTTTTGCCTATCGGACGTCGGTCGGCCTGATATTCGATACCGGCAAGTACCCGGAGTACGCCCTCCTCTCGCGGCTGAACCTGGCCGAGCAGCAGGCCGGCGCACGCACCCAAGTTGACCCGGAGCGCCGCAACCCGTCCGACTTCGCGCTGTGGATCACCAACCAGCCCAACCACCTGATGCAGTGGGATTCGCCCTGGGGCCGCGGGTTTCCGGGCTGGCACGTCGAGTGCTCAGCCATGTCCATCAAGTACCTGGGGGAGCGGTTCGACATCCACACCGGCGGCATCGACCACATACCGGTCCACCACACCAATGAGCGGGCCCAGAACTTCGCCGCCACCGGCAAAGAGGTCGTTGCCCGCTGGATGCACAACGCCTTCCTGGTTATCGGCGACGCCCGGATGGGCAAGTCCGAGGGTAATCTGGTGACCATTTCCCAGCTGGCGGAGCGGGGTGTTTCAGCAGCAGAATTCCGCTACCTCTGCCAGACGGCGTTGTATCGTATGCCGCTGAGCTTCACCGCCGAGTCCCTGCAGAGCGCCCAGAACTCATTGCGCGGGCTGGTCGACTTCGGCCGCAACGCCCAGGCCTGGCCGGTGAAGGATGCCGCGTGGACCGAACCCTATCGGCAGGAGTTCAGGGATGCCATCGCCGACGACCTGAACGTGCCTCAGGGGCTGGCCGCGGTCTGGAGCCTCGTACGCGAAGGCAATCAGCGCCAGGACCGCGCGGCCTGGGAAGCCATCCTCGACTTCGACCGCGTGTTGGGGCTGGGATTCGCCGACCTGACAAGAGTCATCGTGGCTGCCGGCGGCATGGAGATGAAAGGAAGGACCGGGCCCTTCTTCGTGTATGCGGCGGGCACACCGGAGGGCGTCATGGATCTGACAGTGAGGCGGTGGGACGCTCGCGCAAGGAAAGACTGGGGCGAGGCCGATCGTCTGCGGCACGAGATTGCCCAACTCGGATACGACGTCGAGGACACGTCCAACGGTGCACGCGTCAAGCCGCGTCCTTGACTCTGAGGCTCGTTTCCGTATCATTCTCGCAGTCAGGAGAGAGTAGGTCTGAGTTAGGATACTCAGGGCACCGACCGGCCCTCTGCTAACTGCTACCTGCTCACTGCTAACTTCCCGCGGGCCCATAGCTCAGGTGGTAGAGCACTGTGCTGATAACGCAGGGGTCAGTAGTTCGAATCTACTTGGGCCCATTTTCCCATGAGCCGTAGAACCGTAGTCGTCCTGCTGGTCGTGGCCGGCGTCCTGCTGGCCGTCGTGATGGGTCTGATGCTGGCTGTCTTCGTCGCCCGTTCCGAATCCGACGTCCCCAGTCTCGCGTCGTGGAACAAGGGCGTCGGCTACGTCGAAATCGAGGGGACCATCGTCGACGCGACCGAAACGGTCCGCCAGCTCAAGGCACTTGAACGCAACTCGCAGGTCAAGGGCATCCTCATCCGGGTGAACAGTCCCGGTGGAGTCACCGCGCCTTCGCACGAGATCTACGATGAGATCAAGCGCATCCGCGACGACGGTACTCCCGTCATCGTTTCGATGGGGGCGCTGGCCGCATCCGGCGGCTACTACGTGTCGGCTCCCGCCACCAGGATCGTTGCCAACCCGCAGACCCTCACCGGTTCCATCGGCGTCATCATGGAGTTCCCGATGGTCAAAGGCTTGATGGACAAGATCGGGGTCGGGGTCGAGGTGGTGAAGTCCCGCGTGCACAAGGACATCGGTTCGCCGTTCCGGGACATGACCGACCAGGACCGCGAACTGCTCCAGGACGTCGTGGTCGATGCCTACGACCAGTTTGTGTCGGTTGTCAGCACTGAACGGAAAATCCCCGAGGACAGCGTCCGGGCATTTGCCGATGGTCGAATTATGACCGGACGTCAGGCCCTCGCCTACGGCCTGGTCGACACGCTGGGTACGTTTGAGGATGCGAAGCGCATCGCCGCCTCGCTCTGCGATATAGAAGGGGAACCCCGACTCATCCGGACCGGTCGCCGGCTCAATTCCTGGCTCAGGGACCTGCTGGAGGGGACTACCGAGGGGCTGTTCGGCGGATTCGGTTTCCCCCGCCTGCGCTACATCTACTACTAGCCGTCAGCCGCTGGCTGTCACATGCCGACCGGCCTCCGCGCCGGCCTGGTTGCCAGTTCGACCGCACGGCGCGCCTTGCGCAGTGTCCGTCGCCCTTCCATCAGCAACTCCCGGGCCTGTTTCAAGTCGGTCGCTTCGCGCACCTGACCGAGTTTCTCCCGCGTCTCGGCCAGCAGTTGGTCGGCGTCGGCAAACGCCTCCGTACCGGTACCCGGCGCAATCGCCTTGCGCCGCGCATCGAGTCGAGCAACCAGCCGGTCGAGCTGCACCTCGGCCTCGGCCGCGTCGCTCTTGACCATGTCAAGCGTTACATTGGGACCCGACGTCTTCTTCCTTGGCGCCGTCGCTATGATTATCACACCGATGATGACGACGATTCCAACCAGACTCCAGACGAGAATTCTGCTCTTCAAGCGTTCCTCCAGACGTTTGCTGCCATGCGGCCAGTAGTCTAGCGCCTGCTCAACCGGCGTCAAGCTCCCGGGTGGGACCCGGGGTCACTGCCCCACCCAGGCCTAGTCCGCAAGTGACGTCAGGCAACTGCCGGCCGGATTCGGTACCAGGCCCGGGTCGTCTTCGTGCGCTGCCCATCCCATTCCGGACGCTGCACCGACTCAAATACAAGGTCGGCCCAGGGTTTCCCCGGGACCGACCTGACTACTTCGCAGACCCGCCGGCTATCGCGTACTACTGCCCGCGGGCCTAGTCTCCTTTGTCGTCCTTATCTTCCTTCCCGGTAATCGCCTTCAGCATCTTCTTGGCGGTCACGTACGCCTTCTGGACCGAATCCCGCTTCGGTTCCAGGTCCGTCTGCTCGGTCAGTCCGAGCATCCCGACCATGACCTGCCTGCCGAGGGCGATCTCCTCTTCGATCTTCTGCCACTGCTCCGCTGACGCGCCCGGATAATCCGCTCGGGCGGCGGCAACCTTGTCATCGAGACGCGCGAACTGACGCTCGTAGGTCCGGTTGAATCGCTCCGGATTCACCGGCGGTTTGCCGCTCTCCTTCGGCTTGGTGACCAGCATTACGACCGCGACCACGACGAGTATGGCAACGATCGTCCAGATAATGATACGACTCTTGCTGCCTTTTGCCATCGTTCCTCCTTAGTGAGCTTCTATCGGACCTGGCCCCGGCATCAGGGCTGCAGCCCGGTTTTTAACTGCCGCTTCATTCCGGCTTGTTACGTCCACAACATCGCTTGTACTTCTTCCCCGACCCGCACGGGCAGGGGTCGTTGCGCCCCACCTTGTCGGTAGAGCGCCGGGCCTGAGCTGCCTTCGGCGGCTGGCCGCGGGGGCCCGCGTCGGACGGCGCTCCCGCCGACGCTGACGCTTCCGGCTTGTAGGCGCGGACCGGCTGTATTGCCGGCTGCCGCCGTTCCTCAACGCCGCGCACCTGAGCGCGGAACAGCATGGTCAGCGCGTCCTTGTACAGGTCCCGCATCATCTCCTGAAACAGGTCGAAAGACTCACGCTTGTATTCGACCAGCGGGTCCTTCTGACCGTAAGCACTCAGGCTGATGCCTTCGCGCAGAGTATCCAGGGCATAGAGGTGCTCGCGCCACCGGCTGTCGATGGCGTACAGGAACACGCCCCGGCAGAGCCCGGCAAACTGCCTGTCGCCCAACTCCTGTCGACGCTCATCATACCGGCGGGAAGCGATATCTGTCAAGGTTTGGCGTAACTCGTCCGGAGTCGCGTGGAGCCGGTAGTCGTCATCCAACCGGAGGTCGGCAAGGAAGGTCATCGAGAGTTCGGCGCGCAGACCGTCCCAATCCCACTCGTCGGTACGCTTCCCGGCGACAACGGTCTTGTTCACAAAATCGTCGACGAGGCCCTTGGCCATGTCGTCATAGACTGCCCGGAGCCGGACCAGCGCGGCGGATTCTGGAGTTGCGGGACTCACGGGTGCGGGTGCCGCGCCGGCCTCCGCCTCGGCGTCAAGCGCAGTGCCTGATGCGTCCGGCTCGTCGCTCAGCACCGCGTCGCGGATGGCGTAGACCGCCTCCCGTTGCCGGTTCATCACGTCGTCATATTCCAGCAGGTGCCGCCGGATTTCCCGGTTCCGTTCCTCGACCCGCTTCTGGGCGCCTTCAATCGCCCGCGTCACCAGTGGGTGCTCGATCGGCTCATCGTCGCGGGCGCCGAACCGGTCCATCAGCTTGGCCACCCGCTCCGAGCCGAAAAGCCGCATCAGGTCATCCTCGAGCGAAAGGAAGAATCGCGACGAACCCGGGTCGCCCTGCCGGCCCGAGCGCCCGCGCAACTGGTCGTCGATTCGCCGCGCCTCGTGCCGTTCGGTGCCGATGATGTAGAGCCCGCAGGGCACGTCCGCGTTGCAGCTCCCCGGATTCTCCTCCCAGGTGCGGCACTTGCCGTCGGCCTCGGTTGCCACGTAACAGCACTCGCCCTTGACCACGGTTGAGCCAAGCTTGATGTCGGTGCCGCGGCCGGCCATGTTCGTGGCAATGGTCACCGCGCCGGCCTGACCCGCGTCCTTGATAATCTCGCTCTCGTGCTGGTGGAACTTGGCGTTGAGCACGACGTGGTTTATCCGGCGGCGGCGGAGCATGTCGGATATCACCTGGGAGATATCGACCGACGTGGTGCCGACGAGAATCGGTCGCCCGCGCTCATGCCAGGCCGCGATTTCGTCCACGACCGCCTGGTGCTTCTGGTCCCGCGTCTTGTAGACGATGTCCGGGTAGTCGATGCGCCGGCACGGCTCGTTCGTCGGGATGGCCACGACGTCGCGCTTGTACACACTGAAGAGCTCGCCGGCGATCGTCACCGCCGTGCCGCTCATGCCGGCGAGCTTCGCATACATCCGGAAGTAGTTCTGCAGCGTTATCGTGGCAAAGGTCTGGGTGTCGCCCTGCACGTGGACGTTCTCCTTCGCCTCAAGCGCCGAGTGCAGGCCGTCCGAATACCGCCGGCCCGGCATCAGCCGACCGGTGAACTCGTCGACGATGATGACCTTGCCGTCCTGCACCACGTAGTCGACGTCGCGCTCGAACAGGGAGAACGCCTTCAGCAGCGCATGGAAGCTGTGGAGCAACTCGCTCTTCCGCGCATAGCGCTGGTAGACCTCCTCCCGGGCCTTCAGCTTCTCTTGCGGCGTCATGCTCGTGTAATGGTCGACCCGCGCGAGTTCCTCACCCAGGTCCGGCAGCACGAACGCCTCCGGGTCACCGGGCGCGAGCTCTTTCCGCCCCAAATCAGTCAAAGCGACCGAATGGTCCTTCTCGTCGATGACGAAATAGAGCTTCTCGTCGATCTCCGGGAACCGTTTGTCCCGGATGAATGAGAGTTCGGTGCGCTCGATCAGCGACTTCACGCCCTGCCCTTGCTCGGCCTCGAGCAGCTTCTTATTCTTCGGTGCCCCGCGCCGGACGGTGAGCAGCTTCACCCCGGCGTCGGCCTCGTTGTCGGCATCAAGCAGCCTCAGCGCCTCGGTGGCAAGACGGTTGGCCAGAAGGCTCTGCTGCCCGAACAGCCGCCGGACCTGCGGCGTCAGCCGGTCGAACCCCTTGTCCTCGGCCTCCACCGGCCCGGAAATTATAAGCGGTGTTCGCGCCTCATCGACCAGGATGATGTCGACCTCGTCCACGATCGCGTAGTTGTGGCCGCGCTGCACCTTGTCCTGCCAGCGGCCGACCATGTTGTCGCGCAGATAGTCGAACCCGAACTCATTATTGGTACCGTAGGTGATGTCGGCTTTGTAGTGGGGTTTCCGCTCGGCCGGCTCCATCCCCTGCTGGATGCAGCCGACGGTCAGCCCGAGCGACTCATACACGGGCCCCATCCACTCCCGGTCGCGCAGGGCCAGATAGTCATTCACCGTGACCAGGTGCGCGCCCTGCTTTGTCAGCGCGTTCAGGTAAAGCGGCATCGTCGCGACCAGGGTCTTACCCTCACCGGTCCGCATCTCCGCAACCTTCCCCTCGTGCAACACCATCCCGCCGATGAGCTGGACATCGAACGGCACCATGTCCCAGGTTGTCTCCAGACCGGTCACGGTCCATGTCTTGCCGACCAGACGTCGGCAGGCTTCCTTGACGAGAGCAAAAGCCTCGGGAATCAGTTCATCGAGTGTCTCACCGTCGCGGATTCGAGCGACGAACTCCTCGGTTTTCCTGGGCAGTTCGGAGTCGGCCAGTTTTTTGTACGACTCCCAGGTTTCGTTGATCCGCTCGACGCTCTGCCAGAGCCGCTTCACCTCGCGGTCACTCTTGGACGGGATGATGCCCTTCAGGAAACCAAGCATGTCAAAGCCCCAGGGCAAGTCCAAAGGACAAAGGACTAAGGACCAAGCAAGGAACAAGAATCAAGGACGAATCCGCGTTCAGGCTTTGTCCTTTCCCATTTGCTTTGTCCTTTGTCATTGCCACTTTGTCCTTTGCCCTTCTCACGCCTTCTCCAGCCGTCGAATCGCGCTCTCCATCTCCTTGCGCACGTCCTCGAACCCCTCTTTGGCTACCGCAGCCCGCAACGCGGCAACCTGGGTCCCGTCACCCAGCGAGGCCAGAGCCAGCGCCGCCTGCCTCCGTACTTCCTGGCTTGCGTCGGAAAGTAGGTGGCTGACATCGGCGGCGACCGCGCGCTCACGCGACGAACCGAGCAGCTTCACGACCTCCAGACGAACCTCATCATCGCGGTCCTTGAGCAACGGCACCAGCAGGGAGATCGCGGCCCGGCCCGCCTGTCGCAGTCCCCGCCAGTCCTGCTTCGCGGCAAGGTGCCGCAGTTTGCCCTCGGGGTCGGAAGGCATCCGGCCCTGCGCAGCGAGCGCATCGGCCGCCGCGCGCCGCACGGCTGCGTCTTCGTCGGACAGCGCGCGGGTCAGCGATTCGGTAGCGGTCGCATCCGGCGAGAGCTCGCTCGCGAATGTCCGCGCCGCCGACTCACGCGCGGCCGGATTCCGGTCCTCAAGCAGGATCTGGGCAAGCTGAACGACCGCGTCCGGGTACTTCCGGAGCGACTCGACTGCGGCATCGCGGACCACGGGTTCGCCGTCGCGCAGCGCGAACAGCAGGCGGTCGAGCACGGCGGCCCGCTCCGCTGTTCCCGGTTCGGTTCGGGCGGTTGCGAGCGCCTCGGTCGCCGCCACCCGTACCTCGGTCTCCACACTGCTCATCGCGTCGGTCAGCAGCCTGACCGCCTCCGGCGGGTTCGCCTTCGCCAGCAGGCGGATGACCGTCACCTTCAAACTCGGCGGCTCGGTATGGGACTCGAGCACGGCGACGAGCCTCGCTGCGGCCCGTTCGCCGCCCAATGCGGCCAGATGATCGAGCAAGCCGGCCCGCAGGTCCGGAAGCCCCTCCTCCTGCAGGTCGGTCAAACCCTCCCGGGCGAGCCTCGGCTCAATAACATCAACCAACTGCGCCGGATCGGTCGCCGCACCGATGAGGTCCGACAGCCCGGTCAGCGCCCTGACCCGCAGGTCCGCCCGTCGCGCTTGGGCACAAAACCAATCCAACTTCTCCTCAATCGTCTCTGGCTCCCAGCCCCGGGCCAGCAATACCTCGAGGGCAAGTTCAACCCGTTCCGGCCTCGGGCCGTTCAGCGACTCGACTATCACCGCCTCGCCCTCCGGCAGCTGAGCCTCAACCAGGGCCCTGAAACCTTCGCCGCGCAGCGTATAGAGCCCGCATAGCTGCTTCAGATGCTCCCGGTATTCGGGATGAGCCCGATCGTGCTCCGCCAGAGTCCGGTCCAGCTCAGCGACTGACTCCTCAAGCTCCTGCATTGCCGTTGCATACTCATCCCGGTTCGCCCAGCGCTCGAGCTCACGCAGGCGGTCGCGCAGACGGTCGACCCGCTCGCGTCCCGGACCGCTGACTGCCTGCAGTTCCTGCACGCGGAAACGGTTAACGACCCGGGCTGCGACCCCGATTTCGCTTTCCAGCTTCTCCCACGGAACCTGCGGGTCCTCAGCCATCTTGGGCAAGTCCCCGGCCCCGGCCCTCGAATCCCCTCTCTCTTCTTCCGGTGCCGGTAGTCGGCTCACCGCGTCGAGCAGGTAGTCGACCCCACTGCTGGTGCCCTGCCGGCCGGCCTCAGCCAATTGCTGTCTGCCATTCTCGATCGCCTGTGGGACCGTCTTGAGGAAATCAACCAGCCGCGCGCTCGGGTCGCGACGTTCTCTCGGGTCGAAAGCCTGGAGTTTCTCCCAGTTCGACAGAAACTCATCCAGTGCTGCTCGACCGTCCTTGGGCTTCCGGCGCAAGAACAGCATAGTCTTACGGTTCAGGCACTGACGCCTGTCGGTTCACAGGGGTTTCAGCTCTTGTAGTCACATTGCGCTTCCGGCTGTTGGCAGTCAGCCGTCAGCGGTCAGCCGATGCTCCTTTGGCTCTTGGGCCGGCACGCAGGTTGGCGTCGCTGATTCGGCGGATGAACTGCACGGGTATTTCCCGGAATTGCAGACGATGTTACTGCCGGGGCCGCCTGGTGTCAAGGAACCGCGTTGCCGCGCCAGAAATCTAAACGAAACGGGGTCGTTGCCTCACATAAGGAATGTACTGGAAAGGAGACATAATCTG
>Ga0208047_1000787_pt1 | contig 11785 bp, 8 predicted proteins | sample Kivu_220m_FD_184162 | JGI IMG/M metagenome (GOLD analysis project Ga0208047, IMG submission 184162) | Freshwater microbial communities from Lake Kivu, Western Province, Rwanda to study Microbial Dark Matter (Phase II) - Kivu_220m (SPAdes)... | ecosystem: Environmental > Aquatic > Freshwater >...
CCCTGCGACCGGTAAAATCTATGCAGCGGTAAACTATCCCGGCATTGTCTCGCAGATTGCCGAAATCGATGTCCGGACCGGAAAAATGCGGAAGATAGCCACACTGGATTCACCGCAGATGTATTTCTCGACCAGTTTGGCCTATGACCCGGCACGGGAAAAGATCTTTATCAGCGAACATAACCAGAAATATCGCAACCTGGTGGAAATTGATATTAAGTCCGGAAGGAAGAGAATAATCAACCGCATGACCCGGGCAGGCGACCTGGTTTACAATCCGGTTGACAGAAGCCTGTGGGGAATTAGGAACGATAACGGTTATTCCATCCTGGTTAAAATCCCGGAGCCTTATGACCGCGTCATCCCGATTTACACGGCTCCGTTCGGCAAGGCTATTTTTGACCTGGCTGTTTCCAACCGGGGCGACCGGCTCTGCGCCTCCCTGTCGGGAATCCGGGGCGAACAATCGGTTATCTTGTTCGATATTAATGAATTGGACCAGGGAATGATCAGGTACCATAGCGTTCTGACGCTGGAGGACAATACCCTGACCCAGTTCAAATTTTCTTTGGATGACCGCTACCTGATCGGGACTTCTTATTATACTGGCGTATCCAATGTCTGGCGGATCAGGCTGGAGGACAACAGCTTTGAGCTGATGTCCAATACGGAAACGGGCCTTTTCATGCCCTTGCAGATGAACAGTGATTCTTTGCTGGTCTTGAAGTTCCATCGCGATGGGATGACTCCGGGGATCATACCGGTCAAGGTGCTGGAAGATGCCAATTCGATCATTTACCTGGGGAACCTGGTGCATCAAAGCAATCCTGTGGTTGAAGAGTGGTCTCTGCCGCCTGCCTCCCAATCAGGTCCCAGCGCTGATTCCCTGAAAGTGGAGGCTTACAGGCCCATAGCCCAGATGAGGCTTGCCAACGCCTATCCCGACCTGGCCGGGTTCAAGAAAACGGTGGCTGTCGGTTACCGGCTGAACTGGAGGGATCCGCTGGGCCTGAGTGACATTGACCTTTTCCTGGCTGCTTCACCCTGGAGCTCTTATGACAACAAGCAAAAGATCCATGCCCAGCTTCAATGGAAATTCTGGAACTGGAGTTTGAAGGCTAACTACAATCCGACCCATTTTTATGACCTTTTCGGTCCGACACGGAGAAGCCGCGCGGGATATACCCTGGGAATCGCCCATGAAAGGCAATATACCCTTAAGTCGCCTTTCAAATGGAACTACGATTTCGGCATTTACCATTATGGTGACCTGGAGGTTTTGCCCGATTACCAGAACGTGACTTCACCGATCAGGAGCATGCAGGCCGCAACAGCCTCCATCGGTGTTTCCAAGCTCAGAAAAACCCTAGGTGGCGTGGAAGATGAATGCGGATATACATGGAACCTGATCACCACCTCATACCTGGCACTGGGAAAATTTTACCCTTCGGTCGTTTCCAACCAGGATTTCGGGGTCATGGTCCCATTCGTAAAAAATACCAGCTTCTGGATCCGGAACAGTGTCGGCCAATCTTTCGGGGACCGCGAATCGAGCCTGGCCAGTTTTTATTTCGGCGGATTCAGGAACAACTATCTCGACTGGCAGCCTTCGGAACATTACAGGAAGACACTGGCTTTCCCGGGTGCCCAGATTGACGAGATACCGGCGTATAATTACGTGAAAACGATGGCGGAAATTAACCTCCGTCCCATCAGGCTGAGGGATGTGGGAACCAGCTGGCTGTATCCGACATTCATCAAATCCTCCCTTTTCGGAACCCATATCATGACGAACTTTGACAGGCCTGAAGAGATATCTCACATCTTTAACCTGGGAGCCCAGGTTGATATCCAGTTGGTGCTTTTTTCCTATCTGAAAACCACCTGGTCGGCCGGTTATGCCCGGAGATTTAATCCCGATGCGACGGGCACCGACGGGCTGATGTTCTCCTTAAAGCTGCTTGGGGATTAAAGCTTCCCTGCTTTTCTCATCTCCTTCGCCCAGGATCCTGCTGATCCGGAGGGGACGGTCATCCACCAGGACGATCTGCTGTCCCATGTAAAGGGCCTCTTCCATGTCATGGGTAACAAATACCACGGTCCGGCCGTCCTTTTTCCAGATCTCCATAAAAGAATTCAATATGTTGTACTTCAAGGTTTTGTCGAGGTTCTGGAAAGCTTCATCCATCAGGATCAGGGTGCCCGGGAATGCGAAAGCACGGGCAATCGACACCCGTTGTTTCATCCCTCCGCTCAACTGACCGGGGTACAGTTTCTCTTCTTTTTCCAGGCCGACCATCCGGATCATCGCGCGTGCATGATCCAAAGCCTCTTGCCTGGGCATCCGGTCGACAAGCGGAAACAGGACGTTGCCCAGGACGGTTTTCCACGGCAGGATGCGGGTTTCCTGGAAGATATAGGACTTTTGTTCTTCCGGAAAACCAGTCACCATGCCTGAATCCGGCACCAGGATCCCCCCCATGATGTTTAAGAGAGTCGTTTTGCCACAACCCGATGGTCCGAACAGACAGGTGACGGAACCGGGCCGGACCGAAAGGCTGAAGCCTTCGAGAATGGTCCGGCCGCCAAAGGATTTGGAAATATTTATTAGATCAAGGCTCATGGCTTCCATCGGATGATCCGTTTTTCTCCACGGTGAATCAGCCACTCGAACAGGGACCCGATCAGGATGGCCACCAGCGTCCAGGCGATCACTTCGGAAACCAGGAGGAAGCTCTGGGCGTCCTGCATGAGGGCTCCGATTCCGTATCGCGGCTGGCTCAAAACCTCTCCGATGATCACTGACCGCCAGCCAAAACCCACGGCGGTGGAGATCCCCGACACCAGCCAGGGGAGGATGGAAGGAAGGTAAATTTCACGCAGGATGCGCGAATCGGACACCGCATACAAACGCGCCATTTGGATGAAGGAAGGTTCGGTATGGCGGATCCCCTGTGAGATATTGGTAGTCAGGATGGGAAACATGGTCAGGAAACCGATAAAAACCGGAACCTGGTTTACCTGGAACCAGATCAGCGCCAGGAGGATGATGGAAATGACCGGAGTCGAACGGAAGATGACAATGACTGGCCGGATGGCTGCCTCAAAACCGGAATTCAGTCCGGCCGGGATGCCTAAAGCCAGCGCCACGGCCAAAGCCAGGGCGAAACCCAGCAAACCCCTCAGCAGCGTCACCAGGAGAGAATGGTAAAAAGCAGTTGTGCCGGCCATCCTGGCCAGGGTGACAAGAGTATCGTCAGGTCCCGGCAGGATCTGGTCCGATCCGGATGTTACCGAGAGTATTTCCCACAGGATCAGTAGCAGGATGACTGCTGAAAGGCTAATGACCCGGTTTTGTGTAAATAAATTTTTCATCTGGCATGTGGCCGCCCACTGCATCAGGATTAAAAGTAAAAAAAACTTTAAGGTAACCGTTAATGCAGGAGCGTACGTCTTCAGCGTACTTGAACTGGAGGTTGGATCTGGGTATGGATCGGGCTGCCGTTGAGGAGTCGGGTAATATACGATGATCTACGATCAGGCGGGCAGCCTGCGCTGGATGCAGTGTCACCCATTCCGTCGATTGCTTCCAGGTTTCAGCAATTCCCATTATTCCGGATGCATGATCCCGGGCAAAATCACTCCTGACCAGCAGGGCCGTCTGCGGCAGTCCCGGATTCTCAGGAACGGCTTCGGCCCATTCACGGTTCAGGTCCATGATCAAGCGGATAGCACCGTTGCGTTCCTGCACCAGGCTGCCTTCCGGTTCGGAGAGAACCGCGAGATCCGCCTGACCGGCAATGACCGCATTGGCAAGATCCAGATGGGTGGGGTAGGAGTAATCCAGTATTACATCCTGGCCAGGGACCAGCCCGTTTTCCTCCAGAAGATAACGGAAAAGGATATCCGGAGTGGCTCCCTTTCCCATCATATAAACCGTTCTCCCCTTCAGGTCCTGCCAGGCCGATATCAGCGTATCGGTCCCGAACAGGTACAGGGTGCCCCAAATAGGCACAGCCAGCAACTGGTATTTCAGGCCCTTGTTATAGAGGATGGACGCCATATTGAGCGGAAGCAGGGCTATCTCGGGTTTGTCTACAAGCATCCGGGCCCTGACCTGCATCGGCTCCTCCAGGACCTCGATGCTGACCACTTTTCCGTCCACTGTCTTCAATGAATCCATAAGAACGACCATACCCATCGCGGACGGGCCTTTGAGGGCCAGGATGCTGACCGTTCCCGGTCTATCTCCGGGATTCCGGCACCCGGTCAGGATCAGGACGGCCACAAAAGGCAAGATGGCAAAACAGAACCGTTTCACGAATCCCTCCAATTTGTGGCGAAAATACATCAATCAGTCATAAAAATCCGAAATAAACCTCCTAACTTTACCGCCGTGACAACAATTTGCTGAGGGATCGGCATTCTGGTCCCAAGGTATTTATAATCAATCTGATCCGGAGGATTACTGATGGAAAAGAGAATAGGAAGCGTGCTTATCCTGCTCAGGGACAAAAAGATCTCACCCCAGGTCAATTCGATCATCTCCAGCCATTCGCCAATCATTATCGGACGTCAGGGTTTGCCTGTTCAAAACTCTGACAGCGCCATCATCTCCCTGGTTCTTGAGGGAACAACGGATCAGATCGGTTCGCTGACCGGCCAGCTCGGTCGTCTCAGCGGTGTCGAGGTCAAATCGGTTGTACTTAAAATCAGGGATAATGATGAAAAACATTAGTCACTTCCTTTTTGCTGGCCTTCTATTGGCCATTCCCTTACTTTCTATGGGCCAGGCCATTACAGGCAGCGTTACGGATGCCCAAACGCAACGGGGACTTGCCTATGTGCATGTTCAGGCTGCCAATGCCGCTGGAACGGAAACCGTCAGCAGCCTGACCGATGAGAGTGGAAGATTCAATATGACCGGCCTGGCAGCGGGCAGTTACCGGGTCTCTGTCAGCTATCTTGGTTATTACTCAAAAAACCAGCAAGTCGAATTAAACCGGGACGGAACCGCCACCGTATTGTTTGAACTTTTGCCGGCTCTCATTCCTCTGGGTGAAGTCCACGTATCCAGCTTAAGATATGACAAGCTGGAGCGTGATGTTGCACTTCCGCTGACCGTGGTCCCCCGCGAAAATTTCCCGAAACAGGCAGCAACAACCCTGTCCGATGTCTTGTCAAACGAACCTGGCATTGCCCTGGTGCGCGATGGTGGATGGGGTACATCCGTGAGTATCAGGGGCCTTGGAGAGTCACGGCTGGTTACCCTGGTTGACGGTGACCGTATCGAGACGGCCAATGACCTGGTTGCCGGGTTATCCCTGTTCGACGTGAATGAGATCGAAAGGACGGAAGTCATCAAGGGGGCGGCCTCATCCATTTACGGAACGGGAGCCATGGGAGGTGTCGTGAATATCCTGACACGCAAGGGACAGTATTATGACAAGCCTACCATCCATGGTTCGGCAACCGGAATTTTTGAAGGGGTTAACAGCCTCTGGGGAACTCATGTCGCTCTTGAATCCGGTTCAAAGGCCTGGAAAATGAGGGCCAGCGGAGGGTACAGAACAGCCGGCGACTACCGGACGCCCGATGGGGTCATGGGAAATTCAGGATTCGATGACCGGAACCTGAATGCCACTGTCGGGATAAAACCCTTTAAAAATCATGAGCTTGAGATTAACGGGCAACATTACCAGGCATTTGATGTTGGCATTCCGGGAGGTGCTCCTTTTAGTGCCGCAGCAACAGCCACTTATCCTGAGGAAAAGAGACAGCTCATATCCGCAAAATATACCATAAAGGATTTATTACCCGGGATGAGCGAGATAAGCCTGAGGGTTTATCACCAGTTTATCCTCCGCGATGTGGTGCTACTGCCGAACACGCCTTCATCCATGATCGGCAACATGCGGGTAACCGCCCTGAGGCTTTTACCCCGTGGGAAGCATGATACAAACGGTATGGTGCTTGAAACAAACTGGAAAACGGGAAACCGTGGGAAATTGGTCGCAGGTATTGATCTGTGGCAGCGCCGACTCCTGTCGACCCGGACCAAATATATCCGGCAGGAGGTTCTCGATGCCTTTCAAATGCCCATTCAAACCATGGAGGTCATTCGCTATGAGAACCCTGTTCCGCCATCGCGTTTTGGAAGCGGCGGATTGTTTGTTCAGCAGGAGTTCTTCCTGATGGACGGAAAGCTGGAGCTCACTGGCGGAGCCCGGGCGGATGTCATCAGGGTATCCAATGAAATCGGGCTGGATCCGGTCGGCATTACTGTGGACGGGATCGAACGGGATCCGGTCCCTAACCAGCGGATCACTTTTGCTGCCGATACAATAAGAGCCCTCTCCTGGTCGGCAAACATCAGCAGTTTATATCACCTGTCAGGTTACCTCGACCTGACCATCAACGCCGGCCGTTCGTTCCGCAGCCCCTCCCTCGAGGAAAGGTTCAAGTATATTGACCTAGGTTCGAAAGTCAGGCTGGGCGATCCATTGCTCAAACCGGAAAAGGGATGGTTCGGCGATGTGGGCTTGCGGGTGTGGAAAGATCGTTTCCAGTTGCAGGCAAACGGATTTGTCCATCTTATCCATGACATGATTGTTGAAACACCGGGAACTTTTATTTATACTTTGAATACGGGCTCTGAAGCCGGCCTGACCGATACGCTCCCGGCCTTGATCAACGCCAATGTGGATCAAGCTTTACTGGCCGGGTTCGATGCTTCTGTGAATTACCAGCCCGTCCGGAATCTGGTCCTCTACGCAAAAGCATCCTTTGTCAGGGGTTTAAACCTCAGGCAGGACACTGATCTTCCCCTTATTCCGCCATTCTCATCTGCTGCGGGTATCCGGTATCAGTTACCGGGCGTTTTCACTGCTGAATGGACCACTGCATGGGTTGCGGCCCAGCGTAAAATTGCGGAAGGAGAGGTGGAATCAGACAGTTATTTCCTTACCGATGTTGCGCTCTATTCTGCACCCTGGGAAGTGGGCATCACTTCGTTTCAGTTGTTTACCGGCGTGGATAACCTCTTTAATGCTTCTTACCGCAACCACCTGGCCACCAACCGGGGACTGATCGTCTCCGAACCGGGCCGTAATATCTTCCTGAAACTGGTGATGACGTTCTAGTGATACGCGATCAGTGATTCGCGAATCGTAAATTGTAAATGATCAATCGTAAATGTATTTTGGTTATTTTGCCGTCAAGTAGTGTCACGGTATGATAAATGACCAATTACTGAATCCCCGCAGTATAGCAGTTGTAGGAGCTTCTGACGACGTTCGTAAACCCGGCGGCAAGATTCTTAAGAATATTATTGATTACGGGTACAAGGGTACCTTGTATGCGGTAAATCCAAAAGCTACTGAAGTCCAGGGAATACCTTGTTATCCAAACGTTAAGGATCTGCCCCCCGTCGACCTGGCGATCCTTGCCATACCGGCGTCGATGTGTACGGTGGTTGCATGGGTTTTAGCTGCCGAAAAAGGAACGAAGGCTTTTATCATAATATCGGCCGGTTTTTCAGAAGAGAATACCGAAGGCGCAAGTCTGGAACATGAACTGGTTGAGATTATGGAGGAAACCGGCAGTTGCCTCATCGGGCCCAACTGTATCGGGGTCATTACCACTAATTATGCCGGATGTTTTTCGCTGCCTGTTCCCAAATTGGATTCTCAAGGTGTTGATTTTATTTCAGCTTCAGGAGCCACCGCGGTATTTATCATGGAAGCGGCCGATCCTACCGGACTCACTTTTTCAAGTGTGTTCAGCGTAGGTAATTCAGCCCAGATTGGGGTAGAGGAGGTCCTTGAATACTTGGACATGAATTTTGATCCTGTCACATCCAGCCGGGTTAAGCTTCTCTATATGGAGAGCGTCAGGAAGCCCGGCAAGCTCCTGAAACATGCTGCCTCCCTGATACGCAAAGGGTGCAGGATAGCCGCGATTAAGGCGGGCCATACCGAGGCTGGAAGCCGGGCAGCCTCATCCCATACGGGCGCCATGGCCACTCCCGATACAGCGGTTGATGCCCTGTTCCGTAAAGCCGGGATAGTGCGCTGCAATAGCCGTTCGGAGCTGGTTACCATGGGCTGCCTGTTCATGCATAAGAAAATGGATGGGAACCGCATGGCTATCATTACCCACGCGGGTGGACCGGCGGTTATGCTGACCGATATCCTGTCCGACGGCGGAATGGTGGTTCCGGCCATCAGCGGCCCCGCCGCTGATGGGTTGCTTGCCAAACTATATCCCGGTTCCTCGGTCGTCAATCCGATCGATGTCCTGGCAACCGGCACGGTTGAACAAATGGATGCCGTGATTGAGTGCGTGGACCGGCAGCTTGACAATATTGATGGAATGTGCATTATTTTCGGAAGTCCGGGCTTGGTATCACCGGGTCCTGTGTATTCCCTCATTAATGAGAAAATGAAAAGTTGCACCAAACCAATATATCCGATTTTTCCTTCAGCCATCAATGCCCGTCAGGATATCGCGGATTTCCTGGCTAAAGGACGGATAAACTTTTTTGATGAAGTTTTATTCGGACAAGCTCTGGCCAAAGCCTATTGCACCTCTGAACCCGCCGAAGCTCCGGTTGAATTGAATGAGGCTTCCTTTGGCCAGCTCAGGAATCTGGCTGCATCATTTACCAACGGGTACCTGCCTCCTTTGCAGCTTCAGCAGCTCTTTGACCTCGCCGGAATTTCACGCATACCGGAACGGGTTGTCAATTCCGTCGGGGAAGCCGTCAATGCGGCCGTCTCGCTCGGGTTTCCTGTAGTCATGAAGGTTGCCGGTCCCATCCATAAAACTGATGTCGGCGGGGTTCTTCTGGACCTGTCCGACCAGGAGGCTGTGACGGCTGCCTATGATTCCCTGATAGCCATCCCGGGAGCCACCGGAGTGCTTGTGCAGCCCATGCTGAAAGGACGTGAATTGTTTGTCGGAGCCAAGAAGGAAGGCACCTTTGGGCACCTGGTCATGATCGGTCTGGGTGGCATTTTTATTGAGATAATGAAGGATATCCAGGTTGGTCTGGCTCCGCTGAACCGGCAAGAGGTGGTTGAGATGATCGGCAGGCTCAAGGGAAGGAAGCTGCTCGACGGAGTGAGGGGACAAGACGCGGTGGATACCGGTGAATGGGCCAAACTCATCCTCTCGGTTTCGAACCTGGTATCTGCCGTGCCCGAAATAGCTGAAATGGACCTGAATCCGGTCATGGGATTGCCCGACCGCGTTGTTGCAGTGGATGCCCGGATCCGGATTGAAAAGGTTTGAGCGATGGAACCCGCAGGACCCCGGTACCTGATCCGTGAAGATATCTGCAGGGAGAATATCCGGACCATGGCGGATAAAGCGTCCTCCGCCGGGGTGATATTCCGGCCTCATTTCAAGACCCACCAGTCCCGCCTGGTTGCCCGGTGGTTCCGGGATGCGGGAGTAACCCGCATAACGGTATCCTCACTGGGGATGGCGGCTTATTTTCAGCAGGACGGGTGGGACGATATAACGGTAGCCTTTCCGGTCAACCTACTGGAAGCCGGCCTGATAAATGAGCTCGCAGCTAAGATCCGCCTGGGATTGCTCATTGAAGACGGCGAAACGGCTTCCTCCCTGCTCCGGAAGCTGAAGTATCCGGCTGAGGTCTATATCAAGATAGATACGGGCTACCACAGAACGGGCCTGGAAAAACGGGATCTGCCCGAGCTCCTGCGGATCCTTGAGATACTGGATAAAAGCTCCTTGCTGACCTACCGCGGAATGATCACGCACGCCGGAAACACCTACAGTGCCTCTTCTCCCGGTGAAATCCGCCGGATCGCCGAATCATCCATGCAGTACCTCACGGATATAGCCCGGGAGGCCGGGATACCTTCTTCCAAGCACCTCTTGTCCATTGGGGATACTCCTTCCTGCAGCCTTCTGGACCGATTTCCGGGCATGGGCGAAATCCGCCCCGGCAATTTTGTTTTTTATGACCTGATGCAGAAAGAGCTCGGCACCTGTTCCTGTCGCCAGATAGCTGCCATGATGGTTTGCCCGGTCGTAGCCGTTCATCCCAGGCGCAACCAGGCTGTGATTTACGGTGGAGCCGTCCATTTTTCCAAAGAAAGGATTTTGGTCGGTGAAAAGACCGTTTACGGGCAGATGGCTTCCTGTCAGCCGGGATCCTGGGCTGAACCCACAAAGAATGGATTTCTGGTTTCTTTGTCACAGGAACACGGTATCCTGGAAGCACCCGCGACGGTCATTCGGGCCCTCAAACCCGGTACAACGATAGGATTCCTGCCGGTCCATGCGTGCCTGACAGCCAATTTGATGAGGGGCTATTATCTGGTTTCAGGTCAGGCAGTTGATCATTTTTAAGGAAGATAAGCAATAATATTCAGGAATATCAGAAAAAATCCTATCTTGCTCTATGGTACCTACAACTCCGATAAACAGCAAAATCGTCAGGGAACAGATTAAACTGTCCCGATTGCCGGACCTTGGCATTGCTTCCATTCGGGAAATCGTTAAACTGGTCAATTCAATCGAGCATCTTACGGGTGAGAAATTCATCCGGATGGAAATGGGTGTTCCGGGGCTCGAACCGCCCGAGATCGGTATTGAAGCGCAGGTTGCTGCCCTTCGCCGGGGAGTGGCTTCGAAATATCCCCTGATTGAAGGGGTACCTGAACTGAAAAGGGAAGTCAGCAGATTCATAAATCTGTTCCTCAATATCAGCATACCGGAAGAGTGTTGCATACCGGCCGTAGGATCCATGGGAGGAGCGATGGTCGCCTTTATGGTTGCCAACCGTTCTGACAGGAATAAGCTGGGAACGTTGTTCATCGATCCTGGTTTCCCGGTGCAGAAGCAGCAATGCCGCGTACTGGGCCACGATTTTGAATCCTTTGATGTTTATGATTACCGGGGTGATAAACTGGGATCCAAGCTGGAATCCTTCCTGTCGAAAGGGACCGTTTCAACCATACTCTACTCCAATCCGAACAATCCTTCCTGGATCTGTTTTACCGAGGGTGAACTCAAGACTATCGGATCCCTGGCTAAAAAGTACGATGCCATTGTAATTGAGGACCTGGCCTATTTCGGAATGGATTTCCGGAAGGATTATTCTCATCCCGGAAAACCTCCATACCAACCGACGGTGGCGCATTACTGTGATTACTGGCTGCTCCTCGTATCCAGCTCAAAGGCTTTTTCCTATGCCGGGGAGCGGGTGGGTTGCATGGTGGTCAGCGAAGCTTTGTTCAACCGCACTTACCCCGATCTAAAAAGATATTACACCAGTGACCGGTTCGGGCATTCCATGGTTTACGGAGCCCTTTATGCCCTCTCATCAGGTGTCAGCCATTCGGCTCAGTACGGGCTGGCGGCAATGCTTAGGGCGGCCAACGACGGAGAATTCAATTTTGTGGAGGTTGTCAAGGAATATGGACGGAGGGCGCATGCCCTGAAAAAGATCTTTACCGATAATGGTTTTTCAATCGTTTACGATAAGGATATCGATGATCCGATCGCTGACGGGTTCTATTTTACGATCTCCTATCCGGGCATGTCCGGATCGGAGCTGCTTGAAAACCTGCTCTACTACGGCATCAGCGCCATCTCCCTGAATATTACCGGAAGCACGCGGACGGAAGGTTTGAGGGCTTGTGTTTCACAAATCCATTCCTCTTTGTATCCTGTATTGGAAAAAAGACTCAGAAGGTTTCACGAAGACTTTGTAACGTGACGCCTGATGCGTGATATGTGATCAAAAAAT
>Ga0208047_1000790_pt1 | contig 11741 bp, 21 predicted proteins | sample Kivu_220m_FD_184162 | JGI IMG/M metagenome (GOLD analysis project Ga0208047, IMG submission 184162) | Freshwater microbial communities from Lake Kivu, Western Province, Rwanda to study Microbial Dark Matter (Phase II) - Kivu_220m (SPAdes)... | ecosystem: Environmental > Aquatic > Freshwater >...
CATTTCCTATACCGTGAATATTTATGAGTTCCCCGAGCCACATAATAAGAGTGGTCCCTGCTGTAAGTGTGGCTATGATAAGTGCGACATGTATAAAATCAAATTTAATAATGGCACCGGATCCTCTAAAGAAGAAAACCATTGCTATTGACTGCATGAGTGCCAATCCTACGGTCATATATCTTGCTATCTGATTTATTTTTCTTCTACCTGTTTCTCCTTCCTTAGCCAGTTGATCCAATCTGGGAATCACAACCTGAAGAAGCTGAATTACAATTGTTGCGGTTATATAAGGCATGATTCCAAGGGAAAATACGGCAAATCTCTCGAGCGCCCCTCCCGAAAACAGATCCATCATACCCATTATTCCGGTCTGGACCTGTTCCAGTATTTTAGATGCGTCTACTCCTGGTAAGGTGATATTGGCACCAAATCTGTAGATAGCCAGGATGGCGATGGTAAATAATATCCTATTTCTGACTTCTTTTATTCTGAAAGCATTAATTATGGCGCGGAACACTAGATTACCTCCATTTTCCCGCCGGCTTTTTCAATTTTAGCCGCGGCACTCTTACTGAAATAATTAGCTTTAATGGTCAATTTTTTGGTAAGCTCGCCACTGCCCAGTATTTTTACAGGATTTGACCTATTTGCGATAAAGCCATTTTTTTCCAGAAGATCATAATCGATAACGCTGTTTTCTTTGAACCTTTCCAGCTGTCCAACGTTAACCAGATTATTTATTTTCTTCCTGGTATTTTTAAAACCCCTGAGATGCGGCAGTCTCCTCTGCAGCGGCATCTGGCCGCCCTCGAAACCCAGCCTGGTCTTACCACCTGATCGGGAGAGCTGTCCTTTGGTACCCCTGCCGCTGGTTGTTCCGTGCCCGGAACCATTCCCTCTGCCTACTCTTTTTCTTTTTTTTATAGACTTAGGAGATCCTAAATCACCAAGCTTCACCATTTTCTCCTTTCAATATAAACCAATCACTGTAACTGGCTAACTTCGGATTCTGGTTTATTTTTAGTTACAACCTGATCCGGCATTTTTAAGGCCTTTAGACCCTTAATGGTCGCATTGACTATATTCAAAGCATTAGCGCTTCCAAGAGACTTGGTAAGGATATTCTTTACACCCGCAAGTTCCATTATTATTCTTACCGGCCCACCGGCAATTACTCCTACACCATGGGATGCCGGTTTCATAAAGACATGACCGGCTCCAAATCTGCCATCGATGGGATAAGGTATGGTCCCATCATTTAATGGCACCCTGAACATATTCTTCTTTGCATTATTAATACCCTTCTGGATCGCAGTAGCAACCTCGTTGGCTTTACCAAATCCAACTCCTACCATTCCATTCAAATTACCTACCGCTACCAGAGCGCTAAAACTAAATCTTCTGCCGCCCTTGACAACTTTAGCGCATCTATTTATTTTTATAACTTTTTCACCTAATTCTGTATCTTTGGAAAGATCAGCCAAAAGATTTCCTCCTTAAATAAGCTTAAAATTTCAATCCGCCTTTTCTTGCACCTTCAGCCAGGGCCTTTACCCTGCCATGATATTTATAACCACTTCTATCAAAGACTATTTCATTTATATTCTTCTTCCTGGCCATAGTGGCAATGGCTTCCCCGGTCTTAAAACTTATATCTAATTTTCCTTTACTTTCACTTTTATCTTTAAGATCCTTGCTTGATATGCTAAGCAAAGTTTTTCCGACAGTGTCGTCAACTATCTGTCCGTAAATATATTTATTGCTGCGATAAACAGCAAGTCTCATACGGTTGGTGCTCATTTTGATCTTGGATCTGCTTCTTGTCTTTCTTCTCAGACTTTTATCTCTTTTTTCGATTTTGCTCTTCATAAAAACTCCCGTAAGAACTAGGTACCGCTTGTAATAGCTGCTTTACCTACTTTTCTTCTAATAACCTCGTCTTCGTATTTTATACCTTTGCCTTTATAAGGTTCCGGTTCTCTAATGCCTCTGATCTTTGCAGCCATTTCTCCTACCATCTGTTTGTTTATCCCTTTGACTACAATTGTAGTGTTATCGGGAACTTCAAAAGACATTCCCGGCAGAACATTTACGGCTACTGGATTTGAATATCCTGCAAGTACTTCCAGGTTATCCCCTTTTTTACTTGCCCTGTAACCTACTCCTACTATTTTCAATGTCTTACTGAAACCGCTGCTAACGCCTATGACCATATTATTTATAAGGCTTCTGTAAAGACCGAATTTGGCGCTATTCTCCTTGCTGCTCGAAACAGGAGTAACAGTCAACCTGCCGTCTTCCATACTTAATTTAACAGCATTGCTGTCAAATTTCTGGGAAAGCTCTCCCAGTTTACCTTTTACATTTATGTTATCTTTATCTACTTTAATCTCTACATCCGCCGGTATGATAATAGGTTTCTTTCCTATTCTGGACACTTCAAACTCCCCCTTCTGATTACTTTCTTTCTACCATATGGTGCATATCACTTCTCCGCCAACCTTTTCTTTTTTAGCCCCTGCTCCCGTTAGCACCCCTTTTGGCGTCGATAGTATGACCGTTCCCTGACCACCGAGGATCTGAGGTATCTCGTCCTTTCGTGCATAAACCCTGAGTCCCGGTTTGCTTATCCTTTTAAGACCAGAAATGGTACTTTTTTTATCTTTTCCATATTTCAGATAAATCTTGATTATGCCGCCAATATTTTCTTCTTTAAGGATTTCATGACTTTTTATATATCCTTCTTCATCCAGTATTCTGGCTATTTCTGTTTTAAGTTTTGAATAAGGAACGCTGACATTATCCATTCGAGCCGTACAACCGTTTCTTATTCTGGTTAACATATCTGAAATGGGATCTGTAACCGCTGACATAAATCCTCCTTTTACCAACTGGACTTGGTCATTCCAGGAACTTTTCCTTCATGAGCCATTTCCCTTAGACAAATCCTGCATAATCCAAATTTTCTAAAATAACCCCTTGGCCTGCCGCATCTAAAACATCTGTTATATTTTCTTGTTTTATATTTAGGTTCTTTTTGCTGTTTTTCTATAAGTGCTTTCTTAGCCAATCAATATCTCCTTACTTCATAAACTTCATTATTTTTTAAATGGAAATCCAAATTCATCCAGAAGGAATAATGCCTCATCGTCACTTTCCGTACTGGTTGTAATAGTAATATTCATACCCTTTACACTTAAAATACTGTCATACTCGACTTCGGGAAAAATCAATTGTTCTTTTATTCCTATTGTATAATTTCCCGAACCATCAAAACTTTTTTTTGATAGACCTCTAAAATCCCTGATTCTGGGAATCGCCACACTGAGCAATCTATCGAGAAATTCATACATCCTATTCCCCCTCAATGTTACCATACATCCTATGGGGTTCCCCTGTCTCAGTTTAAATCCGGCAATTGATTTTCGGGCTTTTGTTATAACAGGTTTCTGTCCAGTTATCACGGCTAGATCCCGGCTGGCGGATTCCAATTCTTTTATATTCTGAGTTGCGGAACCTATGCCCATATTTACAGTTATCTTATTTATTCTGGGAACTTCCATCACGTTGCCGAGTTTATGTTCTTTCAGCATCTTAGGAACAATCTCTTTTTTATATTTCTCTTTTAATCTTGGTTCCACTGTATCACCTTAAATATTCATTCTTTAAACCTGTTGTTTGCACTTTCTACATATCCTGATTTTAATACCTGAATCACCGACTTCAAAACCTACTCCCACCGGTTTACCGCAACTGGGACAAACCAGTCTGACATTCGAAATTTTGATAGGTCCTTCTTTTTTAATGATCCCGCCGGGTTTGTTCTGGTCTTTCTGTCTCATATGTTTTTCAACTATATTGACACCCTCGACATATAATCTGTCTTTGGTGGATTCTATTCTGAGCACCTTTCCTGTTTTGCCCCTATCTTTTCCTTTTATTATCTCAACCTTATCGCTTTTTTTTATTTTCAACACTTTTAAATTCTCCCGCTATTAAATTAAATTACCTCTGGTGAAAGGGAGATAATCTTCATGAAATTTTTATCTCTTAGCTCCCTTGCTACCGGTCCGAATATTCTTGTCCCCCGGGGGTTATTCTGAGCATCGATAATAACTGCTGCATTGTCATCGAATCTTATATAGGAACCATCCGGTCTTCTGAATGATTTTTTGGATCTCACCAGTACAGCTTTCACCACATCGCTTTTTTTTACAACCCCTCCGGGATTTGCATCCTTTACCGCAGCAATGAAAATATCACCGATCCGCGCATACCTTTTTCTTGTCCCCCCCAGGACCCTGATACAACCAATAACTCTTGCACCAGTATTATCGGCTACTTTTACTCTAGTACCACTCTGAATCATTTCTAATCCTTCTTTACTCCGCTTTCTTTATTACTTCTACCAGTCTCCATCTTTTAGTCTTACTGATAGGTCTTGTTTCGGAAACTTTTACTACATCGCCAACTTTGCCTTTACCTTCGGGATCATGTACCTTGAATTTTTTTACTTTCTTTAAAATCTTTCTATATAAAGGGTGTTTGAAATGAGATTCCACAGCTACTACCACTGTTTTATCCATTTTATCGCTGACTACCGTTCCTATTCTTATCTTTACTTTTCCTCTTTCCAAAAAAGCCCCCTAATTTATTTTTTATTGACCTTATCGTCCTTGCTATCGGTCTTCGCCTCAAGCTCTTTCTCTTTAATCAAAGTCTTTATTCTGGCAATATCTTTCCTCAAATTCCTTATCTTTAGCGGACTATCCAGTTGCCCTGTAGCTTTTTGAAACTTTAGATTAAAAAGAGTCTTCTTAATATCCAAAAGCTTTGTTTCTAATTCTTCTTTATTTTGTTCTTTTATTTCACTTATTTTCATTTCTCGTTTAAATTATTTATAGTTCTTCATAAATGAATTTCGATTTTATGGATAGCTTATTTGAAGCCAACCTGATTGCTTCTTTTGCAACTTCCATACTGACACCTGAAATTTCGAATAATATTTTCCCTGGTTTTACGACAACCACCCAACTTTCAGGCACGCCTTTCCCTCCACCCATACGTGTTTCAGCCGGTTTCTTGGTCACCGGTTTATGAGGAAAGACATTTATCCATACTTTTCCGCCTCTTTTTATATATCTGGTAAGGGCCACTCTTGCTGCTTCAACCTGCCTGCTGGATAGCCACCCCGACTCAAGTGCCTGTAATCCATATTCTCCAAATGAAAGTTTGGTGCCGCCCTTGGATTTGCCTCTCATTCTTCCTCTTTGAACTTTTCTATATTTTACCCGTTTGGGCATCAACATTGCTGCCATAAATATCTCCTAATCTTCAAACTGCTTCTTCCTTCTTATTCTCTTCTCCATGTTTTTTTTCTTTTTTCATCTCTTCTCTATCCGGAATGATATCTCCCATATATATCCAGACTTTGACTCCTATCTTACCAAAAGTCGTATTAGCCTCCGAAAATCCATAATCTATATCTGCTCTTAAAGTATGCAATGGAACTCTTCCCTCTCTGTACCATTCTGTCCTTGCCATCTCGGCTCCACCCAATCTACCTGCACACTGTACTTTTATACCCTTTGCTCCCGCTTTCATGCTTAGTGATACTGATTTTTTCATTGCTTTTCTAAAACCTACTCTTCCAACTAACTGCGAAGCAATACTTTCCGCAACTAATTTTGCAACCAGCTCAGGTTTTTTAATCTCTATAATATTCAATTGTATAATACTGCCTGTTTTTTTCTCTACCAGATCCCTGATATCATTGATAGTTGCCCCTCTTCTTCCTATGACTATTCCGGGCTTGGAAGTGTACATGTCTACTTTTACTTCTTCTTCGGTTCTTTCGATCTCGATTTTTGAAACTCCGGCATTACCCAGCTGATCTTCGATCGTATTTCTTATCATGACATCTTCTTTAAGCAACCTCGCATAATCCTTCGAAGCAAACCATCTTGATTGCCATCCTTTATTAATTCCTATTCTAAGTCCATTTGGATTTACTTTTTGGCCCATTTCTTAAGCCTCCTCCTCTTTACCATCGGATACAAAAACAGAAATATGTGCGCTTCTTTTCCTGATTCTGGTAGCCCTTCCTCTTGCTCTTGGCTTGAACCTTTTTAAAGTTGGTCCCTCATTTACCATTATTCTGGAAATAAATAAATCTTCCTCTTTCATTTTATGGTTCTCGGTAGCATTGGTCACCGCACTTTGTATTGCTTTTTTAACCACAATCGCAGCAACTCTGGGTGTCAAAGATAATATATCTATAGCATCATCTATAGATTTTGACTTTATCATCTCAACAATATATCTTATTTTCCTTGGTGACATTCTTATGTACTTTTCAACAGCTCTGGCTTCCAAAACTTAAAACCCCCTCGACTACCGGATAACATATTATTCCTCTTTTTTAACAGTTGCGACTTTTTCGCTTTTCCCTTTATATACATGCGGTCTTATTGACCTTGTTGGAGCAAACTCTCCCAACTTGTGTCCTACCATAGATTCCGAAATAAAAATAGGAATATGCCTTCTTCCATCATGTACAGCTATAGTATGACCGACCATTTCCGGAAAAATCGTTGAACTTCTGGACCAGGTTTTAATTATCTTCTTTTCACCTGATTCATTTAAATCATTTATTCTCTTCAACAGTTTTCCCTCAACGAAAGGTCCTTTTTTTAAAGACCTTGACATCCCAGTCCTCCAAATCTAAAAATTAGTTTATTACTTATTTCTTCTTCTTTACTTATTTCTTCTTCTGATAATATATTTATCGGTACTACTATTCTTTTTTCTGGTCCTATAACCCAGTGTAGGTTTACCCCATGGGGTAACCGGATTTCTTCCGGCACTTTTATTTTTCCCTTCTCCTCCGCCATGGGGATGGTCAATTGGATTCATTGCCGTTCCTCTGACCCCGGGTCTTACCCCCAGCCATCTCTTTCTTCCCGCTTTTCCAAGCCGGATTATTTCATGTGTCGTATTTCCGATCTGACCGATACATGCTCTGCAATTCAACCCAACAAGTCTTACTTCGCCAGATGGGAGTTTTATGTTGGCATACCTGCCTTCTTTTGCCAGAAGCTGGGCATATCCTCCTGCCGATCTGACCAATTCTGCCCCCTTGCCTTCCCTGAGCTCTATGTTATGGATAATTGTTCCCACCGGTATGCTCTTTAAAGGCATAGCATTCCCTATCTTGATATCCACTTTTTCCCCTGATACCAGGATGTCTCCAATTTTTAACTTCAGAGGAGCAATTATGTAACTTTTCTCGCCGTCCCTGTAACTCAGAAGAGCAATCCTCGCATTTCTATTGGGATCGTACTCGATTGCCTCTACTCTTGCAGGAATATTATCCTTTAATCTCTTAAAATCTATTATCCTGTATAGTCTTTTGTGTCCCCCGCCGCTATGTCTCCTTGTAATTCTGCCGTAATTATTTCTTCCTGCATCTCTTTTCAGAGACCTGGTAAGAGATTTTTCCGGTCTTTTTTTAGTTAAACCAGAGAAATCTGAAACTGTCGCTAACCTTCTTCCGGGAGTAGTGGGTTTATATTTTTTAACAGCCAACTTCTAAAACCTCCAAATAAATCAGACCGATTCAAAAAAATCAATTTTATCTTTTTTACTCAGTGTAACCACAGCTCTTTTTTTACGGGAGCTGGTACCAAGAGATCTTCCAATCCTTTTCGGTTTGGATTTAATATTTACAGTATTTATTTTTAAAACCTTAACCTTGAATATTTCTTCTATTGCTCTTTTTATCTCACTTTTTTCCGCTCTGAGATCAACAAAAAAAGAATATCTTTTATTCTTAACCGCCGCATAACTTTTTTCCGATACAACAGGAGAAAGTATTATATCTCTAGGATTTTCCATTGCCCAACCTCTTAATAAAATCATCCAATGCATTTTTTGTAAAAACTATATAATCCGCCATAAGAATAATATAAGCATTCAGACCCTTCGAGCTTTCTACCATGACATTGCCTATATTTCTAAAGGATTTTACTTCATTTGCATCCATGCTATCAAAAACCATCAGTACTTTTCCCTTATCCAGTTTAAGTTTCTTCAGTATTTTTGCCGCCTTGCCTGTTTCAGGATTTTTAAAACTTAATTTATCCAGAACCATGATTTTTTTATTTTTAAACTTATCGGAAAATGCTATCATTTTTGACTTCTTTATTACCTTTTTATTTAATTTAAAAGCATAATCTCTTGGTGTGGGTCCAAAAACCACCCCACCGCCCTTCCAGATCGGAGAACGGTTCGATCCCGCTCTGGCATTTCCGGTGCCCTTCTGTCTCCAGGGTTTCTTTCCTCCACCCCTTACTTCACTTCTGTCCTTGGTCTTATGAGTCCCGGATCTTATGGAAGCAAGATACCTTCTTACCTCCTGATACATGATCTCGGAATTAATCTTCTGGCTGACTATTTCACCAGGTATATTTATTTTTTCTAATTCTTTCCCATCTGAATCTACTACATTCAAACTAACCATCTTATCTCCTAAAAGCTGTAAAAGCTCCTAAACTTTCTTTAAAAAAACCAGGCTGCCTCTGGCGCCCGGAACACTGCCTTTAACCAGAATCAGGTTCTGGTCCTCGATAATTTCCACAATCTCTGATCCCGGAACGGTAACCATGCCGCCTCCCATTCTTCCGGGCATCCTCTTGCCTTTTGCTATACGTGATGGAGTGGAACACATTCCTACCGAACCCGGTATCCTGTGAGAGTGAGATCCATGGGTCATTCTTCCCCTGTGAAAGCCGTGTCTTTTTATTACTCCTGCAAATCCTTTGCCCTTGCTTTTTCCGGTTATTTTTATCTTATCTCCTACTTTAAAAATGTTAAGATCAAGACTATCCCCGGGTTTATACTCCTGGTCAAATTTATCCACCCTGATCTCTCTCAGGTACTTCTTCAAACTAACCTTATTGGCGGCAAACTGACCCTGATGTGGTTTGAGCGCTTTTTTATCCAGTATTTTACCAAAACCTACTTTCAGGGCATTATATCCATCTTTCTCATCATCTTTGACCTGGACAACCACACATGGCTCTGCTTCAATGGCAGTAACATGCAATGCATTCCCATTCTCTTTGAATATCTGGATACATCCCAGTTTTTTTCCATATATCGCATTTACCATATTTATATCACTTCCAACAAAGTACTTCCTTTAAGATTTTATCTCTATACCGACTCCTGCAGGTAAACTGAGTCTCATCAGTAAATCTACTGTTTTTGGAGTAGGATCGATAATATCTATAAGTCTTTTATGAATCCTTATCTCAAAATGTTCCCTGGAATCTTTATCCACATGGGGAGACCTTATAACGCAATATACATTCTTCTTATTTGGTAATGGAATCGGGCCAGAAACTTTCGCACCTGAGTTTTCGACAGTCTCTACTATTTTCTTTGCCGAACGATCAATAATCTCATGATCATAGGCTTTTAATTTTATTCTTATTTTCTGACCTAATTTACCTGCTGCCATTACTATTCCTCTCCGTTTTGATTATCTTTGCCGATTGATTACTCCATTATCTTTGTAACACTGCCCGCACCTATTGTCCTGCCGCCTTCACGGATAGCGAACCTCTGCCCTTCTTCCATGGCTATGGGAGATATAAGAGTTATCTCCATCTCGGTATTGTCTCCGGGCATTATCATCTCTACACCTTCGGCAAGGTTTACTACACCTGTAACATCTGTGGTCCTGAAATAGAACTGGGGTCTGTATCCGTTAAAGAAGGGGGTGTGACGACCTCCTTCATCTTTGGATAGCACATATATCTGGGCCCTGAAATGGAAGTGCGGAGTAATGGAGCCCGGCTTTGCCACAACCTGCCCTCTTTCCACATCTTCTTTCTGTATTCCTCTAAGGAGCAGACCAACGTTATCTCCTGCCTGGGCGTCATCCAGGAGCTTTCTAAACATCTCTACGCCTGTTACTACTGTCTTCTGTGTCTTGGGTCTTATACCTATTATCTCTACGGTATCCTGCAGGGCAATCTTACCTCTTTCCACTCTACCCGTTACCACGGTACCACGGCCGGTAATAGAGAATATGTCTTCAATTGGCATAAGGAAGGGTTTGTCAACGTCTCGCTCGGGAGTCTTTATATACTCGTCCACTTTTTCCATAAGCTCAAGGACCACTTTGCAGTCCGGACAGGCTCCTTTGTCGGTGCAGCTGCAGTTCATCGCCTTTAAGGCAGATCCTTTGACTACCGGTATCTCGTCTCCGGGAAACTCGTATTCGGTAAGCAGATCCCTTACTTCCATCTCCACCAGCTCGATTAGTTCCGGATCGTCTACCATGTCCACTTTATTTAGAAATACCACTATGTAGGGAACACCCACCTGACGCGCAAGAAGTATATGCTCTCTTGTCTGAGGCATGGGACCGTCTGCAGCAGATACCACAAGTATCGCTCCGTCCATCTGGGCAGCGCCGGTTATCATGTTTTTTACATAGTCAGCATGTCCAGGGCAGTCCACATGGGCATAGTGGCGGTTTACCGTCTCGTATTCCACGTGGGCAATAGCAATAGTGATGCCTCTTTCCTTTTCTTCGGGGGCATTGTCAATCGAGTCAAACGTCCTTTCCTCTACATTTAAGCCCGTGCTTTTAAGGCACCTTGTTATAGCAGAGGTAAGGGTCGTCTTTCCATGGTCCACATGGCCTATTGTCCCTATGTTTATATGAGGCTTTGTTCTTTGAAATTTTTCTTTGGCCATAATATTTCCTTTCTTATATTGAGTTCTATATAATTGGTAGCGGTGATTGGATTTGAACCAATGACTCCACGGTTATGAACCGTGTGCTCTAACCGCTGAGCTACACCGCCTGTGAAATTTCAAGATACAATATCAATAAGGGTAATTATAATTAATTTTTATTATTTTTAAAGTAAGGTTAAATTTTATTAAAGAAGATTTTATGTGTCAATTAAGGTTGGATCTTATTTAAAGTGAAAAACTGAATTTTTTATTTTTAATTAGTCTGGTACAGGCATCTACTACTTCAGGGTCATACAGCTTGCCTCTGCCCCCGTTAATCTCTTCCAGCGCTTTATTTATTCCAAGAGACGGCCTATATGGTCTATGGGATGCCATTGCTTCCACTACATCGGCCACTGCAAGTATTTTGGCTTCCAGGACAATATGCTTACCTTTTAAGCCGCCCGGATAACCCGAACCATCCATTCTTTCATGATGCTGGAGTATAATATCTGCAATGGGCCAGGGAAATTCCACTCTGCTTATCATATCATGACCCAGCTGCGCATGAGTCTTGATCATATCATATTCTATTTCAGATAATCTTCCGGGCCTTGTCAAAATAGATGTGGGCAGATTTATTTTTCCTATGTCATGGATCAATGCAGCAATCTTTATGCACTCTATTTTATCATTATCCAGACTCATCTCCTTTGCTATGGAAGTAGCAAGCGATGCCACTCTTTTTTGATGGCCTGAAGTATATGGGTCCCTGGTCTCTATTATAGAAGCCAGGGTATTGATGATATCATTTAAAGTTTTACGCAGCTTCTGATAGCTCTCATTAAGCTTTTCCTCAGTTATTTTACGTTGGGTAATATCTCTTACTATTCCTTCATAATAAACAGGTTTTGCGTTCCTATAGATCACCCTTGAGCTAATCTCTACTGTTATTACAGAGCCATCTTTCTTCTTCAGCTGTGTCT
>Ga0208047_1000793_pt1 | contig 11721 bp, 13 predicted proteins | sample Kivu_220m_FD_184162 | JGI IMG/M metagenome (GOLD analysis project Ga0208047, IMG submission 184162) | Freshwater microbial communities from Lake Kivu, Western Province, Rwanda to study Microbial Dark Matter (Phase II) - Kivu_220m (SPAdes)... | ecosystem: Environmental > Aquatic > Freshwater >...
TTTTATCCATCTTCAAAGATGTGTTCCAGATGTAAAACAATTAAGGAAAACTTCAATCTGTCAGAAAGGATATACAGGTGCGAGAAGTGTGGATTAGTAATTGACCGCGATGAAAATGCAGCAATAAATCTAAAACATTATATTACCGGAAGTTCTCCGGGAATTTACGCCTGTGGAGATACCTCTGGCGGCGGAACGTAAGAAATCTTGCGGTCTACGAGTCATGTATCATTGAAGCAGGAAGCAGACGCCAAATCTTCCTCTGGAATATTTGGGTAAGTTCTGTGGAACGGTAAGCCTTCCATAATATATAGGGATAAATTTCGTGAAGGGGTTTTCTCTATATCTGTTTTATAAGGGGCAAGAAATCCGGAAATGATATCACTTTGCGTGACAGGAGGGACAGAAATGGCGTCGTTTGCAGGAAAATGCCAATAAATTTTCATGACCACAGCTATGGCATTTTATTCTAGCAAATCCGTTACGAAGTATACCGCAGTCGAGGTACTGGTATATTACTTTTTCTATGTGGGATCTTAGGTATCCATACTTCTGGCTGAATTTCCTGTCGTACGACCTTTTAAACTCCTCATAATAGTCTTCTATGCACTGGTAATAGGGACTGTACTGGGGCTTCCTTCTTCTGTACTCCTTTATGCTTTTATTTAGGACACAGGTATTTGTGGACATGTGTCCTATTGTAATCAATATATGCATTTATGTAAATGTATATATTGAATGAAGATATATTATTACATTCAGGGCTATATATAATTTTTCAAGAACTTCGTAGGTAATCTTTTTTGCTCCCGTACCGTTATTCCATCCAATAGAATTACTTCTCCGCTAACCCGGTTTTCCGCTTTATAATTAGCATTGATTCCAATATAATTTCCGCAAATATTGTAAACTTTTCTTTTTTTACCCCTGTATGATATTTTATCGAGAAGAATGTTTATTATCTCTTTATTCCTTCTGTCTTTTTTTAAGCTAATAATGCCTGCCAGTCCACTCAATTTTAATCAACTCCAATAATATCTATTTATAATAACATTTTTTGAACAATAATCTTCTAAAATGCCTATTTAGGCAAAAGCTCTTTTTACCCTAACAGATTTCAACCAATAATTAAAGACAGCAGGAATGAGAAATGAGGATGTTTTGAATATGTTGCTTAAACGTGACACTTAAATTAATTATTATAGACGTAATTTTCTTTTAATCTCAGGAATTTTTCCCTGTGCTGCTTCTATCCCCCTCTGGATGATCCCTGTGCCATGCATCAGGTCAAAAAAACCAAAGTCTCCCACTTCAGGCTCTATAACTATATCTGCGTCTCTGATACATTTTTTGACCATTTCCTGATGCATTATACTGAAACTGGTATCAAGGACCTTATTTACCGAAAGCCCCTCGGGATTCTGCCCCCTTGATACCGGCGGTCCTTTTATATTAATAAAGACTTTACTTTTTCCACTTTTACTGTCATTACCGGAATCATACGAATTGTATTCTTCATTATCTTTTTTACCATCATTCCTGCATAAAGATTTAATATACTTCTCCCTGTCTTTTTCAAAAATTATCGATGAAGCTATAATAAAATTTATATCCATTGTTTTTAAAGAATCAATTGGCAGCGGTTCTACAGTACCTCCATCCACCAGGATCCGGTCGCCCATACATACTGCAGAAAAGAACCCGGGAATAGAAATTGAGGCCCTTACTGCGTCGAGCAGTTTTCCTTCTGACAATACTACCTTTTCCCTTTTAACCAGATCTACGGCAACACAACAGAACGGAATACTGCAATCGTTAAAAGTTTTATTTCCCAGAAACTTCCTTAATAAATCTTCAACCCTTCTCCCATTTATAATCCCGGTTCTGGATAATGCAAGGTCAGAAAAAAGCAGGAAACTCTTCCAGTTTATTGATTTTACATAAGACTTCATTTCTTCAAGAGTTATGCCGGCACAATAAAATGAACCGATAATAGCCCCCATGCTAGTACCGGCTATTGCTTCAGGCTTTACTCCCAGCTCTTCAAGTACTCCTAAAACACCAATATGAGAAAGTGCCCTTGCGGCTCCACCGCTCAGCGCTATGCCGGTTTTTCTTTTTCTTCTAAAGATATTCAAAAATTTACACTCTCCTTTCTACTGGCAATAATTTCATTAGATAAAGACTATATCAGATACCACGGCTTTTAAAATTTCCATCTGCCGTCAATTTTACCGCTAATAATATTTTAGATTATACTACTTCTTTTTTACTCTTGTTAGTACCCCGGCTGTTGATTTCATTTACATTTACAATAAGATTATTGTAAAGTAAAATCTTTTTAGCTTTAAAAGTCAGGATTAATTAGTAATTTTATGAAGAAAAAAAATATAAATAGTATTATCCGTATAATACTCGTAATTTTTCTCTGCTTTGTAATTTTTACCAATCTGTCATGCAGTAAAATAAATATAGAATTATTTGGAATAAAGTTTGGAGAAAAAACAGAAGAAATATCTTCTGGCATCTTTAATGCCAGGGTAGAAAAAGATAAGGCCTTTGAAAATTATAAAGAAATATGGTTAAAATACCCGCTTAATGAATATTCGGAAATTGCATGGGAAAGTTTGACCAGACTTTCAGATGAGGGCGCAGCCGGGCTATTTGTTCCCACGGCAAACCAGATTTATAATAGAGGGGAGATATTCTTCAATATTTACAATTATTACAGCGCCCTTGATGAATTTAATAGGATTTTGCAGGAAGATTATTTAAACACTTTATCTGTTGAGCTTCACAGCAGGGCCCTGTTTAAAATGGGCATGTGTTATTTCAGGCTTTGTGACTATAATCAGGCTAAATATTATCTGCAGCTATCTTATGAAAAATCTCCATCAGGCTCCGTAGCCGATGATAGTCTCTATTATACGGGTATGACACTAACCAGTCTTAATATGAATGATGATGCCATTTCATATTACCGGAAACTTGTAAGACTTTTCCCATCCAGCAATTTCAGCGATGATGCTCTTTATAGAATTGGAAGAATATACTCTTTAAGGGGGGACTTTGTAAATGCCGCAAGTTACTTTAAAAGAGTGTCCACAGATTACCCCATGGTGATAAGCTGTCTGATGCTTTATGGGAACTTGGCTTAATACAATACAGATCAAATGACTACAGCTCTGCAAAGGTCACATTTTCCAGTTATGCATCCTCATACAAAGGAACACCGCTTGAAGAAAAAGGATTATTCTGGCAGGCAAAATGCGCCCGGAAGCTCGAAGAAGACAGTACGGCAGCAGATCTATATAAAAAGATTGTAAATTTAAGTTCTTATTCATATTATACTTTTGCCGCCGCTGAAATGCTTGAGCGAATGAATATTGCAGTAGATATAAAAAAAATAAATAACAGGCTGAATCCCGAAAATCCGGAGATTCTAGAAATTATACCTGACATATACTCAATTCTGGAAGAGAAAAATTACAGTCACATGGGCGAAAACGGTGAAATAGGTCATATAAATAAAGCCATTGAATTTCTTAAACTGGGTTTTTTTAACAGTGCATCACCGGAAATAGAAGCAGGAAGCTTTGAAATTGAAGAAAACCCGGTAAGAACACTTGAGATTGCTACCCTGTATCTAAAATCCAATGATTGTTCAAATTCAATTAAAGTAATTAATAAAAATCTAAGGAAATTAAAATCCGAACTTAACGAACCTTATACCGATTATATTTATTACCTCCAATATCCCTATGGTTATAAAGAAATTGTTCAAAATTACAGCACCCGGTATAATATCGACCCTCTTTTTACGCTCGCGGTAATGAGACAGGAAAGTCTCTTTATACCTGATGCTGTCTCCCGCTCAGGAGCCCTGGGGCTTATGCAGATTATGCCTTCAACAGGAGAGGGCATTGCCGGGCAGATAGATATTTCAGATTATAACGTCAATGCACTCCTGGACCCGGACACAAATATCAGAATGGGAACTTACTATCTAAGAAAGCAGCTGGATAATTTTGGCCAGAACTTATTTTACTGCGCAGGAGCATATAACGGCGGTCCGACCTGTATGATAGACATAGTGTCCAGAAGAGGGAATATGGATATTGATGAATTCATAGAAAGCATCACTAAAGACGAGACAAGAGAATATGTAAAAAAAGTGATCGGCAATTATAATTTCTACAAAATGTTATATGAAGAATAAGTTTATAGAAGGTATATAACCGGCATGAGGATCAACCACCGGCTGGTTATTGCTGCTATTAAGCTGTCAGATCATAAAAAATCATAAAGATAGTAAGACTATAATCTTTGAGTAAAGCAGCCTTCCTCATATCTCATCCACATCCGGGACATATAAAATCCTGGCTTTATTTGAATAAATCATTTTAAAAAATCGGAAAGCATTAAAACACTCCTGCCTGTTTCTTTTGCTGATTCGGATAATTTTTTGTCTGCAGTTACCAGTATGGCATCAAGATCTTTGGATAATGCCAGGTAAATACTGTCATAGAAAGAAATATTTAAGTTTCTTGAATTTAAGAATGCTTTTAAAAATATATTTTTACTGACTCCCAGTATAACTATCAAATCATAGAGTTCCAGGATAATCCTATTTATTTTTTCATTGTCCAGCTCTGCCTTTGTCCTGTAAATATTTAACAATTCATAAATAAGCAGGTCGGGCGCAAAAAAAATATTATTTTCTGATTTTAAAAGATTATAAATAATCGATGCATTTTCAAGATCGCTTTCATTTTTTTTATAGTACCATTTTGCTACAACAGATGTATCCAGTACATATCTTTTTTTTATTGCCTCTTTTATCAAATATTCAGTATAATTTGCTTCTTTATCATTGAAATATGAATAATTATCCATTCTATTCTTCCTTCCACCTCTTTAACAATTCGTCTGCATGAGTATCCCTGAATTTTCTGATTTCCGCGGCAGGATCCCAGTCTTTTATTCCCAGAGCCATTATTTTTTCACTGGTTTTCTTCATACTTTCTACTGCTTTTTTCTTTCTTTCCATATATTCCTCTTCCCATAAAGAAATAAAATAATTTTCAACAGCATCAATAAAGAACTGGTTTCTTTTTATTTTTTTCCTGCTTTTGTATCTATCTATTTTTTCCAGTATTTCGTCAGGAATTGATAATAATATTTTTGCCACCTTCTGTACCTCCATTCACCTTTTATAGAATTTAAGTTTAAAATGTTTAAATCTATATCATTAATTTAGATTTTGGGGTTAATTATTATATATAATATATATTATTAGATATAATATTATATATATTATGATAATTGTCAATGCCGCCGGTAAATTTATAAGAATTTCCTTCTGGATCACCGGCCTATAATCACCCAAAAGTCGACATATTTTAGGTTATCGGAGTTAAAAAATACCGTAGATCACAATACAGTATCAGAAAACACGCGCAGCAGAAAAATAAATAAGAAAAAGACCTTATAGCGGCAAGTTTTATAGCAGCATAGTATCCTGCAACTCTATAATCATCCTAACAAACATGGTCGCAGTCTATATAATCATCACGGATATAATCATCAAACTCGTCAGATACTTATAGTTTTCATCGTCCTTCTTCCCTGGTTTATAATCGGAGGAGCTATTGGAATAACATTTTAAAAATACTTTATTAAAACTCATAAATGCCCGAAATGCCATAAGATCGGTTTGTCGATAAAGCAGGCTATACTTGTAAAACCAACTTATGAATCCCCGGGAAGAGTTGAAATTGAAAGAAAATGCAGATATTGCGGTTTCTGTGAAAAAAAGACCTCAACAATTTCAAGATTATTTAAATCTTCCAGTTTTAGAACGAGCTCTAGCAGTTTTTCCTCATCCAGCAGCAGTTCAAGTCATTCCAGTAGTTCCAGCAGTTCCAGAAGCTTTGGAGGCGGATCTTCAGGCGGCGGTGGAGCAAGCGGTAGATGGTAGACAGCCTGTGGAAATTATAAAAGTATATTAAATAATAGAATAAAGAAGTTCAGTCCTATCAGTAAAGAAGATTTACTTATGCAAGAATATTCATACATTAAGTAAAAATTATTCCATATATTTATCTATTATTTTTTCAGCTTTATATCTTGAAATGTTAAAACTCTGCCAGCTTTTTTGATCTTCAAGATCTAATTTTCTTTCATTAAAATATTCTATGATTTCCCCGGCAATTTGTTTTTCTTCTGAGTCCGATGAATTTTTAACCGATATGAGAAGCCTCTGCATTTCAGGCACAGCGTCATAGGATAGACCTTTTAAATAAACCATATCAATTTGTCCGGTTTCAAAATAACGATTGATGTTACTTTTTGCTATTATGACATCCACATTTGCAAAATTCATTATTATATAAATTGCAAGTGAGATTATAAAATAAGATTTAATTATAGGGAGATTCGGATACCAGATATAAATAATATTTATAATAAACAAGAAAAACAGCATTATCATAAAAGTTTGAACAAATATCCTGAGATATGTAAATCCATATGCCTGCTCATAAACCAACATTCTATAAAACGCTGATACCAGTAAAATAAAGGTAAAAATTACAAGTAAGGTAAGAAAAGCCTTAATAGCTGCGAAAATTCTTTTATTATCTTTTTTTACAAATGTTATACCAAAAAGTAGAATTCCAAAATTGATAACTGATACAATAACCAGTTCAAAAAAACCTCTTCTTGCATATTCTGCATAAGTGTAAGAAGAAGGCAAAACAAAAGAACTTCCACCAAAAAGATAAGCAAACTGAATAATAGAGAATACAGCGTAAATTGCATTTATTAAAACCAGTAAAGTCAATAAAATCACAGGATCAAAAAATAACTTCCATTTTATTTCGCCATATGTAGACCTTTGTCTCTCATTAAAGGCTTTTATTAAAACCCATAGAAAGCAAATCGTATAAACTGAAACTGTAATTATTACAAAAAAGTGTTTTATTATTTTTGAAATATTGATATTTAAAAAAAGATTCTTAAATACAATATCTGCAGACGAGAGAAGCCATATAATAATTGCCAGAATTGGAACTGAAATCAATATACCCAGGAATACTTTTGGAAGAACTCTACTTTTACTGTCTTTACCTCCATAAACATTTATCCTAAATAATGTTAAAAATGGTTTATGTATAAACCCAAAGGGCACAAAAATCCTCTTTGCAATATCTCCTATAAACCTTATATCCGACCAATCTGATTTATTCACCTCTGTAACCAAAGAACTAAACATTATTATTAGAATAGGAACAATCAGGTAGTTTAAAATCCTAAGTATTTGATTAGAGTAGATGAAGAAAGTTACTGTAAGTAATAATATAGGAACTATAAATAACCACATCAGATTATTTAATTTTCTTAAAGAGCCCCGGAAGCTTCCCAGAAATATCAGTAGGATCAGAACAATAAAAACAAGATAAGAAATACCCGGTGTCTTATCATAGAAAAAAATATCGAATGAGACTCCAATTATTAATCCGTAAAAAAGAAGCCAGTACTTTTTATGTTCTAATTCCATAGAATTAATGTCTAAAATAGAACTTTTTTACTTAAAACCTTTGGAAGTAGCAATTATATGTTATATAGCTTGATATTATAACAATTATTATACTTAAAAGTAATTGGTAATAATAAAGAACTTTTTACATTTGATAGGATTGGCTCCCCGGATTGGATTATATTGATAACAAAAAGATCTAGATTAATCAATTTTAGAAAAGATTTCAATTGTTTGCAACCTAAATGTTTTTTTATATATCCATTACTTTGCTTTAGTATTAAAACTTTCTTCCCTGCATTTTTTCTTGAAAAACTCATACTTTTCTATTTCGCCTTGCCTTTCAGCCCATTTTTTTATTTCAGGTAAATGGATTTTGTTCCTTTTTGCTACCATAACTGCCTGTTCTAAAGATTGATGATCATTCCAGAAAAAATATGCAGCCAGCCTGTCTTTAATACAATCTGTCGGGGTTAATAAACAGATTGTACCAAAGCGTGTTTTTAAATAATTAAACTTAGAGATAGGTTCATCTCCTACTGATACAGGAGGGGCAGAAAAATCTATTAAAAATTTACACTGAGGGTGTTCAAATAAGCGACCTCTGGTATTTTTAAATCCTAATTCCTCAAGCACTGGAATTATTTTTCTGATGGGGCTATCGGTAATCAAGTCAATATCATAGGACATGTATTGATTATCCGAGTAGATAGAAACGCAGGCTCCGCCGACCAGAACAACTTCAATGCCGTTCTTATGTAAATGAGCAGAGATTATTGCTGCAAGTTTTTTAATCCCCACCTTTTGCCAATCTATTCTCATAGTGGCTTACCTTTCTTCCTCGGTCTTGTTCTTCTCCTGTAATACTGCTGCATTTCTTTTTCAGACAGAAATTCCATTGCTCTTTGAATCAATGCTCTCAGTTCTTTCAAAAAGGGATATCTCGGATTAAACTGATATAGCCTGGTCCTGCCAACCATTGAACTAACCACTACCCCACCATTCTCCAGACGTTCCAGTTGCTGCTGAATTCCATTTACCGGAATATTAAACATCTTTGATAACCCTGTAGGGTATGCCTGCCCATAAGATTCAAGGGTAAATAAAATTCTTTCTATGGTGCTGTTGCCCAGCACAGGTTCTAACATGGTTTTGCTCCTTTACCATAATTTATGTTTATATTACCATATATTTTGGTAAATTTAAATTTAATTTATCTATGAATTTCCTTCTGGATCACCAGACTATAAATGGCTAAAAGTAGACGTAATTTAGATTAACGGCTTCAAAAAGCGTCTGAAATTATGATATTAGAGGGTTGCCCCTGGGTTTTTGGTGAAGAGCCAGAGCCTGAAATTGGCTCCCCGGACTGGACAATATTGATAACATAAAAATATATTAAAATTTTTCCGGGATTATCAACAATCAAATTATTTGAAATTTAAAAGAGGATACAAATATTCAGGGTAATTTATTTATCAGCAGACCTTATTTGTTTTAAGAGATTATCGTAATCGTTATGAGAACCAATCCAGAACCATATTATTTGGTTATTCTGTTGTATACCAACTGCACGATAGTCTTTAGATATGCGTATAGAGAAAATTGGTCGGGTAGAATGTATCTGTTTGAAGTGAAGACTTGGGTAATATGGATTCTTTTTGAATTGTACGTATGCCTTCTTCGCCTCTTTTCTTATATTCTTTGGTAATTTTCTATAACATTTCCAAAAACGACTGCTTGTCGCTGATATCATAATTTCTCTATATCCATCATTTTTGTTTTTCCATCTTTGTGTTCTAAAAGAGCCTCATCAGCAAGCCTATCAAGTATATCTTCAGATTCTGCAAAAGCTTTTCCCCATCTATCTTCTGATTTCAGCTCCTCTATAACCCATTTTGCCAAAGCGTTCTGTTCTACTTCTGGAAGCTTGGATGCTTCTTTAAATGCTCTTTCTAAAAGTTTTGTCATATTTTTCCTTTCCTGTAGTATTGATTATATATTTTATCATACCAGCCTTTCATTTTTAAGATTTATAACTTATACTTATAGAATGCTGGATCCCCAACCTATAATCCTCTAAAAGTCGACATATCTACAGATTATCGGAGATAAGAATAACCACAGGTCACAATACCAGATCACAAAACACATAAAATAGAAGAAATAACAAAGAAAGTCTAATATCAAGGCCTATTTTATGACAGGTTAATATCCTGTAACCCTATAATCATCCTAACACACATGGTCACAGTCTATATAGTCATTTTGGGCATAATCATCAAACTCATTCGGGGTAGTTATCCCGGGCGGAGGCCTTTTTCTTTTAATTGGCTCCCCGGACTGGACGATATTTATAACATAAATATTTAGATTTTTCTGGAATTACCAACAATCAAATTTTCTTAGGCTTTAAAGAGATTCTCGTTGGTCAAGAGAATTTCTTATCAGTAGATCTTATTGTTTTAAGAGATTGTCATAGTCATTATGAGAACCAATACAGAACAATAAAATCTTATTACTCTGTTGTATCCCGACAGAAAGATAATCTTTGGATATGCATATATTCATCAAATCTTTCAGGATCCTCCAGCTAAGTAGATGAAGGTCAGTATTGTATTTCAGGTATACTCGGAAATTTACTTGACTTTTTCCCAGTATGGTTTAAACTTTTATCATGAATAAAAGAACAATCTATAAAGACATTTGGGATAAGCTGCTCCCTGACAAATCCTTAATATTGCTTGCAGGACCCCGTCAGTCCGGCAAGACTACTTTTGCCCGGGATATTGTCGCAAAGGATTTCCAGGATGTTGTCTACTTCAACTGGGATATAGATGCCGACAAGAGAAAACTTATAACCGATTCTGTATTTTTTTCTAAAATACCAAGAAGCAGCATTTCATCAAAACCCCTTGTTATCCTTGATGAAATACACAAATACAGGGACTGGAAGAATTATCTTAAAGGCATTTATGATCAATTTGAAAAGGAATACAAATTTCTTGTCACCGGAAGCGGCCGTCTTGAATATTCGAGAAAAGCCGGGGATTCACTTGCAGGCCGGTATCTTAAATTCCATATTTTCCCATTTACACTATCTGAGCTGGAATCACCAAAAATAGATTTTACAGCTTTTTTAAAAAATCCCCTAAAAGATTTTGAAGATATCATATCCGGAAACACCGCTGATAATTTCCGTAACCTCTGGGAACTCAGCGGATTCCCGGAACCCTTTATAAAGGGCAAAAAATCTTTCTGGTCCGCATGGTCCCAGACATATGGACAGCAAATTGTACGGGATGATCTGACAACATTTGCAGATATACGCAACCTTGACCTGGTAGAAACACTTTTTGCCCTTATACCTTCAAGGGTGGGAAGTCCTTTTTCAATAAATAACCTTGCACTGGATCTAAAGGTAGCCTTTGATACAGTTAAAAACTGGCTACTGCTTTTTGATTCTTTTTATCTTACTTTCAGGATTTCTCCATGGACTAAAAAAATTTCCAGAAGCATTCTTAAAGAGAAAAAGATTTATTTGTTTAATTATCCAGTCATTGAAAATGAGGCCGCCCGTTTTGAAAACCTGGTAGCTTTGGAATTATTAAGAGCTGTTGAGATGTGGAAAGATTATGGTTGGGGAAATTTTGCCCTTAATTATCTCGGGGATAAAGACAAGCAGGAAGTAGATTTTCTTATAACAAAAAATAATAAGCCCCTGCTCATATTGGAAACAAAATCATCTGATGATAAACCTTCTGCAAGCATTATTAATTTCCAGGATATTTTAAATATTCCTGCAGTCCAGCTTGTAAAAAGAGATAATATTAAAAAGATTTATAAGAATAAGAATAATAATATACTGGTTATTACTGCTCACAGATGGCTTTCCTCGCTGCCATAAACTTATAAGAATTTGCTTCTGGATCTCCAACCTATAATCCCCCAAAAGTAGACATATTACGATTATCGGAGACAAAGACGGCCGCCAGCTACAGTACCTAATCTAATCAGAAGAAATGTGTAATAGAAGAAATAATGAAGAAAGCTCAATATTCATGACTATTTTTGGGAAGATTTATATCATACCATTCAGTATAAGCTTCAGCATACATGGTCACTATCTATATAGTCATCTATAATATAATCATCAAACTCGTCAGGGCCAGGCTCTATCC
>Ga0208047_1000794_pt1 | contig 11721 bp, 11 predicted proteins | sample Kivu_220m_FD_184162 | JGI IMG/M metagenome (GOLD analysis project Ga0208047, IMG submission 184162) | Freshwater microbial communities from Lake Kivu, Western Province, Rwanda to study Microbial Dark Matter (Phase II) - Kivu_220m (SPAdes)... | ecosystem: Environmental > Aquatic > Freshwater >...
GTAATAATACACTGCTTGCACCAAGAAAAAGGATATAAGAAACTATAATATCTGATCTAAAAGAAAAGATACTGACTATAGTGAACATTGATTATGTTTACAAAAGAGTTGAGAAATTAATCTCCAGAGGACTTAATAAGATACCTGAAGAGATAAGGAAGAAAAAATCACAGTATAAAAAGATATTATCGGAAATTCAAAATTACCTGAACTATATTAAAATTGGTAATTTTTCAACTTCAGTATCCGAGGCATTAAAGGATGCCGAAAATAAAGGTGAGGTTTTAAAAAAGGAAATAGACCTGCTTTTATATCAAAAACAAAATAAATTTACGTCTCCTCCAAAAGAGTGGATAAAACACAGGTTGGAGAAATTACGGGACACATTAAATAAAAATACAACTTCATCTTCCCTAGCCCCAAAGGAACTGCTTGGAGGTATTAGTCTGGAACCTATAACAGATAGAAAATCAGATTTTTACTATATTGTAAGTAATGGAGATATTAAATTCAAACCATATTATATAGCACATACAAATATTCAAACTCTTGCATTGCTTGATGATAAATACAAAGGTTCGAATTGGTATCACTGGCGGAGAGGGAGGGATTCGTTCTTTCGTCTCACTTCGTTCGCTCACGTAAACGCAGACTCCCTCGTCTTCGACTCGGTCCGTCTTTTCGAATCCCGTAAAATATGCACCAATGGCATATTTTACACAGCTTAACTATATTAAATCTTTGCAAAAAGAAGTATCTTCATGGCGGAGAGGGAGGGATTCGAACCCTCGAGACAGGCTTACACCCGCCTAACCGCTTAGCAGGCGGCCCTTTTCGACCACTCAAGCACCTCTCCGTATTTGCGGCAAACAATATAATAACAGATTTTATAAAAAAATCATTACTCTAGTTAAAATCTGATCCGTTTTTTAATAAGTTTAAAAATTTAATTTAAATTATAATAGTTAGATAAGTGATTATAGCAGTTTTTTACTCAATTTCTTCAATTGTATAATTTCTGTTTCCGAGTCCAATCTTCTCAAGCTCACTTATCTGGCCGTAAGGATCTTTCCCCCAGATCTTTTCAAAGAGGTGTTTTCCTTCCCGGAGTTCCCTTCCTTCCGGGAGTGAATCAGGAAGTAGATTTTCAGCTTTTATGGCATCCAGAGAAGCCTTCTCTATTGCCACCAGATCATCGGAAGCCATTATTCCGATATCAGGAACCAGCGATGCTGTTGACATACCCCAGCAATCACAGAGCATAGTTATATTTAGCAGGACATTTATATAATATACACTATCCTTATTAAAGGTTTTTAATACTTCCTCTGTGGCTATTGCCAGCCCTTTCTGAAAATCTATAAAACTCTTACTTGTAAAAGTAAGGGCATTATTGGGACATACTTCAACACAATGCTGGCAATATGTACAGTGATGGAAAAATAACTCATATTTTCCCTCATCATTAAATTTATTCGCTTTATATCTGCATTCATTAATACAGGTTTCACAGTGATCACAGAGTTCTTCATTCCACTCAATACCGCCCTCCAGAGCATGAACCTCCCTGCGTGTTTCCGATGTAACACAACCCATTGCAATATTCTTGCATGCGCCTCCATAACTACAATCACCATGACCTTTTACATGTGAAAAATCAATCAATACATCGGCATCATGAATTTGTCCTGCTACCTGTATTTCTTTAAGTGACTTAAAATTGACCTTTTTAGAATAATAATATTTGTCATTTTCACCTGCTACCGGGACAAGCTTGCAGCCAATAACCTCCTCAATGTATCCCCTGTTTTCAGCTCCGCGGACTCCGAAATCGTTGTTATTTCTGTGATATAAATCCGTAATAAAAACATCTCCCCCCGCATCTTTTAGAGCCTTTACCAGTATTCTTACAAATAAAGGGTGAATTGTGGTATAACCTAAATTAGCACCCAGATGCATTTTTAAAGCTACTGATTTTCCATCCACCATTCTTTTCAGTGGCAGTAAGTTCAACATTCTTTCAAATTTTGCAGGAAGGGTTGAGTTTGGCTCCAGTTTTTTAAATTTAACACTTGCAAATTTAACAACAGACTTTTCCATTCTCCTTACCTTCTTTTAAAATATTCTTAATTTTTTATTTTAATAGAACTAATTTTACTACAATTATTTTTCCAACCACTTTTTTTAAATTCTAAAAATGGTACGCCTGGAGTGATTCGTTCTTTCGTCTCACTTCGTTCGCTCACGTAGCCGCAGACTCCCTCGTCTTCGACTCAGTCCGTCTTTTCGAATCCAGAAAACATGCCACTGGCATGTTTCCACTAACTACCTCTACCGTACGCAACGTTTTACGTATACAAACTTGGTACGCCTGGAGGGATTCGAACCCCCAACCTTCGGATTCGTAGTCCACTGCTCTATCCAGTTGAGCTACAGGCGCTTATTATTCTTAACCATAAAGTTTATGAGTATAAATAGAAGAATTATAGTTACTTTATATTATTAGTATAATAAAAATATATCCATTTTCAAAATGTAGCAGTTATAACTATATCAGGAAACTTCATTTAATTCCTTCAGCAGTTCATTAATATTAATACCATAAATTTTAGAAACCTGACCAAGCGTCAATATCCCTGCCTCATAAGCAGCCATCGGACAATGCAGGCAAGGCAGCTTATACTTATCAATAATTTTACCTGCTTCCGGCGAATTTAATACTTCTGATAATTTTGTATTTTCTGTATATTTCTCTACCATAACTTTCTTCAATCATTAATAATTGCTTACCATCTCTTTTCAAATTTTAGCCTTGAAAAAGTATATCTTTTTTACTTTCTTTTGTATACTCCATATCAAAAAATATATTAAAAAAAGCTGAAGATAAGATGTATAAGAGTAAAATAGCGGAGAGTGCGCCTATTCAGGAAAACCTTACACAGTCTCTTAGAGTGAGTCTAAAAAAAGGAGATTATAGAACTGAGACGCGTATTAAAAAAATGGAAGATTACGCCGTCCTTATAGGAAAAAGGCTGAATCTTTCCAGTAAAAAGCTTGAAGAACTTAAATTACTTATGAATCTTCACAATATAGGAAAATTAGCACTCGCTGATGAAATAATGGCAAAAAGGGGAAGGCTTACCGCAGAAGAGTGGGAAATAATAAAAGAGATTCCAGAGGTAGGATACCGTATTGCAGAATCATCCACAAAGCTTCAGTCCGTTTATGGCATATTTTACACAGATTAACTTTACCGATCTACGTAGACGTCAGTAGCTTTATGGCGGAGAGGGAGGGATTCGGTCTTTCGTCTCGCTCCGCTCGCTGCAGAGCCGCAGACTCCCTCGTCTTCGACTCAGTCCGTCTTTTCGAATCCCGTAAAATATGCGCTTGTGGCATATTTTACACAGATTAACTTTACCGATCTACGTAGACGTCAGTAGCTTCATGGCGGAGAGGGAGGGATTCGAACCCCCGGAAGATATAAACCTTCAACGGTTTTCAAGACCGCCGCATTCAACCACTCTGCCACCTCTCCAGGCAAAGACAAATTATAACATAAAATTTGGATTTATAAATGTACTTCTCATTGCGACCTGCAGACAGTAATTAAAAGACAATTGTATATATTATTTGTCCTATTTTTTTCTGGATATTATCTCTATCCCGCCCATATAGGGCTGCAGCACTTCAGGAACTTTTATATTCCCATCACCATCCTGATAATTCTCATAAATAGCTATCAAGGTCCTTCCCACTGCACAGGCAGTACTATTCATGGTGTGAACCAGTTCTTTTTTCTTTCCATCCCTGTACTTTATATTCAATCTTCTTGCCTGAAAATCCGTATCATGACTGCATGACGCCAGTTCCCTGTACCTCTTCTGTCCTGGAAGCCAGGCTTCCAGGTCATATTTTTTAGCATTAGGAGCCCCAATATCAGCAGTACACATATTTACAATCCTGTAATGAAACTTGAATCCCTGCATAATTTCTTCAAGTATCCCCCTTAATTTTTCATATTCCTCCCAGGATTTTTCAGGATGAGCAAAGATAAACATCTCAACCTTGTCAAATTGATGAACTCTTAACAACCCACCCAGGTCTTTGCCATAAGTTCCGGCTTCTCTTCTGAAACAGGTAGAAAAAGCAGTATATTTTAGAGGAAGCATATTTTCATCCAGAAACTCATCACCGTGATAAGCACAAAGCGGAACTTCAGATGTTCCGATTAAAAATAGATCATCAAGTTCAGTTTTATAATATTGAGTTTTTTCTACAGGGAAAAATCCTGTACCATACATTGCCTTCTCTTTTACAAGAAGTGGCGGCAATAGTGGTGTAAAGCCTTTACGGGTTAAAATACCCAGGACATATTGAATTAATGCAAATTCCAGTAGGACTGCTTCATTCTTCAAAAAAACAAATCTTGAACCAGAAATTTTTGCTGCTCTTTTTTCATCAAGTATATCCAGGTTTACACCAAGATCAACATGACTCTTAGGCTTAAAATCAAACTCTGGTTTTTTACCGTAATATGACTGAACTACATTTCCACTTTCATCTTTACCTACTGGAGTTGTGCTGTGTGACAGATTGGGATATGTTGAAAAATGAATTATAAATTTATCTTCTACTTCTGCCAGCTCGGCTTCCATTTTTTTTAAATCATCATTTATCTTTTTCATCTGGTCAATTTTCTTATTTTTTTCCTCCCCATTAAGTCCTGATATTATTTTTGAAGACAAATTTTTCTCAGACCTTAACCGGTCGATCTTAAATATAAGGTCTCTTTTTACCTTGTCTAGCTCAAGACCAATACTGGTATTAATTTTTAAACCTCTATTATTTATCTCAGATTCAAAAATTTGAGGATTTTTTCTAAATAACTCTAAATCAATCATTGGTCTTTACCGTCTCTATTATTTTCTACTACTTTCAATCCATTTAGGATACGAACCTAAAATCTTTACCAGGTACACACCTTTTCTTAGGACTTCAATCGCTTCAAAAATATTCTCATCATGTAGATGACCATCCAGGTCTATCATAAATACATAATCTCCAAGATTTTTTTTAGCAGGTCTGGATTCCAGCCGGGTCAGATTAATGTTTCTGCAGGCAAATTCTTTTAATATATTATACAAGCTTCCTGGCCGATCCTCCTTAAGAAAGCACACTATTGAAGTTTTATCATTCCCTGTTTTTGGCTGAATACTATTTCCAATAAAAACAAATCTGGTCTTGTTATCCTTATTATCTTCAATGTCATTTTCTATTATTTCAAGACCATATATTTTTGCAGCAGTTTTCGTTCCTATGGCAGCGATATCGTCATTTTCTCCTTTTAGGATTTTGACAGCCTCAGCAGTACTATTAGCAGCAATTACCTCAGCACCCTCTAAGTTTGTTGATAAAAACTTCCTGCACTGGGCAGTTGCATGAGGATGTGATATAACTTTCTTTATATTATCAAGCTTAATTTTTTTCTTACCAATAAGACTGTGTTTAACTGGAATAGTCACTTCACCTATTATCTTTGCTTCACTTTCAAAGGTAAGAATATCCTGGGTAATATTTACTGATCCTTCAATAGAATTTTCCATTGGAACCAGCCCTTCATCAGCTTCACCCCTGTCCACGCTCCTTATTACATCTACAACTGTAGGGAAAGATATCTTTCTTACTTGACTTAAATCTTTAATAAATTTATCCAGGGCTTCCTCAGTAAATGTTCCAGGTGGGCCTAAATATGCTATTTTCTTTTTTATACTCATATTAATATACCTAAAAACTTTTATAATAAAAAATACTGGCCATATATTTTATTGATTGAAAATAATATAAAACAAGTCCTGTAAGCTAAGATTAACATTTACTTGAAAAAATCCATTGGATTTTTAGGAATACCATTTACTAAAACCTCATAATGCAAATGTGTTCCTGTGCTGTGTCCAGTATTTCCCATTGTTCCTATTACATCATCTTTGGTCACTTCATCTCCCACTTTAACATAAACCTTACTAAGATGAGCATAAACCGTGGTATATCCAAATCCATGGTAAATTATAATTTTCCTGCCATAGCTTCCATGCCATCCTGCGTAAATTACTACCCCGCTAGCAGTTGTATGTATATTGGTACCAACATCGTTGGCAATATCCAGTCCTTTATGCCTGTAGCCCCATCTTCTTTCTCCAAATAAAGATGTTATCGTTCCCCAGGTTGGCCACATATCAGGAGTGTGCTCCATTAAATATATATGGTCTTCCATATTCTGCTTATCCCGGGAAAGTATCCCGGATAATTCAGGAGCTTTACTCAGAAGATCATCCAGCAGCGCATCTATATCATCCAGTTCCTGTTCCTGGTCACTGATATAGTAATAAATCTCATTAGGATCTTCTTCAAGTTCAATATCAGAACTCAAATCTGAGACATAAATTGCTACCTCCTCAGCATATCCACCTTTTCCGGTTATGTTCCTGACCATCCGGTCAAGGTCTTCTACTTCTTTTAGGTAACTTTCCAGAATTTTTGTTTTTGTTTCTATCTCCTTGGTTTTCTTTTCAAGATTTGCCAGTTCTATTTCTTTATAATTGACCATATATTCTACTCTTTCAAGCTCAGCTATCTTCTCATCTAACCTCTGGCGGGTAAGAAATAAATCTGAAACCAGGATTACAACAGAGGCTGAGATTATTACAAACGCAATAAATAATAATCTTAACACATTATGTGTAACTTTTACTTTCCTTATCCTTGATTTGGCATCCGATAAAATCAATAAAGTAAAAGATTTAGTCTTTTTTTCCTCCATAAACAAATTATTCCAGTATTAAAAGTTAGATATAATATTATAACCGATAAATTTAATATGGAAAACCTTTTTATTAAAGTTTTCTTATTTAAGTTTTTTATTACAAAAATATTAAGTGTTATAGAATTGCAAATGACGGCTTAACCTTTAAGTATTTCTAATCCTCTTCCATCATGAATTTGTATTTAACTGTATTATTGTCCGTACGCACTTCACCCGGCACAGGAACGGCGGTTATTTCCAGCTCACATTTTCTGCCGGGATAAGCAGTAAACTCTGATATGGTTACAACCCTCAGATCAGAAGGATTGATGGAATCTATAGTGTATTCTTTTTCCTCAAAAATATTATCCTCGGTCATATACTTCATAACCACATTCACATCATTTTCTACCACATTGCCCTGATTTTGTATTTTGACAGCCACACTAATTTTAGGCCCATTAGCCAATATCAAATAGTCACCCTGTTTGTTAAGCACTTGCGGATTAAATTCTATGCTGTCACCAATAACCGCTACCCCTCTCCTCTGCTGTAACTCGGCCACACTCTTAATTTCTGAGATAAATTCCATAACATTTTGAGTGCTTGTCAGGCTTCTGTCCTTAAGAATCACCGAATCAATTATAGTCAAGTTTTTTATTCCTAAATTTTCTCCTGACTCTTTTAACTTATCCTGAAAGTACAAATATATTTCATCACTCATAAACATATCCAAAAAGGTTTTTGTTATCATCTGGGTAGTAGATATGTCTAAATCCAGATCTAATGCGTTAGATAAAGCTGGTTTAAAATCTTCATAAGCCTTATTTCTGGCATCAAACACTAATTCTAAATATCCATGCGCAACCTCAAAAAATTCCGGGGGATTTAGCTCTCTACTATTTTCTAAAATTACTTTACTCTCTTCTATTATTTCTAAAAGCTCACTATCCAGACCTTCCCTAGACAATTCTTTTACCTTTGCCATAGTATTAAAGAATTTGTAAGAAACTTTATTGGATTGCTGAACCAGGACTGAAATCGAGTTTACATAGTCAGAAATGGTTAACCTTTCTTCATCAGTTAAATCCTTTCTGCCAGCCTCGCAACTCCACAAACCAGAAAGCCAGCTTACGATTACTGCCGCGATTATAATCATTATTGTTAAAGTTATGATTGATTCTTTTCTACCTCTTCTTTCCAAGAATATCCTTTCTGGTTATAGAAACAAAGATTTATAACTGCCAGCAAAGACTAAAATATATTATACAAATGAATACTGGAAAACTCAATTTATCGAATTTAATTTCAAGCACCTTTTTAAATGAGGCATTAGGTCTATACATTAAATTTAAATAAGGCAACGTCTCCGTCTTTCATTATATAATCTTTTCCCTCACGGCGGACTAGACCTTTTTCTTTTGCAGCTGTATATGAACCAACATCTACAAGAGTATTGTAATCTATAACTTCAACACATATAAAACCTTTTTGAAAATCTGTATGAATCTTACCTGCAGCCTCTGGTGCTCTGGTGCCTTTCTTGATAGTCCACGCCCGGACTTCTGGAAGTTTTATGGTTAAAAAACTTACAAGCCCCAGCAACCTGTAACAGGCTTTTATTAACCTATCCATACCTGATAGAGGAATACCAAGTTCTTTCATGAATAATTCCCTTTCGCGAGGGTCCAGCTGCATTATTTCTTCCTCAATCTTAGCGCTTACTATCATCACTTCTGATTTTTCTTTAGAAGCATATTGCCATAGCTTTTTTACATCTGTTAAATCTTCAATATTCTTTCCCAGATCAGTTTCATCTACATTTGCAGCATATATAACTGGCTTGCCGGAAAGTAAAAAAAGCTCGCCTATAATTATTCTTTCTTCACCACTGAATTCCATATTTCTAAGGGGAATCCCCTTTAGCAGTTCTTCTTTTACTCTCCTCAGCAGTTCATATTCAGTTACATATTTTTTCTCACCACTTTTTGCCATTCTGTGTGCCTTATCAATCCTTTTTTCAAGGCTTTCAAGGTCTGCAAGAATTAATTCCAGATTCACTACTTCAACGTCTCTTACAGGATCTATATCAGAATATACATGCGACACATTTTCATCTTTAAAACATCTTACAACATGGATAATAGCATCCACTTCACGAATATGAGATAGGAATCTGTTTCCAAGCCCTTCACCTTTACTGGCGCCTTTTACCAGCCCTGCGATATCTACAAATTCAATAGTTGAGGGGATAACTTTTTCAGGGTTGACTATTCTGGCTAATTCCTCCAGCCTTCTATCAGGAACTGGTACTGTGGCAATATTCGGCTGCACTGTGCAGAATGGATAATTTGAAACCTCAGCGCTGGCCGCTGTTATTGCATTAAACAGTGTACTCTTTCCTACATTAGGAAGACCTATTATTCCTAGCTTGATGATAATCTCCTTTTTAAGTCCTTTTTAATAAAAATAATCTATTCAACAATCCTGCTTTCAGTTGATGCCTATTTGTTCTCTTCTCTTTTCCGTCTGAAACCATAGTTCTTTTCTATAGCTCTTCATATACAGTCTCCTTAGGGTTTAGTTTTATTATATTCATTATAGCTCCTACTGTTAATAAACTTTATAAAAAATAATTAAAATAATATATTGTTAAATACTTTTATTAAAAAACACTGATAAAAAAATGGTGGAGATGAGCGGAGTTGAACCGCCGCCCTCTTGTCTGCCAGACAAGCGTTCTCCCACTGAACTACATCCCCACTAATATTTAGATTCTATTTAATGAACACAGCCTGCATTATAATTTTAAAAGATTTACTTATCATAACACTTCAATCGTAGAAATTTCAAATTAAGAAAAACTCTTACTTAGGCTAATCGTGCAGCACCATCAAAGTAATATTAATATTATACGCTTTAGAATATTCTCTTCCATCTATTGTATTAATTTGTCACTAAATATGAAAACTCTTTTCACTGGATGGAGAGCAAAACTTATATGAAGTATTCACAGTCTAAAAATAAAAACTGGTATATGATTTTTTTCTATATAGGATCTTAGTATCTATATTTTTCCTTAAAATTTTGCCCGTATGATCTTTTAAATTCCTTGAAGTTATCTTCAATACACTGGTAATAGGGACTATACTGGAGCTTCCTAATAATATATTAGTAGTTTCTACCATTAAAATATTTTCTAGTTTGTTATTAGCGGATCTACCCATACTGCCCAGTCCTTATTTGAAGTATTATGCGCATGTACCCAAAGCAGAATATGTCCAGATTTACCAGCAAGTGAGCTAAGGTCAAAATTTAAACTATTCAAAGCTCCATCATAAACAGCATGGTAACCACCACTACCGGTAATGGGATAATCTACATGTGAAGTATCAATAAAATCAACATTAAAATCAGCTCCATCTGTTCCAGTTGCATCTTTTATAAAACCTACTCTTGCTGTAAATCTTGCTCCTTCTGGTATTTCTATTATATCGGGATAATCTCCTGCTATATAACCATAAGTCTTCCACTCGGGGTGCGTTTCAAGAACTTTTGGATATATATTATTATCCTCTAATGTTATATTAGTTCTATAGCAAGCAAATCCACGACTATCACCTAATCCCACATTCCATAGATGATAATCCGCAGAAGAATTATGCCAACTGGCACTTTGTGCCCTCTCTAATAGATCATAAAGAAAGTGGACATATACATCTACAGATTCGCTATCTTCTCCCCCTTTTCCATCTGATACTGTAACTGAAATTGTGTAGTTTCCATATATTGAAGGGGTGGCCCAATTAATATTTTGAGCATGTATATTATCTATTGTTCCTCCAGTAACAGACCAATTATATGTAAGACTATCCCCATCTGGGTCAGATGCACTTACTCCTACCCCATATGTTCTATTTATATATTTAGTTCCCATTATAGTTATTCCAGCTATTTCAGGAGGCTGGTTACATCCCCAGCTTAATTCTATGGAATCAGTATCAGATCCTTCAGAATTTGTAGCTGTAGCAGTAAGTGTATATGTCCCGATTGGGTCATTTAGATTAACCTGTGCTTTTTTAGAACCCCAGGCACCATGGCTATCATCTTTGCTGAATTCAACTGTAGGTGTGGGGCTACCGGTTACCGTTGCCTTTATGCGATAGTAGCATACATTATCGGCAGAAGAGTAAGTAGGACCTTCGTATATAGACAGGCTGATAGTAGGTGCTTCCTTCTCCTCTTCAGCTACTTCTTCTTCACCAGCTTCCTCCTCAGCTGCTTCTTCTACCTCTTCTTCTTCAGCTTCTGCTGCTTCCTCCTCAGTTACTTCTTCGGCTGTCGCTTCTTCTGGTGCTGCTTCTTCTTCCTCAACACCTATCTTTTCCTCTTCGGTAGGAGCTGCACATTGATTACATATAGCTGATATAGTAAATAAGAATATTGTTGTTAAGATGGCAATTATTATATATAGCTTGTTTTTCTTCATTGATACCTCGCTTGAATATTGATTAATTTTTAAAAATACTAACTAATATTAGTGCATTTGCAAAAAGAGATATTAAGACTGTGTACACTGAAACGAAATATACTTTGTTTGTTTTCATTTCGGCCCCTGAAATAACTATAACTATCACAAACCAAACCTTAATAGAACCGAGAGGTCAGAATTATTGGTTGTTATTATATAGCTATTACAAAAAATTTGAAATTATATAAAATCGTCTTTTCAAGCTTCTGAAAACATACACATATGGCATGTTTTCATCAATTTAAATTCACAAATTCCGTTTGTTGGTGTAGAACCCCATATTTATTATATTTACTGGTGGGCGAAGGGGGACTTGGTCTTTCGTCTCGCTTACGCTCGCTGCAGAGCCGCGGACTCCCTCGCCTTCAGCTCAGTCCGTCCTTTCAAG
>Ga0208047_1000796_pt1 | contig 11718 bp, 13 predicted proteins | sample Kivu_220m_FD_184162 | JGI IMG/M metagenome (GOLD analysis project Ga0208047, IMG submission 184162) | Freshwater microbial communities from Lake Kivu, Western Province, Rwanda to study Microbial Dark Matter (Phase II) - Kivu_220m (SPAdes)... | ecosystem: Environmental > Aquatic > Freshwater >...
TGTTCGGCTCCCCAGGAGCCGAACAGTTCAAGCCCGAGCGACCTGGTGAGAATCGGCGTGTAGCTCAACTCGGGCGCAATGAGGTCGGTAATCCAGCCACTTGAGTTGGGGGCATCGTTGGATGTGGGGAAATCGGCGTTCCGGGCCAGGGCGTGGAGCGTGACCGTCAGCCCGGCCTCCGGCTCGACCAGCGCGTTCTGGATTCGGAACAAACCTTTGCCGCCACCGAACCCCGGGTAGGCGAATACGAGTGCGGGCAGCAATGCCAGCACCAGCGCGGCTCTTGACACTCTTGCGTTCACGTTTCCTCCAATGATCCCTGTGAGTTGCGGCAGACATCCGGCGGCTCCAGTCTGCGACCGGGACCGGAGCTGGCGAGCGCCTGCTGTACGCCACTGCAGTTGGCGCGGCCCCATTCAGTCCGTTGCTTCACAACCGCCTGCAGTCCGGTTGACCGAAGGGGAAACCTCGGCGTAGCATCCACCACTCAGCAGAATATTGGCGACCGACGGATTGTCAAGCCTCGCGAATCGATAGAAAATCCAGCTCGTGCCACAAAACCGCCCGGTCGCCGGCATTCGTCTCCGCCCCCCATCCAAGAGGGTCTGTCTGGACAAAAGCGAAGCAGCCGCGGGGCGCGGCTGCTTCGACTATCAGGAACCGCTATGCCTGGTGTTCAGGCGCGATCAGGTCGCGGGCCGGTTCTTACTTGCCGAACCGACTCGGGTCGTCGTAGAAGTTGCCGACTTCAATCTGGAACTTGCCTGCGGCTTTCACCTCACGATCAGCCACCGAATCATAGCCGTAGAAAGTCGCGGTGGCGCTGATGAGGTCGAATATGTCGGTGTAGTACGGGTCGTCGTCCTGTACGTCTTCTTCCCAGTAGAGCTGCTTGAACGTGGACGTCACCACGTTTATGTAGAAGATCGTGGTCTTCTTGCCGGTCGGATCGGCCGGCACGGCCACGGTCAACGGAATGGTCGCAGACGCATAGTCGGGGGCGTCCTCACTCGATTTCGTGTAGGAAATGACGGCCCGGTTGAGGGTGGCAGTGTACGGCGTCCAGGTCGGCATTCCGGCGCCGATCTCGACATACTGCATCACGACCGGCACCGAGTCCGGCATGTACTGGTAGAGGGTGACGTACCAGCTGTCTTCTTTGTCGAAGTACTGCATGAAATCGGCGATGTCTGATCGCAGCGTCATGCCGTCGTTGATCGAAACGACGCGCAACGTGGCGCTGCGTTCGCAGCCGGCCATTGAGAGCACGCCGGCGGCGGTGACCACGATCAGAAGGCCAAGCAGAGAACGACGCATACGGTTCCTCCTTAATTAAGGTTACTGAATTTTACCCTGCGGGTGACCAGTGTCAAGCGGATTCTTGGTTTTCGGACAGAATGTGAGCCACCATCTCCTGCTCTGCGAGTGAGATGGCTGCTACTTCCCCGTCGCGTCCGCAGTGCGAGTGGCCGAATCCGGCACGACGATGCGCCAGGTGTAGTTGACCGGGCAAACCTTCCTCAGCATCGCTGAGACCGAGCAGTACTTCTCCTGGGACAGCTCGATCGCGTGTTTGACCTTCTCTTCATCGAGATTCCTGCCGGTTACCACGTACTCGACATCGATGCTGGTGTAGGGCTTGGGGTGCTCTTCCGACCGTTCGGCAGCGATGTTGATCTCTACCGCAGCAACGTCCTGCCGCATTTTCTTGAGAATCGGCACGACGTCCATTCCGGTGCATCCGCCGAGCGCTACGAGCAGTAGTTCCATTGGCTTGGTCGCCGAGCTGTCGCCCCCGAACTCGGGTCCGGAGTCCATCGGCACAAGATGATTCGAGTCTGCCCGGCCGACGAAGGTCATTCTGTCGGCCCAGCGGACACTGGCTTCGTATTTCACGCAGCTGTCCTTTCTGACTAGATTTTTCTTGAGAGGTTGAAGCCCACGCGGAAGTAGCCCTTGAGCAGGTCGAGGACGTCCGAGTAGGGTGTCGACGGACCCGGACTCAGAAAGAGCGCCGGGGCGGTCTGTTCCCGCGGGGTCCCCAGGGTAATGGCGAAATCGTGCCAGCCGACGTGTTTCTCGGCCGTGACACTGACTGCGAGCTGCCGCGTAGCTGAGTTGCCACCGAGCAGCACCGGCTCGGCTTCGAGGCCGACCGACCAGGTCTCGATGACCTGCCACTTGGCGCCGAGCCCGAGTGAGATGAAGTGCCGGCTGGTGTTGGTGGTTAAGCGGGGCTGAGCCACGACCGCGACCTGGTCGCCGAATGTGCGGTGGCAGCATACCCCCAGATTGAGCCAGGTGCTGTCGAGTTTGAACCCGTACAGGTGCGTGTTCAGCTCGGGGTAGACGGTCAGCCACGGCAGAGGGGAGTAGGCGGCACTGAGCCCGAGCATCCGGCTCGATATGGCGTCGGAGATTCCGACCACCCACCGCTCGTTGAGCGACTTCTCCAGGGTCACGCGGACGTTGGCGCCGGTGAACGCTCGCAGCGGGTCCTGGTTCCAGCCCGGGGCGACGATAGCCGGCAGGAAGCGGTGCGAGACCACGACCTGCCAGACTCGCGACTCGGGCAGAACCCCCGTAGGCAGGTTCACGAACCGCTGGCCGGGGAAGACCATTGTCAGAAGCAGCAGCAGATTCACAATGCTCCTTCCATGGGCTACCTCACGAGTTCGATACGGGCGACCCGGGTGATTTCGGTGCCCAGCCGGACGAAGTACGTCGCACCCGGCACAATCTGTCCACCAGCGTCACGGCCGTCCCATACTACGCGCAGCAGACCATTCGACTCCTGTGCAGCGAGACACCGTACCAGGAGTCCGGCTGGCGAGTAGATGCGGACGGGGCCTTCCGGATTTCCATCGTATTCGATGACAACGCGACTGCGCGCCGGGTTGGGGTAGCGCCAGAAGTGACGGCCCGAGACCACCCCCGGTTCGGCAACACCGGTTGCGGACAGGACGAGGCTGTCGCGGCAGATGCGGTCACCGGAACTGCCGCCGTCGTTGTCGGCCGCGTTCGCGCACCAGTAAAACCAAACCGGCCCGGTGCTGGCGGCCGGGGCACGCCAGCCGAACGTCCAGAGTGCCGGACCCGACGTCCCGCGGAACGTTCCGACGCTCGTCTGCTTCAGGTATCCGGGAGCCGATGAGCTGTACTGCGTGTTGACGGAGTCGGTGACGATGAGCTGTCCGGCGCTGTTGCCGGAGCCGTCGACAGCGGTCAGCTCGAAACCCCAGCGAAGCTGCCCAGCGTAGCGGACCGAGAGCGTGAGGGAGTAGAGCGAGTCAGGCTGGTACCAGCCGTCGACAAAACCGTCAAGGCTGGTCGAGTCGGACGAACCGGCGCCGGAGTGGCAGTCGAGGCACGTGCCTTCGCCCGGACGACCGGTCTTGCCGTCCGGCGGCCCGGCAGAGTAACCGCGCAGAACTCCGATGCAGACGGACAAGGCAAGCAGGTTGCGAATCATCGGTCCTCCTAGTTGTCTTTCGCCCCTTTGTCTATCCAATTGCGAATTGTCGCGACCTTGACTGTGTCGAGTGGCGCGCCGCCGACGGGCATCTGGGGCATTTCGACGCCGGTGGTTCTGCGGTAGAGCGTGCTCGAATCGGCGCTGTTCGGAATCACGTTCGGGACCGTGTCTGAGCCGTCGCCCAGCGCGCCGGCATGGCTGGCAAGCGAGTAGCCGCCCTGCGGGCTCGAATTGCCGTGGCAGGTAATGCAGTGGTTGTCGAAGATCGACTGGACGTCGGCTGCATAGGACGGGTCGGCCGGTACTACCGAAGGAGTGGTCGTGCAGCCGACCAGGGCTGCCATCAGTATGAGTTGGGCCGGGACGAGGATCTTCAAGTGTGTCTCCTTTCGCTGGAAGCCAGGATACGTGATTATCGTGCATCGACCACGGGAGTCAAGCGAGCGCGGGCCGGCGCCGAGGCCGGCCCGCGGTCGGTCAGAAGAACGTCGGCTAGTTATCCCCTGCGCTTTCGTTGATCCACTGCTGTATCGTCGCCAGTTTGGCCGAGTCGAGCTTGCCGGAAGGCGGCATCTTGCCGTCCCTCACCACCTGGTAGAGCTTGCTGGAGTCCGGCATGCCCGGCACCACCAGCTTGGCCAGACCCTCAGGGGTGGTCAGGTCGTACTTCGCAGCACTACCGCCGGCGGCGTGGCACGGCAGGCAACTCGCGGTAACGATGGACTGGACCTCATGCGCGAGGACCATGGCCGGTTGGGTCGTGTCGTGGGCCGGCGGTTCTTCAGCTTTGCGCGCCGGGGCCGGCGCAGGTTGGCTGCCGCAACCGACCAGCAGAAGGGCAGCAAACATCACGGCAAGTGCCTTCACTTGGGCTCCTTTCTCTATTGCACAGGACACTGAATTATCATGCTGGGTGACCGGCTGTCAAGCAACGATACGTCCGCATCACTCCTTGCCGGTTTGCGGCGTCGGATTCACGACGCAGGTCCAGATACCACAGCAGCATAGTCTCGTGTGCTACGGCCGGGCAGGCTGCGTACCCGAAACGGTTGATGCCGCCGAGCACACAGCCTCGGCGTGCATAGCAACTGCAGGCTGGCACGTTTGTGTTCTGCGTCTCGACCTTCAACTGGCGGCAGCCTCTCTTCAGGGACCATTCCGCTGCGTACCGGAACAGCGCGGTGCCCACGCCGTGCCGGCGCCGGTCGGGCCGAACCCGGATGTCCCACAGGACGGCCAGGTCCGTGCGTCCCTCGAGCATGTACACCGCCGGCGTCTGCACGGCCACTGTCGCAGCGCCGACGTCACCACCGCCTTCACGGGCGATGAAGAAGCCCCACTTCGACACGTCGAAGTGCTTGGGCCAGCTCAGGACCCGGCCGTCAGCGTCATCGACGGCATCGTAGTCCTTCACGTAGGGCCCGGCTACCGGCTCCTCAACCAGGCGGAACCCGAGGTCGAGCGACTCGACCTGGTAGATCGTCAATACCTCAAATGCGATGGGGATTCGGGCGTACTCCGCCAGCCGGTCAGGTCCGACTTCGCGTATCTCAATCATCCCGCAACCGGTATACAACGTTCCAACTGCATTCCCCAGGGAACTCCCGGTAGTCGATGTCGGTGGCAATGCCCGCGAGTGCTCGCATGAATCCGTCGCGGCCGGGGAAGTTCTTGACGACGCGGAAGGCCCGGCCGCCGGATAGCCGCCGGACTTCGGTTGTATCGCCGCTGGCGTAGACCTGCTGGTCCTTGGGCTCGTAGGCGTTCGGAAGCTGGTCGACAAAGAGCACCTGCGTACCAGGCCGGAGCCGGCTGTGCAGCGTCGCGAGGAATCGTGAAATCAGGACCTTCGGAACATGCGACCACCACCAGACCGCGCAGGCCGCGTTGAAGCCGCTGCGCACGCCTTCAAGCGAGTAGGCATCGGCGACCTGGAATCGGACGTTCTTGTATCCAGCCAGGCGTTTGCGGGCAATGGCGAGCATCCCCTCGCACGCATCGGTAGCGAGGATAGACCGCGCAACCTGGGCCACGACTTCGGTCCAGTATCCGGTTCCGCAGGCGATTTCGAGGACATCCTTGTCCCGGAACAGTTCCTGACAGCGGGCCTTGGCCGCTGCCCGCAGCGGCTCCGCGACCGGGTCTTCGTAGCCTGCGGTCAGGTCGTATTCCGGTGCCCGGGCTGCGTAGTACTCGGCAACTGCGCGAACTGCCTCCTCATCGGACGTTTTGACTGGGACGTCAGTCACTGCCGGAGGGTCGTTCCGTGGTCGCAGCGTGAAGTCCAGCCGGAAGCCGAAACACGAACAGGTCGATGTCCTCGCGGACGGGCTCTCCGGTGTCGTGCTCTCGGAAGTGTGCTTCAAGACGTCTCAGCCCGGCGCGGAACTGCCGGTCGGGCAGCACGGTCAGGTCAGAGCAGGTCCTGAGGCCGATCTTCCGCGCATACTCGGCGTGGTTCTCTGCGAAGACCTGCCGGATTGCGCCGCGAAAGGTCAAGTCGAAACTCGCGTTCCGCATTGCTCTCGTCACCCGCGCCCGCGACGGCAGGAGCTTTCTGCAGAACCGAAGCGCGTCAGGGAAGAAGCGGTGGTAGAGGTAGCCACCCAGATTCTCGATGGTAGAGTTCCTGATGCAGAGGAAGCCGCGAGGTTTGAGAATTCTCTTGAACTCCGCGCCTGCCCGGCTCTCGTCTGAAAGGTGATGATAGGCTTGGGAAAGAAAGACCAGGTCGCACGAGCCGTCAGGCAGCGGGATGTCTTTGGCGGCGCCTCTCTTGAACTTCAGCCGGCGCGAGCGGGCCGTTCGGCGGGCCGAGGAAAGCATCCTGGCCGAGGGGTCCACTCCGAAGACCTTTGCCCGGTACCGACGAGCCAGCACCTTTGAGAACCTGCCGGTGCCGCAGCCGATATCGGCGATTGCCTGCACGGAACGCACGGGCACGTGCTTCGCCATGGCGTCCAGCCAGAGGTCGATTTTCTCGGCGGGCAGCCAGCGCCCGCTGTCGTACCGAAGATTGATGCCGTCCCTTCCGTAATCCAGGCCCGGCCTCGAGCGTTCGGCCTCAGACGCCATTGCCGGTACAGGTCCTGCTATGGGCGTCGGGACATCCAGCCGTCAGGTTTCACAGGCCTCCTATGGTCGCACGGCTCGAGGCAGGGCACCACTTCCAGCAGCTCTTCAACCGAGATTGAAGGAGACCATGCGGATATCCGTCATTTCTTCGATGGCGAAGCGCGGGCCTTCGCGACCGATGCCGGAGTCTTTGACCCCGCCGTAGGGCATGTGGTCGGCGCGGGTCGTTGCCGAATCGTTGATGAGGACATTACCGACCTCAAGCTGCTCGGCGGCGCGGAACGCCCGGCCGATGTCGCGGGTGAAGAGGCCACAGGCAAGGCCGTAGTCGTAGGTACCCAGGGCCGAGCCCTGATTGAACAGCGCTATTGCCTCGTCGAAGTCGCGGAAGGTGTGAATCGTGACAATGGGCGCGAAGCTCTCCTCGCACACAACCTGGAGCTCCGGCTTGGTCCCGAGCAGAACCGTGGGGAACATCACGGTTCCTTCAGCCGTGCCGCCGCAGAGCACGTCTGCGCCTGCCGAACGGGCTTCTTCGACCAGCGCCAGGCCGTGACCCAACGCACTCCTGTCAATCATCGGGCCGATGTCGGTCTCGGGCAGAGCCGGGTCACCGCAAGTGAGCTTCTCGGCCGCGTCGACAAAGCGGGCAGTGAATTGCTCCGAAACCGATTCGTGGACGTACAGCCGCTGAGTGTGAATGCAGACCTGGCCGGAGAAAGAGAACCCGCCTACAAGGCAGCGAACCAGTGCCCTGTCGAGGTCGGCTGTTTCGTCGATGATGGCGCCGGAGTTGGAGCCGAGTTCGAGGGTGACGCGCTTCAGGCCGGAGTCACGTTTGATCGCCTCGCCGACCGGCGGGCTGCCGGTGAACGTGACCATGCGGATGCGAGAGTCGCGGACCAGGGCTGCGCCAACCGTGCTGCCCTCGCCGACCACGATGTTCAGTGCCTGTGAGGGCAGACCGGCATCAAGCAGGAGCGCGCCGAGCTTGAGCGCGGTGAGCGGGGTCTTGGTCGCCGGCTTGAGGACCACCGAGTTGCCGGCGGCGAGGGCCGGGGCGACTTTGTGCAGCACGAGGTTGAGCGGGAAGTTGAAAGGAGTGATGGCGGCGATGACGCCGAGCGGGACGCGGATGAAGAACCCGCGGCGGTGCTCGGAGCCGCGCGATGCGTCCATCGGGACGGTTTCGCCGTGGATGCGCAGGGCCTCGGCGGCGGCAAAGCGCAGGGTTTCGACTCCACGGCTTGTCTCGGCCGCCGCGTACTTGCGGGGCTTGCCGGCCTCGGCGATGATAGACTCGGTGAACTCGTCGCTCTGCTCCTCGAGCAGGGCAGCGGCTTTCGCTAGAATCGCGGAGCGGCTGTGCGCAGGCAGCCTGCGCATGTCCGCCGCGCCGGCCTCGGCAGCAGCTATCGCAGCGTCTATGACCGGTTCTGTGGCAATCGGAACATCACATATGACCGACTCGTCGTACGGGTTGAGGACCGGCAGTGCCTTCTCGGTCGCCACCCACTCGCCTGCAATCAGGAGTTTTGGCGGTTCCATCTTGGTGAGAGGATAGACGCAGTTCTCAGGCAAGTCAAACGCGAGACTTGGTCCAGGAGGCCGGGGCGGGCAATGGCCCCGAATTCGGACCGAGGCGTCAATACGCCTGCGGTACAGAAGACCTGGGCGTCACTCGCCCAGGGCGATCATACCGCATCGTTCTCTACCTGCCACGTTCCACCAGGGCTGCCGAGTCGGGCATGCCGGCTGCCCGGTAGGCTGCGGCGAGGTCGGCGCGCGCGCTCGCGAAACCTGGATTGAGCCGCAGCGCAGCTTTCAGGCACGGAATTGCCTGCCGGAAGTCTCCGTTCTGCATGTAGGCGTAGCCCAGGTTGTTCAGTGTCAGTGCCGAATTCGGGTCAAGCCGGAGTGCCTCTCTGTACTCCACTATTGCCGAATCGAACTGGCCGTTACGCGTCAGCGCCACCCCGAGGTCGTTCCGCAGCTTTGGCGACTCGGGTCGCAGCCGTACGACCTCGCGCAGTTCCCGAATCGCGCCCGGCAGGTCCCCGCGGCCGGTCAGGGCGAAGGCAAGACTGAGGTGCGGCCGGTCGTAGTCCGGGCTGATGGCGACCGCGATGCGGTACTGCTCGATCGCCTCTTCCTGTCGGCCGGCGTCCGCCAGCGCAAGACCGTAGTTCAAGTGGCCGACGGCCGACGCCGGGGCTTCCTGCACCATCATCTCGTTCAGCGAAAGCTCGTTGCGCCAGATCGGGTTGCGCCGAAGTGTCTGTGCTGCCAAGAGTGCCGTGAACAGAAGAATCGCGCCAAAGGCGACGCGAGATGTCAGCCGCTTGTGACTGGTGGCTCGGGACAGCGCCGCCAGCAGAATCAGGACGCCCGGTGCGGCCAGGTACAGCATCCTGCCGGCCGGTCCGAGAAAGACCAGGTGCGTGAACGGCAGCAGGAACAGCACCATCCAGACATAGCCAGACCAGGCCAAGCGACCGGCTTCGACCTCAGGTTGCGGGGTGTGCCTGGACCTGAGTTTCGGTCCCGCGCCGCGCCTGCCCCGGTGTCGGGCGGTCGAACGCCGAAGCCGTATCACTGCATACAGCGGCAGGGCAAGGAACAGCAATCCGAGCATCGTATACACTGAGAAACCGGTGAACGGTTCGGTCGGGGTGTAGATGACCCTTTGGTTGAACGGGAAGATCAGAAGCTGCAGCTGTTGTCCGAACGCATTGATGATGCGCAGCGGCTCGGTGATTGCCACGTGCATGACCGTGCCCGAACCGGTGAACGGAATCCGGGCAATGCCGAGCCGGAGACCCAGATAGGCCGCGATTGGCGACGCGATTGCTGCCATCCAGGTCCAGATTCTGTGATAGCGAGCTCGGTTCACAAGAAGCCAGGCCGCGGCGAGCGCGGTGAAGACGAGCGATGCCTCGAGCGCCAGCGCGCTGAGCAGCAGCGAAGCGCCGAACAGCACCGGCCAGAAGCGCGCACGGCCGCGCTGCCCGCGCGCGAGCGCGTAGGCGCTCACCAGCAGGAAGAAGAGCGCAAGCAGATAGGTGCGATTGGAGATGAACGTAACGACGCAGTTCATTGCCGGGTGAATCCCGACCAGCAGGCCACCCAGCCCCGCCGGCCAGACCGAGCCGAACAGCTCCCAGAGCAGCAGGCACATGAGGAAAACGACTGCCGTGTTGATGACAACGTTTGTCAGGTGATAGCCGGTCGGGCGGAGTCCCCAGACCTTGTGGTCGCCGTACAGGCTGAGATTGGTCAGCGGACGGTAGTAAGACATGGAGGCCGCAGAGCGTTCCACGTCCGGGTTGTTCCAGAACTCGCTCGTGAAGATCTCGGCCGGGGTCGCCCGGTCCAGGAACGAGTTGTTCAGGATGAGGTCGTGGTCGTCCCAGACGAAGCCGTACCGCAGGGTCGGCAGGTAGAGCAGCAGCGCGATCAGCGCCGCCCCGCCGAAGACCAGCCACGGCCTCCGGTACGCGGCTCCGAGGACAGCGCCAGCCCGCGTTCGGTTTGGAGCAGGTCTCTGGCTGGCGTGCATGCGCTTATACTAGGTCGTCCCCGAGGTCATGCAAACGGAAGGTCCTGTGCTTCCTTGCCTACCACTCGCCACCTTCGGTCAGTGCCGCCGAATCAGGCATTCCGGCTTTCCGATATGCCTCGGCGAGGTTGCGGCGTGCGCTCGCCAGACCCGGGTTGATCTGTAGCGCAGCTTTCAGGCACGGAATCGCCTGCCGGATGTCTCCGGCCTTCAAGTACGCGAAGCCCAGGTTGTTCAGCGTCAGTTCCGAATTCGGGTCGATCCGAAGCGCCTCCTGGAACTCAACTATCGCTGATTCGAACTGGCCGTTCCGCATCAGCGTCACCGCCAGGTCGTTCCGAGTCAGCGGCGACTCGGGTCGAAGCCGCACGGCCTCGCGCAGCTCCCGGATTGCTCCCGGCAGGTCGCCGCAATCCATGAGGGCGAAGGCGAGGCCGATGTGCGGCTCGACGAAGCTCGAGTCGAGTCTCGACGCGGTGCGGAACTGCTCCATGGCCTCTTCCTTCCGGCCGACGCTCGACAGCACGAGGCCGTAGCTGGCATGGCCGCCGGCCCATGTCGGTGCTTCCCGTGCCATCGCCTGGGTCAGCGACAGCTCGTTGCGCCAGATCGGGTTGCGCCGGAGCGTCTGCACCGCCAGGAGCGTCGTGTACAGGAGAATCGCGCCGTAGACGACGCCGGTGGTCAGCCGCTTGGGGCTCGTGGTTCGGTACAGCGCCGCCAACAGAATCAGGACCCCAGGCGCGGCCAGGTAGAGCATCCTGCCGGCCGGTCCGAGGAAGACCAGGTGTGCGAACGGCAGCAGGAACAGCACCATCCAGGCATAGCCATACCAGCCCAGGCGACCAGCTTCGACCTCAGGTCGCGCGGAGGACTCGGGGATTGGAGGTCCGGGCCTGCGTCACGATCATCCCGGTGTCGGGTTGTCGTACGGGTGAGCCGAATCACCGCGTACAGCGGCAGTCCCAGGAACAACAGGCCGAGAATCGTGTAGACTGAGAATCTGGTGAACGGACCGGCCAGGACATAGACCAACTTCTGGTTGAATGGGAAGAAAAGAAGCTGCAACTGCTGTCCGAACGCATTGATGATGCGCAGCGGCTCGGTGATTGTCAGACGCAGGACCGAACTCGTGAACGGAACCCGGGCGACGCCGAGTCGCAGCAGGAAATGTATCGCCACTGCCGATGCAGTCGCGGCCATCCATACCCAGACCCTGTGATAGCGAGCCCGGCTCACGAGGAGCCAGGCCGTGGCAAGGCCGGCAAAGACCAGCGACGCCTCCAGCGCCAGCGTGCTGAGCAGCAGCGAAGCGCCGAACAGCACCGGCCAGACCCGCGCGCGGCCGCGCCGCCCGCGCGCGAGCGCGTAGGCGCACACCAGCAGGAAGAAGAGCGCAAGCAGATAGGTGCGATTGGAGATGAACGTAACGACGCAGTTCATTGCCGGGTGAATCCCGACCAGCAGGCCACCCAGCCCCGCCGGCCAGACCGAGCCGAACAGCTCCCAGAGCAGCAGGCACATGAGGAAAACGACTGCCGTGTTGATGACAACGTTTGTCAGGTGGTAGCCGGTCGGGCGGAGTCCTCAGACCTTGTGGTCGCCGTAC
>Ga0208047_1000802_pt1 | contig 11680 bp, 14 predicted proteins | sample Kivu_220m_FD_184162 | JGI IMG/M metagenome (GOLD analysis project Ga0208047, IMG submission 184162) | Freshwater microbial communities from Lake Kivu, Western Province, Rwanda to study Microbial Dark Matter (Phase II) - Kivu_220m (SPAdes)... | ecosystem: Environmental > Aquatic > Freshwater >...
CTTCATTTATGTTGAAAGGATTGCTGAGGATTCCCTCCCCGAACGTATTTAAGAGGGGGATTTTGAGGGATATTACGGCACATCCGGGGAGGGGGAGGGGAAATCTATTGCATTTCCGTTATTTTCGCTATGTTCAAAAATCGCTGATAATATAACAAATATTATGCCAATAATCAAAGAAGAATCTGTAAACCTGTCAATTATTTTTTTCAATTGGTTAGAGTATCGACCTAAGAAATTGGTTACAGCGTCCGAATTATTCCTTGTCTGTTCTGCGGAATTGTCCTTATATTTTCTCATGCTGTGATGGATAAATAAAATGCGCAAAATCCTCCTTATTGATGATGACGTTTCCATTATCGAACTGGTCACCGAATTTTTATCACAGTACAAATATAAAATCGTCTCTTCCACCTTTGGAAGGCAAACAATTGAGTTGGCTTTGCGCGAGGAACCCGATCTTATCATTTTGGATATTAATCTCCCGGATGTCGATGGTCTGACGATATTGGATAACTTAAAAAAACAGCCGATTACCTCCTTCATTCCGGTGATCATGCTGACCGGACAAAGTTCTACCGAATTCCAAGTCAGCGGATTATTGACCGGAGCCGATGATTATATCACCAAACCCTTCGATCTGAAGGTTTTACATGCCCGCATTGTCAACGCTTTACGGCGTTCACTGCTGCCGACGCGTTTCAAACATGACCAATTTAATCTGATGCGTTACCTGGCGCAGGTCTATTCCCGACGTGATTATGACGTCTTTTCAAAACACCTGGACGGTTATCCGGCTCATCCGCCAAACTGGCAGGGATTCGTCCCTGATATGATCATTTCGAAGTCAACCAAATTACGCTGCTTTAATTTTGAAACCACCCACACTTTGCTTGATGAAGCGTTTATTGAGCGCTTGACTTCGTTGGCGGATTGCCGGAAAAATTCAACTGGCCGGTTCGAAGCTGATATTGTCGTCAGAACAAAGGATAATGCTCGTCTTGTAAAAAAATTGATCGCAGAGTATGGATTGGACCTTACCGTCAAATTAATCCGACGGCATGTCCGGCGTAGCGCGTAAATACAAACCTAACTGCCGATCATGGATCGGACGATTTCCAGAGCTTCTTCCAGTTTGGTCGGTTTAGAGAACCACTTGACCTGATACTTCTCAAGCTTGGTGGCGATTGTATTATCGTGTTCGTAGCCCGTCATGAAAATGAAGGGCAGATCGGGATGATAAGAGTGCACTTCATCGTATAATGCAAAACCGTCCTTTTTGGGTAATACAATATCGGAAATGACAATATCTGGCAGGCCTTCCCGGATTTTTATTAGGGCCTGATCAACTGTCGTGGCGGTCTCAACAGCATAACCATTCTGTTTAAAAAAATCACCGTAAAGATCACAGATTAAGTCATCATCGTCAACAATCAGTATTTTTTTCTTTTCCATTTATAGCTCCCCAGAATTTAACGTTTCTTATCCAATCCTTTGCCCATCCAGCGTCTAGCTATCAGGAGACTCACTGGACTGACCATTGCGATGCATCCGTATATCAGCCACATTTTTTCGGTGTTCATTTGCACCGGTGTTCCTCCTTCCGGGCAATAATTCATTAAAAACCAACCGGAATAAAGGCTGGTTATGATCTTAGTTAAAAACCAGGGAAATTGTCCGATTCCCATATAAATTCCAGTCATTCCCTTCGGGGCTATTTCGGCAACCCACTGCAGGAAACGTGGTTGCCAGATCGCCTCGCCAATGGTCATGATGATCAGATAACCAAAAACAGCCCAGATGGTCGGACCGGTGGCCAAAATGAACGTCGGCGAAGCCATGACAAATGTTCCGATGATCATCATTTTATACGTGTCTTTTTTCATGGTCAAAGCCGCAACCATCGGCGTCAGAATAAAGATTAAAATCGGATTGAAATTGACAAAAAACTCAAAATTCGTTGAGACAAAAGAATCGAATGCCCGATGGAAATATTGCGGTAGCGTCAACCAGTTATGCGCAAAAAGCGTTTGGACCGGAATCAGTATGAAAATAAAAAACATGAAGCGCCCGTCGCGGATGGGAAAGTTTTTCAGGTAATAGATCAGCTTCTCCTTGACTGTCTGTTTTTCCTCAGCGGTTCTTTCAGCTTCGATTTCTGCCGCAGTTTTGGTACTCGCGTTGGCGATGGCAATTTCGATCGTTTTTTTAGAAAGAATAATAGCGACAACCAGAATCCCGACGACGGTAAGAATCACATACACCCAATAGACTCCGACGATGTCGAACCTTTTCCGAATTGGCGGTGAGATCAAGCCTGGCAGGAAGCCACCGAGATTCATCAAAGCGTACAACATGGCATAGCCAATACCCGCCGTGCTCTTACTGGAAAATTGCTTGACCGCGGCGTAACACGCGGGTTGATAAATCCCATAACCTAATACGATTCCCAGAATACCCAACATGGCAATGACATGTGCACTCTGCCATAATCCCGGCAGGCCTATTCCCGGCGCTAATGAGAGTAGGATACGACCAACAAGCATACTTGAAAGGGCAATCAATAGCGATTTACGGGCGCCAATAAAATCTACCGTGCCGCCCAAAAATAACATTGCCAAGGTGATCCCTGCGGTCTGAATTCCAACCATCCGCCCGGCATCGATATCGTCAAGTTTAGCGTATTGGTTAAAATACATCGCCAGCAAACTCAGCACGCCGAAATAGGTCAAACCCTCCAAAATATAGGAGAGGTTAATGCCCCAAAGTGCCCGCGGTGCCTTAAACAGATTAATAAAGGGGTCAATGATCTCGCGCCAAGGATTGCTTTTTTCCGGTATTTGGTCTGTCATTTCTGGAACCCTTCTTTTAATTCACAATTAGCCAGTCCGAATCTAATTATTTATCAGGTTCGTTTTCAAGCAAAATATCGCTCAGCGGTATCAAGCAAAACATCTGCTTCCGGAAATTTATACTCCAACATGGCAAGCTAGAAAAATAAGCCAGGCCAGTTTTTCCTGGAGGTTGAGGAACCATTTATCTATTTTTGATACAGATATGCGTATTTCAGACTGATATGCACCAGCATCAACATCACCGGGACTTCGATCAGGACGCCGACGACCGTTGCCAGGGCTGCCCCGGAGGAAAGTCCGAACAGCATGGTAGCCGTGGCGATTGCGACCTCGAAGTGATTGGACGCGCCGATCATGGCCGCCGGAGCAGCATCCGCATAAGACAATTTCAGCCAGCGGGCAAAAAGAAAGTACCCGATGCTGTAAATAAACATCGTCTGAATAAACAGTGGAACAGCGATCCATATAATGGTTAGCGGATTTTGCATGATAATCTCGCCTTTGAAGGAAAAGAGCAGGATCAATGTCAATAATAGCGCCACGGTACTGACCGGCGTCAGGTAATGAATAAACCTGCCGTTGAACCAGTCGCGGCCTTTGGACCTGATCAGCCATTTCCGCGAGTAATAACCAGCAACCAGCGGCAATGCCACATATATTCCGACTGACAATAAAATCGTCTGCCAGGGAATAGGCATAGCATTGACACCCAGCAGGAATCCACCGAGTGGCGCGTAGAAAAAGAGCATCGTCAGGGAATTGATCGCCACCATCACCAGCGTCAACCCGTCATTACCTTTCGCCAGGTAACTCCACATCAAAACCATGGCCGTACAGGGTGCAATCCCAAGCAGAATCGCCCCGGAAATGTAACTACGCCAGAGTTCGACTTCCTGACCGGTTTTGATAACCTCTGTTCCCGGCAGGAATTTGCGGAAAAGTACTCCCAGAAACAGATAAGCAAACAGGTACATTGTAAAGGGTTTGATCGCCCAATTGACAACCAGCGTCATGGCGACTGGCTTTGGCGTCTTGGCGGCTTTAACCACCTCGGCGAAGTCGATCTTCACCATAATTGGATACATCATGAAAAACAGGCAGATCGCAATCGGGATCGACACCTGGTAGAGCGACATCGCGTCTAATTTAATGGCAATGCCAGGTGCGATTTTACCAAGCAGAATCCCACCGATAATGCACAACAAAACCCACAACGTCAGGTACTTTTCAAAGACATTCAGATGTTTTTCAACCGGCATAAGCCCCCCTTATTTGAATATCAGATAAATTCCGCCGAGAATGACGAGCAGGCCGCAGATTTTTTTCAGCCATAATGCGCCTTTGGATTCGGCGCTCCAATTCAGGTATCTTTGCAGGATTTCCGTAAATGTCCCGGCGCAGACGATTACCGAGCAATGTCCAACGCCGTAAAGCAACAGCAGTAAAATTCCGAACAGCAGACGCGTTCCGGCGGTATTCAGGACGATCGCCAGCATCGGCGCCATGTACGCAAAGGTGCATGGCCCAAGTGCGACGCCAAATACCAGCCCCAGGATGAAGGCAGCCGACAAACCGCGTTTCTTTACCCTGGCCGGATCGGGCGGTTGGATAAAATTCAGCGGGATAATGTCCAGCAGGTAAAGCCCTACCAGCAAGAAAATAACGGCGACGAAGTAATTACCGATACGCCCGATATCACCCAGCATGCGTCCCATTAAACCAGTCGCGATGCCGATCAGGGCAATCGTAATCAGAATCCCGACCGCGAAAAGCAGGGATAGATTGAATGCTCGACGGGTGGTTACCTGACCCTGGCCGTTGATGAAACCAATGATCAGCGGGATGCTGGAAAGATGACATGGGCTGAGCAGAATGCTCAGAACTCCCCAGACGAGTGCCGCCATTAGAGCGGTTATTGGAGAGGCATTCAGAGCGTGCGACAAATTATTAAATAGTGACCCGATCATTAAATGCCTTTTCCTTTCAGCAGTTTTTCGATTTCCACCTGCGGGAAAAAGCCCTCATGCCGGAAAAATTCCTTACCATTTTCATCCAGGAAAACCTGGGTTGGTATGACCCGGATTTTGTATTGCTGAGCATACGGTTGGCCAGCCGGAGTCCAGACATCATAGAAAATAATCTTGACCTTTCCGTAATATTTTTGCTCGATGGCTTTCATAACCGGTTGCATCTGTTTGCACGGGATGCAGTTGACCGAGCCGAGCTCGATAAAAGTCACCTTGATTTTTTCAGACGCATCATTTTTTGGCTGGGCTTCCGATTTCTCAGTTACCGTTTGGGTTGTTTTTGCTACGCTATTGACATCTTGTGCGACTGTTTTCGCCTTTTTTTCACATGACAGAACAAGCAAGCTCCCAACGATTAAAATAAAACTTAAGGTTTTAGACATATTCTTCTCTCTTTTTTTGTTAGTAAAAATCTTTTACTGGTAACAACATCTGTTTGTTTTGTTACTTAAAATTACCGGTTCGATACCGGCGCCGATCTCTGTCATTAAATTTTCAATAATATCTGAACTCACCGGAGTTTGGTCATTGACAACCCCAATCTCAGTTAAAATGTAAGATCGGGACTTAAGGCTGAGGTGTTCGAAAATCTTCCGAGCGTAGGCAAAATGGCAACCCTCGATGGTATATTCAGGTCGGCACGGCGTGCCGAAATAATGAATCCGTCAAGATGCGCGCCCAGAGAGGCCAGACAATTCATTTTACCGAGGTTGTTTTTCTGCATCTGGCGGGCGACAGGGTCAGCAATCTCACCGGTATTTGATCCGCCACCACATGGAAACACCGGCACTTTTCCATTGGCATAGCAATCAGCCATAAATTTTGTCACCGGTATATTTGGATTTACTGTTTATTAGCTTCGATCATCCAATGTGCCAGAGTCGCTTTGGTTGGAATCTTCCCACTGGCCATAACTTTGCCATTGATAATCAGACCCGGTGTGAACATGATTCCATAGTCGGCGTATTTTTTGAAATCGGTTATTTTCTCCAGGCTCATATCCAGGTTGTTTTCAACAGCGACGTCATAGCAAAGTTGCTCGACCCTTTTACAATTGGGACATCCTGGTCCGAGTACAATTACTTTTAACATAAGACTACTCCTTATTTTTTAAGTTTTTATTGTAGAAGTCAGAAAAATGAGTTTTAATTTCATCCCTAACACGACGAAAAACAGCCAGTATCTCTGTTTCAGTTCCGGTTGCCTCCGCCGGATCTTCGAAACCCAGGTGCAGACGCTGTTTTACATTGCCCAAAAAGACCGGACAGATTTCTTTGGCGTGATCACAAACTGTGATAACGTAATCGAAATTTTCTCCGATGAATTGGTTGACGGACTTGGGCTGATTTTGGGATATATCGATCCCGATTTCGCTCATCACTTTGATTGTGTGGGGATTGACTAGGTCTGCCGGCTCTGTACCGGCCGAATATACTTCCAATGTTTTATCAAAGGATTTAAGGAAAGCCTCCGCCATCTGACTGCGGCAGGAATTTCCAGTACATAGGATGAGGATTTTCATTTTACCGTTACGATTATTCATTTTAAAACAATCCTCCAAAAATCATCCCACTGATCGTCGCCATAACGACTACCAACGAAACATATAGGACGGTTTTCTGCGTGCCGATCACACTTTTAATCACCAGCATATTCGGCAGCGACAACGCGGGGCCAGCCAGTAACAGCGCCAGTGCGGGGCCTTTGCCCATGCCGTTAGCGATCAATCCCTGCACAATCGGCACTTCGGTCAGCGTTGCAAAATACATGAATGCTCCCGCAATTGATGCGAAGAAATTGGAAAAAATCGAATTCCCACCGACCAATCCGACAATCCAGCGATTGGGAATAATACCTTGTCCATTATCCGGTCCGCCCAGCAGAAATCCGGCAATCAATACGCCGATCGCCAATAATGGTAGAATCTGTTTTGCGAAACCCCAGCTGGCGGACAACCATTCGAATGGTTCACCTTCGTTGATTGAAAGTAAAACACTCAAACCGATAACTGCGGCGACAAATGCCAGCACCGGAATTGATGGAAAAATGAATGTAAGAATAATTGCCGGAAGAGATGCCAGAAGGACCTGAAGAAGCTTTATTCTGATGATAAAAATCAGCGAGAAAATCAACCCAATTCCAAAAAGACCGGTGATCAGCCATTTATTGGTAAAAATGAAATGCCAAACTCCCGAATCGGCGTCGGTTTTGCCCCAATTGACAAAAACGAGGATTAAAACCAGGGTAAAGAAATGAAAAGCAGTTTGCCAGATCGGGTGTTTTTCTTCCGGCTCCGGTATTGCCAGTTGGCCATTGGCTTTTTTCTGTTCTTCTTTCCGATAAATTATTTGCATTATCAAACCGATGACGACACTGAATAAAACTACTCCAATCACGCGGGCAATGCCGAGTTCGGCCCCCAGAATTCGGGCAGTCAGAATTATCGCCAGGATATTGATCGCCGGTCCGGAGTACAAAAATGCAATCGCCGGTCCCAGCCCGGCTCCACGCCGGTAAATTCCGGAAAAGAGCGGCAGAACCGTACAGGAGCAGACGGCCAGGATCGCTCCGGAAACCGAGGCTACCAAATAGGCAATCCACTTCTTCGCTTTGGCTCCGAAATATTTCACGACAGCGGCTTGGCTGACAAAAACAGATATTACTCCCGCGATGAAAAAGGCCGGAACAAGACATAAAAGTACATGTTCACGGGCATACCATTTCAGCAATGCCAGCGATTCATTGATGGCACCTGTGAAACGCGTATTGGCCAGCGGAAGGTTATAGATTACAATAAATCCGCTCAGCAGCCAGATAAGTTTTTTAATTTCTTCTTTCCAGTTCATGATTTTTCAATTCCACAGATACAGTTCCGGTCAACAGTCGCTAATTTGGCAATATCATTTATGGACATCTGGTTTTTACTAAGCCAACCGATTATCAGATCGGTTAATATTCTGACCTGTTCGTTGGCATCATCATTCAGATGATAATTCACCCACTTGCCGTCTTTTTTATAGATAATAAAACCGGCATCGCGCAAAATCGAAAGATGCTTTGAAACCGTCGATGTCGCCAGATGCAGGATTTCAGTAATCTCGCATACGCAGAGCGGTTTTTGGGACAATAAGTTCAGAATCCGCAAGCGGCCTTCGTCGGAAAGCGCTTTAAATATTTTGGTAGACTCATGCATGTCAACTCCATTTCAAACTCTATCATTTCGTCAGTTGGCGAAATGTAATATCCATACGGTTAATTTCCAAGCCTTTATTGGATTATTCTCCAAAATTTCGACAAATAGAGACTCGGAGTCAGCCGTAAAGAGTCGGTTTCAGCCATAGGTTTTATCCGGACGGTTTTGCTATATTATACTCCGACAATGCGTGACGGAAATCTTACGTGGAAGAACAGTCAAGGATGAACGAACTGAACCAACTACCTGATATCGAGATATTATTCCAGACCCTGCGGTTTGCGGCGCGGCAAATTGTAGCGGAGCTGGATTTTGACCTGCTAAACAATCATGCCCTGGACATGTTAGCGGATTTCAGTCAGAGCAATTACTTAGCGATGTTAATCCTGAATGATCCGCCAGACTCGGCCTTGATTACCGGTAGTCTGGTCGGTGGAACCTTCAGCGCCCCACAAAGAAAAGTTCCCCTGACTGAAATTTTGAAAAATGTCATCGAAACCAAGCGCGTTCAATTCAAGACGATTACCCCTAACGAATATTGCCTGTTTCTCGATATTCCGATACCACCCAATTTTACGCGCCTGTGTTGTCTGCCACTGGTGGGCACGCAAAATAATGTCATTGGTTTCGTGACTTTCCTGATCCACAATGAAAAACAACTCAATCGCGTGCAGGAGGAAAGTCTGGCTGTCTTGGCCACGATGATTGCCACCAAAATCGAGAATGTTCGCCTGTTTAATTTAGCGACGGTTGACGGATTGACGGGATTGTACGTGCGACGTTATTTTGATATCCGTCTGCAGGAAGAAATTGTTCGTCTGAGCCGTATAGAAGCCAGCTTGTCACTTGTCATGACCGATATTGACTACTTTAAAATATTCAATGACGTCTACGGGCATCAGACCGGAGATCGCGTGCTGAAGGAGATTGCTATGATTTGCCGCAATACCGCCCGTAAGGATCTCGATCTGCCCTGCCGTTTCGGAGGTGAGGAATTCGCCCTGATCCTGCCCGGTACCAACCTGGAAGGTGCGGTGGTTTTCGCGGAACGCTTACGACGTCGGTGCGAGGCTTTTTCACTATTGCACGAAGGACAGGAACTGAAGGTCACTATCAGTTTAGGTGTCGCGGCCACCGACAGCTCGCAATTACATTCCCGGGAAGACCTGATTAAAACCGCCGATACCAAACTCTATGAAGCCAAAAGTGCGGGTCGGAACCGCGTGCGGTTTTAACTTTTATTCCGGAGAATAATCGGATGCTGACGATAATTTCATAATCCACCCAAAATGAAATTCCCAAGCCGAAAAAACCGAGGTACCAGGCTTCTCTGCGTTACGGGCTTGGTTGCATCCTGGCTTTTATCGCCTTGAATGCATTTGGCGGCGGGTATTACGGTTTAACTGGTGCACCGAATGTTCCCAGGGAATGGTTGGAAGGCAGTCCTTTTCATGATTATTTTGTACCGAGCCTGATCCTTTTTATCATCTGGGCGGGTCATTCCTGACGGCGGCGATAGCCGTATTTGCACGGTTCCGCCGGTCGCGTTGGTTTGCTGTCGGTGCCGGCGTTATTCTATTAGGTTGGATTGTGACCCAGGTCGCCTTTATCGGTTACGTTTCCTGGATGCAACAGGCCATGGCCGTCACGGCGGTTGTTGTACTTATGTTGGCAGGTTGTATGAAAAGTAGTAACTGATATTTTTATAGGCGAGAAAGATTCACAGAGCCCGGTTTTCAGCCTGCCATTTAGATAAACCACCGCTCAGATTATAGACCTGGCGGAAGCCTCTCTTTTGCATTATCTGCATGGCTCGGGCACTCCGAACGCCTCCTATACAATACACGAGATATATCTTTGTCTTATCCAGTTCATTCAACCTATCCGCAAAGTCCGGGGCATTCAGATTCAAATTCAGCGCACCGTTCAAATGTCCGGCGGCAAATTCTGCCGGCGTACGGACATCGAGTAGTATCAGTACATTATTCCTCGCATGTTTTTCGATGAGATTTTGAGCTTGGTGCGGGGTTATATCTGTGAATGGTTTAACCGACGCGCAGAAAATAAACAGACATAGCGCGCCGAGTGTCAGATACAATTTTTTTGATGACCAAAGCTGAAAAATCTTCATAAAACCTTCTCCCCTGTCATATCTTAAGTACCTGCAGAATGGTCATTAATTGTCACCTGCCGAGAACCACGATAGGTTCGGAACGTGATAAAGACGGCACAGCCTACAATAATCCCACCGCCAAGCAGAGTGCGTATAGCAGGAAACTCACCCAGCAGAAAATACGCCACTATGATCCCATACACTGGTTCCAGGGCGGCTACTATACTGGCAGTGCGTGCCTTGATCGTTCGCATGCCACCAATGAATAACGTATGCGCCAACGCAGTACAGACTGTACCAAGCAGTAACAAATAACCGACCTGTACCGGAGTAATTCGCGGTAATGCTTGACTGGTTAACGGCGCCAGTACCAGAAACGCACCGATGTTTTGCCAGGTTGCGACCTTTAGAGCGGAATAGCGCTGAACATATTTGCGGTTTAAAATTGTCAAAAAGGCAAATAGTAATCCTGAAAGAGTACCATAAATGACCCCGAGCTCTACACGTTGTCCCGGATCGTAATCCGGAATAATCAGCACAAGTCCGCCAAACACCACTACGGCCAACAGCAAGTCTGTTAACTGCCAGCGTGTCTTTATCAGAATCGGTTCAAGAAAAGCGACGAACACCGGAAACGTGGCGTAAGTCAATAAACCAATCGCTACGCTGGAAACCTGAATGGACTTGAAGAAAGTTATCCAGTGCAACGCCAATAGAATCCCCAGCGACGGCAGAACCGCATAATCAGACTTCCGAAGTAAAGCAAGGTTCGTCTGACTCATATATAAAATTGGCAAGAGTGCTATCGATGCAAAAAACGTCCGACCCGCAACGATACTAATGGGGGAAATACCAAGTAACTTTCCAAATAATCCGGCCATACCAAAAAGTAGCACGGCGCTGTGAATTTTTACTAGATTAGTGATTTCTTCAGCCACAAACTTAACGGAATATTGAATGGAAATTTTTGCGAGGTCTAATTTGCCACAGACAAATCAATCGGCCTGCTTAATTCATCAGATATCTTATCCGCCTGACTTGGACTCTCGTCATTAACCTTGGCGTCAGTTCGCTCCCCGTTTTTTTACATTCCTTCTATTTTTTACTTCTTGAAATATCCCCGGTACCGCATCTGATTGGTCACGTTCCAGTCCGGGTTCTTGGTCAGGTTCTTCGCAATAAAGGCGTCAATTTTTTCGACGCGGTCGAGAATCGAGTCATAAGCCCAATTGGATTCCGGATGCCAGAAATCGCGGGAAGTATTGGCTTTCAGGCGCGCCAAAACACGATTCAGGGCGGACGGATCATAGCCGGAACGGTACGCATAAATAATCCCCAGCTCATCAGCTTCGTACTCGTACTTCATCTGGCGTTTTTTCGTCGCGGCCTCATAGCTGTTCAGAGCGATTTCGTCCAGTTCCGCTTCGATTGTATCGTCTTCGGTCTGCATTTCGGCGTCGAATTCGGCAAAGGCATCCTCCGCTTCGATCAT
>Ga0208047_1000805_pt1 | contig 11669 bp, 6 predicted proteins | sample Kivu_220m_FD_184162 | JGI IMG/M metagenome (GOLD analysis project Ga0208047, IMG submission 184162) | Freshwater microbial communities from Lake Kivu, Western Province, Rwanda to study Microbial Dark Matter (Phase II) - Kivu_220m (SPAdes)... | ecosystem: Environmental > Aquatic > Freshwater >...
CTCCCGGCCCTGTCCTTCTGACCCGTCCGGCAGGAGAGGATGAGATGACCGCCTTTTTCCACGAAGGCCCTCCATTTCTCGACAAGCGTCGCGTCGACGAGCTGGTAAGCCGGAGCGGCGAGGACCTTGTACTTTCCGAAATCCGCATCCTCGGCGATGACGTCGACCGGGGCTCCGCAGGACTTGAGGGCGGCGAAGTATTTCTCGACATGGCGCCTCGTGTCCCACTGGACGGTCTGCTTCTGCTCTTCCAGGTCCCAGAGGTTTTCGTGATTCCAAAGGAGGGCGGATTGCCGGGCGAGATAGGGCTCCGGGGCCGCCCGTTTCGGGTCGAATTTCGCCTTGATGTCTTTCATCTCCCCGATGAACTGCTTGAACTGCTCCCCTCCGGCCGAGAGGGTAACGCCGTCCGGGCCGACGATCCCGTCGTGGTATTGCTCCGAGCCGTAGGGGATATGGCGGTAGCGGTAGGTGCAGGCAAAGGAGGAGCCTCCGGCGAAGGCGTGCCAGAGCCACATCCGGACCGCGCCGGGCATCGGCTGGGCGTTGACTCTCGTCCAGTTGACCTGTCCGGGCTGGAGCTCCATGACCCCGGTCGCGCCGTTCAAGGGACGGTAGAAGTCGAGAGCCCATCCCAGACGATGCGGCGCTCCCAGCCGGAAGCCATTCGGGCCCAGACCAGCGACGCCGCGGACGAGATACATCGTGAACGAGGCGAAGTCCAGTTCGGTCGACCGCCGCGGGTCGGCTTCCGCCACGGCCGAAACGTAGTTCGTTGTAATCCACTGGGAGGGGATCGCGTGCTTTCGCAAAATCCCGGCCTGAAGGTTCAAGAAATCGGCCATCTCATCGGCGTTGAACCTCTTATGGTCTAGGAGGGCATGGGGGTTGAGCCGGTCTTCTCCCGCGAGCGCCGCGTTCGGGATGCGGATCTGCTCGAAGGCGTCGTATTTGACGCTCCAGAACGCCGTCCCCCAGGTCTCGTTCAATCGCTCGACCGTCCTATACTTGCGGCGCAGCCAGTCCCGGAACCGAGCCTGGGCCGAAGGGCCGTAATCGACGGGGGCGTACGGCTCGTTGTCGACCTGCCAGCCCCAGATCCAAGAGTCCCGGCCGTAATGCTTGGCCATCGCCTCGACGATCCGCTCCGCGTACCGGCGGAAGACGGGATTCGAAGTCGAATAATTGGCCCGGATACCGTGCTCCTTGGACTGATAGCGGCCGTCCTGGAGGAAGATCTCTGGATGTTTCGCCGCCAGCCAGGCCGGCGGGGCCGGGGTCGGCGTGCCGAGGATGACCTTGAGGCCGTATTTGGCCGCGAGCCCGACGGCCTTGTCGAGCCAGGAGAAGTCGAAGACACCCTCCCTCGGCTCGAGAAACGTCCAGGAGAACTCGGCCATGTGGACGAAGGAAAAGCCGATCGCGGCGATATTCTTGAGATCCCTTTCCCAGTCCGTCTCGGGCCAATGCTCGGGATAGTAATAGACGCCGACGGGCATGAGGTTTTCTTTTGGGAAAAAAGAGACGGCGCTCTGCGCGAAGACGACCGGGACGGCCAGGGAGAAGGCCAGTCCGGCAGGGAGGAGTTTTCGATGACGATTTCGTTTCTCGGCCATCCCGCACCGCCTTTCCCTTCGAATTCGTAAGCCGGTCTTTTTATACGTCCTTCCCGGCGGCGGGTCAACGCCGGTATAATACTGACCGTTATATATTTTCAGCGTGAGGCCTTGAAGCCCATGGCGCGGCCGTGTCCCCCGGAGCGGAGTGGGACCCTCGTCAGGGTGACGCAGCGAGGGGGATACGGCTGCACCATGCGGCGTCGACGCCGGAACGGATACTGTCTACGGTCAGCGCTATAATAGGCGCGAAAAGGCAAGGAGAGCCTCCGATGACGCGCTTCCGCCCGATCCCTGCGGTTTTTTTTCTCGGCTTCCTCGTTTTCCTGACTGCCGCCGGCGGTCCGCGAGGAGAAAAGCCGGCGGCTTCCGATCGTCTCGCCGAGGAATTCGTTTCCCCTCCGGACAATGCCCGTCCCTGGGTCTACTGGATGTGGATGGACGGCAACCTCGACCGCGAAGGGCTCACGGCCGACCTCGAGTCCTTCAAGCGCGCCGGGATCGGGGGGGTGATCGTCATGGAGGTCAACGTCGGCGTGCCGCGGGGCCCGGTCGAGTTCATGAGCGACGAGTGGCGCCGTTTATTTCATCACGTCGTCGACGAGGCCGAGCGGCTGGGCCTCGAAATCACCCTCAACGCCGGGCCCGGATGGACGGGCAGCGGCGGGCCGTGGGTCCGGGCCGGGCAGTCGATGAGGCATCTCGTGGGGAACGCCCTGAAGGTCGAGGGGAAGCGCCGTTTCAACGGCTATCTCCCTCGGCCGCGGCGCCGCCCCGCCTTCTTCGGCGAGGGGCTCCTCCCGCCCGGCCTGGAGCGCGAAAAGAACGAATATTACCGCGATGTCATGGTCCTCGCTTTCCCGACTCCCGAGGGCGAGGCCGCCGTCCCGGATATCGATGAAAAAGCCCTCTATGTCCGTGCCCCCTATTCTTCCCAAGAGGGGGTTAGGCCTTTCCTCCCTTCGCCGGCGGATTATCCGGCCGCCCCGCCCGGGGCCGTCGTCGACTCTTCCCGGGTCGTCGACCTGACCGAACGCCTTTCCGTCGACGGGCGCCTCAAGTGGGACGTCCCGAAAGGACGCTGGACGATCCTCCGTTTCGGCATGACCAGCACGGGGGCGAATTCGCGTCCCGCCCCCGTTCCCGGCCTCGGCCTCGAATGCGACAAATTCGACGCGGCCGCCCTCGACGCCCATTTCGAAAACTTCATCGGGGCCCTCCTTCGCGAGATCGGCCCCCGCCGGACGGACGGGAAGGCGGGGTGGACGATGCTCCACATCGACAGCTGGGAGATGGGGGCCCAAAACTGGACGGAGGGATTCCCGGAGGAGTTTCTCCGCCGCCGCGGCTACGACTGCCGGCCCTACCTGCCGACGCTCACCGGCCGGGTCGTCGGGAATCCCGAGATTTCGGAGCGGTTTCTCTGGGATCTCCGCCTGACCGCCCAGGAGCTGGTCGTCGAAAATCACGCCCTCCATCTCAAGGAGCTCGGGCGAAAGCACGGTTTCGGCCTGTCGATCGAGCCCTACGACATGACTCCCTGCGCCGACATGACTCTCGGCGCCGCGGCCGACGTGCCGATGGGCGAGTTCTGGCTCTACGGCTTCCACACGGCCCACAGCGTCATCGAGGCGGCCGGGGTGGCCCACACCAACGGGCGGAAGATCATGGCCGCGGAGGCGTTCACTTCTATGGAAGAGGAGGCCTGGAAGGCGCACCCGGCCTCGATGAAACCGCTGGGGGATTGGGCCCTGGCGGCGGGCGTCAACCGGATCGTCTTTCACCGCTCCCAGCATCAACCGCGAGACGGCGTCAGCCCCGGGATGACCATGGGGCCTTACGGCGTCCATTGGGAGCGGACCCAGACCTGGTGGGAAATGTCCCCGGCCTATCACGCGTATCTCGCCCGGTGTCAGCATCTCCTCCGTCAGGGATTGCCCGTCGCCGACGTCTGCTTCCTGGTCGCCGAGGGTGCGCCGCATGTCTTCCGGGCGCCCGAATCGGCCCTCCGGGGAAGCCCGCCGGACCGCCTCGGCCACGGCTTCGACGCCTGCGCCCCGGAGACCCTGCGGGCGGACATGAGAGTCGAGGACGGGCTCCTCGTTCTGCCCGACGGCATGAGCTACCGCGTGCTCGTTCTTCCCGAGCGGGAGACGATGACCCCCGCTCTCCTCCGAAAGGTCAGGGACCTTATCGCGGCGGGGGCGACGGCCGTCGGGCCCCGGCCGCGCAAGTCTCCCGGCTTGGCGGGCTATCCCGGCTGCGATGCCGAGGTCGAAGCCCTGGCCGGGGAGCTGTGGGGGGACTGCGACGGCGAGTGGATCACGGAACGTCCGTTCGGGAAAGGGCGCGTCGTCTGGGAGAAAAGCCACTGGACGGATTCCGGCCCGCCGAGCGCCGCCGTCCGGAACGAGACTTGGGCTATCGGCCCGCCGCCGCTCGACGAGCCCGAACAGTACGGCGAGTACGGCGTCGTCACCCGCCTGTTGGAGCGGGCGGGGGTCGGGCCCGATTTCGAATCCGACCGGAATATCCGGTACATCCATCGCCGCGACGGCGGGAGGGATATTTATTTCGTCTCGAATGTCGAGAACCGCCGGGTCGAGGCGGACTGCCGCTTCCGGGTGGACGGCCGTCAGCCGGAGCTCTGGGATGCCGTCACCGGAGAAATCCGCGACCTGCCCGATTTCGATATCGACGGCGGGAGGACCGCCGTTCCGCTGACCTTCGAGCCGCATCAGTCGTTCTTCATCGTCTTCCGGAAGCCCGCCCCGAATAAAGAGGCGATAGATCCGAATTTTCGGGCGCTCATAATGATCGCCCGTCTCGAGGGCCCATGGACGGTCTCTTTCGACCCGAAATGGGGCGGGCCGGAGAGCGTTGAATTTGAAAAGCTGGAGGACTGGACCCTTCGGCCGGAGGACAGAATCAAGTATTATTCCGGGACGGCGGCGTATCGGAAGTCTTTTGATGCCCCGCCCGCGAAGGGCCGAATCTGGCTCGACTTGGGGACTGTCCACAACATCGCCGCCGTGAGCCTCAACGGCAAGGATTTGGGCGTCGTCTGGTGCGCTCCCTGGCGGGTGGAAATCAGCGGCTCCGTCCTTCCCCGGGCCAACGCCCTGGAAATCCGGGTGGCCAACCTCTGGCCCAACCGCCTCATCGGCGACGAACGCTTTCCCGCCGACGCCGAATACGGAAGGAGCGGGAGCCTCCTTCGCTGGCCGGATTGGCTTCTCAAAGGAGTCCCCCGGCCCTCCCCGGAACGCCTGGCCTTCTCGACGTGGAGACACTACGGACCGGACTCGCCTCTTCTCCCATCCGGCCTGCTCGGCCCGGTGACGATCCTCGCGGAAGGCGATCCGGCAAAGCGCTGAGAAGCGCCAATTTATCGACTGCAAATTCGGGGAGCCGCCGGCGCATTGACGTTCAGCCGCTTTTCGTTCATAATAATATCCTTATATTCAACGAAAAGGAGATGACGACAGTGGATCGAATAATGAAAAGAGGGCTTTTCGCCCTTTTGTTGACCTTCGCGACAATGCCTGCCGCTGCTTGGGCCCAGGAGACTCCGGGGGAATCCTTCACCCTCAAGGGGCATCTCGAGATGGGATTCCTTGCGGTGGCTTCCCATAAGATCCAGTTCAGCAACGACGGGACTTATTTTTCCTACGCCAAGAACGGGGGGCAGGACAATCTCTTCTTCATCAACCGGCTCAGCCTGGATTGGCGGCTGTCGCGGCGGAGCACCCTCGTCTTCCTCTACCAGCCGCTATCCCTCGTCACCCGGGACCTTCTCGAGAACGACCTCAAGGTCGACGGCCTCGTCTTCCCGTCCGGCACGCCGATGGAGTTCACTTACAAATTTCCCTATTACCGGGTCAGCTATCTCTACGATTTCGACCCGACTCCCGAGAACGAGCTGGCCGTCGGCCTGTCGTTCCAGATCCGGAACGCGACGATCGAGTTCGCCTCGCTCGACGGCGAGCTCTTCCGCAGCAATCACGACGTCGGGCCCGTGCCCATCCTCAAGTTCCGCTGGCGCCATGTCTATGACGGCGGATTCTGGCTGGGCGCGGAGGCCGACGGATTCTATGCCCCGATCAGCGTCATCAACGGGAGCGACAACGAGGTCGTGGGCGCGATCCTCGACGCCAGCTTCCGGGGCGGGATCAGGCTCGACAAGAACGTCGAGGCGTTCCTCAACCTCCGGTATCTGGGCGGCGGGGCGGTCGGGACGAGCGAGCCCGACGGGCCCGGCGACGGCTACGTCCGCAATTGGCTCCACTTCGTCACGGTCACGGCGGGCTTCAGCCTCGCCCTCTTCTGATCGTCTCCGGAATCGGGATTCTGAGACGTATCCCGGACGCGCTGGAGCGAAGGATATTGATTTTTCGTATCAACCAACCTATTTAATTAAGGGTGAAATAGTTATTAATCATAATCTCCGATTATTGGGGAATAGGAGGCCAATGAAAAGATTTCAGCATGAAATCCCAACTTTAAGGTGATTCGCATTATCGATAAAGTTAGGAAAAAATGACGAAAAATGGACGATGGATATTCATTTTTGTAATCGCAATTATTTTTCATAATGAAATAACAGGAGCGGGTAATTACCTATGTCAAAAAGCTATGAAGAAGGAGAACAACAAGGAATTAGAATTGAAATATTTAAAAAGATTTCCTGACGAGAGAGAAGACGTGAATCAGGATATATTTCTAGAGAGACCGGCCGATATCGAATGCGATGACGACGGGAACATCTATGTATCGGATGGAATGGCGAATTGTCTTTTTAAATTTGATAGATCAGGTATGTTAATTAAAACAATAGGTAAAAAGGGGCAAGGTCCAGGAGAGCTTATAAGGCCGAATTCAATTGCCTTAGGGGGAAAAAATATATATGTTCAGGATCTTGGGAATAGTCGATTTGTCGTATTTGACAAGAATGGCAATTATGTCCGCAATATTAAAATATTTCTACCCGTTAATAGCATTGGAGCAAATGATGATGAAAAAATATATACTTCCCGAATGTATTCGGCTTTTCCTAGAGAAAAAGATAAATTTATTAATGTCATTTCGATTCAGGGGAATTTATTACAGTCTTTTGGAGATCCTTTAAAAGAAAGGAGCGATTTTTCCATTTCTAATTTATCAAACATTGACGTTGATCACGAGGGCAATGTCATCGTTGTCTATGATTATTTGCCCGTTGTGCGCAAATACTCTCCATTTGGAAAAATAATCTTAGAAAAGAGAATCAGTGATGAGTTTATTGATAAATATGATAAAGAAAACGCGAGAACATATAAAGAGTCAATATACCGAGCGATATTCTCCGACGTCAAGGCTGTAGGGGAAAGAATATTCATTCTGGTTTCTCCTCATGAATCAGTATCAAAAATATATGAGATCGATAGCGCTTTTCAAATCAAAAAGATTTATAGTTACGATTTTAAAAAAAAGCAAAAAAAGAATTATGTAAGAAAATTTGCCATGATGGAGGAAGCGGGGAGGAAATTGTTTTATTTATTGGACCTAGAAGACGATGCCGTTTATGTCTTCGACCAAGAATATTGAAAAAGCGGTGAAAAAGTTTATCCCCATGGGCGTCGCTTAAAATGCCCTTTCCGCTTGCTTTAACGCGTTAATTCGAACTCCCTTTAATCGCCGGCGGCGGGGGGCTCGAGGTTCTCGACCGCCCAGCCCGTGACCTCGCTGAGCGAGGGGTGGATGACCATCGAGAATTCGATCGGCAGGACCGTCCCCGCCTCGGGACAGCTTGCTCCGGCGGTCATGAGGTAGACGAACGGCTGGACGAGGATGGCGGCTTGGGGTCCGACGACGTGGGCCCCGAGGATGCGCCGTCCTTTGTCCGTGACGAGCTTGACGAAGCCATCGTCCTCGTCGCCCGGCTCGAAGCCCATGGCGTAGCCCTTGGCGATCTCGGAATAGCGGTGGACGGCGACGAGGACCTCCTGCCCGGCCGCCCGGGCTTCCGCCTCGGTCATCCCGACGTGGCCGACCTGGGGATGGGTGTAGACGGCCCAGGGAACGGCCGAGTAATCCACGGCCCTCTTTTCCTTGAGGTCGCTGAAGAGGTTGTGGGCGCAGACGTAGGCGTCGGCGTTGGCCTTGTGGCGGAATTGATAGACGCCCGTGGCGTCGCCGATGGCCCAGATTCCCGGGACGTTCGTCTCGAGGAATTCGTTCACCGCGATCCAGCCGCCCTTGGCCGTCCGGAGGCCGGTTTTTTCGACATGGAGGAGGTCGGCGTTCGAGCGGCGGCCGACGGCGACGAGGATTTCGTCGGCGGCAACGTCCGTCTTCGCCCCCGTTTTTGCGTCCTCAATCGTGACGACCTTCCGTCCGCCCTCGGCGCGGACGGCGACGGCCTTGCTGTTCAGTAGGACTTCCATGTGGCGGCGGAACACCCGCTCGACAAGGGCGCCCACTTCGGGCTCCTCCGTGGAGAGGAGGCGGGGGAGCATCTCGACGAGGGTGACCTTCGTCCCGAAGGCGGAGAAGGCGTGGGCGAACTCGGCGGCGATGATCCCTCCGCCGATGATGACGAGGCTCGGCCACGGCCGGCCGGGAAATTTCGACCCGAAGAACAATTCGGTCGTGACATACCCCGTTTCCTCGAGGCCGGGGATCGGCGGGACGAATGTCCGTCCGCCCGAGGCGACGACGACCCGGCCTCCCTCGAATTCCTCCGTCCATCCGCTTCCGTCGTTCCGTGCGACCCGGAGGCGCCGCTCTCCGGTGAACTCGGCCGTGCCCCGGTAGAGGGTCAGGTTCGGCGTGCCGGCCAAATTTTCTTCCATGTCCCGGTGGCGTCCGATTTTGGCCCAGAGCCGGCGCGACAGGACCTCCCAGTCGAGTTCCGGTTTGGGAACGCGGAGGCCGATCCGGGCCGCGCGTTCGGCCTCGCGGATGAGATCGGCCGGCTCGATGACGACTTTCGAGGGGATGCACCCCCGGTTGAGGCAGGTCCCGCCGATGTTGTCCCGCTCGACCAGGGCGCAGGAAAGGCCTCTTTTCAGCCCCTCCTCGAGGACGAGAAGTCCGGCGCCGCTGCCGATGACGACGAGGTCGTAGGATTTCATGGGAACCTCCGAGCCGTCTTCAGGTTCGAGAACCTAACCGGCTATCGGATTTCTTTCGCTTTCCTGACCCGTTCCAGATATCGGGCATCAAGCAAATCCCGGTCACGGCCGACGGTCCTCTTGTTGGCTATCAAATCCTCGAGCGATATGAAAAAAACTTCGGCTTTTCCATATTTCGCTTTTATCCGCTTTTTCCAGGCCGAAAGGAAATCAATCCCGGTGCACGAGGTGATCAGGTCGATCCTGACAGGTTCGAATCCAAGTTGGACGATCATGTCGGGACGCAGGAAATCCGACGGCTTCACCTCCGGTTTCGTCCCCCAGAAATCGGCGATCGCGGCGACGATTCTTTCCCCGTTTTTCATGGTCGCTTCGACGAGAAGATCGATGTCTTTCGTGTAGCGCGGTTCGGCATAGTAGGAGTAGGCGAATCCCCCGACGATCAGATACTTAACTTTTTTTGCGCCGAGTAATTCTAAGAAATCGGCGTAATCCTTTTCGATTCTCATGCTTTAAATCATAAACCATTTCCCGGAGGAGCTGAAGGGTGTCCAACTTCTCGGTGGGCGATTTTGTCAGCCAATAATCGAAGTCGAGTTCGGCCGCTTCGTCGATCCGGACGACGTTGATCGTCTTGTCCATCAACCTAAGAGTATCAAATCATCATTGTTTTCTCAACACGATCGCCTCGTTTTAAAAAGAAGGTCCGGGGATTTCCTTGCCGGCGGGGAGGGGGATGCCCCGTGGCGCGATTTCTCGGTGGCGCTCGAATCGCGATTGTAATATATTGAAGTCCGACATCCCTCGAGGAGGCTTCATCGTGAAGAATCCCGCCCGCGTTTTTCTCGGCGTTTTCGCCGCCGCCCTGATGATCGGCGGGGCCAGCTGCGCCGCCCAGCCGAAGGCCGATTATCCCATTAAGGACGTCCCTCTCATGGCCGTGAAATTCACCGGCGGCTTCTGGGCGGAGCGCCAGCAGACCGACGTCGCCGTGACGATCGCTCACGAAATCAAGATGAGCGAAGAGACGAAAAGGCTGGCGAACTTCGAGCTCGCCGCCGCCGCCCTCAAAGGCGAAAAGGGCGGCAAGTTCCAGACGCGCTACCCCTTCGACGATTCCGACGTCTACAAGGTCATCGAGGCCGCTTCCTACGTCCTCATGCTTCAGCCCAATCCGGACCTCGAGAAAAAACTCGACGAGTGGATCTCCAAGATCGGAGCCGCCCAGGAGCCGGACGGGTATCTCTACACCGCCCGGACGATCGACCCGGCCGACGCTCCCCGGATGTCGGGGAAAGAGCGCTGGGTCAACCTCCAGGACAGCCACGAACTCTACAACGTGGGGCACATGTACGAGGCCGCCGTGGCCCATTTCCAGGCGACCGGGAAGAGGAATTTCCTCAACATCGCCCTGAAAAGCGCCGACTTCATCGCCCGGACCTTCGGCCAAGCGGAGGGCCAGCTCAAGCTCGTCCCCGGACACGAGGAAATCGAGATCGGGCTGGTCAAGCTCTACCGCGCCACGGGGAAAAGGAAATACCTCGACCTCGCCAAGTTCTTCATCGACGAGCGCGGCAACGCCGCCGGCCACAAGCTCTATGGGACCTACGCCCAGGACCACAAGCCGGTCGTCGAGCAGGACGAAGCCGTCGGCCATTCCGTCCGGGCCGCCTATTTGTATTCCGGCGTGACGGACATCGCCGCCCTGACCGGCGACCCGAAATACATGGAGGCCATGAACAAGGTCTGGGACGACATCGTCTCGAAGAAGCTGTATCTGACCGGGGGGATCGGGGCCGCCGGCGGAATCGAAGGCTTCGGCCCGGCTTATGACCTGCCCAACGCCACCGGATACGCCGAGACATGCGCCACGATCGCCTACGCCCTCTGGAATCACCGAATGTTCCGCTATTACGGCGACGGCAAGTACATGGACCTCTTCGAACGGGCCGCCTACAACGCTTTTCTCTCAGGGGCCGGCCTCAGCGGCGACCTCTTCTTCTACCCCAACCCCCTGGCCTCCTACGGCCAGCACGAGAGGACCTCCTGGTTCACCTGCGCCTGCTGCCCGCCCAACGTCGCCCGGTTCATCGCCTCCATGGGCGGATTCGCCTACGGCGTCGATAAGGATAAAATCTACGTCAACCTCTATGCCCAGGGGACAGCCGAAATTTCGACCGCCGCCGGCATGGTCGCCCTCACCCAAACGACCGAATATCCCTGGAAGGGGGACATCCGGATCAAGGTCGCCCCCGCCAAACCCGCGGCCTTCACCCTCCTCGTCCGGATTCCGGGTTGGGCGACGGGGCGTCCCTTGCCGAGCGACCTCTATGAATACGGCGAAAAAGCCGCCGAAAATCCGGTCGTCATGGTCAACGGAGAGGTCGTGCCCTTGAATTTGGAAAAGGGATATCTCCCCGTCGCCCGGACCTGGCAGAACGGCGACCTCGTCGAAATCACCCTCCCCATGCCCGTCCGCCGGGTGATCGCCCATCCGAACATCCCGGACAACGCCGGGCGGGTCGCCGTCGAGCGCGGGCCTCTCGTCTACGCCGCCGAGTTCGCCGACAACAACGGCTCGACGAGCCATTTGGTCCTCGACGATATCGTTCCCCTCGCGGCCGAGTGGCGGACGGACCCGCCCGCTCCGATGATGGTCGTTACCGGGCCGGGGATCGCTTATCGCCTCGAGAGAGAGCGGGCCGTCGCCGAGACCCAGAGGATCACCCTCATCCCGTATTTCGCCTGGGCCCACCGGGGCAAAGGCGAAATGTCGGTCTGGATCGCCCGGGAGAGGGAAAGAGCCAGGCCCCTGCCGGAGCCGACCTTGGCTTCGAGAGCGAGAGCGAGCGCTTCCGAAGGGGCCAAGGGCTTGCCCGGCATCAACGACCTTTTCGAACCCGCGAATTCGAACGACCATTCGCATGGCTACCTGCAC
>Ga0208047_1000809_pt1 | contig 11638 bp, 7 predicted proteins | sample Kivu_220m_FD_184162 | JGI IMG/M metagenome (GOLD analysis project Ga0208047, IMG submission 184162) | Freshwater microbial communities from Lake Kivu, Western Province, Rwanda to study Microbial Dark Matter (Phase II) - Kivu_220m (SPAdes)... | ecosystem: Environmental > Aquatic > Freshwater >...
ACTTGGGCCTGTCCGCTCTCGTCGGACAGGACGACGACCTGCGTATGTTGTTTGAGAAACGCGACGTCGTCTTTGAATTGGAGCCCGGCGGCCTTGGGCTCCTCCTTGGCCGTTTTCGCGCATCCGGCGAGGACAACCAGGACGATCATGAGAATCCATGCCGAATTTTTCATATTTTCCTCCATCTCGAAAAGTATCATAATCCCTCCCTACCTCCCTTTAGGAAAGGGAGGAGCCTATTGTCCCTCCCAACGTCCCTTTAAAAAAGGGAGGAGCATTTCTGGCCCCACTTTTCTAAAGGGGGGTGCCGGGGGATTATGAAATCGGGGACACGTACCGAATTAAGAAATTCGGGACATGTCCCCATTCATTTATTTCGCCCACTTCGTCACGAGCGCCGGGTCGGCGAGCAGCTTGATGAGAACACCCCCGACGACCGAGCGGGCCTGGAATCCCGCCTGTTTTCCCGAATCGGTCCAGTACCAGTCCGTGAGCGGCACGCGGGTCGGCGTCTTGTTCAGCCACTCGAAGACCGGATCGATGAGCGCAGCGAAATCCGCCGCCGTCTCGGTCAGGGTCGCCGTCCACAGGATCCAGTCGAGCTTTGTATAGTTCCGGCGGTTGTCAAGGGGAAGCCCGAAGGCCAACTGGCTTTTCTTATAGAACGTCATCTCCTTGCGGGCGACCTCGGGCGGAAACAGGTTGAATCCCAGGATCTTATCCCAGACCAGATTGTATTTTTGGCTCCACGTGCCGGGCTTATCGAAAGCCAGCCGGTAATGGTCTCCGTCGTCGGCCATCGCCACCCACTTTTTCGCGAATTCCTCCGCCGTTTTCTTGTAGAGCGCCGCGTCCGCCTTTTTGCCCGTCCTCTCGCAGAGGTAGGCGTATCCGCGAAGCGCCAGGATCGCCTTGACCGAGAGGTTAGCGTTGTGAGCCAAGTGGCCGGCGAAATCGTCGGTGCAGAGCTGGTTCTCGGGGTCGAGCCCCTTGTCCTTCAGGTATTCCGCCCAGCGCTTGAGGGACGGCCAATATTTCTGGGCGTAATCCGTCTTGTTCTCTATTTGGACGAGCGCCGCCGTCAGGAGGAGCATGTTGCCGCTCTCTTCGACCGGCATCTGGTTTTCCTCGCTTTTCGCCCCTCCCCCGTAGACCTGGCCGTTGGCCTTGGGGTAGGTCCCGAGGTCGTGCGGGGCGAAGGGAAATTTCCATTCCGCGCCCTGGGCGTATTCGAAGACAGGAGTCATCATGGCCCGCGCCAACGCCGTGTTCATCAGGAGATACAGGGGCGCCGCGGGATAGATGACGTCCACCGTCGAGATGCAGCCGTTGCTGAAATTTTCCTTGGCGAAGAAGAGCGGCGTCCCGTCGATGTCGGCGGCGAGCTTGTGGGCGGCGATCGATTGGCGGTAGGCAAGCGTCGCCACGGCGGCGTATTTCTCGCCGCCCGCTTTGGTCATGTCGGCGACGAGGTCGTCGTCGAAGGCGCGGCAGCGCGCCGCCAGCGACTCGTAGTCCTTGGCCGCCGCGTCGAGTAAATCAGCCGCTTCCCAGCCGCCCCTCCGCCAATACGGCCGCAGCTTCCGGTAGAAATATTCGATGGAGAATTGATCGTCGTAGGCCAGCATCAGCCACCGCGAGGCGGGCGCGCCGGCCGCGACCTGGCCGAGGTTGAAGGCGAACGCGGCCATGGGATAGCCGTCGGCGACGGCCCGAGGCATCCGGAGGTCGTCGCGCGCCGGCAAGCGGCCCTCTCGGATGAAGGCGGACCGGCTTTCGCGGTCCGTGGCGAAGGCGCTCGCCATCCCCGGCTGGCTTTTCGCCGCAAGATAAAAGAAGCCCCAATCGATGCGCAGGTCGTCGCCCTTCCGCTCGAGAACCGGCTGGTCCTTGGAGCCGAAGGCCAGGGCCTGGACATCCCCGACCTGAACGCGCGACCAGATGACTTTCTGATCTGCGCCGTTGACGCCGATCTCGCTGCAGGCGTCGTAATACAGGGAAACGGAATGCGGCTGGTTGTCCGCGGCCCGCACGTCGAAGGTCACGTAGGTCACCGGCCGGGACATGATGTCGAGATCCTTGATGAGGAGAGGCGAGAGGAACGTCAGCGTTACTTCAATGCCCGCGCCCGCGAAAGCATAGACCGTCCGCGTCGGATAGACGTGGACGGACGTCTGGGCCAGGGCCGGGACGCGCCGCCATTCGGGCCCCATGATCCGGAACGGCTTCCCGTCGACCATGACCATGGCCATCATCCCGTTGGGTTTGCCCGTCCAGTGCTTCGGCCATTCGTCGGTCAGCTTGTCGGCCATCGACCAGATGGAGAAATAAGGGTCGTGGGTGACAAGGGGCACGGCCGGCGGCCGGACGGCGGGCGCGGGCTGGGCCGATGCGAATGAGGCCGCACCAATAGCGAAGACGGAAAGGATTACGAAGATCGCAAAACGTCGAGCCATGCGGCCCTCCTTCAAAATATCAGGCTGATCGCTTCATACACCAGCCCGGCGCACAAGGCCGCGGCCGGGATCGTCAGGATCCATGCCCAGACGATCTTGATCGTGACCTGCCATTTGACGGCGGCGGCGTTCTTCGCCGTGCCTACTCCCGCCACGGCGCCGGTAATGACGTGCGTGGTCGATACGGGGACGCCCAAATGCGTCGCCGTGAAGATCGAGATGGCGCTGGCCGTCTCAGCGCAGAATCCGTCGATCGGCCGCAACTTGACGATCTTCTGGCCCATGGTTTTGACGATACGCCAGCCTCCGGAAAGGGTTCCCAAAGCGATGGCTGTATGCGCCGAGAGAACGATCCAGAGCGGGATGTGAAACGTTTTCATGTGGCCGGAAGTGAACATCAGGCTGGCGATGATGCCCATGGTCTTCTGGGCATCGTTGCCACCGTGGCCCAGGCTGTAAAGAGCCGCAGAGACGAGCTGCATCCGCCGCGACCACAGATTGATCGCTTGGACCGGCTGTTTATGGACCACCCACGTGGTCAGCACCATCAGGACAAGTCCCAGAAGCATACCAAGCATTGGGGCAAGGACGATGAAAATAAAAATCTTGATCCAGCCCGAGAGGATGACGACCTGGAAGCCATGGGCCTTGACGACTGCAGCGCCGAGATATCCGCCCATGAGCGAATGCGAAGAGCTCGAAGGCAGACCCCAGAACCAGGTCAGGATATTCCACGAGATGGCTCCGATGAGGGCGGCAAAGATAACCAGAGGGTCGACGACGGTGATGTCGATCAGGCCTTTCCCGATCGTGGAGGCGACGGCGGTCCCGAAGATGAGGAAAGCGACGAAATTGAAGAAGGCGGCCCAGATGACCGCCTGCTTCGGGCTCAGCACCCGCGTCGAGACGATGGTCGCGACCGAGTTGGCGGCGTCGTGGAGGCCGTTGGTGAAATCGAAAGCAAGAGCGATGCCGATGATGACGACGATGAAGGCAAAGCTCCAGCCGTCCATGCTCAACTGCTTTTGACGATGATGCCTTCGACCGTGTTGCTGATGTTCTGGTAGACGTCCATGATCCTCTCGAGCGTGACCAGGATGTCCTTCCACTTGATGATCATGACCGGATCTTTTTCGCTGTTGAGGAGGGCGCGGAGCTCCCTATGGTAGATGAGGTCGCCTTCGTCCTCGAGGTCGTGGATCTCGAGGATCAGCTTCCAGATCGATTCCGTGTATTTCTGTTTTTCGAAGAGCTCTTGGAGGAGCGTGACCAGGGCCTTCGAGGCCTTGCCGATGAGGACGGAGAAATCGTCGACGAACGGCCGCTTCTCCGGGACCTCGTAGAGATAGATGTTGTGGATCGTGTTCTCGAGGAGGTCGATGATGTCGTCGTACTCGTGGATGAGCTGGTAGATGTCCTCGCGGTCGAAGGGGGTGATGAAGCTCTTGTTGAGGAGGTTGATGATGTCGTGGGTGATGCCGTCCGCCTTGTGCTCGATCTCCTTGGATTTGTGCCAGTAGTGGTCGAAATCGCGGTACTTGGCCACGAACTCCTGGAAGACCGCGATGATCTCGGTCATGGCGCCCGACATTTTCTGGAAATTCTCGTAGAAAGCCGGTTCTTTAGGCAGAATGAATTTCATGTGTATCCTCTTTGGACGTTCCGAGAAGTTTTAGATTATATCGATTGAAGGGGCAATTGCAAGGTGGGGAAAGCGGAGGGGGACAGCGAAATGGGGACATGTTCCGAATTCTCTTGAATTCGGTACGTGTCCCCCTTTTTCCGTACGTGTGGCCGTTTTATTTACCCTGTCATCCTGAGCGAAGCGAAGGATCTCATCCGCCCATGGGGAGGTCTTCTTAATGAATTCGGTACGTGTCCCCGATTTTGCTCAGGCTCTGGCCCTTTGAATCGGAACACTGACCTGGCCCGGAAGAATTAGCTTTTTTACAGAAGCATTCAGGAATTCTATGCTGACGGGCTCTCCCTTTTCTCCGTAGCTGACAATGACTCCGCTTCGTTCCTCGACGGCATCGAATGGAGGATCCTCGGAGAACAGGAGAAGGAGGACATCGGCGTCGGAATCATATTTTATCTTCATCCTTCTTCTCCCGACCGTATTTTACTATTTTACTGGTCCGGTACAAAGTCAGTACTTTTCGGATACCGTTGAGCGTTTTGTATGGAATTCTTAACAAGCCATTCCCCCGCTTCGATTGAGCAATAAGGACATCATAGGCACTTAATACAACTTGATCCGGATTTGTTAAGATCTCCTCAACTTCCTGCCTGGTAATGCCCAATTTCAAATTCCACTGCCGTAAGCGCTCTTCCGCATGCCGGGTCCAAATGATTTTCATAGCGGCATCCTAAAGACGCTGCATGGGGAACTGATTCTCAGAGGGCAAAATATAAGCGGCAAAAAGTGACAATTTTTGTCACTTATTTCGGCTGCCATATCTTATAGCCTCGGGACACTTTTTGCCACACCCAAAGCCTGTGCTAAATAATTCTTGACATCCAGATGCAACCGCATCATTTTTAACATGTTAAAACGCATTAAGGAGCGGGGGTGTATTTGCTCTTGCGAGAGGGGGTTGCTTTCCTCTTTTCTCTTTTCTTTATTCTCGCTTTCGATCTTATCGCCGGCACTGCGCCTTATCGAAACGAGGGGAGCGCGTTTCTATATGAAAAGCCGGGTAAAAGTCGATATCACTGGACCGAAAAAGGAGGACTAAAATGAAGAAGCTGGTATTTTGCGCCTTTATCTTGTCTTCAGTAATGCTGATCCCATTATCAGGACAAACGACTTGGACGGTCGATGACGACCTAGTCCAATGCCCTGCAGCGAATTTCAAGCATCCTCAAGATGCCGTGAATGCCGCGAGTCCGGGGGATACGATCATTGTTTATCCTGGAACCTACGGAAGCCGCGATCGGGGTGATCCTTATACCGGAAGCGACAGATACGCACCGGCTCTAATAGTTTATAAAGTCGGATTGACCATTAAAGCAGCCAATCCCGACCGATCATTAACGATTATTCAATCGACGCATCTTTACTGGTCGAGTATCAGCGCCGTAGTCTGGTCGACAAATGGCGGAGTCGTCCCAACTGAAGGGATCTCGCCAAGCGGTATTGAAATCATCGCAAACAATGTCACGATCGAGGGCTTCACCGTTAGGGCTTATGAAGGAAATATTAACACGGCGGCCATTCTAGTGGGGGCGCTTTACGCAGGAGAAACCAGATACGGAATTTCCGGCACGATCGTCAAAAACTGCGATTTGAGCGGAAACGCCGGAATTCGGATATGGAACGCCCCCTATACGACTATCGAACACAGTTTGATCAAGAACATGTTAACCGGGACATCGCCCGCCGCCGTTGTGATTCACGATGGAGACAGTACCGCTAAACCATATCCAACATATTCGGGATCGGCTAATGTATCGATCCTCAATAACGAGATATTCGATATTCATAATTATAGTGCGATCGAACTAGGAGGAGTGCGTTCTGGTTCCTATGTTGATCACTCGGGCTTGCGTATCGAAGGAAATATCATTCATACTTCAAACGGGCATGGAGTTCGCAGTTATGGCGGCTCAAATGTCGACAATGCGAAAATAATCGGAAACATTATTAGTCCCGCAACGACAGTCACAGGGCCCGCCGCCGGAATAAATATAGGCGCTGCGCCGCCAGCGGCAAAACGCTACTCTAGTATCACAATCAAGGACAACAAAATAAGCGGGCTTATCAATGCCCTCAACCTGGGCTATATCATAAACAGTACAATCGACCATAACGAATTCCAAGACTGTCGAGACTGGGGCACAAACATCTACAATTACTCTAATGCCGTAACTGTAACGAACAACATTTTCATCAATAATGGGAAGTGGACGAAAGTGACGGTCTTAGGCGGAGGCCTTTGCGCAAATAATTCTACCGGTGTCGTCGCTCACTGCAACCAGTTCCTCGGGAATATGTGGGGAGTGTATAGCAATGGCGCTGCTTATCAGATCGACGCCACGAACAACTGGTGGGGCGACTCGACAGGTCCGTATCATGCAACGCTCAATCCCTCGGCCAAAGGCGACCCAATTACTGATTATGTCAGCTTCAATCCTTGGCTGAGCCCAAGCCTCGGATTCGATAATCTATCGCTAGCCTTTGGAGATGTTGTCCCGGGAAGCGAGAGCCTAGTCCAATATCTTAGGATTTCCAATGCCGCCGATAGCTGTGCGATTTCTAAGCTGGAAATTACGGGTATCAATATCAGCACAAGCGATTTCACAATAGTCAGTGGGGGGACTCCTCCTAACATCGTCATCGACCCCGATGGCTCTGTTCTCCTTGGCATAAAATTCAACCCCACATCCATCGGCGCAAAAACGGCTACTCTCAGCGTCGTCAGCAATGATCCCGATAATCTTCCGACCGTGACTTTGACAGGAACGGGCGTTCCGGTCATTGCCGCAAGCAGCGGCGCCAATGGATCCGTCGCGCCTACGGGAAATGTCCCTGTGGCTTTAAACGGAGATAAAAGCATAACGATCACCGCAGAAACGGGCTACCATATAGATACCGTTAAGGTAGATGCGACACAAGTCGCCACCAACCCGCCAAGTCCATACACATATACTTTCACTTCCGTCACCGCCAACCATACGATTGAAGCCACTTTTGCTGCGAACAGCTACAACGTGGCTTTCGACTCTCAGGGGGGGTCCGCTGGTACCAGCCAATCCGTGGTCTACAACACCCTTGTGACAAAGCCCACACCCGATCCTACTAAAGCCGGCTACACCTTCGCCGGCTGGTATAAAGATGCGGGCGGCACCATTGCCTGGAACTTCGCCAGCGACAAGATGGGCGCGGCCGACATGACGCTCTATGCCAAATGGACGGTCAACAAATATTCCGTAACTTTTAACCCCCAGGGCGGAAGCGCCGTTGCCAGCGAATCGGTGGCTTATGACAGCTTGGTGACAAAGCCCGCCAATCCCACTAAAATCGGCTACACCTTCGACGGCTGGTATAAAGAAGCCGCGTGTGCCAATGCTTGGAACTTCGCCACCGACAAGATGGGTGCGGCGGACATGACCCTTTATGCCAAATGGAAAATCATCACCTTTACCGTCACGGCTTCGGCCGGACCAGGTGGAAGCATCGCTCCTTTATCCAAGGTGGTCGATTACGGCAGCAGCTTGACCTTAACGATCACCCCAGCTAAGGGATACGCGGTTGATGATATTTCTGATACGACGGGCGGCGTCACTACTGTGATCACCGATCCAAAGCTCCCATTCGCTCTGACTAATATCACAGCCGATCATACGATTAAGGTTACGTTCGCCGCTCTCATGCGGAAGCTCGATATCGAGCGCGTCAAGATCGATTTCAGCAATAAACCCGTGGAAGACCGGATCTATCTTAAGGGATCGCTCGACCTCGGCAAGAGATCGAACAAGGTCAAGCCTGGGGATCCTGTGACCCTGACAATCGATGATAAATTCAGTCAAACCATCACGATGACGGCGAAATGGAACGGACGGGTCTGGGAATACCGGGCCCCCCGCGGCGCTGACGGGATCATCGAGATGACCATCGAGTGGCAAGGAACTAGAGCGAATTTTGAGATCCATATCGATGATGTCGAAATAGGAACTGCCAAGGAGTGGAGGAACCCCGTCCAGATCACCCTTCAGATCGGAGATGACATCGGAACGGATTCCGTCAGGCTGAACACGCACAAGGACTACTGGGATTGCTGGTTCGGACGCCACTGGTGATTTGAGCTCGCCGGAGCCGGGCCTCTAAAAAAAGGGCCCGGCTCCCTTTTTTCTTAAGAAAGGAGGGGTCTCGGAGGGCGAGCCTGAACTCCTTTGAAGAAGCGATCCCGCGTCGCTTCTGCTCTATTGCAGGGGGGAGGAAGCCTCCAACCTCCCCCTATTTCTCCCCCAGATGGCGGAGGGTGAAAAAGAAACCTAAAATGACGTTTTTTGTCACGTCATATTTTTTCCTAATCTAAAAGCCCAAGCATTATTTGTCATACCATAATAAAGTTCACAAATATTTCTTGACAGGAGCGTTTAACCGCATCATTTATAACGCGTTAGAGCTTCTTTAGGAGCGGGGCTGCAGTTGTTTATTGGCCAGGGATTACACTTAACCTTTTTTGATCCTCTTCCATTTTTGCCAACGCCGATATTTTTCTCTAGGCTCGTGCCTTACCAGGAAGGAGGTGGCGTTATTTATAGAAAATCATTCGGACGAGGAGACTCAGCGAATCTTATCGATAAAAGGAGAAAAGATGAAAAAAGCAGGTAGTTATCTAGGAATTGCATTATTTTTTCTACTCGTCGGTTCGATCCAGGCGGCAATCATTAACGTGCCAGGACCTTATGGCCCGACCATCCAGGCCGCTATCACTGCCGCACAGCCTGGCGATACGATCCAAGTTGCGCCGGGAACATATGTAGAGAAAGTTGTCATTAATAAATACGTGATTCTTGAGGGCGCAGGTTCCGGGAACGATCCAGGTACGAATACAATCATAGCACCCACATCAGGCACTTGCATAAATATCCTGGGGAGCGGAAATAGCGCTGCAAACCCGATCATTATTCGGAACCTCCGAACGACGGGTGGACAGGATGGCATTTACTTTGGCGGCACAACCTTGGTGACCAGTATCAACCATGTTCTTCTTGATAATGTTTATTGTATCGGAGCATCTGATTCCGGTCTTCAGATCGAACTGGGAGGATCAGCGGATGCCTACACAATTACTGTCTCTGATCTTACGATTAGGAATTCGTCATTCAACAACAACAGCTCGATGGGATTCCGTGTTTCGAAGCGTGGGATCGTAGATGGCCTAGTCGTGTACAACTGTCACTTTGATAATAACCTTGCCCGCGGTTGGTATGCCCAATTTGTTTACCCAACTTGGTCAACCAACATCACGAACGTCCATATGAGCTATACCACCTTCAATAACAATGCTAATCGCGGGTGGTTTCTCGAGAAACTCGAGAATGCAGAATTTGATCATATCATTGTGATGGATAATGGGACTGTATCTGATGCGAATGCTGCGGGATTGGATGTGAATTTAAAATATAAAGCTTACCAGAACATTTCGATTCGAAATTCCAGGATCATAAATAATGGAAGTGGCAACACTAACAATCGTGGGACCGGAATATATATTAAGGCTCGCGACGATAGCCCTAGCTATTCAACTTATCCGGCAACGCTCAAAAACGTTACGATCGAAAACACGGAGGTATCCGGAAGTCATATAGGAATAGGAATTGGTGAATTCGGCACCAATTCCATTAGTAGTCCATCAAATGTAATTGTGCAGAATTGCTGCATTCATGCTAATTCTGTCGCAGGTCTAGTTGTTTACTGTCAGCCGATCGTTAATGCCGATAATAATTGGTGGGGCGCAAGCGACGGGCCAAGCGCTATCGGACTCGGTTCTGGTGATCATATAAGCACGAACGCCACTTATGATCCTTGGCTCGTAGGCGTCAGCTATACGGGTGAGGCGGCATTTGGACCTGCTGATCACGTCATTCTCAAAGCTAAAGTTGCATCATCCTCCGGCGTGACTACGGGTGTCCTTGTCCAATTCTTTGCGGGGGGCACATTCGTCGGCAGTGGACTTGCAGACCTTAATGGAATCGCCAGCTTCGATTGGGATGTACAGCCGGTCGGCGCCTATTCCGTCTATGCAACGGCGGGCGGTGGGTGCTTATCTTCAGCGACGAAAACGATCAGTGTGGTCAATGCGTTAATGATCGCTGCTTCCGCTGGAACTAACGGGTCTATTTCTCCCGCAGGAGATGTGTCCGTTAATTACGGAGCTTCTCAGACCTTTGCTATTACTCCTAATACCGGCTATCACGTCTCCGACGTCCTGGTCGACGGATCATCGGTAGGAGCCGTGACCAGCTATACTCTAAACAACGTTACCGCTGCACATACGATCAGCGCTTCTTTCGAAAAAAATAAGTACACCATCACTCCTTCTGTCGTAGGAGGCACCATTAATCCGCCGAGCGCGGTCACGGTCGAGTACGGAGGCAGCCAGGCCTTCGCTTATGCCCCAACTACCGGTTATCACATCGTGAGCGTTTCGATCGACGGAACGGCCATCACGCCAATACCCGCAAGTCCATATCCATTCACGAACGTCACGGCTAACCATACGATCGCAGTCACCTTTGGCATCAATACCTACACCATCACGGCCACGGCCGGGGCCAACGGAAGCATCACTCCTTCCGGGTCGGTGTCCGTCAACTATAATTCAAGTCAAACTTTCAACATCACAGCGTATACGGGGTATGTGATCGATGAAGTCGTGGTGGACGGAACGGCCCTCGACGCAACTCCCTCGAGTTATCCGTTCTCGAACGTCACCGCCAATCACACCATCTCCGTCACCTTCGCGGCTAAAATGCGCAAGCTCGACATCGAGCGCTTCAAGATCGATTTCAGCAGGCGACCTACAGATGATCAGATCTACCTCAAGGGCTCGCTCGACCTCGGCAAGGGCGCGAGCAAGCTCAAGGCCGGAGTTCCCGTAACGCTCACAATCAACGACAAGTTCGATGAAACAATTACGATGACGGCGAAGTGGAACGGCAGCACCTGGGTCTACAGGGCGCCCCGGGGCAAAGACGGCATCATCGAGATGACCATCGAATGGAGAGGAACGCGAGCCAATTTCGAGGTGCGTATCGATGATGTCGAGATGGGATCCGCCAAGGAGTGGAAGAATCCGGTCGACGTGAGCCTCCAGATCGACGGCTACATCGGATTCGATTCCGTCCGTATGAACACCCACAAGGACTGGTGGGACTGCTCGTTCGGACGCTGGTGGTGATCTGAGTTCGCCGGGGCCGGGCTTCTGAACAGGGGCCCGGCTCCCCTTTTTCTTAAGAAAGGAGGGGTCTCGGAGGGCGAGCCTGAACTCCTTTGAAGAAGCGATCCCGCGTCGCTTCTGCTCTATTGTAGGGGGGAGGAAGCCTCCAACCTCCCCCTTCTATGATGGCGAAATGCAAGCCCCCCGTCTTGTTCTTTTTCTTAATGACTGCCTCGGTCTTGTGAACCACCCTTCTATCCGCGCCATAATGCGCACCGTAGCGTTCGGTCT
>Ga0208047_1000814_pt1 | contig 11622 bp, 8 predicted proteins | sample Kivu_220m_FD_184162 | JGI IMG/M metagenome (GOLD analysis project Ga0208047, IMG submission 184162) | Freshwater microbial communities from Lake Kivu, Western Province, Rwanda to study Microbial Dark Matter (Phase II) - Kivu_220m (SPAdes)... | ecosystem: Environmental > Aquatic > Freshwater >...
TCCTTGTCTTGATGAGCCCGCCTCTTTTGCGAAGCAAAAGGGCGAGGCTATGAGCGGCGGACCGGATTTGAACCGGCGACCTTCTCCTTGGGAAGGAGACATTCTACCCCTGAACTACCGCCGCAAATTTACGGGGTAAAGTCCGGAAGTTTGAACCCCACTCGTCTTAATTTATCAATTTAGCGGGGTAACTCTAGGACATTTCCAGAGTGAATTAAGTCTGGATTGGCTAAGTTGTTAGCTCTGGCAATCTCGGGCCACTTATAGCCATCTCCATAAGCTCTAACCGCAATCCCCCAAAGGTTATCTCCTTTAATAACTGTGTAATTATCACCCGAGATTGTTTCTCCTGCTATTGCTGTTTTGGGTAGTTCCTTTCCTGGTTGGCGAACCGGAACATCGGGAATCGTTAATTCTTGCCCCAGCGTGATTAAATTTGCGTTGGGAATGTTGTTTTGTTTAGCAATGTCAACCCAGTTATATCCGGAACCATAAAATTCCTCCGCAATTTTCCAAAGATGGTCTCCAGCCTTGGTTTTATAAGTAACTGGTAGTGATTTAAGGGGAGTTGGTTGAATTGCAACTGTTTCTTTTTCTTGGGTTATTTCCACTTCTTCTGGGATACCTCGGTCAGCCTTTTTACCAACCCCTCGAAAATAATTAAAGACCAACACTCCAATAACAATAATTACCAAGGCCCCTAGAACCATACTGATGGTGCCTTCGGCCAATTTTAGCTTTTTTAGAATTTCTTTAATGTTCATTTTTTCTGCCTTCTCACCCCCTTCCGGGCAGAATTTTATATAAGCGGGCTCGAGCGGAATCGAACCGCCAATTTCGTCCTTGACAGGGACGCGTGTTAACCGCTACACTACGAGCCCATCTGTGCTAATCAGCAATTTTTACTATATCACAGGTCTTGTAGTTTAGTCAACTAGGAAGTATCATATATTTTAAGATGGCTTTTAATTTTACCAATAAAGAGATTGCTAAGGTCTTTCGTTCCGTAGCCGCCGCTTACATTGTCAAAGGAGGCAATCAGTTTAAGATAATTGCCTATCAGCGAGCCGCTGATTCAGTCGAACACGCCACCAGCGAAATCAAGGACCTTTGGGATGATGATAAATTGGATCAACTAGCTGGCATTGGGAAAGCAATCGCCTCTCATTTAGATGAATTATTTAGAAAAGGGAAAGTGAAACATTTTCAACAGGTAATGTCAAATTTACCCCCAGCGATGTTTGAACTTCTCTCTATTCCGGGAATTGGCGCCAAGACTGCCTATAAACTTTGTAAAAACTTAAAAATTGAGAACCTTACAACTGCTTTGAAAGATTTGGAAAAAGCAGCCAAACAAGGGAAAATCAGGATTCTTGAAGGTTTCGGCAAGACTTCAGAGGAAGAAATTCTGAAGGGAATTCAGGCTTTTAAACTAGGGCAGACTAAAGAAAAACGGATGCTTTTGCCTTATGCTGATTGGCTGGCGGAAGAGATTATTGTCTATCTTAAAGCCTGTCCGGCAGTTATTCGCGCTGACCCTCTGGGAAGTCTAAGAAGAATGGTTTCTACTATTGGCGATGTAGATATTGCCGTTGCTACCCGCAAACCCAAGGAGGTACTTGTCTACTTTGTCAAATATCCCAAAATTAGGCGTGTTTTGGGTAGAGGAGAGGATTTATGCCGGGTAATTCTTAGGAGTGGTCGACAGGTAGATATTAGGCTTCAAAAGCCCCAAAGTTATGGTTCGATGCTCCAATATTTCACGGGTTCAAAACACCATAATATAGCCTTGCGAGAGTTTGCCTTAAAAAAAAGGCTTTCGCTATCGGAGCACGGAATTAAGGTCAGCGAGACAGCGAGACAGCGAGACAGCAAAACAGCAAAACTAGTAGAATTTGAAAGCGAGGAAAAATTTTATAATTTTTTAGGTTTGGATTGGATTCCGCCGGAGTTAAGAGAAGATACGGGGGAAATTGAAGCAGCAAAAGAATACTCTTTACCGAAATTGATTAAATTGGAGAATATCAAGGGTGACCTCCATACTCACTCAAGCTTTCCGATTGAAACAAGCCATGATGAGGGACTTCATTCATTTAAAGAAATGCTTAAAGCCGCTGGTCGGTTGGGATATCAATACTTTGGTTTTACAGAACACAATCCCTCAACCAGTAAACATAATGAGAATCAGATAGTGTCCATATTAAGGCGTAAAAAGGAGGAAATTGATCAATTAAAATACTCTTATGAAAAAAGTAAAGGAAATAGCAGTGATAGATTACTCGTTTATTCCCTAAATGGCCTCGAAATAGATATAAAACCGAGTGGGGAGCTAACTGTTCCGGATAAGGCACTAGACTATTTAGATTATGCCATTGTTTCGGTCCATTCAAGCTTCCAAATGACTCGTGAAAAAATGACGCAACGAGTGTTGAGAGCTTTGGCTCATCCAAAAGTAAAAATTCTCGGTCATCCTACTGGCAGAAAGATAGGTCAAAGGGAGGGTTATGAGCTTGATTGGGAAAAGATATTTGACTTTTGTCTTAAAAATGATAAGTTTTTAGAAATTTGCTCTTACCCTGATCGGCTTGATTTGCCTGATGTTTTAGTTCGCGAAGCAGTAAAAAAGGGCGTGAAAATGATTATTGATACTGATTCTCATCAAAAAGAGCATTTATCTTTAATTGAATATGGTGTTTCCGTGGCTCGTCGTGGTTGGGCAGAAAAAAAAGACATCATTAACACTTTACCCTTACCCCAATTTCTTGATAAAATGGAGATTAAGAAACGAAATTGATTATTCGTAGATTATAAATTGTTTATTCGTTGTTTATTTTATGGTGAAAAAAATAAATGGGGAAGATGGATAAAAAGCAGGTCCTTCATATTGCTAAACTTGCCCAACTAAAACTAAACCTTTCCGAAGTGGAGAAGTTTTCTTCCCAACTTTCAGAAACTCTTGATTATGTAGGGATTTTAGGTGAGCTTGACAAAAAAGTTAGGAATTTACCACCTACGGCTCAAGCTACGAATCTTAAGAATGTCTTCAGGGAAGATAAGGTTAAACCCTCTTTGAGCCAAGAAGAAGTGCTAGCCAATGCGTCAGCAACCTACAAAGGTTATTTTAAGACGAAAGCAATTTTTGAATAATGGAGCTAAACCAATTAACTATCAAGCAAGCCCAAAAGGGGCTGAAAGACAAGGAATTTTCTAGCCTTGAGTTGGTCAAATCATGCTTGGCGCGAATTAAGAAAGTTGACAAGAAAGTCAAGGCTTTTATTACGGTTTGTGAGAAAGAGGCAATCGAGCAAGCGACGTTGATCGATACAACGATACAACGATACAACGATATAGAGAGATTATTTATAAATTTTCCTCTTTTAGGTCTTCCAATTGCAATTAAAGACAATTTTTGCACCAAGGGGATTAAAACCACGGCGGCCTCAAAAGTTCTGGAAAATTTTGTTCCTTCTTATGATGCTACCGTGGTAAGAAAGTTAAAAGGAAGGGGGGCGATTATTTTGGGTAAGACCAATATGGATGCCTGGGCTCACGGTTCTTCTACAGAAACTTCTGATTTTTTTACTACCCTAAACCCCTGGGATTTGCAACGATTACCCGGGGGATCGTCGGGTGGTTCGGCAGCCGCGGTTGCCTCGGAGATGACTATTGGCGCGGTTGGAAGTGAAACAGCAGGGTCGATAAGACAACCAGCCGCTTGGTGTGGAGTAGTAGGATTCAAGCCCACCTATGGTGGAATTAGCCGTTATGGCTTGATTGCGATGTGCTCTTCTACAGATTGCCCGGGGTCTTTGACTAAGACAGTTGAAGATACAGAAATTTTGTGGAAAGTGCTTGAAGGAAAAGACAAATTTGATGCTACTTCAACACGACACACGAGACACGACACACGAGACACGAAGTTCAAAATTGGAGTACCCAAGGAATATTTTTTGAAAGAGATGGAAAAAGAAGTTAAAGAGAGAGTTTGGGAGGCAATAAAGGTTTTGGGGAAATTGGGATTCAATATTAAGCAAGTTTCGCTTCTTGATCCCAGATATTCAATCGCAGTTTACACTATTATTCAAAGGTCAGAGGTCTCTTCGAATTTAGCCAGATATGATGGGGTAAGATATGGCAATAAGAGAGATTGTTTTGGTAATGAGGCAGAAAGGCGAATTATGTTGGGAACCTATACCTTATCAGCCGGTTATTATGAGGCTTATTATCAAAAAGCCCAAAAGGTGAGGAGTTTAATTTGTCAAGATTTTGGGGAAGTCTTTAAAAAAGTAGATTTACTAGTGGCTCCTACTTCTCCTTCGGTAGCTCTTTCAGTGGGAGCAACTAAGGAAAGCGCTATGTTTGGGGAGTTACAAGATGTTTTAATGGAGGCTTCTTCTCTGGCTGGATTGCCGGCAATAAATATTCCTTGCGGTTTTACTAAAGTAGGATTACCGGTGGGGATGCAGTTAATTGGGCCGCAGTTTTCCGAAGAACTTTTGCTTTCAGTGGGAAAAAAATATGAAGAGAAAACTCAATGGTATAAAAGAAAGCCAAAATTATGAAAAAGACAGGATATATCACTCTTTTAAAGAACAAAACTTTCTTGAAGGTTTGGCTTAGTCAGCTGATCTCTTTGGTGACCGCCTATATGTTGAACTTTGTTTTGATGGATAGAATCTATGCGGCCACCAGATCGACAATTGCGGTTGGCTTTTTTTGGGGATTTTATATTTTACCGTCAGCCACCTTAGGTCCATTTAGTGGTGTCTTTATTGATTATCTCTCCAAAAAAAGAATCTTCGTTATCACTAATTTGCTTCAAGCATTTGTTGTTTTGCTTTATTTGGGAGTCAATCTTCACAAAATTTGGCCGATTTATACTATTGTTCTTTCTTATTCCTTTTGTGATGAGTTTTTTAATCCCGCAGTAGCTGCCTTTTTACCAACGATAGTTAAAAAAAATCAATTACCGGCGGCCAACAGCCTTTATCTTTTAACTACTCAAGGTTGTCTAATTATTGGTTTTATGATTGGCGGAGCTCTATTAAGACTTTTTAGTTTTACAGGATTGCCATTTTTGGTCGCCTCTATCTTTCTTTTAATGGCTTCTGGTTTGGGTTCTCTTATCCCGTCAGACAAGCCTGCCTTAAAAAGAAAGTTCCAGTTGGGGTTTAAAGAATTTTGGGCTGATTTAACCGAGGGCTACCAATTTATTAAGGGAGAGCCAAAAGTTTTGTTGCCGATGGGTCTTCTTTTTGGCCTTCAGATTATTCTAGGGATTGGGCTTATTCTTCTGCCTTCAATTTCTCAAGAGCATTTAAAAATTCAGTTTGCCGATTCCTCCTTTGCTATCGTTGTTCCTGCCTTACTTGGAGCCATCTTAGGTGGGGTTTTAAGCGAAAGATTATTAAAAAAATATCTCAAGCGATTTTTAATTATCGGCGGACTTTATCTTTTGGGTTTTTCTGTTTTACTTCTTGGATTCCTTCCTTTCTTAGTTGGTTCGCCGGGAAACTTCGTTTCACTTTTGGCAATAATACTGGGAATTGCTTGTGTGGGTATCTATGTTCCTCTTCAGACCTTGGTTCAGGAACATACTCCCTTTGATATCAGAGGGAGAGTTTTTGGCACTTTAAGTACTCTGATAACTTTGGCGGCGGCGATTCCTGTTTTGATTACTATCACTTTAGTTGATTTTTTAGGTATTTCTTTAATTTTATTTTTGATAGGAGGAATGTTAGTTTTACTTGCCTCTTATGCGGCGAGGGGGAAATATGGAATCATACCAGCCGATAATCGGTCTTGAGGTTCACTTGGAGCTGAAAACAAGTTCCAAAATGTTTTGTGGTTGTGCGGCGAATCATTTTGGTAAAAAGCCAAACACTTTGTGTTGCCCTGTTTGTTTAGGTCTGCCTGGAAGCTTGCCTGTTCCCAACAAAAAAGCCGTTGAATGGACAGCTCTTTTAGGCTTGGCTTTAAACTGTCAGGTATCCAAAGAGAGTTACTTTGAAAGAAAGAATTATTTCTACCCTGACTTGCCCAAGGGATATCAAATCTCGCAATATCACCAGCCGCTGGCTATAAATGGCAAGCTTAAACCAAAAACCAAAAACCAAAAACTAAAAACTATTAGAATTCAAAGGGTTCATTTGGAAGAAGATACGGCCAAATTGATACATCAATTTGGAACTCAAAGCTATACTTTAATTGATTTTAATCGCGCCGGGGTTCCTTTGGTAGAAATTGTTACTGAACCGGATATCAATTCCAGTGAAGAAGCAAAAATTTACTTAAAGAAAATTCAGCAAATTGTTCGTTGTTTAGGAATTTCTGATGCGGATATGGAGAAAGGGAGTATGAGATGTGAGCCGAATGTTAATGTCAAAATCAAAGATGAAGGCAAATGGGTTGCGACACCCATTGTTGAGATTAAAAATATCAACTCTTTTAGATTTGTTCAAAAAGCAATTGATTATGAAATTCAAAGACAGATTGAAGAGTACCAGAAGACGAAAATCACCAAAGATGTTGGTAATAAAACTACTCGTGGTTTTGAGGAAAACAAAGGCGTAACTTATCCGCAACGGCAGAAAGAAGAGGCTTTTGACTATCGTTATTTTCCGGAGCCGGATATTCCTCCGATTCGCTGGACGAAAAGTCAGCTATCAGCTATCAGCTATCAGCTATCAGCAATTGAATTGCCAGACAAAAAGCTTGAGAGGTTTATCAAAGAGTATGGATTAAGTGAATATCAAGCTCGGATTCTAACAGTCGGTAAAGATATTGCTGATTATTTCGAGAAAACCATATCACATATTGCATATCACATATCACCTGTTCTAATAGCTAACTGGATTATCAATAAACGGGTAGATATAAATAGAGTTTCGCCTAAAAGATTAGCAGCAATGGTCGTGCGAGATACAAAAAGAAAAGTTTTGCCAACAGAGGAGCTAAGTGAGAGAATCAAGAAGGTTCTTCAGAAAAACGAAAAAGCAGTCGGGGATTACCAAAGAGGCAAGCAAATTGTGATAGAATTTTTACTGGGTCAAGTGATGAGGGAAACTAAAGGTCAGGCTGATCCAACCAAAACGAGAAAAATGCTTATTGAAGAGCTTAAAAGATAATTTTATATGTAGAATGATAAAGGAAGAAGAAATAGAAACATTAAATAGGATTGGAGAAGAAGAGTTCAGACGTTTAGTCGAATTTACAAAACAATTTCACGAGAGGCATCCAGAGCTTGTAGTTGAATATGAAGAGAGAAAATTATTTTGGGAAATAGTAGACGCTACTCTTGATCAGCAAGTGACCGAAGGGAAATTGTCTAAGGAGGAAGCTCGTTCAATTAAGGCAGGTATAACAGCGGCGAAGGAAGTTCTAGGAACTCGAGATTCCTTAACTGATCTTTTGACAAGGGGAGCGTGGCAGGAAAGATTTGGAGAAGCTATTTCTTATAGTGAAAGAAATAGAGTACCACTTTCAGTAGTAGGTGCTGATTTAGATGATTTAAAAGAAATCAATGACAAACAAGGACATGGAGCTGGAGATAAGGCATTAGTTTTAGTTTCTATTGCAATTAGGAGAGCCATTCGTAGGGAAGATTTTGCGGGAAGAATAGGAGGAGATGAGTTTATGGTTGGTTGTGTGGATTGTGATCTTGAGGGGGCAAAGAATACAGCCGAGAGGATAAGAGGTGCCCTGACAGGAGGGACAAAAGTGAGTATGGGCGTTGGCCAAATGGAAAGTCAAGAAACAGCGGTTGAGTTTATAGACAGAATAGATAGAGCTATGTATAAAGCAAAAAAGCAAAAAGTGGTTGGAGCGAGCCAGATAGTGATAAGTTATCCAAAGCGAGTTTCTAAATAATCGAAATAGAATATGGCTGAATTTGTTCATCTTCATGTCCATAGTGAATATTCCTTGCTTGATGGATTAAGTAAGATTGATAAATTGGTCCAAAAAGCCAAGGAATTTGGAATGAAATCTTTGGCTTTAACTGACCATGGAGTGATGTATGGGGTAGTCCCCTTTTATTTAGCCTGTCAAGAGGTGGAAATCAAACCCATTATCGGCGTGGAGTTTTATGTGGCTCACCGCTCGCGATTTGACAAACAACCTAAAATTGATGCCGACCAGTATCATCTGACTTTATTGGCGAAAAACGAGCAGGGTTATAAAAACTTGATGAGACTCACGACGATTGCTCACCTGGAAGGTTTTTATTACAAACCGAGAATTGACTTAGAGGTTCTGACTGAATACCGGGAAGGTTTAATTTGTCTTTCAGGCTGTATTGAAGGAGAAATTCCTACCTTGATTGTTCAAGACAGTAAATCCGCCGCTTTAGCTCGGGCCAAAGAAATTCTGGCAATTTTTGACAAAGATTTTTATTTTGAGATTCAAGCTCACCCGAAACTTGAAGGTCAAGATAAAGCCAATAAGGGAATGATTGAAATCTCCCGAAAGTTAGGCATTCCGTTGGTGGCGACTAATGATGTTCACTATGTTGAGGCCCAAGATGCTGAAGCCCAAGATGCTTTGTTAGCTATTCAAACTCAAAAAAAACTGGCTGACAAGAAAAGATTGACGATGATTGATTCTCCTGATTTTTATTTGCGTAGTTCTCAAGAAATGAGCCAGCTTTTTGCAGACTGGCCAGAGGCTCTAAAAAACACTCTTAGTCTTGCCCAGAGATGTAATTTGGAAATTGAAATTGGCAAGTGGATTTTGCCTGCTTATCCTCTGCCACCGGAACAAACCGCTGAAGGCTATCTTCGTCATTTAGTCTGCCAAGAGCTAAAAAAAAGATTTCCTGAACCCAGCAAAGAAATAAATGAAAGACTTGATTATGAATTAAATATCATCTGTAAAAGAGGTTTTGCTACTTATTTTTTGATTATTGCCGATTTAGTTAACTGGGCGAAAAAACAGGGGATTCGCGTTGGACCAGGTCGAGGTTCAGCAGCGGGCTCTTTAGTTTCTTATGTTTTGCGGATAACTTCAATTGACCCTTTGGAGCACAAATTGCCTTTTGAAAGATTTATGCATCTTGAGCGACCTTCACCACCAGATATTGACTTAGATTTTGCCGATGATCGGCGTGACGAAGTGATTGAATATCTGCGAGACAAATATGGTCAGGATAAAGTAGCACAAATTATTACTTTTGGAACGATGGAGGCGCGGTTGGCGATCCGTGACGTGACCCGGGTTTTGGGATATTCCTATTCGGTAGGGGATAGAATTGCCAAGATGATTCCCGTGGGGCCTCAAGGCTTTCACACCACGATTGAAAATGCGATTAAAACGATTCCTGAATTAGCTAATGGTTATGAAAAGGAGCCAGAAACTAAAAAGATTCTTGATTTGGCTAAAAGACTTGAGGGGGTGGCTCGCCATGCTTCCACTCACGCTGCCGGCGTGGTTGTAGGAGATAAAGAATTGACCGAATATGTTCCTTTACAGAAAGAGTCAAAAGGAACCAGGATTATTACCCAATATGATATGTATGCTTTGGATTTGAATGTTTCTGAACAAGCCATAGGGCTGTTAAAAATTGACCTTTTAGGCCTGCGTAATTTAACGATTTTAGAAAAAGCTAAAGACTTTGTTAAGGCTCTTAAAGGAAAAGAAATTGACATTTCTGAAATTCCTTTGGATGACCGTCATGTTTACGAAATGATCTCGCGGGGCGAAACTACTGGCGTTTTTCAGTTGGAGTCAACCGGGATGAGAAGGCTGGCGCGGGGTTTAAGACCATCTCGCTTTTCGGATATCGCGGCGATGGTTGCTTTGTACCGGCCTGGTCCAATGCAATGGATCAACGAATTTATTGCCGCTAAAGAAAATCCGACTCTGGTTCACTACCCCCATCCGGATTTAAAACCGATTTTGGCAGAAACCTATGGTATTGCTGTTTTTCAAGAACAATGTCTTCAAATTGCGGTTGATTTTGCCGGTTACACTTGGGGTGAAGCTGATTCGTTACGACGGGCGATTGGTAAAAAGAAAAGAGCTTTAATGGAGAGGCATCGAGGAAAGTTTATTCGCCAGGCACGGGAAAAAGGTTATACAAAATCAGAAGCAGAAAAAATTTTTGGTTTGATTGAGAGATTCGTTGGCTACGGTTTTAACAAAAGCCATGCGACTTCTTATGCGATGATCGCCTATCAGACAGCTTGGATGAAGGCTAATTTCCCAGTGGAATTCATGGCGGCCTTACTAACAGCCGAATCCAGAAATGCGGACAAAATAGCCATTGGAGTTGAGGAATGCCGACGAATGGGAATAGTTGTTTTACCACCTAATATCAATAAATCAGGTGTAGGATTTAAAATCGGAGAGCATTCAGAGTCTTTGGAAAATCACGCGATCCGATTCGGGCTTTCCGCGATTAAAAATGTAGGAAAGGCGGCGATTGGTGAGATTTTAAAAGCCAGAGAGTTAACTGGAGAGTTCAAGTCTTTGTCTGATTTTTGTCAACGAGTTGATTCTCAAAAAGTTAACAAAAAAGTTTTGGAGAGTTTGATCCGGGTTGGGGCCCTTGATGTCTTTGGTAAGCGGGCGGCAATGCTGGCCGGATTGGATAACATAAGAGCTAAATCAGAAAGAGAACAAAAAAGAAAAGCAGCTGGTCAAACAAGCCTTTTTGACGAAGGTGATAATCCTTCTGAAAATTCCTTCTTGAAAGACGGCTTGCCGGAGATTGAAGAGTTCACTAAAGCCGAACTTCTCAAGTTAGAAAGAGATCTTTTAGGATTTTATTTAACCGAGCATCCCTTAAGCCCGGTTTTGTCATTGCTTTCAACTGAAGTTTCTCATAAAATTTACGAACTTTCTCCAGAAATAGTTGAATTAACTCCGAGAGTGAAAATTGGTGGGGTAATTTCCTCAACAAGGATTGTTTTGACGAGGAATGGTGGTCAGGAAATGGCTTTTGTGACCGTAGAAGACGAAACCGGGAAAATTGAGGCGGTTGTTTTTCCGCGGGTTTTTACTGCCCACCGTTCTTGTTGGGTTAAAGACCAGCTAGTTTTATTAGATGGCCGATTGGAGGTGAGGGAAGATAATCTTTCGTTATTAGTGGAGAAAGTATCATCTCTATCTTCGGGTCCAAATTATGATTTTGTTATTAAAGTCCCGGCTGGGACTCGGCCCAAAACCTTGGTCAAGTTAAACCAGATTCTAAGAGAAAATCTCGGGGAACAGGAAGGGATTTTGGTTTTCCAAAACAAAACCGCCCCACCCAAAAAACTAGTTTTGTCTTTTGGAGTTAATTACAGCAAAAAAGTAAAGGAAAAAATTGAAAAGCTACTCAAGGTTTAAGTTTAAAAAGCCCTTGCCCGATAAAACCGCTTTATCAAACTTTTCTCAACTTTTGGATAAACCTTATCAATTTGTCTTTGAACTTCAATTGTTTCAGATAGGGCAGTGATAATTTTACAATAGTGTTTAATGTCTTCAGAAGAAAGTATTCGGCTTTTCCGATCTTTGAGCCATTTGTCCAAAACTTGATAGCCGCCAATATAATAACTCCAAATCTCTGGTTTAACGCTACTAAAATATTGCGAATCACTGATATAAATTTTGCCCCCTTTTTCTTGATATCCTCGTTTCTCT
>Ga0208047_1000818_pt1 | contig 11597 bp, 14 predicted proteins | sample Kivu_220m_FD_184162 | JGI IMG/M metagenome (GOLD analysis project Ga0208047, IMG submission 184162) | Freshwater microbial communities from Lake Kivu, Western Province, Rwanda to study Microbial Dark Matter (Phase II) - Kivu_220m (SPAdes)... | ecosystem: Environmental > Aquatic > Freshwater >...
ACTGCTGAAGCAGTTGGGACAAACACCACGCTTCCGCGTTTTCTGAGGGTCTTAATTGTTTAGACCTTTGACTGCTTAACGACTTTATATTTTTGTCCGGTTTCGGGATATTCGATTTCTGCAAATATGTATTAGCAGTGGAGTAAATTGTCTTCTAAGCGAACGCAGTCTTTGGCTTTGAGTTCGTACCAATTAAATAAGAGACGGATCCGGCCATAAACCAGTTACATTTTGACAGAACCAGACATAATTCAACACCTTGGTTATCGGGGGCTCACCTTTTGAAATACCAGATGCAATAAGGTAATTAATAACAATTTCCGCGACACCCGGATGACTTGGATTAATCGGGCCAAAGTCGCTATTGTCATGCTATTGGCTTCTGATGTAAGCAATTCCCTACCGGATATTAGAATTATTAGAGAGGACACTATAAAGACTAAGCAAGTAGATTACCTAAACATTCGAAGGTGATGATACCCCACGACGGTCAATTAATCCAAGAGTCATATTCTGCTTGATTATTCTGTAAATATTCAATAGCCTCTGTTATTATAGAATCCTTTTTATTAAATCCGGATAAAAGGAGTCCCAAAATGGGAATATTGACTGATTTTTATCACTAATATCCACTTCAATATAAGATCCATCTGTCTTGGTTCATACGGGAATGGAATTACTGATACTTTCAAAGAAGGATAAATCTCTTCTAATTTCCATGGCCTGATCTAACTTTTTATGTCATTTGGCCAGTCGTTGATTCATTTTACGCTCAAATACTTCTTTAGGTGTCAGAAAGCCGATCGCGTTATTCAGACGCGCCTCATTATAGATTTTGATATAACCTTCAATTTGCTGTCAGGCGTCGTCGATTGACATATAATTTGGTTTTCGAATAACTTCGGAATTGATTGTGCTATGGAAGCGTTCAATTTTACCATCACTCTGAGGATAATATAAGGAAGTGCGAACCCGTTTCAAACTGTAATTAAGAAGGTATTCTTTCAGGTCTTTGGCGACAAACTGCTTACCTGCTTACCATTATTAGTAATTACCCGGGGATGTGCTCTGGGGTATTTTTCCAGGGCTCATTGAATGGATATTTCGACGCCATGTTCCATCACCTCGCCTTGTAATTCATGATGAACAATCATTCTGCTATCGCCATCCAGTATGCTGATTAGGATCATGAAAGTACTCATTGCATTAATGTAGACGATGTCCATTGCTTAGTCAAATCTCGCTTTTCTGCCTGCCGGCAGGCATGTTTTAAAACGGATATGCTCGGCAATACCCTCGGTTATCATACTGTATTTATGTTCATCCCTGCCCCCCTGCCGCACCCGTTTTCTACATCTCATGTGAGAAGCTCGGCCTGAATAATTGAGGAAAATAGTTGAAAAAAATTGAATTAGGCTAAAAATATACTTAAAATACTCTTTGTTCTTTTATATAAAATTCTTAATCCGACTTGGAAATAATTGAAAATTTAAAAAATCACAATACTTGAAAAGGATATCTTATGTATCATGATTTGAATAGTGAAAAAGCAGTGTCATTAAGATTAATCTATGAGGATCACCCAATACTAAGTGATTTGGCAATATCTGAAATTACCAAAGAAGTAGATATCAATTCAGATTCCATAGATTCAACCATAGAAAAATATAAGAAGATCTTGGTCAAACTACGCCAGTTCGAGGATTTTATTGAAAGAAATAACTATTGTGTAAAGATTGTACACCTTCCTGATTTTACTATAATTTTAGGTGAAGGTGAACATTTAACTACAAGGAAATTAGATATATATATCAAATTAATAACAGATAAAGTTCAATTCATAATTGATGAAATTATAAAATCACATAATAAAAATGAGTATATAGTCAATTATTTTAAAAAGGCTTTTAAGTATACTCTGAAGCAAATTAAATCATTAAGAAATAGTGATAAATACGATAATTACGAAGAGGCTGGATCATATGCAAAAGAGTATTTTATACGTATTGCTGAAATATTATTTTATGTGGGAAAACCGCATCTCAATAAAGTAATTGATCAGATTAAAAATGATATCAGGATATTTAATTCATCTTCAGACAATCTAAACGACTATATTGAAAAAAATATCTTGCCCGCTACATCACCAAAAGTAGCTTTAATAAACAACGGGGTAGATACTGCTATATATAATGAAGATCGCGTTGCACGGGATAAAGTCAAAGTGCTAAGTGAAAAAAATAGATCATTAAAAAGACAATTATCTTTTAAACACAATCTCGACCCTAATCAGCTAGAGCAGCTAATCAATAAAGCAAGGCACCCAAAAACAAAAAAGTTCAGTTATCGAAAGTTAGGGCACCAAATTGGCTGTACTCATACTACTGCAAAGGCTATCGTTGAACGTTATGGGCTAGTATATTTAACTGCTGATCCCTCTTAAAATAAAAATTGGCTAGTTGTTAACCATTTTAAATTAGCCATTTACCTGTTTTTGGCTAAACGGCTAATGGCACACCATTTTCCTTGGTATTATTGGAATATTTGACAATTATACAAGGAAATAAAAAATGATACAGAACGATATCATCACACAGAAGAAAATCTTTATTTCTGCTGAATCTGATAGAAGAACAGAAATTATGGAATCTGAAGTAAAAAAATACTTGTCAATATTACAAAATATTCAATCCATTTTGAAGGATGATGATGCCAAACCCGCAAATTGAAAACGGTCACTTAGACCTTGCCAACGAGATCGCCGAGCAATTTTGCCGGTCAAACCTGTCGCCTGGCGAGTGGCGCGTTTTGTGGGCTGTTCTTCGGAAAACTTATGGTTGGCATAAAAAGACCGACCGGATCAGTTACACGCAATTTGAAAAAATAACCGGACTGAATCGCTGGCATATTCGGCGATATTTGAACCGCTTACTTTCTCGAAACATAATCACCAAGACCGGATCAGGTCAACGGCTGGAATATGGTTTTCAAAAAGATTATTCAAAATGGCAACCATTACCTAAACAGGCTACGATTACAACCGTAGCCCAAATAGGCTACGAACTATTACCTAAACAGGCTACGAAACCGTTACCTAAACAGGCTACGACAAAAGAAAAGAAAGAAACTAATAAAAGATATAGCGCGAATTTGTCCAATTCGCTCCCTTCCCTTTTTTCTGAAATCGAATCTGGATTTACACCGGAAGATTTACAGCATAAGCAAAATTTTCTTGATTACTGGACAGAGGCAAATCCTAACGGTAAAAAAGAGCGCTGGCAAATGGAGCGGGTTTTTGACGTGAAGCGTCGGTTTTCAACCTGGCTTAGGAATCATAAACGCTGGTCGGGGCAGGATGCCATCGAGCGCAAGGCGCGGGAAACCGACGAAAGATTGAAAAACTGGGGGGCGGAAAATGCTTGAGAAACTTCAATGCGCGGAGACTGAGCGGGCTTTGCTGGGCAAATTATTACTTGATCCTGACGCAATTTCAAAACTTGATTGGTTGAAAGCGGAGCATTTTTATCAGAAAAAACACCAAATCATTTACGCGGCAATCGAGGCGATAAATCTCGATGGCAAAACGCCGGACGTCTTGACGGTTGTTAATTACCTGAAACAGTCTGGTGATCTTCAGGCGGTCGGCGGTGCTTATTATATTACTGGCCTGGTCGAGGGCGTCCCGTCGGCGGCAACCATTGTTCAGGATGAAAGTCGGCTAATTGAATATTGGAAACGCCGGACGCTATACGTTGACCTGACGGGGTTGCTTGATAGAATCGAGCAAAGCGATACTGCTAACCTGGAGTCAGAAATTGTTTCAATCCTGGAGCGGGTCGAGTCTGACCGTTCCGGCGGGTTTGAGAAACTGGAAAGGGTTGCCGATCAATTCCTGATCGATTATGACGCGGAACGCTCCGGCAAAATGCAAATCATCAAGACTGGTCTTCTTGACCTGGATCGCCTTTTTGGCGGTTTTAAGGGCGGCGATTTAATGTATCTCGCCGGTGCAACTTCAGCGGGTAAGACCGCTTTTGCAATCGGTGTTACAAACCGGCTGATCAGGGCGGGCGTTGCCGTCGGTTATGTTAGCCTGGAAATGAGTGCCGTTCAACTTTTCCGGCGCTTGATTCTTGAAAGCGAATCAACAGACGTGGTTGGCGTAACACCTGAAATTGCCGGATTGCCCTTATTTATCGACGACTCCGGCGATGGTAATATTGGTCGGATCTTGACTAAAGCAAACCTTTTAGTCAAGCGGCATAGTATCCGCTTACTGGTCATTGACCATTTACAATTAGTGTCCTGCCGAAATGGTGAAACCCGTAACCAGGAATTGACGGCAATCAGTGGGGCTTTAAAACGTTTTGCCGTCAAGAACCGGATCGCGGTTTTGGGGCTTAGTCAACTGAATCGCAAGGCGGGTGATGACCTTCCAAAATTGGAGCATTTGCGGGATTCTGGCGCGTTGGAGCAAGACGCGGACTACGTCCTGTTCATTTACCGTCCACACCGAATAGAAGGCGATTTTAAGAAAAATACCGCCTTCCTTGAATTGGCAAAAAATCGTCACGGGAAAACCGGTCAGTTTAAGTTGACATTCCTTGAAGGAATTTTCAGAAACCATACAAATAATAACTTTACGCGAGGTGCTTAAATGGCTGATAATCAGCGGACAAAACAGCGTATAACTCCAGCGCTGGAAAAAAACAAGTGGAAAAAAGGACAAAGCGGCAATCCTAAGGGCAGACCGAAAAAACCGTATTGTATCGCCGACATTTTGAGCGCAATCTCAAAAGAGGTTTCGGAAGGGAACGTAACCAAATTAGAGTCGCTTTTGCGCGAGGTTTACAATCACGCGCTAAAGGGCGAGTTGTGGGCGGTCCATTTTATCGCGGATCGCTTGGAAGGGAAACCCAAAGCGGCGCTCGAAATTCAGGTTGACGAGCCGAAACCAATAACCATCATAAAAGAGGACTGGTAATGGAAAGCGCCTGGCTAAACGTTCGCGAAACGGCGGAATATATTCGGTGCAGTGTAAGTCTCGTCCGTCGGCTGGTCGCTGAGAATCAAATACCTTACCGGCGAATACCTGATGGGAAATTGTCGAAAATCCTCTTCAATCGCAAACAATTAGACCTTTGGTTACTTTGCGGATCGCAAAATCCGTCGAAGCGCCAACGGTTAACGTTTGAATCAATCCTTTAGCAAGGGGGCAAGTATGGCAGATAAATCCTGGAAACAATTTGAGCGGCGGGTCGCTGGCTTTTTCAATGGTCAGCGTAACCCGCTGAGCGGCGGAAATTCAAAACAAACGCGAGCGGACGTCATTCACCCGAAATTGTTCATCGAGGCAAAGCAACGCAAGAGAATCGCGGTCATTCGGCTATGGGACAGCGTCAAACGACTTGCTGCTAAAGAGCATAAAACGCCGGTCATTTGTCTGGCTGAAAAGAATCGGCCTGGCTTCTGGATTCTGGTGCATTCAGAGGATTTATTGCGCTTATGATTAACAATATTATTCTGGGTGACGCCTTCGAGTTATTGTCCGAAATCACGGAAAATTCGATTGATCTTATCCTGACCGATCCGCCCTACATCACCGCGCTGGCCGATCTTTATAAATCTTGGAATTTGCGGAATCACGACTTTGAAGTTTTGGCCGATCAATTCAGCAGGATATTAAAACCAGATGGGCAAATTTGTATCTTTGCTGATTACCAAACCAATCTTGCAATCGGTAATACTTTTCAGAAACACTTTGCCTTCCGGTTCTATTTTGTCTGGGTAAAAAATCACGGGCAGCCGATAGGTAAAAAACAACCTATAAGTAATACTGAGTTGATTCTTGTTTGGAAACATAAAAAAACCAAAACGTCCGATTTGACTTTCGATCCGCAATATAAACCTGGTAAGGCTTATCAGAAATTTTATAAGGGCGTAAATCCGACGCGGAAAATGCATAACGGTTATCTAACTGAAAATGTCAATGGAGACAGATTTCCGACGCAAACGCTTTACTATCCGGCAAAGGATAATTTTCCGAAATCTGAGCGAATTGAAGGGATACCTTGTCAGAAATCGCTTGCCCTTATTGCCTATTTGGTTAAAAGTCTTAGCAATCCCGGCGATTTAATCCTTGATCCGTTCAGCGGTTCAGGCACAACTGCAATCGCTTGTCACCGATTAGACCGGAAATTTATCTGCATTGAACGCGATTCCATCTTTTACACTAAATCGGTTAAGCGACTAGAAAACGAAATGGCACAGGGCAATTTTTTTGTAATGGATTCGTTACAATGACCCTATTTAACGTCAATTTTCAACGATCTCCGCGAATGGGTAGCAAACCATTAACCAGATTACGAAACGCGTTAAAATCGATTAAAAAGCGCCTTAATCCGCATATTACCTTAATTGGCATACCGAAATTAACTAATTGGTATACCGATTATGGTAATTATAACCATTTCAGAAATTTATTTCAGGATTTTGCAAGATTTTCCTTGACTTCGTTTTACGGGTATGCTATACTACCGGCAGAATAGGCTTGATAAATGAAATTGACACACAAAAAGAAAGTGCTAACGATTAGGGAAACCGCCGAAATTCTACGAGTCTCGGAGCGGACTGTTTTTAATTACCTTCGACAAGGGCTTTTAAAATCGATCAAGGTCGGCGGGACTAAGAAAGTGGGAAAGCACTTGATTCCGATTGAAAGGGTCGAGAAACTTTTAGGGGGTTAGTATGGCTTATTTAGCGCGATTGTCCAACGGTCAGTATTATGCACGGGTCAGAATCAGCGTCAGCGGTAAGATCACCGATAAATTTTTACCGCTGAAAACTAAATCCGGCAAGCGGGCAAATTTGATTTTTCCACGGATTTTGGAGCGCGAGAAGTTATTCAAGGCGGGTGTTATTTCTTTGGCTGAAATCGTCAAAACTGACTTTCCCGCGATTGCCAACCTGGTCACAGATTATCTTGAAAATTGCGAACGTGAAGGGCTTAACGATAGGACGATCCAGCTGTATCAATACGGATTGAATCTATTTGCAAAGTGTATTAACGGGCGCGATATTGCCTGCCTGACCGACGCCGACGGTGATCAATTCACGGATTATTTACGTGGGCTTTATTCTAATCGGCAATCGGCAAACATTCACCTGCGGACTGTCAACCATTTTCTAAATTTTCTCGTCAAGCGGCGGAAAATCGCCGCCCTTCCCTTCCGGCTGAAACAATTCAGGGTAGAACAAAAGTCACCCCGTTATTTTTCCAATGAGGAAATGAACCGGATTTTTAAAGCAGCCAGGGATAATCAGGAATTGGCTTACCGCATATTTGTTCACTACAACACGGGATTGCGGTTGAATGAACTTGACCGGAGCGAGTTAAAAGGTCGTCGGATAGCGGTTTTAAACCCGTGCAAGCGCGGCGCGATTCATTACATTCCGGTAAATGATCGCGTTGCAAAGGCTTTTCTATGGTTAAAAGAAAATTGTCGCTATCACCCGCGTTCGATTAGTCGGGCATTCAAGGAATTACTGGAAACCTTAAAATTATATCGGACGGCTGACGGAAAGTGTCGTCATTTTCACCATTTACGCGATACCTTCGGAACGGCAGCTTATTACCTGACTCGTGATATATTTCAGGTCGCGAAGTGGATGGGACATATTTCTAAAAAGTCGGGCGTTCCGAACGTCGAAACAACTGCTATTTACGCCAATTTTGATGATGAACAATTAATCGAGGATTTTGGTAACCGTCCCGAAACTCTAAGCGATCTTCGGGAAGCGTTGTTACGCAATTACGCAACTAATCATTTGGCGCGAATTGAACGGCTGGAAACGATGAACATTTTACAAAATCAACCGGTAATAATTGGCAATGAGAATTGACATTTTTCCGACGGGCGGGGTAGCTGGCGGGGTATACGGAGCGGGTATACCGCTCGACGATCGAGGACAAAATATGACAGAATTTATCACTATTTGGAAGCCTGAAACCGCTAAAAGTGACAATATTTCAGGGGTTATTTTTCCCTGTAATTCACTTATTTTCAGGGCTTTGAGCGGGTGAAGGGAATCGAACCCTCGTGACCAGCTTGGGAAGCTGACGTTCTGCCATTGAACTACACCCGCATCGTTAAAAAACTTAAAATAATTTAATAGTGTCGTGGCACTTTTAAAAAGATTTTATCGCCAAAAAAAGGGGTTAAATAACAGGCCGTTTTTGCCTGCCACTGCAAATGGCTCGGCCGCTCTTAATTTTGTTCATTTTTAACCACAACTATTTGCGCTTTTTCCGACGACAAACACAAAATCTTGTATTTTTACTTGACAAGTATCCAAGTGCTTGCTAACTTCGCACTGGAACTGAATTAATTCAGTTAATTTTTTATCAACTTTAGAGCATAAAGATTTGGATGAGGTATCTGAATGTCGGAGGTAATTTCGCTCGACTTAGAGAGCGTCGATAAAGAATCCCTGAAAGACACACCTGTTAACGTCAATATCGCGAAATCCAGCACCCATTCGGATATCAATTCGACCTTTTCCAGCAATGCTCTGGAAGTCCTGCGCAAGCGCTATCTACGCCGCGACAAGGATGGGGTCATCATCGAAACCCCGGAAGAATTATTCCGCCGGGTGGCCGATGCCACTGCCGAAGCGGAACTAAATTACTCACCGCGGGCGGCGATTCCCAAGATCGCCGAAAAATTTTATCAGATGATGATCCGCAAGGACTTTATTCCGAACTCTCCCACGCTGATGAATGCCGGCCGCGACCTCGGCCAGCTTTCAGCGTGTTTTGTTCTGCCGGTTGATGACTCCATGGAATCCATTTTCCAAACCCTGAAAGATACCGCGCTGATCCACAAAAGCGGCGGTGGCACGGGTTTTTCCTTCAGCCGAATCCGTCCCCAGAAAAGTATCGTCAAGACCACCAGCGGTGTTGCCAGCGGTCCGGTGTCATTCATGAAGGTCTACAATGCGGCAACGGAAGCGGTCAAGCAAGGCGGCACCCGGCGCGGTGCCAATATGGGAATCCTGCGGGTCGATCATCCGGACATCCTTGAATTCATCGAATGCAAAAAGAATTCCCACGAACTGACCAACTTCAACATTTCGGTCGCCGTCACCGATGCGTTCATGGAAAAAGTACGCCAGCGCGAACATTATGAATTGATCAATCCGGTGGATAACAGTCTAACCGGCACATTAAACGCCGCGGATGTTTTTAAACTGATCGCCACGAATGCCTGGCGGAACGGCGACCCGGGCATTATCTTCATCGATCGCATCAATCAAATGAATCCCGTGCCGAAGTTAGGCGAAATCGAAGCCACCAATCCCTGCGGCGAACAGCCGCTCCTCCCGAACGAATCCTGCAACCTCGGTTCCATCAATCTGGTCAATTTCATCGTTGATAATAAAATGGATTTTAAGCGTCTGGGCGAGACGATTGACAACTCGGTCCAATTCCTCGACGACATCATCGACATCAACAAATTTCCGCTGAAAAAAATCGAAACGATGGTAAAAAAGACCCGCAAGATCGGGTTAGGGGTCATGGGATTTGCCGATGTGCTTTATCGTTTACGGATTCCCTACGATTCCGACGAAGCCCTGACGCTCGCCGATGAAATCATGAAATTTTTCTACAACCGGACAAAAGAAGCCTCCACCAAGCTCGGTGAAGCGCGTGGCACTTTTCCCGCCTGGAACGACAGCATCTATTTCCCCGACGGCCCCAAACAACGCAACTCAACCTGCGTTACGATTGCGCCCACCGGCACGATTTCGATGATTGCCGATTGCTCCAGCGGCATCGAGCCGGTATTTTCACTGGTCTTCACCAAACGTGTCCTCGACGGCACCGAATTCGTTTATGTCAATCCGTATTTCGAAGAGGCCTGCCGCGAAGCCGGAATATACAGCGAAGATTTAATGCGTCAGGTTGTTGCCCGGGGTTCGATTCAGGCCATGGAGGAAATTCCCAAAGAGATCCGCCGCGTATTCGTGACCGCCCACGACATTTCACCCGAGTGGCATGTCCGGATGCAGGCTGTTTTCCAGAAATGGGTTGACGCCGCGGTTTCCAAGACCTGCAATTTTCCGCAATCGGCCACGGTGCAGGACGTCATGGACGCCTACTGGTTAGCTTATGAAGCCGGATGCAAAGGTCTGACGATCTATCGCGACGGCAGTCGTAACGAACAGGTGCTGTATGTCGGCCATCAGACCGAAAGCGTTCCTAAAGACGGCATCACTCCACTCATTCCGATAGATCAGACACTTCATCCCCGGATCCGACCGCCGGAAACACGGGGAGTCACCAAGCGCATCCGCACCGGCAGTGGCACGCTGTATATAACCATCAATGAAGATGACTATGGTCTGTGTGAAGTTTTTACTAATATCGGTAAAGCCGGCAGTCAGGCCCAGGTCGAATCCGAAGCCATCAGTCGTTTGATTTCGCTGGCGTTACGCTCGGGCATTGATGCCCAGGATGTGGTTAAACAGCTCAAAGGCATCGGCGGGCCTTCACCAGTCTGGGAAAACGGGACTCAGATCCTCTCCACACCGGACGCGATCGCCAAAGCCCTGGAATGGTACCTCGATGAACGCGGTGGCAAGAAAAAGATGCCGCATCATGAACCGAGTTTTTCCTTAGCCGATGTGGATATGGTGAAAGTGACCCAGCCGCACCAACCCATCGCACACGCCGGCAGCGTTGCCACGGTTGACAATAAAAAGATGATCCTCACCTGTCCGGAATGCGGCTCCAACGTTTACCATGAAAGCGGTTGCGTTAGTTGCCCAACCTGCGGCTATTCCAAATGCTGAATTGACGACGGGCAATAGCGGCAAAGTCCTATATACAATGAAAAAGCCCCGTTATGGGGCTTTTAAATTTCCGGAGATAAAGGGATTAGTCTTCCATGATGTCTTTCTCTTTGTGCTTGAGAATTTCATCAATGTGTTTGATATAGCGGTCAGTTAGTTTTTGGGTTTCCTCCTGCCCCTTGTAAGCATCGTCCTCCGCAATCTCTTTTTCCTTTTCCAGGTCTTTGATCATTTCGTTGGCGTCACGCCGGATATTGCGGATGGCGACCCGACTGTCCTCGGCAAGTTTGTGGACATATTTTACCAGCTCTTTTCGACGCTCTTCGGTCAGGCTGGGGATTGGAATCCGCAACAAGTTACCGTCCACTAACGGATTCAGACCTAATTCGGCACTGCGAATGGCTTTCTCGACGTTCGGCACAGCGTTGCGGTCGAAAACCTGAACGACTAACAGACGAGCATCCGGCGCACCGATTGAGCCCACCTGGCGCAAAGGCACGAGCGTTCCGTAGTACTCCACCTTGATAGGATCGAGCAAGGCCGGCGAGGCGCGACCGGTGCGGATGACCGCCAGTTCCTGTTGCAAGGCCTCGGCGCTTTTCTTCATGCGGTTTTCCGCATCTTTGATGACCTCATTTAGCATGACTTCCTCCGTGTCACCAGCGTGCCGATTTTTTCACCTTTCAAAACCTTTTCAAGATTTCCCGGCACTTTCATATTGTAAACGATGATTGGTAGATTAT
>Ga0208047_1000819_pt1 | contig 11592 bp, 14 predicted proteins | sample Kivu_220m_FD_184162 | JGI IMG/M metagenome (GOLD analysis project Ga0208047, IMG submission 184162) | Freshwater microbial communities from Lake Kivu, Western Province, Rwanda to study Microbial Dark Matter (Phase II) - Kivu_220m (SPAdes)... | ecosystem: Environmental > Aquatic > Freshwater >...
CAGGTAGTGATTCTATTGATAGCATAAGAGGACTGGGAAGGAGCAATATTTACCTTGGTATAAATTTGACGTTAATATTTTTATCCTGGATCGGATTTGCTTATCATATCGGACCTTTCATAAAATATTTTAGCGGGACGGGTCTCCTGCAATCAGGTATCCTTAATTTGATGTTACTGATCGTGACGGCAATCGCTTTTATATTTCTTTTGATCAATACATTCAGAATTGTAATCCAGTTTTTCAAAAAGCCTCACAAGAGCGTCACAGAAAAAATCGTATTTTCCAGGTTTTTATATATTTATGTCACCTTTTTCTCTATTGTCATATTAGCTGCTGCTGTATGGGGTTTGCTAAAAATCTTGAATGTCGATATCGGGATAATGAATTTTGAAATAGCGGGATTTTAGTTTTTAATATCTCTAATTAATATCCCTGATCACTCTTAAGATCTTGGAAGAACGTAAAAAAAGATTTAACATTAAGCATTTTTTAATCATTATATTGTTTCTGGTTATAGTCATAGCTGTAATTGTAAGCGTAAATGAATTTTCCTTTAAAAAAGAGTATGAACCTGGTACGGCACTTGCAGAACAATTACCAAGGTTCAGACTGATAGATATGGATAATATAGGTATTACAGGGGATGCAGATAATGATGGGATAAATGACCAGAAGGATATTATGCTTGGAGCGAAAAAACAGCTCGAAGATCCTGCTAAAAATATTTTCCTTGAAGAGGGCGAGACCAATTATTACCAGGGTGGAAATCCACCTGAAAATCTGGCAGATTGTACCGATATAATAGCCAGAGCTTTTATAGAAGCAGGTTTTGATTTGAGAGAAATGGTAGATGAGGATATAAAAGATAACTTTGACGAGTATCCTTTAAGAGAGATATGGGGGCAAAGAGCCCGTGATCCAAATATCGATTATCGCAGGATCCAGAATCTTGAGATTTTCTTTAGAAGAAATGCAAGGGTGCTTGATATTTTATTCATTATTTCGGATGGCAGTAATCTGGATGACTGGCTTCCCGGAGACGTGATCTTTTTTGATATGGACAGGGACGGTTTTACCGACAATGTCGGAATTATCTCGGATAATACCACCAGAGAAGGAATTCCTAAAATCATTTATAATTATATTGATCCGGGATATACGGTTGAAAGAAATATCTTAAAAGAGAAAATCATAACCGGCCATTACAGGTTTCAGGATCGATAGGATAATAAAGGAGTCAGAGCCTCTTGCCCTTTTGTTTTTTTAGGTGAATCTTTTTTAAAAAATTACCGATAATAAGTTTTGCTCCTGGCAGCAATCCTTCACTAAATCTTGTCGAGAAATCATATGCTGCTTCTTTTAGCTCTATGTCTTTTCCATATTTATTTTTCAGATAATATTTATGACCGATTATCCATACAAATAAATCGGATTTGGTCCTGTTGGGAAAATTTTCGATTATCTTATATTTATCTATAATATTTATAGCCGGAAGATAAATATTGTCATACCAATCTGCAGCAGCTTCTTCAAAGTTGATCTTTTCCTCATTTGCATTATTTTGATTTAAATTATACATATGATTGTTGATCTGTTCTAAAAGAAAATCATACTTACCCGGTACAGTGAGTCTTATTTTGATATCGGGCTTGTTCTTTTTAAGTTTTGTCAGGTTAAGAAATTTTTCCCTTTCTGCAAGAATAAACATATCTATCGGGTCCATTTCTCTCGAAACCGGAATTTTTGTGGTAAATTCTATTACCTCTGCATCTATATATTTAATTCCCATTCTTTTTGCAACACTTACCCTATGATTACCATCCAGTACAAAATAAATATTTCCGACTTTATAAAGTTTTACCAGCGGAAGATCTATATCCTTTTTATAGGCGCTGTAAATATTTGACCACCTGTGCTCAAGGTTTGTTTTTATGGGCAGGAAAAATCTGTCAAAATCTTTATACCTGTCTATACTGCCGACTATATCCTCGACATCGATGGTCCTTATGCCAAGATATTTTTGATTGTGCAAATTCAAACCTTTGCTTATTTCTTCAAAAGACAGCAATTTGTTTTCTTTGCCGGAAATATATGATTTCAGGTTATTTAGAAGTGAGCTAAATCTTGCTCTTTCAAATTCAGTTCTTGCTTCTGTTATAATATTATTCATATCTCTATGACTCTAAATCCATAGGCATTTATGACTTTTGTTTTACCTACTTTCTTAATCCGGCTATTATCTATCCCATAAACATGAATATGACCGTGTATTAAAAATTTTGGACTGAAACTTTTTATAAAACCGGCAAGACACTTAAATCCTCTATGGGGCAGATCATCCTGATCCTGGATTTTGTATGGGGGTGAATGGGTTATAAGGATGTCAATATATCTTTTTTTAAAAATCTTATTAAGATAAAGCCGCGGTTTCATTCGATTGATCTTCATACACATCTGAAAATCGGTGTATTGATATTTGCCGGTGCTGTAGCGAATAGATCCTTCAAGTCCACCGATAATCACTCCGTTATATTCAATGATCCTGTTATCCAGATTGATGCAGCCTTCGGGTCCACCTTCCCTGGCCCCATCTTCCGAATATATAGTATCTATATGATGGTTTCCATGGACATAGAATAAAGGCTTGTTGAGTGTGGAGACTATGAATTCCAGATAGCTATTCGGAAGATCACCACAGGAAACGACAAAATCTATATCCTTTAGCCTTTCCGCTATAGAGGAAGTGTAAATAATATCGACTATTTTGTCACTTACCGCCAGTATTTTCATCATTCAAAAAAATGATAGATTCTTTATTATCTGTAAACTGCTGGCAATCATTTTATAATAAAAGGTCATTATTTTATACTATCGTTTGATGATGTATAAATTAGTTAATTCTATAAAAATGTATATAATTGTACTAGAATTATTTTTTGATAGGTCAGTTAGAGTAATGTTGCCTGGTAATTTATAAAATGAATATATATTTGGTAAAGTGGACAGAGAATATATTTCAAGAAAATCAGGATTCCCAAAAAAAATTTTTTTGATACGAATAATATTCGTGGCTGCTGTTATTTCGATTTTAATCTCTTTGATTTTTGTTTCACCTAAAAAAATCGATGCTGTTACTTTGCAGGAACTGGGAAATGCTATTGCCAGCCTCAGCCAGGATGAGCAGGATTTGCTGGAAAAAATACTTATCTCTGAGACAGATGTCGAAAATAAGAGAAATACGCTTGAATCATTGAATGGAGAACTTGAGGTACTGGAAGATCAGCTGGATAAACTAAATAAAGAAAAGATAGAACTGGTTAAAAGCATCGAAGATAAAAAGGGCATCCTTGAAGAAAAAATTGTTTTCTCCTACAAGTATGGTAATGACGATATAAAAAAAATCATAATAAGCGCAAGAGACCTGAATGAAGTGATAAACAATCTTTACCTTTTTAAAAACATTATGAGGAGAGAAGCCGAGATAATAGAGGAACTTCGATTTGAAAAGGAAGAATTTGACAGGATTTCCAGGAAATCCGAAGAAAAAAAGAAAGAGATAGAAACTACCAGAGATACTATCCAGGAAGAGGAAAAGCAGCTGCAAAAAAGTATCGAGGAGAATAAAATTTTGTTGGATCAGGTAAGAGGCGAAAAAGGAGAGATACAGAATCTTTTAGCAGAAATAAAAAAAAGAATTGCTATGGTCCAGCCTCCGGGCCTTACTCTGGTCGGAGAATGGGATATGGTGGCAACGGCATATTATGCCTTCGGAAAAGGAGGCAACGATATTAATGGGGACGGAATAACTGCAATAGGGCTGAGAGCCAGAAAGGGAATAGTTGCAGTTGACCCAAAAGTCATACCACTGGGTACCAGACTTTATATACCTGGTTATGGTGAAGCTCTGGCTGCAGATACAGGCGGCTGGATAAAAGGAAGTAGAATAGATCTGTGTTTCGAGGATCTGCTGGAATGTTACTGGTACGGCAGGAGAAAAATAAAAATATATCTTGTCGAAGATTAAGTACTTTTAAATTATTTTTAGCAGTTTGGAAAGAGATTGGAAATCTTTTTTAAACTTTTCTTTAGTGATCGCGCCGTTTTTACGAATATCCAGAGGATCGGCAAAAGGAACAAGTTTAAAAGACGGATTTTCGAAGATCCTCATATGTATTTTTTCCATATTTCTATATTTTTTACTTACCGAAAAAAACTTTTGAAGTATCACATTTGATACATCAAGTCCCAGTGAGATGATTATATGAGGAGTGATTATTGAAATTTCCTTTGATAAAAATGAGATACAGTTATCGACATGTTTTTTAAATGATTTGCTGTCACCTGTACTGGACGTATTCTTTTCTTTAGAGGGTTTGCCGGCTGAACATTTGATAAGATATGTAATATAGACATCTCTGTTAAAGGATAATCCTGTTTCATCAAATAATTTTCTTATAAATTTATCCCGGCTGGTACCGCCGGTCAAAATACCTTTTTTATCTGTTTCGCCAGAATCAGGATAATCGACTATCACCATTATTCTTGCTTTGGGAGCACCGCTTCCAGGTATGGATTGTTTTCGGGTTTTAATTGGTTCAACGCATTTTTTACAGTTACTGATATCTTTATTTAATTTGTTCAGGCTTTCCCTGGCACTTATTGGCATAAAAGTTAAAAAATTGTATAAAAACGATTTAAAGATGCATTCTTATATTGTTTTAAAAGTATACAGCATAAAAAAAGTTGAGTAAATACAAATCAATCATTTTTTAATTTTTACACTATCTGTTAAAATAGCTCAAGGTATTTTTTTAGGAAATTAAAGATTACGAGAGGAAGCATTATGACTAAATATCAAAATCTGGCAGAGTCCATAATAAAGGGAGATAATACAAGCAGTAGAGATATCGCACAAAAACTTGTTGCCGACGGAGTATCTGCGATTGATATTTTAAATAATGGGTTGGTTCCCGGTATGGATGTTGTGGGGAAAAAATTCAAGGACAAAGAAATCTACCTGCCTGAGGTATTGATGTCCGCAAGAGCGATGAAAGCTGCAATGGAAATAATAAAACCTCTCCTTTCCGGATCTTCTGCGAAAAGAAAGGGAACGGTAATACTGGGCACGATAAAAGGGGATATCCATGAAATCGGTAAAAATCTTGTTGGAATGATGCTTGAAGGCGGAGGATATACCGTTATCGATTTGGGGGTCGATGTCCCTCCTGAGAAATTCATAGAGGGAATAAAAAAATATAAAGCAAAATTAATTGGCATGTCTGCGCTTCTTACAACTACGATGCCGGCTATGAAAACGGTAATCGATATGCTTAAAGCTGATAATGAAATCACCGGTATAAAAGTGATGGTTGGGGGCGCACCATTGAATCAGGAATTTGCTGATTCAATCGGTGCGGACGGTTATTCACCGGACGCCCCCGGTGCGGTTGAGCTGGCCGGGAAACTGATTCCTTAAGTAAGTCCACACAGATAAATCCATATTATCAAATTAAATAAGGATACATATGAGGTACGTATGAAAATAGTGATTGTAGGCGGAACCGGATTTCTTGGCTATCATGCTCTGCTTGTAGCGCTGAAAAGGGGACACAAGGTCAAGGCTCTGGCAACTAGAGATATCAGCCTTGGAAGCTGGTATCCCGGGGAAGTAGAAGTCAGATACGGCAATGTATTCGAACTTTCGGAGAAAGATTTACAGGAATATTTTTCCGGCTGTGATGCCATTGTATACGCGGTGGGTCCGGATGATAGGGTTACTCCTCCTGCTCCTGCCTATGATTTTTTCCATACCAGACTTGTGATATCCTGCGAGAAAACCATAATTGCAGCGCGTAAGGCAGGTATCAAAAAATGTGTTATTCTGAATTCATATTTTGCATATTTTGACAGGATCTGGCCGGAGAAAGAGCTGGGAAGACACCATCCCTATATAAGATGCCGGGTGGAACAGGCGGAGCGGGCTATTGCCGCAGGAGGGGATAAAATGGCAGTTATGATTCTTGAGCTACCTTACATATTCGGTAGTATGCCTGAGCGTATTCCTTTATGGAAGGATGTAATACTGGACCGTTTTTTTAAGAGCAGGGTCATCTTTTTTCCCCGGGGCGGGACGAATATGATTGCCGTGGAGCACGTTGGCGAGGCAATTATTGGTTGTCTCGAACACGGCGAACATGGTGAGCGATATCCAGTCGGTGATGAAAACCATTCATTTAATGAGATGCTGAAATTGATGATGTCTGTCCTGGGAATGAGTAAAAAAATAATAAATATTCCAGGGTTTGCGGCAGTACTGGCGGGCATTTTAATAAACATGGGCTGGAAAAGAAAAGGCCTGGAAGGGGGTCTTGATGCCAGATATCTAATGCGGGATATTTTAACCCATGATTTATTCTTTGACCCCTCCGGAACCGCAGAAAAGCTAGGATACGGAAGAGGAGGTCTGAAAGAATCTATTTTCGCCACCATAAAAGCCTGTTATCCGGAAAAATTTAAAAGCCAACCGGAAACATAAAGTATCCCATAAAAAATTTAGTGCAGCTTGAAATAAAGAATTGGATAAATTGACCAGTCTAGGGTTTCATCTCTATAAAAAGATTAGCCATTTCTATTGCACTCAATGCTGCTTCCCATCCCTTGTTCCCTCTTTTGGTACCGGCTCTTTCAATAGCCTGTTCCAGGCTGTCAGGGGTTATAACCCCAAAGGCAACAGGAATATTCGAGTCGAGGCTTATTTTTGCCACACCTTTGATGGTCTCACCGGCGATATATTGATTATGTGATGAATCTCCCTTTATTACTGCACCCAGACAGATAATGGCATTATATTTTTTTGACTGCGCCATTAACTTTACAGCAGATGGGATCTCAAATGCTCCGGGAACCCGGGCTACACTGATGTTAATATCCTCGCATAAGTGTCTGTGCAGACAGTCCAGAGCCCCATCCAGCAGCTTCGAAGTTATAAAATCATTGTACCTGCTTACCACTATTCCAAATTTGAGTTTTTTTGCATCCAGTTTACCTTCATATTTTTTCATTGTTTTATCCTTTCTTATATTGGTCATAGCATATGGTTTAATTTATTTTTTTTGGTAGATAAGTATTTTTTATTATTCTTGTTTGGAGGTATAGACAACGGTATCCTCTTGGTTATTTTTAGTCCGTACTCTTCAAGGCCCACGATTTTTTTTGGATTATTTGTCATAAGGTGTATTGTGGAAAGTCCAAGATCAGAAAGTATCTGTGCGCCCACACTGTAATCTCTTAAATCTGCATCGAATCCAAGCCGGAGATTGGCTTCAACCGTATCAAGACCTTTTTCCTGAAGTTCATAAGCTTTCATTTTATTGCAAAATCCTATTCCTCTTCCTTCCTGTGACATATAAAGTATCACGCCGGAGCCATTTTCGTTTACTTTTTTAAATGCCCTGTCCAGCTGCTCACCGCAATCACATCTCATGGATCCGAAAGTATCTCCGGTGAGACATTGCGAATGTACCCTTACAAGAATGTCTTTTTTATCCCTTACCTCTCCTTTCACGAATGCAATGTGAAATTCGGGCTTGATAAGGGACTCATAAGTAATGGCCTTGAATTCACCCCACCTGGTAGGGAGACTGACTTCGGCAATCTTTTCAATCAATTTTTTTTTCATTTTTCTGTTTTTACTATTCCTGATTTGTGAATCCATATTTTTTCAGTTTCTCCTTGAGTTCTTTATTTTTTAATTCCTGAGAATCATGATTTACCGGTTTTTCTGACCGCAGAAAGTTTACAATATAACGGGCAAGCATATCCACTTCTATGTTTACCAAATCCCCCGGTTTTTTTTGTATAAAGTTCGTATTTTTGTAGGTATATGGAATAATAACTGCACTGAAGTTATCGGTTTCTACACCGGAGATGGTAAGGCTTATACCGTCGATAGCTATGGAACCTTTTAATGCCACAAAATCGCGAATATCACGGGGAAGCTCCAGGTTAATAAGATGAGAATCACCCATCGCAGAGAGTTTTAAGATTTTAACCGCACAATCCACATGTCCGTGAACAAAGTGTCCCCCTAATTTATCTGACGGAGTCAGTGAACTCTCAAGGTTGACTTCATCTCCGGTTCTAAGATGCTTGAAGGAAGTGGAATTCAGAGTATTGAAAGATACATCACACCTGAAAGCTTCGTTGTCGAAATCGGTTACAGTGAGGCAAACTCCGCTTACCGATATCGAATCGCCGATATTCAAAGCATTTAAAGTTTTTAGGCATTTGATTTCGATTTCGATATTTCCATTTTTATTCTTTATTTTTCTTATTTTACCTGTTTCTTTTATAATACCAGTGAACATAGTAGCTCCATTATCTATGCTTTTTGCTGTTTTAAAGGATATGCAGTAACAACGATATCATTTCCAATCCTTTTTACATTTTCGAATTTCAAATCTATAGAATCTTTTATCTTGTTTATTTCCAGACTTGCAAACATATCATAATCACTGTCCCCGCCTATTATTCTGGGAGCGAAAAAAAAGATGAACTTGTCGATCAGCCCCCTCTTTAAAAAAGAACCAAGCAGGGCAGGACCGCATTCCAGAAGTATCGAAGTTATTTCGTACTTCCGGTAGAGGATTTTCAGTATCTTAGGGATATCCAGACCGGCTCCTCCTGAAAGATTTTTACCAACCGTAAGTACATCGATACTACTTTTCTGTAATTCCCTGACTCTTTTTTGAAATCCTGAATTCTTTTTATTGCCTGTAAATATAATAGTCTTTGCCAGACTGGAAGTTTTTATAATATTGATATCGGGATGCAGAGCGATTTTTAAGTTACTGTCGAGGACAATCCTGTAGAATTTTCTGCTTGAGGTAGTATAAATGGTTTTAGAAGCATCCCTGGAAATTTTCCGTGGAAAGAGATAAGGATTGTCATTTAAAACAGTATTTATCCCGGTTAAAGTACAGCCGTATTCCTTCCGTAGATTCTGCACCTGCTTCCTGGATTTTTCCGAAGTTATCCATTTGGAATCAGAAGATCTTGTCGCCAGTTTACCGTCTATGCTGGAAGCGATCTTGCAACAGACGAAGGGTATCTTTGCCTTGATTTGTTTGAAAAATACTTCATTCTGAAGTTTTATCTTATCTTCAAGAAGTCCGCTTTCTACATTTATTCCGGCCTTTTTTAAAAATTCTATTCCTCTCCCGTTCACCCCGGGATTTGGATCGACGCTTCCGATGATTATTTTTTTAAAATTGTGCCTTACTATCTCGTTGACACAGGGTAATGTCTTACCTTGCAATGTACAGGGTTCCAGTGTTACATACATTGTAGAATTTTCCGGGGACTCTGTAGAGTTATTTATGGCTTCTATTTCGGCATGGGAAAGCCCCACCTGTTTATGGTAACCCTGTGATATGATTCTGCCATCTTTTACAATAACCGCCCCGACCATGGGGTTGGGGTTTGTTTTCCCTCTTCCTTTCTCTGCAAGTTTTATAGCAAGTCTCATATACTTATTGTCTTCTTCGCTAAAAACAGTTTTTTTCTTATTTAACTCATTCATATTTTCGATTATGCATATTTTAAAATAACTGGTTTTCAAAATACCGAAAAAAAACCATGGAGGAAATCCATGGCTTAATTTTTAAAAAAAGTCAAAAATTTTCTCCCATCCAGACTTTGACTGTCGGTTTTAGAATTTCACTAAATCAACCTGTTTTAAGCAGGGTTGCGGACTCTGACCGCCGGTAAGGGGTTTCACCTATCCTTGAAAATTTATTCAAGCATTAAGTTTTCAAAAAACCAGAAATAATATTTAAAATATACTAAAAATGCTCTGGAATGCCAAGCCTTTTTTTTAGAATTATCCCCGGGAGAAAATATTGTAATAACAGGAAATATTTACAATAAGGCTTATTTTTAATATACTTTTTTAAGTTCGAGTACTAGAATATGTATTTTGATACCGGGTTTATAATTTAAATAAAATGGAAAATTCAGTAATCCATAAAGACGGTAAGAAAAACAAAAAAGTAAAGATACTCTGTGCTTCAAGGGCAGGAGTTGCAACTTGTTCAAAGATTACCGATGAGATCAAAAAATTCCTGATTAAAAATCATCTCGAATTCGAAATAATGGAATGTATGGCATCGGATATAGATTGCCGATGTAAAGATATGGACCTGGTTATAAGTATGACTCAGCTTCCACCAAAAATAGGAAAACCGGTTATAAGTGGAGTTCCTTTTATGACCGGAAACAAATTGGAGAGTACCAAAAAAGAAATCTTAAGGATTCTGAAAGGCTGATTTTTTGACCTGTAAACGATATATATATTAATATATAATTTATATTGATAAAAACAAATTCAAAAAATTATGGGAAATAAAGATAATAAAATAAAAATAGCTGCATCTATTCTCAACAGCAATTTTGCAAATCTTGCAGGCGAAATAGAAAAAGTAGAAAAGGCAGGGATAGATATGCTTCATATAGATGTTATGGATGGAAATTTCGTCCCAAATATTACTATTGGTCCTCCAATAATAGAATGTTTGAGAAGTAATACCAGGCTTTTTCTGGATGTACATCTGATGATCAAAAAACCTGACCGGCTCCTTGATGATTTTATAAAAAGCGGAGCCGATCTGATAAATGTTCACGTTGAAGAGTGTCCTCATCTTGATCGTACTTTGAACTATATAAAGCAAGCAGGTAAGAAAGCAGCGATTGCTTTTAATCCTTCGACACCATTGTGCTTTGCAGAAAATATACTGGGACTCGTGGATATGGTGCTTATTATGACTGTTAACCCCGGATTTGGCGGTCAGGAATTCATACCTGCTATGATCAATAAAATCACGAAGTTAAGACAAATAATCATAGACTCTAATTTAAAGAAAAATATTGATATCCAGGTAGATGGCGGGATCAATATGGATACTGCCCCAATTGCTGTAAAAGCAGGAGCAAATATACTCGTGATGGGCACTGCAATCTATGGCTCCGATAATCCGGCAGAATATATAAGGAAAGTAAAGGATAAAGTATCAGAGATAAGAATGGTTTGATAAGAAATGTCTGGATTATTCTAATCTTCATCATTAATTCTTGATTATATTCTGGTTCCGAAATGCCTTCGGATGCAGACCTATCAATGATACAGATGGTTCGCAGGGTTCTCTTTTCCCATTTGGTTTCGGTCTTACGTTGATTTTAAATAGAATCGATCAAGATAACAGTGATCGATAAAGAAATAAAAATAGTCCTGTCAAAAAAGACAGGACTATTTTTTAATATGGATTACCTTTTAATATATTTTGTTTTATTTAGTTAAAGATCAATCAGCTGATATTGCTTCTGTTGGGCAGCTTTCCACAGCCTCTTCGATGCATTCTTCATCATTTTCTTCGTAATCGGTTTTTATAACTTCTGCCACATCTTCATCCTCGTTCAATTTAAAAATATCCGGGCATGTTTCTTCACACAAACCGCATCCGGTACAGAGATCTTTATCGATTTTTACTTCCATTAGGGTCCTTTCCGTTTTTCTTTAGCAATGTTGTTATGTAA
>Ga0208047_1000822_pt1 | contig 11584 bp, 8 predicted proteins | sample Kivu_220m_FD_184162 | JGI IMG/M metagenome (GOLD analysis project Ga0208047, IMG submission 184162) | Freshwater microbial communities from Lake Kivu, Western Province, Rwanda to study Microbial Dark Matter (Phase II) - Kivu_220m (SPAdes)... | ecosystem: Environmental > Aquatic > Freshwater >...
CTTGAAAAAGCTGCGGACTTTGCGAGCCCATCCACGTTTGCGCCGCTCCTCGTCTGTTTCGGCGTGGAGTCGGAGGTTTGGGTACTGGGTAGGAAGATTGGCTGCCATGACGTTACCCTGCGTAGTACGTGAACCGCTCGCTGACCTTCAGTAGCAGGAGCGTACAGATCAGGATGATGATGAACAACACCCAGGCCATGGCGGAGGCGTATCCCATCTTGAGCCAGAGGAAGGCATTCTGGTAAAGGTAAACGCTGTAGAACAGGGTCGAGTTCAACGGGTAGCCGAGGCTATGACTACCGCGGAAGACGTAAGCCTGGGCGAAGTACTGGAACATCCAGATCACGCCAGTGATCAGGTTGAAGAGCGTGATAGGAGAGACCATCGGGACGGTGACGTGCCAAAGGCGCTGCCACCAGTTGGCCCCGTCCAGCTCGGCGGCCTCCAGCAGGTGGATCGGTACATCCTGCAAGCCAGAGAGATAGATGACGATGGTACCGCCCATGCCCCACATCCCGAGCAGGATCAGTCCCGGCTTGGACCAGACCGGGTTGCTCATCCAGTTCGGGCCTTGAATCCCGATGTAGCCCAACAGCGTATTCAGGATGCCGGTCTGCGGGTTCAGGATCCACAACCAGAGGATAGTGCTGGCTACGGTTGGGACGATGGAGGGCAGGAAATAGATGACGCGATAGATGGACTGGCCGCGCACCTTCAGGTTCAGCAGCACGGCACAGAAGAAGGATGCCAGCAGCGTCAGCGGCACCCCGATGGCAACCATGTAGAGCGTATTGGAAAGGGATTGCCAGAACAGGCTGTCCTTTAGCAGGTCGGCATAATTTTGCAGGCCGACCCATTCCAGAGGCTGCTTGGAGTGATAAATGCTAAAACTGTAAACAAATGAGGCCACCATTGGATAGAGAGTGAAAGCCAGAAAGCCGATCGTCCAGGGCAGCAAGAAAAGCATCCCGATCCTGAAATTGACGCGCTGGCGCGGCTTCCATTTCGGCAGTTTGGGAGGCCAAGTCCACTTTCTTTTCATCCGTAGTTCTTCCATGATCGTTCTACATCCTCGCAGAGATAGATGGAAAAGAGGGCGGCGTTGCTACCGCCCTCTTGCGCAATTGAACGTTTACTTGAGCGCCTCTTGCAGTTTTGGTTCGAACTCCGCCTGGAGCGTATCCAGCAGCAGTTTCGGATCGGCGCCGGTGTGCAACACCTGCTCCTCCACCAATCCGAGTGCATCGTTGAGTTCGAGCGAGATGGGGGTGGTGATAATGTACTTCGCATTCGGGCTAGCCATCAGGTCCACGAACACCTTGAATTTGGGATTGCTGGTGAAGCAGGGATCCTCGGCCGCTTTCTTGCTGGTCGGCAGGTTGGCATTGAAGCAGAACTCTTCCGCCACGATTGCGGGCGACATCATCCAGGCCAGCAGTTTGGCAGAGGCATCTTTGTCCACTGCGCCGGCCGGGATGACCGCCACCGTGCCCTGCACGACAGCCGTATTGGCGCGTTCGGGGTGATCGGCCGGCGGCGGGAAGGGCGCCACGCCGTAGCTGGCTTCAGGCTTGAAAGCGCTGATGAAGTTTGGACCGGTCATCCATTCGCCATCCACGTACATCGCCAGCTTGCCGGTGTAGAAGGGGTAGTCGGCCGACATATACGCGTCAGCCCAGCCGGAAGAGAGCGCTAGCACTTCGTCCGCACCATATTTAGTGTAGAACTGCTGCTGCCAAGTCAGGGCGTCAATTACCGGCTGGCTGTTGGCGGTCAGTTGCGTGCCGTCCTCGCTATACCAGAAGCCGCCGAACATGCGCACGTACAGGTCACTGTGCGACCAGGCCTGGTCAGGAAGGAAGCCGAGTTGTTCGAGCTTGCCGTCCGCGCCGCGCACGGTCAATTTATCGGCGAATTCGGCCAGTTCTTCCATGGTCGCTGGCGGGGTATTCGGATCCAGCCCGGCCGCCTCGAACATGTCCTTGTTCCAGAACAGAGCATACATGTCGGTGCCCCAGGGCAGGCACAGGATCTTGTCGCCCATCTGGCATTGATCCAGCGGCGCGGGGAAGAAGTCGTTCAGGTCAATGTTGCCGGTCTGTATCGCGCCGCTCAATTCTTCCACCAGCCCTTCTTTGTAATAGGACTTGACCAAGTCGCCGCCGCTCAGAACCAAAACGTCGGGCGGTTCCGAACCGGTCAGCGCAGGCAGAATCTTATCCTCTTCCAACGGGGCGGTCACTTCGACCTTGATGCCGGTCTCTGCGGTGTACTTGTCGAACAACTCCTGGATCTGCTGTGGGTTATCGCCCCACTGGATCCAGACGCGCAGCACGCTCGTCTTAGGTTTTCCTCCGCCACAGGAGGCTAACAACATGCTGGCAATCAGCAAAAGGCTGACAAACAGCCAAAGATTTTTGTGTTTCATGAGCATACTCCTCCTCGAGAAGAATGTACTTTCTCAAAAAGAAGGGGAAGATGGGGTGTGTGCGGGCGGCTTCGCCGCCCGCACACACCCCAACCCCCTCTTTATTGAGACGACACGAAAAAATGGTTTGGGAAAATGAGGTTGGGAAACGTTCACTTTTCTTATGCTCATCACCTCCTTTGGTCAGGCCCGGCATCCGCACGACTGGCGGATAACCAGTTCGGTGGGCAGCACCATGCGCGGCTCTACGCTTTCGCCGCGCATGATGCGGACTAATTGGCTGACGGCCTCGCGGCCCACCTGTTCCGTCGGCGCGTGGACTGTGGTCAGCGGCGGGCTGAACGTGTGGGCGAAGGACGAATCGTCGAACCCGGCAACTGCCACGTCTTCCGGGACTCTCCGGCCGCCCTGACGCAGCGCCAACATCGCGCCGATGGCCAAATCGTCATCGCCGGCGAAAATGGCGTCGAATTGCAGGCCGTCCAGCAGCATCCGCTCCACGGCCATGCGTGCCTCGTCCCGGTTGAAGCCACCGTAGAGGATCAGTGCCGGGTCGAAAGGGATGCCGTGGGTTTGCAACGCCTGGCGGTACCCCTTCTCACGCCATTCGGAGTCTTCGTGGCCTTCCTGCCCCTGTAGAAAAGCGATCCGGCGGCAGCCGTGCATCTGGATCAAGTGCTCCACGATCTTTTGTGCGCCGGATTGGTTTTCGATGGTGACGACCGGGATGTTCAAGGGTTTGGGTGGGGTTTGGTGCAGTAGCACGACCGGGAAGCCAAGGCTGTGCAGGCGCACCAACTCGGCGTGGTCGAGGCTGTCGGGGAAGACGAGCAAGCCATCGGTGTTGTGTTCGCCGAGCGGACGATGAGGGATATTTTCATGGCGCGGTTCGCGCGTCGCATGGATCAACAAGTCGAGGCCGATTTGGCGCGCGCCAGCCTCCACACCACGCAGCAAGGGCTGGAAGAATGCGCCGCTGATCTCAGGCAGGAGCAGGCCAATCGTATTCGTCTTGCGGCTGGCAAGGCCGCGCGCCGCGGCGCGCGGCGTATACTTCAACTCCGAGATCGCGGCCCGGACGCGTTGGGCAGTCTTCTCGGACACCAGAGAGCTTCCATTGATGACGCGGCTGACGGTGGCGATGGATACACCGGCCAGTTTAGCCACGTCGGAAATTATCGGCTGATTGGAGGCGGGCATGGATAGGGGAAAATGGAACTATTAAGAATGTAAGCGCTTACATGAATAGTATATAAAAAATGTGACTGTCTGTCAACTGGGAAACGCGATTTCCCCCTATAAAAACCCATTTTCCGCGATGACTTTTTGATACCAACGAGCGCTGTCTTTGAAGATGCGCTTCTGGGTCTGGTAGTCCACCCAGATCAGCCCAAAGCGCTGGGAATAGCCCTCCGCCCACTCAAAATTATCCATCAGCGACCAGACAAAATAGCCCCTCAGCGGAACCCCGGCCTGAATGGCACGCTGCGCGGCGGCAAAATGCGCCCGCAGATAATCCAGCCGGCGCGAATCACGCACGCGCCCCTCAGCGTCCGGCCCATCGGAATAGCTGGCACCATTCTCAGTAATATATATCTTTGGCGACTGGTACTCGAAATAAATCCAGGCCAGGATGTTGAACAGCCCGTCCGGGTAGACTTCCCAGCCCGTTTCGGTAATGCGTCCTGAATCCCGTGCCGGAGCAAGGACAGTCTGCGGCGGGTTATCGGGAGCATCTTGATCACGGGCAATGAAACGAGCATAGTAGTTCAAGCCAAGAAAGTCGGTAGGGACGGCAATCGCCCTCAAGTCGCCCGGCTGCACGAAGCTCATCCCTTCTGGAGGCAAGTGCCCCTCGGCAATTGCATCCTCGACCATGTCTGCGGGATAGCCGCGCCCGTAAAGCGGATCGGTGTACCAGCGCACCCACATGCCGTGTTCACGGCGGAGCGCGTCCCGGTCGGATGCGCTGTCCGAGGCAGCCACGCTCCAATTGACGTTGAGCGTGATGCCAGCTTCCGCGTCGGGGCTGTTCCTGTGGATGACGGGTACAGCCCAGCCGTGCGAGAGTAGCAAATGATGGCTGACCATGACTGCCGTCGCCATGTCGCGAACGCCGGGAGCATGTTCACCGCTGAAATGCCCGTCCAGGGCTACGACCGAAGGCTCGTTGTGCGTGATCCAGTGCTTGACCCGGTCCCCCAGGCTTCGGGTGACTGCATCGGCATACTCGACAAATGCCTCAGCCGTCGAACGCACCGCCCAACCGCCCTCGTCTTGCAACGCCTGCGGCAGGTCCCAGTGATAGAGCGTGACAAAGGGAATAATGCCCGCCTGGAGCAAGCCGTCCACCAACCGGCTGTAGAAGTCCAATCCCACCGAATTGACTTTGCCTTGCCCAAGCGGAAAAATGCGCGGCCAGGAGATCGAAAAGCGATAGGCCTTGAGTCCCAATTCCTTCATCAGCCGGATATCTTCGGCCCAACGATGATAGTGGTCGCAGGCCACGTCACCCGTGTCGCCACCCTTTATTTTTCCCAGCGTGTGCACAAAGCGATCCCAGATCGATTCGCCTTTGCCGTCTTCGTTCCTGGCGCCCTCGATTTGGTAGGAGGCTGTCGCCGCGCCCCAGAGAAATTCGGGTGGAAAGGAGACGAAGGTTTCCATCGGGCACCGTTGTCACGTTTGCAGGTTAGCACGTTGGAACGTTCAAACTTGCGAACGTGCAACGTGTAAACTGTTTATGCTTTCCCAAGCACCATCGCCAGCAGCGCCATTCTCACGTACAGGCCGTACTCCATCTGACGGAAGTAGGCGGCGCGGGGGTCTTCGTCGAAGTCGGGGCTGATCTCGCCCACCCGCGGCAGGGGATGCATGACGATCATTCGTTGCCGGGTGGCCTTCATCACCTTCGGATCAATCACGTACGCACCCTTGACGGACTCGTAGACGGCCTCGTCGGTAAACCGCTCTCTCTGGACTCGGGTGACGTAGAGCACGTCGGTCTCGGGCAAAGGCTGGTCGAGCGTGGTGTACTCAGCCTGCTCGATGCCCTTGGCCTTGAGTTCATCAATCAGCTCGGCCGGCATGCGTAGGATCTCGGGCGAGACGTAGTTCAGTTTGACTTTGTAGAGCAAGAGCAGGCGCGCCAGCGAGTGGACGGTGCGTCCGTGCTTCAGGTCGCCCAGCAGGGTGACGGTCAGGCCATCAATGCGGCCGAGTTCTTCCCTGATGGTGAAAGCGTCAAGCAGGGCCTGGGTGGGATGCTCGCCAATACCGTCGCCGGCATTGATAACTGGTTTGCGGGCCGCTTTGGCAGCGATGGCTGCCGAGCCAACCTCGGGGTGGCGCAGCACGATCACGTCGGCGTAGCACTCCAGCGTGCGGACGGTATCGGGCAGGCTCTCGCCCTTCGACACCGACGAATACTTCACCTCGTTGATCGGAATGACCGAGCCGCCCAGCCGTTCCATCGCGGCGGTAAACGACGACGAGGTACGGGTGGACGGTTCGTAGAACAGGTTGGCGAGAATCTTGCCTTTGAGCAAGTCGAAGGTACCGACACGGTCAACCATGACATGCATCTCGTGCGCCACTGCAAAGATGTACTCGAGGTCTTCGCGGCCGAACTGCTTGACCGAGACGATGTCCTTACCGTACCAGGGCGCGGTGCGCTGGTCGCCGAAGGGCAGGTGGGAATTAGAGGGAGGGGTAGGCATTTTTTAGTCTCCTGATTCGATAGTCTAACAATCTGATAGTCGAATTGTCTGATTACCTTATAAGCCTGACAGGTCAGACCTTTGGACTGTCCTACTTCTCGGACCAATTTTAGTCTCAGGCGGGGTCTGGGCGGATGTGCGCGACAGGAGAGGCTGTTCCGGACTAATAGCATTTTCTACTCTGTTACCGTTTTCTCTGTTTGCCGACTAATCTCTTGTGGGCGGAAAATTCACTCTCACAAATATCGTCTCAGTGGATCGGTCATCCTCTAGCCCTCACATTCTTCCCAAAACCCTTTTCTGCTAGCACTTTGCCATCCTTGAACGCCTCCTTCCCATGCAATACCACACGCCGTACCCGACCTCGAACTTGCCAGCCCTCGAACGGCGTCCAGCCGCAGCGGGAGTGCATTTCGCTGGCATGAATCTCGTAGCGGTCATTCTCGTCCACTTCGACCCAGGTCTTGGGCTGCTCGGGCAGGGAGAAAATCTTACGGGAATTGGTTACCATCTTTTGGACCAAAGTGTCTAACGTCATACGTCCGGCGTCAACGGCAGTGAGCAGCAGCGGCAAGGCTGTCTCCAATCCGGGGAAGCCGGGCGGTGGGTTCTCGCCGTCCTTCTCGGCCAGGGTGTGAGGGGCGTGATCGGTGGCGAAGCAGTCAACCACATCCAGGTTTTGCCAGAGAGCATCCACATCGGCCTGCGTGGCGAGGCGCGGGCGGACCTCGAATCTGCCCTCACCCCTTCGCCCCTCTCCCGAAATCGGGAGAGGAGATGGGGGTGAGGGCAGAAATAGATGATGCGGCGTGACCTCGCACGTCACCTTGATGCCGCGTTCCTTGGCCGCCTTGATGAGCAGGATTTCCTCTTTCAGCGAAACGTGGGCGATGTGCACCGGCCTGTTGTAGATCGCGGCCATCAGAATAACCGCCGCCATCGTCCGGCTCTCGGCATGGGCCACGATAGGACGATCCTTCGGCCAGTGCTTGAAATGCTCCTGCCAGAGGGTCATGTCATCCAATCGCAGCGGCCCGTAGGTTTGGTCGAGGTACATCTTCAGCCCAGCCGCCTGTAGGAGAAGACCTGTGTGTCTGCCCCAATCGGCATTATCTGGCCCCGCGCCGAGGAGCTGGGCGTAGTCGCAATGGGCTTTGGATCGCGCCGCGGCGAGCGCCAAGTCGAGGGTCGCCGCGTTCGTGATTGGCGGTTGGGTGTTGGGCATGGCCAGTACCAGCGTGAATCCACCCGCCAACGCCGCAGAGGTGCCAGAGTCCCAATCTTCCTTGTGGGTCGCACCGGGTTCGCGTATATGAACGTGGGGGTCTATTAGTCCGGGTAGTCTCATAAACTGATAGTCGCTGGTCGAGGAACAGGTAAAAAAAGAGAGCCGCTAAAGGCTCTCTAAAGGGTGAAGAAAACGGGTAATCCGGCAGGCGCGAACAGGAAATCTCGACAGCGATTGAATGTGACCATATCGGGCGGATATTATAGGCAAGGCGGGGATTTTGTCAAGGGCCGCAGGCCTTTCCATAGTCGAACGCCTCAATGTTCCACAGGTCGCTGGCGGCGGTTGGATCGAGGCTGAAGTTGCAGAAATCGAGACGGGACGCCGCGACTTTCAACCGCCAGTACAACGGAACAACGGGCAAATCATCTGCGAAGATGGCCTGCGCATCGGCATAGCCAGTTGCATAAGCCGCTTCACCCGGCAAAGCGCCTTTGGCGGCGAGACAGGCCGCGTCGTAAGCCGCGCTTGCATAGCCACTGACGTTGGCCCCGATCCAGTGATTTGTTGCGCTCGGGACCTCAGCGCTGGTGAACCATTCACAAGGCGGTTCTACGCCCGTGCTGCCCATGGCAAACTCGGCTAGGTCGAATTTGCGCCCGAACAGCGGCCCATCCGGACCTTGGGCGTATAGCTCAGTGGGATCGTAATATTGCACGTTGACTTGGATCCCGCACTGGGCCAGCGACCCGGCCAGGATCTCGCTGACCTGTCTACGCTGGGCCGCGCCGGTCGTCCAGTAATTCAAGACCAGCGGCGTGCCGGCCGGGATGCCCGTGACACCCCAGGCTTGGCGCGGCGTACTGGGATCGCTATCCTGATCCCGCCAACCGGCCTGTTCGAGCAGTTGAGCGGCTGCCGCCACGTCGAAGGTGTAGGTTTTTACATCAGCGTTATAGAGCGGATGGCTGGCGGGTACGAAGGAATCAGGCACCGTCGTCAGCCCGTACAGCACCGTGTCCACCACCTGCTGCCGATCCAGGCACATGGCAATCGCCTGGCGGACTCGCATATCGCTCAGGAAATCCAGGCGGTCGCCTGCTTCGAGGCTATAGCCGTCATCATAGCTGGCTGGGCGGATGCCGAAATCGAGTCGTTCCATCACGTCTGTCGGGGAGGAGATGATCTTGAGTTGGCCTCGAGCATCGAAGCTTCTCAGGATACCTACCTGTCCATCCAGGCGCAGGCTGGGATCCAGGAGATCGCACTTCCCGGCGATCAAGTCGCTGATGGCAGTCTCCGGCGTGGCGACAAAGCGGAACACCAGCGTATCGAACTTCGGCAAACCCTCGCCTGCCCGGAAGTAGTAGGGATTCTTCTTCAACGTGATGGAATCGCCGCTGACCCAATCCTCGATAACGTAAGCGCCCCACCCCACCGGCAGGCGTGCCGCCGTGTCAGTGTCCGGAAGTTCGGCCGGGGTATATTGGCTCCACAAATGCTTGGGATAGGGCGTCCAGAAATTGGTGAAGTAAGTCGGATCGAGGTAGCCCGGCCTCCCCCACCACTGGACGGTTTGTTCGTCCACGGCTTCGTACGCCTTGGTTCGGTCAATCAAATACTTGGAACCGGGCGTGTCGGAATATGTGGCCAGGTTGTATGAATAGACCGAGTCATCCACCGTCAGGGGCATACCATCCGACCAGTACAGGCCGGGCAGCAGGCGGAAATTGACCACCACTTGATCCATCTGGATCTCACCCTTGCCGTCGTAGACGATAGCGCAGTCGTCGCTGCGACAGCCGCTCGGCCGGACGCGCTCGCCCACCGCCAGCGTGATCGGCAGGCCGCTCGCGTCCACAACCTCGTCGCCGACGTAGACGGAGACGGCGCTGATGCTCGCGTCTCCGTCTGCCAGGCTGGGCAGCTTTTGCAGGATGACCGGCTGATAACCATAAGAACTGGTATCTATCGGGCCATCGTATATAGCAGCCAGGATGCTGCGCGCTGCGGACGAAAGATTCCCAAACGGATACAGGCTTGCAGGCTCCTCTCCCAAGCAGATCATCAGCGTACGCGGCGGCGCGGGGGTCGGCGTGGGCGTTGCAGATACGGGTATAGCCGTGGGCGTTGGCGCGGCGGTTCCTTTTGGCCCACAAGCAGCCACAAGGACAGCCAACAAGACAAGCAGGTTCATGACGACAAACCGGCGGTCAGGCATCAAAATTTCCCTCAAGAAGTTTCATAGGCACGATTATGGTAGCCTTCAAGGTTACCATTATACAACAACCTGCGAGGCCGGTTCGTTGACATTCACATACCCTGACGGTACAATGATGCCGCTGGACGACAATTCATTATGGAGCCTCCTATGTTCAAAGAATTCAAAACCTTCATCATGCGCGGCAACGTGGTAGACCTGGCCGTCGGCGTCATCATCGGCGCGGCCTTCGGCAAGATCGTTGCCTCGCTGGTCAACGACATCCTCATGCCGCCCATCGGACTGCTGCTGCACGGCGTGAACTTCTCCAACCTGTTCGTCAGCCTGAATGGGAAGAGTTTCGCTTCGTTGGCCGACGCCCAGGCCGCTGGCGCGCCGACCATCAACTATGGTCTGTTCATCAACAACGTGATTGACTTCCTCATCGTTGCTTTTGTCATCTTCCTATTGGTCAAAGGCATCAACCAGCTCTACAAGAAGCCCGCCCCCGCACCGGCCGAGTCGACCACCAAGGAATGTCCGCATTGCTTCACGGCCATTCCCACCAAGGCCACTCGCTGCCCGAATTGCACCTCGGAATTGAAATAATTCCCATCGCTCTGGCGGGGGCTAAGCCCCCCCTAGAACAACAATCCCTCATGGATTTCCTCGACAAACTCAATCCCCAGCAACGCCAGGCCGTGACGGTCGGCACTGGGCCTGTTTTAGTGCTGGCCGGCCCTGGGTCCGGAAAGACGCGTGTCCTGACCCAGCGCGTCGCCTATCTGATCGGCCACGAGGGCATGCGTCCCTACCAGATGCTGGCCGTCACGTTCACCAACAAGGCAGCGCGGGAGATGGAGGGCCGCGTGCGCGGATTGCTGGGCGAGCAGGCCACCAATGGCTTGTGGCTGGGTACCTTTCATGCCACCTGCGCCCGCCTGCTGCGGCGGGAGGCCGAGCACCTTCCCTTTAACTCTAGCTTCGTCATCTACGATGAGGATGATCAGCAACGTGTAGTCAAGGCTGCCATCCGCGACCTGAACCTGGACGACAAGACTTATCGCCCGGTCTCTGTGCATGGCTCGATTTCGCGCGCCAAGAACGACCTGATCTTCCCCGAAGATTACCCCATCCAGACCTACCGTGACGAGGTGGTGAAGCGCGTTTACGCGCGTTATCAGGAATTGTTGAAGCAAAACAACGCGGTGGATTTCGACGACCTGCTACTGTGGACAGCGCACCTGCTTTCGGAATTTCCCGCCGTACGCGAAAAGTACGCCAAACGGTTCGTGCATGTGCTGGTGGATGAATATCAAGATACGAATTACGCCCAATACATTCTGCTCAAACACCTAGCGTCCGTTCACCGAAATGTCTTCGTCGTGGCTGACCCGGACCAGTCAATTTACGCATGGCGGGGTGCGGACTATAGAAACGTGCAGAGGTTCGAACAGGATTATCCGGATTGTCAGGTTGTCCTGCTGGAACAAAACTACCGCTCCAAGCAAACTATCTTAGACGCGGCTATGTCGGTCATTGACCGCGCTCCGCACCGCCGCCGCAAGAAGCTCTTCACCGAGCGCGGCCAGGGCGAGCGGCTCTTCTATTACGAGGCCAACGACGATTACGGCGAAGCTTCCTTCGTCGTGGATAGCATCGTTCAACTGGTTGCCAGCAAACAGTACGAGGCCGGCGATTGCGCCGTGATGTACCGCACCAACGCCCAATCCCGCCTGCTCGAAGAGGCCTTCCTGGCAGCGCGCCTGCCCTATCGCCTGGTTGGGGCGCAGCGATTCTATGGACGGCGGGAGGTCAAAGACATCATCGCCTACCTGCGCCTGGTGCACAATCCCGCCGACGAGGTGTCGCTCGACCGCATCATCAACGTTCCGCCGCGCGGCATCGGAGATAAGACCGTGCTCGCTTTGCATACCAGCGCGCGCGGGGCGAACGTCTCGCCGAGCGCGCTGCTGCTCGACCTGGCGCGCGGTGACACTTCGCCCCTC
>Ga0208047_1000825_pt1 | contig 11566 bp, 6 predicted proteins | sample Kivu_220m_FD_184162 | JGI IMG/M metagenome (GOLD analysis project Ga0208047, IMG submission 184162) | Freshwater microbial communities from Lake Kivu, Western Province, Rwanda to study Microbial Dark Matter (Phase II) - Kivu_220m (SPAdes)... | ecosystem: Environmental > Aquatic > Freshwater >...
AGCGGGACTTCGCCTCCGAAGTCGCCGTCGTTCTCGGGGCCAAGGCGTTCATCGAAGCCGCCGAACAAATGGGAGTCACGGTCGTGTACATCACCAACCGGATGATGAAGTACCGGGACGAGACGGTTGCCGCGCTTCAGTCTATGGGGCTGTCCGTCGAGGGCATCGACCGTCGGCTGTTCCTCAAGGAATCGACCACGGACAAGACCGAGCGGCGGAAGAAGGCCGAGGCCATGTATCGGGTCGTGCTGTGGATAGGAGACGGTCTCCGCGATTTCACCCAGGACTTCGCCGCGCCGACCCGATATGCGTCCGATGCCGAGCGCCGCCGGGCCATCGCCGAACGGAAGGAGAAGGTCCTCCGGGCCGCGTCTCGATTCGGGGACGATTGGATCATCCTCCCCAACCCGATGTACGGAGATTGGCTGAAGCCCCTCGGGCCGGATCCGCGGAAATTCCTCCGCCCGACCGGCATGAAAAAGTAATCCCGCGCAGCTTTCAATCCGGCGGCGTTTCCGGCCGGAGGAGCCGGAACGTCTTTTCGGCCGTCAGCGGGGCGTGAAAAACCGGAGGGAGGTCCGGGCGGAAAGCCCGGAGGGCGTCGAGAATGGCGAAATAGGCTCCGATTCCGTACATGAACGGCGGCTCGCCGACGGTCTTGGTCCCCAGGATCCCGAACGGCGGCGGGGCGTCCTCGAGAAAAGCGACGGCGACCTCGGGAGCCGCGCCTATGTCGGGGACCTTGTATGTCGCCAGGCTGTCGGTCAGGATCCTCCCCTCGGGGGAATAGACGAGCTCCTCGGAGGTCATCCAGCCGATCCCCTGGACGACGCCGCCCTCCATCTGGCCGAGGTCGATGGCCGGGTCAAGGCTCCGGCCGACGTCATGGACGATCTTGACCGAATCGACGCGGGGAATGCCGCGCAAGCCGTCGACGGTCGCCTCGACGACCGCCGTTCCGACGGCGTGGTAGGCGAAGGGGCGGCCCTTCTCCTTCGATTTGTCGAAGTGGATGCCCGGCGTGGCATAGTGGGCGTAGGCCGAGAGGGGGATGCGGCGGGCGTAAGCCCAGGAGATGAGCGCCTCCCAGGTCAATCCGGTCGACTCGTGCGCCTGGAGGACCTCCTCATGATCGATGTCGATATGCTCGGCTGGACAGTTGCGCTCCGTCGCGACCGCCTGCCTCAGGCGCTCGAGGATCTGGAGGCAGGCCAGCCGGGTCGCGTGGCCGTTGAGGTCGGCCCCGCTCGATGCCGCCGTGGGCGAGGTATTGGCCACGCGGGCCGTATTGGTGCTCTCCATCCGGACCCGGTCGAGCCCGACGCCCAAGGTCCGGGCCGCGACCCGGCGGATCTTGCGGTTCACCCCCTGCCCCATCTCCACGGCGGCGGTCGAGACGCCGACGCTTCCGTCGGTGTAGACATGGACCAGGCTGGATGCCTGGTTGAGGAAGGTCGTGGTGAACGAAATCCCGAAGCAGACCGGTATCACCGCCAGCCCCTTCTTGGTCAGCGCATGATCGCGGTTGAACGACGCGATGCGGGCGCGCAGGGAGTCAATATCATGGCGCTTGTCGAGCTCGTCCCAGCAGCGGACCGGGCTGTCGGCTTCGAGGCGCATGCCGTAGGGAAGCTCGTCGCCGCGGCGGAGGAGGTTTCGTCGCTGGATCTCCGCGGCGGGAACGCCCATCTCCGCGGCGGCATGGGCGATGGCCGCCTCCATGACGAACATGGCCTGCGGCGCGCCGAAGCCGCGGAAGGCGGTGTAGGGCGGGAGATTCGTCCGGCAGCTCATCGCCTTGGCCCGGACGTGAGGGACGAAATAGCTGTTCGTCGTGTGGAAGAGCGTCCGCTCCAGGATGGCGGGCGAGAGGTCCGCGGCGGCGCCCGCGTTCTGGTAAAACGTCACTTCATAGGCCAGGATCTTGCCGTCCTCGCTCAGTCCGATCTTGTAATCGGAGGAATAGGGGTGGCGCTTGCCGGTCCAGCGGACGTCTTCCTGCCTCCCCAGGACCAGCTTGACGGGGCGGCCGAGCCGGAAGGCGGCCAGGGCGGCCAGGGCGGCCCAGGCCGTGGCCTGATCCTCCTTGCCCCCGAAGGCCCCCCCGAGGCGCGGAACGTCGACCTCGACCTCGTGCATGGCCAGCCCCAGCACGCGGGCGATTATCCGCTGGACCAGGGTTGGAGACTGCGTCGCCGAAAAGACCTTCACCCCACCGTCGTCCCGGGGAACGGCCAGCGCCGACTGTGTCTCGAGATAGATGTGCTCCTGCCCCCCGGAGTCGGCCCGGCCGCTGACGACGACGGCACAGCGTGGCCATTCCCGGTCCACGTCGCCCAGGGCGAAAGTCCGGGGAACGCCGATGATTTCGCCCCGCGCCCAGGCTTCCCGGGGGTCGAAGACGGGCGGAAGCTCGTCGATGTCGAGCTTGACGGAACGCCGGGCGGCGCGGGCGGTATCGACCCGGTCGGCGACGATGAGGGCCATGGGCTGACCCACGTAATCGACTTTGTCCGCGGCCAGGAGAGGCTCGTCCTGGATCATGTTGCCGATCTGGTTTTCCCCGGGAATGTCGGCGGCCGTGAACACGGCGGCAACTCCGTCGCGGGCCGCCGCCGGGGCAACCTCGAGCCGTCTGATCTTTCCGTCGGCGACGGGCGAGGGTAGAGGGGCGGCAAAAAGTGTCCCTTGGGGAAGGAGGAGATCCCGGACGAATCGGGACGCCCCGCGGACGTGGAGGAGGGTGTCGTCGTGCTTCACGCGAGGTCCTCCTCGTGGATCCGCTCGGGGAACAGGTTGAGAAAATGGGCCAAGACGAGGCGCGGCAGAAGGGCCCGCTTGTACCCCGCGGAGCCGCGGACGTCGCTGATCGGCGAGATCTCCCGGCCCGCTAGGGCCGCGGCCGCGCGCGCTGTCGCCGCCGAGACGACCTGGCCCCGCAGAAACGCGGAGGTCTCGCGCAGGTAGAGCGGCACGGGGGCGACGCTCCCCGCCGCGGCATGGGCTTCGACGATGCGGTCGTCGAGGACCCGGAGCCGGATCGCCGAGCTGGCGCTGGCGATGTCGAGGCGGGCGCGCCGGCCGACCTTCTCGAAGTCGAATCGGGTGGCGGCGTCGGGGACCGGGAAGCGTATTTCGACGATCATCTCGTCCGGGGCGATGTCGACGACCTTGTAGGCCTGGAAGAAATCCCGAAGAGGGATGGTTCTCCGCACCGTCTTTCGGGCGAGAACCACGGTCGCGTCGAGGGTCAGGAAGATCACCGAGAGGTCGCCGGCCGGCGAAGCGTTGACGATGTTGCCCGCGACCGTCGCCCGGTTCCGGACGGAAAGCGAGGCGATCCCGGCGAAGTGCCGGCCCAGTTCGGGGAGGATCCGCCGGATGTCCGGAGACTCCTCGATCTCGATAAGCGGCGTGGCCGCCCCGATGCGGCAGAGCCCGTTTTCGAGGCGAATCCCCTGGAGGTCCTCCCGGCGGGAGAGGAAGACGAGATCCGATTCGCGAAGCGATTCGGCCCCGGTGACGAAGAGGTCCGTTCCGCCCGCGACCAGGACGGAAGGCCGGCCGGCGCCTTTCTCGCCCAAGGCGTCCGGGGCGGTCTCGGCCAGCGCGCGAAGACGGGCGGGAACGTCGAGGAAATAGGGAGGCAGGACCCGGTGTTTGACGAGCGTGGCGATTCGATCCGGGGCCGATAGCCCCCGGGCCGTTCCGAGGTCGGGAAATTGCCCGGCCAGGCGGGCGACCGTCCGTCGAATAGCGGCGTATCCCGTGCAGCGGCAGATATTGCCGCCCAGCGAGGCGACTCCCTCAGCCTCGGAAAGAGGAGCGCCGCTTAGGAGAAAACCGGTCAGGGCGATGACGAGGCCGGGCGTGCAGAATCCGCACTGGATCGCCCCTTCCTCGATCAGCGCCTGCTGGACCGGGCTGAGCTCCGCTTGGTTGAGCCCTTCGATGGTCACGACGTGGCGTCCCGCCGCGTCTCCCAGGGGTAAAAGGCAGGAGTTGACGGCCCGATAGACGAGGCCTTCCGGCCGCGGGACGCCGACGAGGACAAGGCAAGTTCCGCAGTCGCCTTCGCGGCAGCCGTCCTTGGTTCCCGTGAGCCCGAGGTCCTCCCGCAGGACATCGAGGAGCACGGTCCCAGGAGTCCGGGAAACCGACTGCTCCCCGTCGTTGAGGAAAAACGAGATGGCCACCGCCGATAAGCTTAAATTCCGGCCGGAATGAAGTCAAGGACAGATGGTCAGAGACCTGCTATATCAACCTCCGCCAACTCCCACCCGATCCTGCCAAAAGACAACCTCCGCAATTCCAAGCGAATTCCTCTTATCGTTGACCTCAAGTCCCTGATATGATTGAATATAGCCAATGGGAAAATCGCAGGAAATTCTGTTTGCCGTTGCTGCTAAATCGTTTCTCCTCAGCAAATTAGAACACAATTCATGTGATAACCAAGCAACCTCTATCTTAGGAATGGTTCGGCGGACCCCTAGGTCATGATGAGAGGCAAAATGGGGACATTGCCGGCAGGCCGATATGAACGATGATCAGCATCACTACCAAGGCCATCGCCAGCGCCTCCGCGAGCGGTTTCTGAAGTCCGGACTAGGCGGCTTCGCGGACTATGAGGTCGTTGAGTTGTTGCTGACCCTCGCGATTCCGCGTGCCGACGTGAAGCAGCCAGCTAAAGCGCTCATCGCGCGCTTCGGAAACCTCCGCGGCATCCTGGATGCCCCAATCGATGAGCTGCGCGCCGTGCCCGGCATCGGCAGCGTCACGCCCGTTGCCCTCCAGATCATCAAGGCCGCTGCGACGCTTTATCTCCAGGAGAGCAGCGAGGGCCAAGACTCCCTCGCCGATTCGGAGCGGCTCGAGTCTTTCTGGCGTATGCGCATCGGTTCTCTGTCCAACGAGACGTTCGAGGTGGCCTACCTCGACTCCGGCTACCGGCTCCTGCGGGATGGCGTCGAAACCCTGGAAGAAGGGACGATCGACCGCGCAGCCGTCTATCCGCGCCGCGTTGTCGAGGCAGCGCTGCGGCGCGGAGCCTTCGGCGTCGTATTAGCCCACAATCACCCGAATGGTACCGTGACTCCGAGCGAACAGGACAAGCTTCTGACCCGGGCCGTTCTCCTCGCCGCCGAGACGGTGAGCCTTCGCGTCATCGATCACCTCATCGTCTCGGCCGACGAGGTATTCAGTTTCCGGAAGGCGAACCTCCTGTGACGATTGCGCCCGTCATCCTCAAACACTACCCGAGGCTGAATGACATTCAGCGCGAAATCATCGGGCACATTGACGGGCCGCTGCTCGTCATCGCCGGTCCGGGCTCGGGCAAGACTTACAGCATCGTGCTGCGCGCGCTGAACCTGCTGCTGCTCGAGAAGGCTCATCCGAGGCAGATCGTTCTCTGCACCTTCACCGAGAAGGCGGCGTTCGAGATGCGCGACCGCCTTGCTGCCGCGGCGCGGATGGTCGGGTACAAGGGCGACCTTTCCGAGCTGACGGCCTCGACGATCCACAGCTTCTGCAACCGGATCCTGACCCAGTATCGGCACCGGACAGCGCTGGGCCATAGCTACGACACCTTGGACGAGCTGACGCAGCTGCTTTTCATCTTCGAACACTTCGACGAGATCATCGGGCCTGCCGAAAACGACCTCTTCCTTCGGCGCTGGAGAACCCGCTGGACCGCAATCGAGGGCGCGCGCGCGTACTTCGACAAGATCACGGAGGAACTCATCGACGCCCCGAAACTTTCCGCGTCCCTCGATCCGTTCCTTAAGGCCGTCGGCAACGCGTATGACCGCTACGAGCGCGCCCTCGTGGAAGCGAACCGAACCGACTTCGCCCATCTCCAGCGCTTTGTGTTCGACCTCCTTTGTGACCCGGCGACGGTGGATGCCGTGACGCGTGACCTGCGTTACATCCTCGTGGACGAATACCAGGACACGAACTACATCCAGGAACAGCTTCTCCTGAAGCTGAGCGAGAAGAGCCGCAACCTCTCCGTGGTCGGCGACGAGGACCAGAGCCTGTACCGATTCCGCGGTGCCACCGTGCGGAACATTCTCGAGTTCCCGCAGCGGGTCCCGGATTGCCGCGTCCTCAAGCTGACGACCAACTACCGCTCGCACCGTGCCATCGTCGAGCGCTATGACCGCTGGATGGCGTCCGCCGACTGGTCGAACCCCCACGGCATGTCGTTTCGGTTCCAAAAGACGATCCGCGCGGACACGGTGTCCCCCCATCTCGAGTATCCTGCCGTCATTGCCATATGGGGCCGGGACCGGCGCGACGAAGCCGCGCGCTTCGCAGACCTGGTGGCGTTCCTGAAGTCGAGCGGCGTCATCGCGGACTACAGCCAGGTCGCGCTGCTCCTCCACAGCGTCCGTGAGGATCACAGCGGGCCTTACCTGGCAGCGCTCCAAGCGAAGGGCATCCCCGCGTTCTGTCCCCGCGCCCGCGCATACTTCGAGATTCCGGAAGTGCGCGACCTCGTAGCCTGCTTCGCCGTGATCTTCGGCTGGCACGGAAACGGCCGCGGCCAGGTAGCGGGCGCCGTGGCGGAACTCGCCGCCTACGTGGACGATGCGATCGTCCGGCTCGGCCGGCGCTTTGCTGCGCCGCACCCGCTCGCGGAGGCGCTCCAGCGCTGGACCAGCGAGATCGCAGGGCTGCGCGAAGGCGAGGCTCTCGACCTGCGGCCGGCCGACTACCTCTACCACTTGCTCGCCCTGGAGCCGTTCTGCTCCGCGGTCCGCAACGAGAACACGGCGCGCAATCTCGCGATCTTCTCCCAGCTCCTGAACGTGTTTCAGAGCTACTACCACTACACCGTCGTCACGCACGCCAACCGCGAGTTCCTGCGCCTGCACTTCTTCAACAGCTTCCTGCGTCTGCTCTACGACGGCGGTATCAACGAGTACGAGGACCCGGACCAGCCTTTGCCCAAGGGCTACGTGCAGGTGATGACCATCCACCAAGCCAAGGGGCTGGAGTTCCCGGTGGTTGTGGTCGGCTCGCTCTCAAGCCAGCTCTCGAGCCCCAAGCAGATCGACCGCGATCTGGGACCCTTCTACCCCCGGTTGCCTTTCGAGCCCGAGAACCGCGTCACACTCTTCGACCGGATGCGTTTGCACTACGTCGCCTTCTCGCGCCCGCAGAAGATCCTCGTGCTCACGGCGCACGAAACACCGAAGGACCACTTCGCGCCGATCTGGGAGGGGCTCCCTCAGTGGCCCTACGTCGAGAAGGAGCTGCTCGCGGCCCAGCGCTTCGTAATGCGAGAGCGCATGCCGGTCAAGAAGACCTACAGCTTTTCCGGAGACCTCAAGATTTACGAGACCTGCCCACGCCAGTACCAGTTTTTCCGCGAGTACGACTTCACGCCCTCGCGCTCGGCGGTCATCTTCTTCGGCTTATTGGTGCATCAGACCATCGAGGACATCCATCGCGTTGCGCTTGACGGCAAGCTCGACACGTTGGACGAGCGAAGCATTCGCGCACTCTTCGAGCGCGCCTTCCGCTTCCTCACCCTCTCCGATGTCCGCCCGATCGGCGACAGGGCAAAGGAGTCCGCGTTCGTGCAGGTGATGAACTACTTCCGCCAGAACCGCGACGAGATGCGCCGGGTGATCCAAACGGAGGTGGACGTGTCGCTGGAGAAGGACCTGCCTGCCGCGCCGGGCGCGGCGCAGGCGGGAGGCTACATTCTCGCGGGCAAGGTGGACCTGCTGCTTGGCGGCGATGGCAAACTCGAGCTGCTCGACTTCAAAACCTCGCCGCGGCCCACGGGCAGCCCTGAGCTGATCGCCGCCTATGAGCGCCAACTCTGCACCTACGCGCACATCCTGGAGAGCCGCCATGGCCGGAACGTAGACCGGATGCTCCTCTACTGGACTTCGGAGCCGCGCAAGGAAGATGCTCTAATGGTCTTGCCGTACGACCCGGCTCGAGTCGAAGAAGCCGGCCGCCAATTCGACGAGACTGTGTGCCGCATCCAGGCGCGGCAGTTCGCAGTAACCACGCCGCCCGAGGCGGCGATCTGCAAGGAGTGCGACCTGCGGATGCTCTGTCAAGCGGAAGGGATTCTTCGCCGCAAAGAGGTGGCCGCATGAAGCCTTCCGACATCAAGATCCTCGTTCAGGAGGGTGAAGGGACGACGCTGGAGTTCAAGGAGGGGCTGTCGGGTTCGCTGGCCCGCGAGGTGGTCGCCATGGCCAATACCATCGGCGGCCGCATCCTGCTTGGTGTGCGGGACGACGGCACGATCGTCGGCGGCAAGGACTCGAACGCGCTCCGGGCCCGCGTTCAAGACTTGGCCCGCAACTGCGACCCGCCGGTAACGGTCGTCGTCGAGCCGGTCGGCGGGGTGCTCGTCGTCCATGTGCGGGAGAGCGACGCCAAGCCCGTCCAGTGCAGCGACGGCTTTTTCTGGCGGCAGGGGGCGGCGACGCAGAAACTCACGCGTGACGAGATTCGCGACTTCTTCCGGGCGGAGGGAGTGATCCGGTTTGACCTTGCGCCTTGCCCGCGCTTTCGTTATCCGCAAGACTTCGACCGGGCGAAGTTCCAGGCTTGGCTGAAGCTCTCCGGCATTTCCGGGCGGCCGCGCACCGAGGACGTGCTGGTGAACATCGAAGCGGCCGAGCGCTCGGGCGGAAAGCTCCTCTTCCGGAATGCCGGCGTACTCTTCTTCGCGAAGAACGTTCGCCACTTCTTCAACCAGGCGTACATCACCTGCCTCCTGGCCAGGGGCACGAGCAAGGCGGACATCCTGGACCGCAAGGACTTCGACGGCGGCGCGGTAGCCGACATCGAGGACGCCATGCGTTTCGTCGCGCGGAACACCCGCGCCGCCTGGCGCATCGAGAGACTCCAGCGCGAAGACATCCCCGAATACCCCATGAAGGCCCTCCGCGAAGCCATCATCAACGCCGTGATGCACCGCGACTGGTTCATAGAAGGCGCCAACGTCTTTGTCGAGCTCTACGCGGACCGCATCGAGGTCATCAGCCCCGGCGGCCTTCCGAAGGGCATGACTCTCTCCGACCTCGGCCGCAAGGCTGTGCGGCGCAACACTCTGATCGCCGATCTCCTTCACCGCATCGGCTTCATCGAGAAGGCGGGCACCGGCGTCAAGCGCATCCGCGACGAGGCGCGCGAGGGCGGCTACCCGGAGCCCCTCTGGGAGGTGAACGGCTTCACCACGGTCATCTTCAGGCCGAATCCTGAAGTACGGGCTGTCGCTACGGCCCAGTCACGGGCCCAGTCACGGGCCCAGTCACGGGCCCAGTCACGGGCCCAGTCATTCCAAGTCTTGTCGGTCCTCTCTCAGGGCGAGCGTTCGGCGGCCGAACTGGCTGAGGCGATCGGCCTGCGCTCCAAGACCGGAGCCCTGAAGCGGACGCTGAGCGAGCTTCTTTCGGGCGGCCTGATTCAATACACATTGCCGGACAGACCGACGAGCCGGCTGCAGCGCTATCGCATTGCCGACGCAGGCTGGGCATACCTGAAAGAGCAGGAGGAGAATCGATAGATGGCAAAAATCGAGATCACCAAGACCGAGCTTGTCTGGCCCGGCAAGTACAACGAGAACGGCACGCTCAAGGAGGTGCCGCGCGTGAGCCTGCCATTCCAGGTCATCGAGACCGTCAACGAGAGCCGTGCCACGCGCGAGGTGAAGAAGGGCGGCGTGCAGGGCACGCTCTTCGATGTGTATGAAGGCAAGGAGGGCGACACCTTCGAGGACGGCTGGCGCAACAAGCTCATCTGGGGCGACAACCTGCTGGTGATGGGATCGCTACTGGAAAAGTTCGCGGGGAAGATTGACCTCATCTACATCGATCCGCCGTTCGCGACGGGAGCGGATTTTTCGTTTACCGCCCCGATTGGGGATTCGGGTGAGGAAGTGTTCAAGGACCAGACGCTGATTGAGGAAAAGGCCTACCGCGATACCTGGGGTAAGGGGATCGCCTCCTACTTGGAGATGATGAGTGCCCGCCTACGATATATGAGAAATCTGCTATCATCGCGGGGCAGTATCTATGTCCACTGCGACTGGCGTGTTAATAGCCATTTAAGGCTTATCCTGGACGAGGTATTCGGAAAAGACAACTTTCAGCGCGAAATCGTTTGGGACATCAGCGTCCTTTCGGGATTCAAGACCAAGGCCAACAACTGGGTCCGTGGGCATGACACAATCCTCTTCTACTCGAAGAGCGCGGCAGAAGTTCTTTTCAACAAGCAGAGTACTGAGCATCGACCCGAGTACATCGCGCGATTCAACAAAGTGGACAAGGACGGAAGGCGGTATTTCGACGGTCGTGGCGAACGCCGTTACCTGGATGAGGTTCTGGAAAAGGGCAAGGCTGTCGGAGACGTATGGAACGATATCATGTCTTTCCAACAGATCCCGACATCCCAAGAACGCCTCGGCTACGACACGCAGAAGCCAGAGGGTCTTCTTGAGAGGATATTGCGTGCCTCGTCCAACGAGGCTTCTCTTGTCGCTGACTTCTTCTGCGGTTCCGGAACAACCCTCGCTGTTGCCGAGAAGCTCGGCCGGCGCTGGATTGGCTGCGACCTCGGGCGATGGGCGATTCACGTCACCCGCAAGCGGCTGCTCGGCATCGAGAACTGCAAGCCTTTCGAGGTGCTGAACCTCGGTAAGTATGAGCGTCAGTACTGGCAGGGCGTGACCTTCCTGCCTGCGCCGCATAGCGAAGCGGCGCGGCAGGCAGGCGGCGAGAAGAAGGACCTGTCTGCGTGCGGACACGCACAGGCAGGCAAATCGATCACCGAGCAGGCGCTTTATGAGTACCTCGCCTTCATCCTCAAGCTTTATGGCGCCCAGCCGGTGGCGGGCATGGCGCACCTGCACGGCAAGAAGGGCAAGGCGATGGTTCACATCGGCGCGGTGGACGCGCCGGTGACGATCGACGAGATCACGCAGGCGTTGAACGAATGCGTGGCGCTGAAGCAGTCGGAGCTGCATGTCCTCGGCTGGGAGTGGGAGATGGGGCTGGCGGGCCCCAACAACGACGTGCGACAGGGCGGCATTATGCACGGTGTGGCAAAGCAGAAGGGCGTCAAACTGTTGATGCTTCAGATCCCGCGCGAAGTGATGGAACAGCAGAGCGCAGCGAAAGGAGATGTTAAGTTCTTTGAGCTGGCCTACTTTGCCGTGAACATCGCCAAGCCGAAGCCGCGCACCGTTCAAATCAAACTCACCGATTTCGCCTCACCCAACATGGCCGAGTTGGTACCCGAGGACATTCGTTCCAAGATCAAGAAGTGGTCCGACTACATCGACTACTGGGCGGTGGACTGGGACTTCCGGAACGACACCTTCATGCAGGGCTGGGTCGCCTACCGCACCCGAAAGGAGCGCAAACTCCCGCGCGTCTCCGACCCGCATATCTACGAAAAGCCTGGCAAATACAGAATTCTTGTCAAGGTGATCGACATCTTCGGCAACGACACCTCGCAGGCCTTCGATGTGGACCTGTCTGCGCAGAGCGATGCGAGGCAGGCAGGGGTGAAGTAGACATGCCGAAGCCGG
>Ga0208047_1000833_pt1 | contig 11531 bp, 8 predicted proteins | sample Kivu_220m_FD_184162 | JGI IMG/M metagenome (GOLD analysis project Ga0208047, IMG submission 184162) | Freshwater microbial communities from Lake Kivu, Western Province, Rwanda to study Microbial Dark Matter (Phase II) - Kivu_220m (SPAdes)... | ecosystem: Environmental > Aquatic > Freshwater >...
GGGCCGGCGAACGCGAAGACGGCAGGGTCGAAATCGGCACGGTCGAGCCCAAGAGCCCGGCCGAGCTGGCCAAGTTGAAAGAGGGCGACGTCATCCTCAAGATCGACGGCAAGGACATCACCTCGACCGAAGCCCTACAGTCGGAGGTCCGAAGCCGGAAACCCGGCCAGGACATCACGGTCAAAATCGAGAGAGACGGCAAGCCCCAGGACGTCAAGGTCAAGCTGGGCGAATACACGGAGATCGAAGCCAAGAGGGAACTGGCCCTGGCCTTCCCGCAGTTCTTCCCGCGCGAGGCTCCGGCGGCTCCTTATAGGTCGCCGCTGCCGGGCGAACCGAAGGTCCAGGTCAAGCCGAAATCGGGCCAGCGGCCTTTCGCCTGGGTCTCGAGGAAATATATCGGGATCACGCTCCAGGAGCTGAACAAGGATTCGGTGTCGGCCCTGTTCGGGATCAAGGACGGCATCGGGCTTCTCGTCGCCGAAGTGGCGCCTGACGCCCCGGCGGCCAAGGCCGGCCTCAAGGTCGGCGACGTCCTGCTGAAGGCCGACGGCAAGCGCCTCGAAGCTCTGGGGGAACTGAGCGACATCCTTCAGACGAAGAAAAAAGGCGACAAGATCAAGGTCGAGTTCCTCCGGGACAAGAAGCCGATGAGCCTGGACGTCGAGGTCGGCGAAGAGGAGAGCGGAACGCCGAACGCTCTGCTCCAGCAGTTTGGGACCTTTCCCGCGCCGGACAATATTCTCAAGTTCGAAGGGTCGGACAAGACCCGGCTCGAAGAGTTCTTCAAGAAAAACGAAGAATCGCTCAAAAAGTACAAGGACGAGCTCAAGAAGAAAGCGACGGGCCTGTCGCGATACGAAAAAATCATCCGCATTGTCGACGACCTGACGGAAACGAAATAAAGCCCTTCGCGAACTGCATCAAGGCCGGGCTTCGGCCCGGCCTTTTCTTTATATGCCGAGCCACTTGTCGAAATAGGCCTTGAATTCCTCCGGCGACAGCCGCCTGCCTTCGAACCATCCCTTGTCCAGCCTCTGCCGCAGGGCTTCGTAAAGGATTATGCCTACCGAAACCGACAGGTTCAGGCTCTGGACCATCCCGAACATGGGGATTTTGATCCTGTAGTCGGCGTAACGCAGCGCTTCCAGGGAGATGCCCTCGGATTCGCTGCCGAAGACGAGGGCTAGAGGCTGGGCGTAATCGATCGCGGTATGGCCGACGGCGTCCGGGCCGAGGTGCGTGGCGGCGACCTTGAATCCCTCTTTCTTCAGCTCGAGCAGGCAGTCCTTGGTCGTGGGGTGGAAATGAAAGTCGAGCCATTTGTCGGCCCGGGTCGTGATCGCCTGGTTGATGGGCAGAGGATCCTCGCTCGAGCCGATGATGTCCACGTGCATGATCCCCGCGGCGTCGCACGTCCGGAGGACCGCCGAGGCGTTGTGAGCGTTGGTCACTTCTTCGAGGACGATCCGCAGGTCGGGCTGCCGGAGGGAAAGAACCCGGGTGACTTTAGCGATCCGTTCCTCGGTGGGCATGGGCCGCGGTCCTCAGCCGAAAATGAGAAGCTTGGCAATTAATATCGCGTAGGCGATCAAGGCGCCGGTGAGCGCCCGGTATTCCTTGTTTTTTAAATAGAGGGATGGATCGAACCTTGTCGCTCCGGCCCCTGCTGCACTCTTCCACCGGGGAAAAAACAGCGGCACCTTCTTCCCGTATTCTTCGTACTCCTTTGGAAACAGCCGCTTCATGCGCTCCCGTTCCTCGAGGATGACCGAAGGATAAAAAACGAGGAAGTAGGCCGCGAACAGTCCGAAACACCACCAGGAGTGGGTGGCGATGGCGATGCTCAACCCAAGGAGGAAGTTTCCTAAATAAAGTGGATTTCGGGTATAGCGGTAGGGGCCGGAAACGGCCAGGGTTTTTTCCTTCCGGATATGGCCGGCCGCCCAGGCCCGGATGAGCAGGCCGAGTCCGCAGACTGCCAGGCCGATGAGGATCGACCGCCACGTCGGCTTGGCCAGGACGAGGATGGCGATGAGGACGAACAGGCTGGAGCGAACCCGCCAGCCGTAGATCTTTTTCCCCAGCTTCGACTCAGGCACGGATTTTGAGAATCTCCCGGACGGCGGCCGCGACCTCTTCGGCCGTCACGCGCTTCAGGCATTCCATGGAATCACACGAGCGCTTGTAGCAGGCGCTGCAGGCGATCTCATGATAAACGAATTTGTCGCCGGATTGGAAGGGGCCGTTTCTCTGCGGCGTCGTCGGGCCGAAGATTCCGACCACGGGCACGGCCAGGGCGCATGCCGCCTGCAGGACAAACGTATCACCGCTCACGACCAGGGAGGCCTCTCCGACAAGGGCGAGGACTTCCTGAACCGTCAGGAAAGGAGCCAAGGGCACGCCCGTCGCCAGGCCCACCCGGCGGGCGAGCTGTTCCTCCTCGGCCGTTCCCCAGAGGAGGAGAGGCATCAGCGCCTCGGTCTTGAGGTCATTCAGGACGGCGATCCAGCCCTCGGCAGTCCAGCGTTTCGTCGGCCAGGCCGCCCCGACATTGAACAGGGCGAGCGTCTTGGCCGGCGCGGCCGCGGCCCGGCCGATTTTTTCCGCGACGGCTGTTTTGAGCGCCTCCGGAATGGCCAGCGGGAATTCATACCTGGTTTCGCGGACTCCCGCCAAGCGGAGGAGCCGGAGGTTCTTGTCGATGACGTGGCCGGTGTCCGGGACCTCTTCGAGCCGGTCCGTGTAGAACACTCCGGCCAACGGCTCCTTCAAGTTTTTTCTGTGGAATCCGAATCTTTTCCGGGCGCCCGACAGCCGGGCGATGAGACCGCTTTTTAGAAGGCCCTGAAAGTCGAACGCGGATTGATGGCGATGGCGGAGCTTCTTTCTCCAGCCGGGCGACCCGACGACGATGATGTCGTCGAGGCCGGGGACGAGATCGAGGACGTCCTTCCCTTTTTTCTCGACCGCCCAGGCTATCCGCGCCGCAGGAAAATTCCTGCGCAGTGCGGCGAAGGCGGGAAGGGTATGGATGATGTCGCCCAATGAGCTCGTCCGGATGATCAGGATCCTGTCCATGGCTCAGGCGCTCCGGCCCCGCTTTCCGAATTTTATCAAGATGCGGGGAATGACCTCGGAGGTCGAGCGGATCTTGGGCCCGCCGGCGATGGCGATCCGGCCCCCGCACGCCAGCACGGTCTTCCTCTCCGGAACGGTCCGCTTCGAGTAATCCGATCCTTTGGCGTGGACGTCGGGGCGAAGCTCCCGGAGGATCCGCTCGACGTTCGGCTCGTCGAAGACCGTGACGTAATCGACACACCCGAACGCCGCTAGGATCTCGGCCCGTTCCCGCTCCGGCAGGACGGGCCGGCCCGGCCCTTTCAGCTTCCGGACCGAAGCATCGCTGTTGAGGGCGACGATCAGGACGTCGCCGCATTTCTTGGCCGCTTCCAGGTAGCGGATGTGCCCGGCGTGGACGAGGTCGAATCCGCCGTTGGCCAGAACGATGGTCCGGCGGCGCGCGCGTTCCCGGCGGACGATCGCCCGGAGCTGGGGCAGGCTTATGAGCTTCTTCAATGTTCGGCGATGATCGCTTGTTTGAGTTCCAGGGGAGAGACCGTGGCGGTGCCCTTTTTCATGACCACGATGCCCCCGGCGAAGTTGGCCAGCCGAGCCGCCTCGAGGAAAGTCGCCCCGCAGGCGAGGGCGGTGGTGAAGACGCTGATGACGGTGTCGCCCGCGCCCGTGACGTCGACGATGTCCGCCGTCCCGAAGATCGGCAGGTGCGCTGCCGGCCTCCCTTTTTGGAAGAGGGCCATGCCTTTGGAGCCGCGGGTGATCAGGAGCGCGGGCGATTGAAGCCTGGAAAGAAGCGCTCGCCCGGCGCTTTTCAGCCGGTCCGGGTCGTCGTCGAGGCGCAGCCTCAGGGCCTCCTCGACCTCGGGCTCGTTGGGGGTGGCGACCGTCACGCCGGGGAATCGGAGAAGCCTGAACCGGGAATCGAGCGTAACCGTTAGTCCGGCCCGCTTGAGCCGCGGAAGGGCGGCCTTGAAAAGGTCCTCCTTGACCGTGTCGTAATGGTAATCGGAAACGATCAGGGCGTCGCAAGCCCTCTCTGCCTTGCGGAGCGCGTCGCGGAGCTTGCGCTTCAGGGCGGGGGAGTCGGGGACGCGGCCCTCGCGGTCGATCCGGAGGATCTGCTGCTTCTTCGTGTTTTCCTCGCCGGCGAGGATGCGCGTCTTGAGCGGGGTCGGGTAGCCCTTCTCGACGATGAGTCCGTCGGTGGAAACGCCCGCGTTCCTCAAGATCGTCTTGACCGCCCGGCCCGATTCGTCGGCGCCGACGACCCCGACGGGCACGGCCTCGACGCCCAGCGACCTCAAGTTCAAGAGCGAATTTCCGGCGCCGCCGAGGGTGAGTTCTTTCTTGTGGTACGAGAGGATGAGGACCGGGGCCTCCCGCGAGATGCGGCGCGTCGTCCCGAACAGGTACTCGTCGAGGATGATGTCGCCCCAGACCGCGACGCGGACGAGGGGAAACCTGTCGATGAGGGCGAACAGCCTGCGGGTGTCTTCGTTCATGGGCGCATGCAGGCTAAGATTTTAATCGGATTCGGGCGAAAAGGTCAAATTTCGTTGAAAAAAACGCCGAAATCGTCTATAAATAATCCCGCGCCGGAGTGGCGGAACTGGCAGACGCGCTGGACTCAAAATCCAGTGGACCGAAAGGCCCGTGTGGGTTCAATTCCCTCCTCCGGCATATTCAAAAACTACCTCTGCCCAAAAACGGGCCGGGACTCAAGCCGGCCCTGGGTTATAATCGGAAGGAGGGGATTACATGAAAAAGATCGTCTTCTTCCTGGCCGTCATCGGATCGGCCTGCGGACTCGTGGTCCTCGGGTCGTCTTCGGCGGCCGTCTCGGTCCGGCTGATATCGCCCAACGGAGGAGAGACCTGGGTCGGAGGCGAGACGAAGACGATCACCTGGTCCGTCGCAGACGGAGCCGGCGCCGGCGTCGCGATCTTTTACTCGACGGACGCGGGGGTAACGACCGAGCTCATCGCCAAGCTGGAAGGGAATCCGACGTCCTTCGCTTGGACCATTCCTCGGGTCGAATCCAAGACCTGTCTCGTGGTCGTCGAGGTCACCGACGCGAGAGGCGGCGCATCCCGCGATCAAAGCGACGCCGTCTTCAGCATCACGAAGTCCGAACCGAAACCGGATCTGGCGGCCGAGATCGAGACGTCCAATAAAGAAACGTTCCTCGAAAGCTTTACGATCACGGTCACCATCAAGAACACGGGAACGGCGCCGTCTCCCGAAACGGTCTGCGAAGTCATGGTCAGAAACGCCCATTCCCCCCGCCAGATCCTGAGACGTTTCGAAAAAAAAATCCGGGAGATCGATGCGGGCGGCAGCTACAGCTATGCGTCGCCGTTGAAGGTCGGCCGGGGCCTGTTCGAGATCTGCGCCGTCGTCGATCCAGGGAAGAAGATCGACGAGAAGGACAAGGCCAACAACCGGGCCTGCCTCGAAATCGCCGGGAAATAATCCGGCCGTTCGGCCTAGTCGAGGATTGACAGGCTTCATCTGCGTCTGATAACGTGAGGGCGGTGGCGTACATTAAATCTTGCCTCGTATGGCATTTCCGCAAGATGAGATCCCGTCTTCTCGGTTTTCGGTCGGCCGCCGCTGTTTCGATCGGGCTGGCCCTCTTCGCGGGCGCGCCCCTGACGCCCCAGACCGGCGAATCTCCCGTTCTTGCCCGCGTCGAGCTCGGGGCCGTTTGGCCGGATCTGCCTCTTTATGCCGTCCTTCAGGACGGCACAGGCCGCGATTACGCTTTGGCCGTCGCCGCCCGGACGCGCCTGAGTTCGAGCGGCGCGGTCTTTCGCGTTCTCGACGCGAACGCCAAGGCGTCGGATTACGTTATCGCCTTGGAACGGCGGGCGGGCGCGCGGCGGGCCGCGGACCGGGCCTTCCCGGTGCTCGAGGACGACGGCCGGCATATCATCGTTCGTCTGCTGCCCGGCCGAGAAGCCGTGCTGTCGGACCTCGGCTTCGACCTGCAGCGTCTCGAGGATGAACCGCTGGTCATCCGGGCCGCAGTTCCGGTCGAGGTCGCTTTGCGGGCCGCGCCGGACCCGACGATCGCAACCATCATCGCCCGGGTCCAATCCGCGACCGTTTCGGATTATATCGCCCAATTGAGCGGAGCGAAGGCGGCCTCGGTCGGAGGTTCTTCCTATACGTTCGCGACCCGGCATACGAATTCCGGAACCCCGATCGCCAAGGCGACCCAGTTCGTCTACGAGCGGTTGGCGGCCCTCGGCTTGACCGTGAGCTATCACGACTGGAGTGCCGGGGGCTATTCCAATCGAAACGTCGTCGGCGAACGGACGGGGACGGTTTCTCCCGGCGAGATCGTGCTCGTCACGGCCCACGTGGACGACCTCCCGTCGGGGTCGACGGCGCCCGGCGCGGATGACAACGGCAGCGGGTCGGTCGCCGTCTGGATCGCTGCAGAAGTCCTCGGCCGTTACAGTTTTCAGCGCACGCTCCGCTTCGTCTTTTTCACCGGCGAAGAGCAGGGCCTCTACGGCAGCTCGCGCTATGCAGCGGCCGCGGCCGGCCGCGGCGACAATATCGTGGGCGTCCTCAATCTGGACATGATCGCCTGGGACTCTTTGAACGGGCCGACGCTGCGGCTCCATACCCGCTCTTCGTCCAACCCGGGCTCGACGGCGGATGCGACAATCGCGAACGCGTTCGTATCCGTCGTCTCCACCTACGGTCTGGGGAGCGTCCTGACGCCCATCGTCACCTCGGACGGTGAAAGCGCCAGCGATCACGGCTCGTTCTGGAACCGAGGCTATCCGGGCATCCTCGCAATAGAGGATGATTTGAGCGATTTCAATCCCTACTATCACAAGGTAACTGACGTCGCTTCGGTCCTCAATACAGCCTATTTCACGAATTTCGTTAAAGCGGCTGTGGGGACGGTTGCCGTGTTAGCCGGGCCCGTCCGGGCCGACGCGCCATTGATCGGCCTGAGCCGGAAGGGCCTCGCGTTCGGCGCATCGGGCGGAGTTTTCACTTCGGCCCAATCCGTGCGCGTCGACAATGCCGGCGCCGGGAATCTCACCTGGACGGCGGCTTCGAACGCGGCCTGGCTGAACGTCGCGCCGGCCTCCGGGACGAATGCGGGGGTCATCCAGGTCAGCGTGAATCCAGCCGGCCTGGCCGCCGCGGCGGCCGGCGCGGCCGGGTCGTACAACGGGGCCGTTACGGTTTCAGACCCGAACGCCGTGAACAACCCCCAGACGATCGCGGTGGCGCTGACGACCTACGCCGGCGGCGCGACGGCGGGTCCCTTCGGAGAGTTCGCGACCCCGGCCGACGGAACGGCAGGGATCGCAGGTGCGATCCCCGTGACCGGCTGGGTGCTCGACGATATCGAGACGACCGGCGTCAAGATCTGGCGGGACCCGGCGGCCGGGGAAGGCCCGAGCGCCGTCTTCATCGGCGACGCGATCTTCGTCGAGGGAGCGAGGCCCGATGTCGAGACCGCTTATCCGGCGTATCCGTTCAACGGGCGCGCCGGATGGGGCTATATGCTCCTGACCAATTTCCTGCCGGCCCGAGGGAACGGAACATTCAGGATCCATGCCTTTGCCGCGGACAAGGACGGGCACGAGATCCTCCTCGGGTCGAAGACGATCACCTGCGACAACGCCCACGCGGTAAAGCCGTTCGGGACGATCGATACCCCGGCCCAGGGAGGCGAAGCCTCGGGCGCGGCCTTTCCCGTCTTCGGCTGGGTGCTCACGCCTATGCCGAAGACCGTGCCGAAGGACGGCTCGACGATCACCGTCTGGATCGATGGCGTCGAGCTGGGGGACCTCTCGTCGCCGCCGAACGTGTATGACCAGTACCGGTCGGACGTGTCGGGGCTGTTTCCGGGACTCAACAATTCAGACGGGCCGGTCGGAGCGTATTTCCTCGACACGACGAAATACGCGAACGGGGTGCACTCGATCCATTGGATCGCGACGGACAACGCGGGGCAGGCCGACGGCATCGGCAGCCGCTATTTCAATATCTTGAATTCATGGATCATCGGCGATCCGCCGGCAACGGGGAAGGGCCGCGAGAGAAATCCGGATTCCGGTCGGCGGCCCGGGGATTCGTACGAAACCGTTCTCGGCTTCGTTCGCGAGGACGGATCCGGGAGCGATCAAAGAATCTCTGTTCGGGCAGCTATCAGGCCAAAGTTTTATGATAGAATGAAGGCCGAGTGAAGAATCTCGAGATAAAAGGGAGGGAATCCGATGCACCGTAAAAATCTGTCTTCACGTCAGATGGCGTTTTGGCTGGCCGCGGGTTTTTTGGCCGTCGTCCTGATCATCGGCGCGGTCTCGATGGCTCAGGCAAAAAGCGGGCTTATCGCAGGCCAGGATTCGAAATGCGTGCCTCTGTTTACCGCCGTCGGCGCGGAGCGGCCGGGAAACGACGCGGTCGCGCCGCAGGCCTCGCGCTATCGCGCCGTCGCTCTCAATCCCCTCCTGGCGGAGAAGGAAGGCGTTGCGGTCGGCGATAGGATTTACGTTTCGGCATTCGATGGAGAATCGGCTATCGGGACCGTGGACCGGGTCGGAACCGACGTCAACGGCGTCGTAGCCGTCCGGGCCAGAATCCTCGGTTCGGAAGGATATCTCCTCCTTTCGTCCGAGAACGGTCGTTCGCTCGGCCGGCTCGTTCTGCCCGAGCGGCGGGAATTCGAAATTTCCTGTCTCGAGGGAGGGCCGGCCCATATTCTCGAAGAGTTCGCCCCGGGCGCGCGTGTTGCCCTCCCGGGCGGCGAGCCGCTCGTCCCGCCGGCGCCGGCCGCAGCCGGACCCGCCGTTCCGCCTGTGGTTCAGGCTCCTCACCCGACGGCGGTCGTCACGATCGATTGCCTGATCGTCTATACGCCGGCCGCCCGGGATTATGCCAATGCCGATACCTCGATCAACACATATATCTCGCAGGCGATGCAGCTGGCCCAATTGGGCATGGACAACAGCGCCGTCGAGATCACCATGCGGCTGGTCCACTCGGCCCTGATCACCTACACGGAATCGGGATCGTCGAACACCGACCTGAACCGTCTGACCCAGAACTCGGACGGTTACATGGACGAAGTCCATACGTGGCGGAACACCTACGGCGCCGACCTCGTCCATCTGATCACCAAGGTCGAAGATACGGGCGGCCTCGGATGGCTGCTCAACACTACATCGGGATCGGCCGCCTACGCTTTTTGCCTGGGTCGAGTCCAGCAGATCAGCTGGACGACGACGACGGTCCACGAATGGGGCCACAACATGGGCTGCCACCACCGCAAGGACCAGACGACTCAGCCGGGACCGGGGCTTTATTCCTACTCGGCCGGCTGGCGATGGATTGGGTCGGACAGCAAAAGGTACTGTTCGATCATGTCTTATAACGACTCTTGGGACGGCAATTATGTGTACGGGAAGGAATATTTCTCGAATCCGAATATCAACCATCTGGGCGCGCCGACCGGACACGCCGTAGACGGCGACAACGCGAGGAACCTGCGCGAGATAAAGTCGGTCATCGCCGCCTACCGCAATCCGGCCCTTCTGATTTCGGGGACGATCAAGGTCGGTACGACGCCCCTCGCGAACGTGGTCTTGTCGGGATTCTCGGATACCGTAATAACTGACGCTTCCGGCGTCTATTCGGGCGCGGTCACTTCCGGCTATACGGGAACGATAACTCCTGTTCTGGCCGGCTACACCTTCATTCCGGCCAGCCGAGCCTATACCAACGTGACCGCCAACCAGACCGGACAGGACTACGCGGCGACGGCCGTCCCCACGCCGATCATTTCCTTGTCCAAGACCAGCCTCAATTTCGGCGCTCTGGCCGGCGGAGTGGCGACGGCCGCCCAGTCGGTCGTCGTCAGCAATTCGGGCGTGGGTACTCTGAACTGGACGGCAGCCTCCAGCCAGAGTTGGCTCGGAGTGACTCCGGCCACGGGAACGGGCACGGGCGTCCTCCAGATCACCGTCAATCCGGCGGGATTGGCGGCCGGATTGACGGCGGGCGCCTATTCGGGGGCGTTAACGGTTTCGGCCGCGGGCGCCTCCAATTCGCCGCAGACGATCAGGGTCAACCTGACCGTCTATGCGACGGGGACGAGCGGGAATCCGTTCGGCGAATTCGCCACGCCGGCCGACGGGACGACAGGTGTCACCGGGGCGATTCCGGTGACGGGCTGGGTGCTGGACGACATCGAGGTGACCCAGGTCGAGGTCAAGCGAAATCCGCACGCCTCCGACCCGAGCGGGGCGGTCGGACCCGACGGATTGGTGTTCATCGGCTACGGGCTCTTCGTCGCCGGCGCGCGGCCGGACGTCGAGGCGGCCTATCCCGGCCACCCCTTCAACTACCGGGCGGGCTGGGGCTACATGCTGCTGACGAACTTCCTTCCGCTGCAGGGCAACGGGACCTTCGTCGTCCACGCTTTCGCCACGGACAAGGATGGGCACCGATTCCTTCTCGGGTCGAAGACGATCACTTGCGCGAACGCCGCGGCGGTCAAACCGTTCGGAACGCTGGACACGCCGGCCCAGGGAGGGGATGCCTCGGGAGCGGCCTTCCCGGTGTTCGGCTGGGTTCTGACGCCCATGCCGAAGACGGTGGCCAAGGACGGGTCGAAGATCGACGTCTACGTGGACAGCGTGAAGATGGGGAACCTTTCGACGGCGCCGAACGTCTACAACCAATATCGTGTGGACGTGTCGACGCTCTTCCCGGGATTGAACAATACCGGCGGACCGGGTGCGGGACAAGGCGGCCCGGTGGGAGCGTTCTTCCTGAACACGACGACGTACACGAACGCGGTGCACACGATCTACTGGATCGCCACAGACGATCAGGGCCAGGCGGACGGGATCGGGAGCCGATACTTCACGATCCTCAACGCGGCGGCGGCCGAGGCCGCCTCGGCCAAGCGGAGCGAGCGCGCCGTCGAGGAGATCTCGCATATCGCCTCGCTCGGGCGCACTAGCGTCTCGATCGACCCGGTCCGGGCGAAGACTGGTTTCGGGCCCAACGCCAGGGCCGAGATTCTCATGCGGAATCTTCAGGGCTCCTTCCGGACGAGTCTCAGAGAGTCCGAGCTCGTCGAGATCGACCTCGGCGGAGGAACAGAGTTCCGGGGCTACCTGGCCGCGGGCCAAGAGCTGAGGCCTCTGCCCATAGGCTCGACGCTCGACGGGGAGCAAGGGACATTCGCCTGGCTGCCCGGGCCGGGATTCCTGGGCGCGTACGACCTCGTCTTCATCAAGAAAGACGCGTCCGGCCTCCTGAGGAAAATCCCGATGACGATCGTCATCCGACCGAAGTTCGAGAAGCGCTGAATCGAGCGTCGGACTCGACGGCCGCGCGGGAGACGGCCGTGACTCTGTGATCAAGAGTCTTGACCTGTCTGCATTTTTCTGTATATCCTTTCATCC
>Ga0208047_1000835_pt1 | contig 11523 bp, 10 predicted proteins | sample Kivu_220m_FD_184162 | JGI IMG/M metagenome (GOLD analysis project Ga0208047, IMG submission 184162) | Freshwater microbial communities from Lake Kivu, Western Province, Rwanda to study Microbial Dark Matter (Phase II) - Kivu_220m (SPAdes)... | ecosystem: Environmental > Aquatic > Freshwater >...
GTTCAGGAATGGCAGCCGGCGTGGTGGTTGAAATCTGCAGTGTGGGTAGCGAAGTGGCCGAGGCTTGTGGTGTGGGCGGAGGAGCAGCCGAAGTTTGCGGCGGGGGGGACTCCTCAACGGGAGATGCGCAGCCTGCCAGCAGGCCTAAGATCAGGGTTGCAATGAAGATTGCTGGCCTTGCTTTATTCATAAAGTTTATTATACACGCATAATCAGATCTGTGCAACTCTCCGCAGGTGAACCTGCTGACCTTCCCCAACTCCAAATCCACGAAAACCTTCCCTTAATTCAAGCGATGCGCTATTTGCCAAAAGGCCTCTGTTGTGATAAAATACCCACGTTCTGGGGGACCTCGGTCTCACATTCTATAGTATTACCCTGCAACATTTGCGTCGTCCACGCAAGTTGTAGGGCAAATTGGCAATTTGCCCTACCGTTTGGTTACGGCAACGCCGCGTTATGAGAGGAGAGAATATCTTAAATGGAACAGACCCCGAGCTCTTTGTCGGATACCGTCGCCACGGCGACGACCAGGAAATGGATCAGCCGCATCGTCAACTTCGTGCTGATCCCTTTGTTAGTGCTGCCAGCCCTGTTTCTCCCGCCGATTTCGCTCAAAGATCGCCTCCTGGAGGCCGGCTACACGACCATCAATCAGCATAACTGGTGGGTGGAGGATGCCGATGGCACTCGAGTGGCGATCCCCCCCGCTGGGCTGTCGGGCTCGGTTAAGGTGAAAGTCACTCAAGTCCCACGCCTCGATTTTCTACAAGGTGCGGCCGGAAAGGAACTGGCACAAGCGGCCGCCGGTATCCCCGATAACCTGGACATGAGAAGCCCCTTTTACCAAATCACATTGCGAGGGCAGATGCCCACCGAGGCGATGCTCACCCTGCCCATCCCCAACGATGCCGAGCCATACCGCACCCTCGATCTCTATACCTGGACCGGTGTGGAGTGGCAGTGGCTTCCCAGCCACGTCATCGCCGAGAATGATGTGATCGTGTCCCATTTGTCGTCGGTGCCTTCCTCCATAGCCGTGATGCAAACCAGGCCGCTTTCTCCCGTTGTTTCGACGGGCTTGTCTGGCGGGGAGGTCGTGCCGTCTGAAGGGGCAGCGGTTTTGGCAGAGCTCAATCCCCAGGGCCTCTACCTGAGCGATGAGGCCAGAATACGGCTGGCAGGCAACGTCGAATCCCTCTGCCAGGCCCCAGGCATCGTGGCGCCTACTCTCCGCAATTGGCGCGAAGGAGAAGGCATCCGCGATGACCTCGTCAACGACCTGCTCCGTGACGCTGAACTGCGCAGAAAACACATCGCCACCATTGCCGGGTTCACGGCCAAGAGCGGCTGCGCTGGGATTGACGTAGACTATCGAGGAATCCAGGCCGAGTTGAGAGATGCGTTCAGCCTGTTCATCGCCGACCTGGCCGACCGGTTGCATGAGGATGGGAAACTGCTGACCTTGAGGGTCGCAATCCCTGGCCCAAGGGCCGAAGGTGGTTGGGAGACAGGGGCTTACGATTGGCGCGCCCTGGGGCAGGCGGTGGATGCCCTCAAGATCCCGGTTGCTGACGACCCTGAGGCCTGGGCCCCTGGGGGGTGGCTGGAGTCCATGTTGGATTGGGCCGTAGGTGAGGTAGACCGTTACAAGATCCAGACGGTCATCTCCCCCTATAGCCTGGAAAAGGTTGGCGACAGCATCACCAGAGCGCCCTACATCGAAAGCCTGGCCCCCTTGGTCCAGATCGCCGTTAAGGCGCAAGATCCCACCCTTGATCCCGGCGAAAAGGTGACTCTGAGCCTGGCTTGTTTGGAGGAGTCGGGCGGCCTTCACTTCGATGAGGCCACTCAGACCTACTGGTTCAACTACACAGACGAGATGGGACATCAATGCACGGTCTGGCTGGGGAATGTGGACTGCATGGCCCACAAGCTGGCCTTGCTCGCCCGGTACAACTTGCGGGGCGTAACGGTGACCGATCTGCTCGACGAGAGGAACGACCAAAGAGTGTGGGAAGTTGTGCATCAGTTCCGAGAACTCACAGTGCCCTCGGTGGAAAGCTCGTTCGCACTGATCTGGACAGTGCAAGACACGGCAGGCCGACTATCCCAGATCGTGAAGCCGCTGAGCGATCCCCATTATGTATGGACCGCAGAACAGCCTGGCAACTACACCTTCGCCGCGGCCATCTCCACCGATGGGGGACGAACAGTCAGCCAGCGCGGCGACGTTGGCCTCCGCGTGCTGGAACCAACCCCCACGCCTACGGCCACACCGACGCCCACTCCCACCCCGACGCCCACATCAACTCCCACTCCCACGCCTACGGCGACGCCTACCTCCACCCCCACACCGACGCCGACCTTCACACCTGTACCAACGGCAACGCCTACCCCTGTGTCCCAGCCAACGGCAACGCCTAAACCAAAAGCTCCGGCACCTACGGGCCTCGGCTTCGACTATGGCATCCAGGCCCATGCGATCAACCAGGATCATGGGCCTATCGTTAACGCCGTCAAGGGCCTGGGCTTCCGTTGGCTCAAACAGCAGATTGAATGGAAGAATTACGAGCCGTCTAAAGGCCAATACCAGTGGGGTGAAATGGACCGGCTGGTGGAGAGTTGCCAGGCGGCCGGCATCAAGCTTCTTTTCAGCGTGGTCAAGTCGCCGGAGTGGGCCAGGCCGGGCAATACCGATCTCAGCGTCGAGGGTCCGCCAGCCAACCCTCAGGACTTTGCCGACTTCCTGGCGGCCATGGCAGAGCGCTACAAGGGGCGGGTCCAGGCCTACGAGATCTGGAACGAGCAGAACCTGCACTACGAGTGGGGCAACGAGCCCCTGGATGCCAATCGCTACGTGCAACTTCTGGCTGCTGCCTACCGAGCCATCAAAGCCAAGGACCCCGCGGCCATCGTGGTCAGCGGCGCCCTGACCCCCTGTGGGGATAATCCCGGCAAGGCCATTGATGACCTCCGTTATCTGGAGCAAATGTACCAGGCCGGGCTGAAGAACTACTGTGACGCGGTGGGGGTCCACCCTAGCGGCTACAACGTGCCGCCCGATGCCGACTGGCAAACGTGGAGCGATCCCAGCGCCTCGTTCCAGGGTCCCAGCGGCAATCACCACCATAGCTGGGTATTCCGCGGCACCATGGAAGGGTCACGCAACGTCATGGTCGTATACGGCGACAGTGCCAAAAGGCTCTGGCCTACCGAGTTCGGGTGGGCGGCCACCGAGGGTATGGGGGTGGAGCCAAATCCAGGCTATGGCTACGCGGCTGACAACACCGAGGCCGAGCAAGCGCAATACATCGTTAGAGCCTATCAGATGGCCAAGAACTGGGGCTGGGTAGGGCCGATGTTCCTGTGGAACCTCAACTTCTGGCCCGTTGCTGGCCCTGGCAGTGAAACAGCCAAATTCGGCATCGTGCGCGGCGACTGGAGCGGGCGGCCAGCCTACGCCGCCCTGCGCGACATGCCCAAATAGGCTGGAAGTTGGAGGTTGGAAGTTGGAGCTTGGAGTTTGAGTTCTGAGCCCTGCTTCTTGCCTCTTGCTTCTTGCCTCTTGCTGAGAGGTTAGTTTGCAGTCTCAAAGGAAAAAGAGCAATACGACCCAGTTGCTGTTGGCGACTATGCTGGTGGCGATGGGTCTCTGTGCGGGAGCTTTCTCCATCTGGGCGCTGTTTATCTATGACCCCACGCCAGCAGCGGTGGTGGTCCCGGCGACAGTGACGTCCGTCTACACCCCCACCGTTGGAGCAACGCCTTCCCCGACGAAAGCAAAGGAGCCTATCGCAACTGACGTTCCCCCTTCACCTACTCAACCCCAGGCGGGCACGCCGACGTCGCCCATCCATAACCCCACAGATACACCCATACCGACTGCTGAACCGCCAACGGCTACGCCAACTCCGCTGCCCCCACCATTGACAGCTACTCCTACACCAACAAGCCCGCCCCCAACGGACACACCGGTCCCCCCAACAGCCACGCCTACCCCTCGGCCACCCAAACCTCTGGGCATGAACTCTCCCGAATACGGCATGCAGGCCTTCCTGTGGTGGCGTCCGGAGGTAGCTGACCGTGACCTCACCCTGATCAAAGAAGCTGGCTTCGGTTGGGTGAAGCAAGGCTTCGGCTGGAGGGACATCGAGGGGGCGTGCAAAGGCTGCTTCGACTGGAGTGTGACCGACCGCATTGTGGAGCAGGTGGAGAGGCACGGCCTCGACCTGGTGGTGCGCCTGGACCACCAGCCCTATTGGGCTGGTGAGTACACCAACGGCCCGCCCGCCAACTACGCAGATTTCGGCGACTTCGTTTACGCTCTGACCAGCCGCTACAAAGGTCGCATCCGCGCCTACGAGATATGGAACGAGCCTAATCTATCGCGGGAGTGGGGGGAGAGGCCGCCCAATCCAGCAGAGTACACCGCCCTGCTGAAAATCGGCTATCAGCGCATTAAGGAGGCCGATCCCCACGCCATGGTCATCTCCGCAGGACTGACCCCGACCAGCCGCTGGGATCACGTGGCCGTTCCCGACGTGGAATTCCTCAAGGGAATGTACGCCGCCGGTGCCAAACCCTACTTCGATGTCCTGGGGGCTCACGGGGCCGGCTTCAAAGCGCCTCCAGAGGCGGATCCAGGGGAGGTGGCGGCGCATCCGGTGTGGGGAAATCCCGGCGATCCCAGCCCCCTGGAGCGAAAGCGCGTCTATTGCTTCCGCCACGTGGAGGACCTGCGTCAGGTGATGGTCGAAAACGGAGACGCCGACAAGCAGGTGGCAGTGCTGGAGTTCGGCTGGACCACTGACCCCATACACCCTGACTATGCCTGGCATGCCGTGACGGAGGAGCAGCAGGCCGACTACTTTGTGCGGGCCTATCAGTACGCCAAAGAGCACTGGTCTGCCTGGATCGGGCTGATGAGCTTGATCTACGTGGCTGACCCCGATTGGACAGAAGCAGACGAGCAATACTGGTGGGCGATTACCTATCCCAGCTATCCTGAAACCTGGGTGCACCTGGCGTATGAGAAGCTGAAGGCGATGCCCAAGTAGGCGATTTGCGCTTTTCAAAATTGGATGGTATAATAGTCACATAATGGGCGAGTAGCTCAGTTGGTCAGAGCGCACGGTTCACATCCGTGAGGTCAGGGGTTCGAGTCCCTTCTCGCCCATTCTTCGTTGGCCGCGGCTCCGCGGCTTTTTCTGTTGATTGGGAAGCAAAGTTAGACCTCATGGACCTGTGGCAATCGCTGCTTCACTCCATAGACTACAAAGTGGAATCGGCTTTGTGGGTAGGCTTCTCTATTGGCCTCTACGCCCTGGGAGTCCATATCGCCTGGCGCTATCGCCGGCCGAGGCCCGGCCGGCTGGACCGTTGGGTGGAGACAGTCAAAGGATGGCCCTACGTTTCCTGGCTGGTGGAAGCCGTCAGATTCCTGTACCACATCGGCATCCCTTACGCTGCTTTGCTGCGCGGAATCATCCTGCCCCGGTTCATGGGTCTGACGCACGTTGATTGGGTCAAGGGAGTTGGCCTGGGGGCGGCTCTAGGTGGGGGCGCCTTCTTGCTCTTGGCCCTGATCTGCTGGTGGTACACCCGCGCTACCACCTCCTTGCCCCCTCCAACAAGAAAGCGACTGGGGGCGAATTTGGGGGATGACTCCATCAATGGCTGGGGTCTCTTGCGGGAGGCCATCTATCTGCAAACCCACTGGGCCTTCTATCGCAGCGTTGTCATCCTCCTCCTCGATGACTATTACATAGGCGCTTTCCTTGGCTTCCTGCTGATCACCCTGGAGTGGGCAATAAATCCAGCTTGGCGTGAGGATCTGAACTCCCCATGGCGATCTGCGAACCCCCTCATGAGATGGAGCATGGCCTTCTCAACAGCCATCATCTTTCTCTTCACTCGCAACCTCTGGGTAATCGTACCCATTCATTGGGTCGGAGAATTCGCCTGCTATCGCTTGCGAACCGGCCTTTCTCACTTGGAGAACAACGGATGGGCAGGATTAACGGATCAACTTGGCTCGGCCTAACGAGAAATCCATAAATCCTGCACACCTGCGTTCTACACCCTTCAAACGACGAGGGGCAAGCAGGAAGTAAAACTGCTTGCCCCTTTTCGTGCCTTGTCAGAACCTGGGCAAGAACAACGGATGGGCAGGATTAACGGATCAACTTGACTCGGCCTAACGACAAATCCGTAAATCCTGCACATCCGTGTTCTTACCTGATCACAAAGGACAGAACGATCAGCACCGCCAACATTGTCCCGGCCAGGATAGCGACGCGCTTGAGGTCTGAGTACACGTAGCGATATTCCTCGGCAAGTTGTGCCGCTTTCTCTTTGGCCATGGATGCGGTTTCCCTGGCGACACTGACACTTGGCGCGGACACCACCTGCTCTGGCCTGACCGCAGGTACACTTCTCTTTTGCGCCCGTTTCTTGGCACGACGCGATTTCTTCGCCATGTTCTTACCTCCAAACAGATTCATTCTTATTATACCATACCTTGACGACAATTCCAAATGCGAATAATCAGCCAGGGCGACGCACCTTTCGCCAGATCATCTCCCCAACCAACCTCGCCTCTTCCACTCGCAGGAAGGCGATCATTCCCAGGTACGTGGCCAAGCCCACCCCGCCTGCCCCAATGACGGCAGCGAACTTGCCCAGCAGGGTGTTTGCATCTAGTACTCTTTGCAGCCCACTGAGGGCCAGGTAGGTTATCCCTCCCATCACCAGCGAAGCAAGGAGCGTTTTGAAAGCCAGAACCATGATCCCGTGTCCACCCAGCCCCCCCAGACGCCGCTGGATAAGTGCGAGCATGGTCAGGGCGTGGATGGTGAGCTGAGTGGAGTTGGCCAGGATCAGCCCGATCATGCCCAGGGGCCGAATCAGAGACAGGGCTACGACCAAGTAGACCACCACCCCCAGCACTCCCACCAGGGCCGGCGTCAAGGTGTCCTTTCGGGCGTAGAAAGCAAAGACCAGAGGCAGATCAATGGCGGCGAAGGTCAGGCCCAGCAGGTAGTAGCGCAGGGCCAGGGCCGTTTGAACGGTGTCACGGGCGTCGAAGTCGCCATGCTGATAGAGGAGAGCCACGATAGGCGTGGCCAGCACAAAAAGGCCGATAGTGGCCGGGATGATAGCTATCAGTACCATCTTGAGGCCCAGGGCAAGGGTTTGTTGGAAGTTGGAGATTGGAGGTTGGATATTAGATATTGGATATTGGATATTGGAGGTTTGAGGTTTGAGCTTTGAACTTTGAGCTTCGGACGAGCCATATTGCGACAGAGTCGGCAGGATGGCGAGGGAGACGGCGGCAGAGATCAGACCTATGGGAAGCTGAATCAGCCGGGTGGCAAAGCGCATCCAGGCAATGCTCTCCCCCCCGGTGCGCGAGGCCAGGTTGCGATCAATGATGATGCCGATATTGCTGATCACCAGGCCCAACACCACCGGCAAATAAAGGCCCACGATGCGGCGCAGGGCCGGGTGGGAAAGGTCGAGAGAGAAGGCGAACCTGACATCGCGCAAATCCGGCAACTGAATGGCCAGTTGGAGAATTGCGCCCAACAAGATGCCCAGTCCCAGACTATAGATACTGACCTTGTCAGCCAGCAGTAAGGCAGCGGTGATGATTCCGGCGTTGTAAATGGCGGCGCCGAAGGCCGGGTAGGCGAAACGCTTCAGGGTGTAGAGCAGGCCAGTGACGATGCCGGACAGGCCGAAGAAGAGCACCGCCGGCAGGATGATGCGAATCATTTTGGTGGTAATCGCCTGCAACTCGGCCTCGAAACCACCACCCAGGAGCCAGGCCACCTGGGGGGCGAAAAGCTCCAGGAGAATCACGATCAGGGTCAGGGTAACAACGGCCAGACTCAGGAAAACGCTGAAGATGCGCCACAGTTCCTGGCGTTTCTGTGGCCCTACGTAGTCACTGAACACCGGCACCAGGGCGGAGCTAAGCAGGCCCCCGATGAGGAGGTCATAGATGAGGGTAGGCACGGTGGAAGCCACCTCGAAAGCGCTGACCCAAGGGCTGGCCCCGAAGAGGTGGGCTATAAGGGTGTCCCGCACCAGGCCCAGCACCCTGCTGGCCACGTTGCCCAGGGAGAGGATGCCGGCCGCCTTGGCCACGCCCTCAGGGGACGGGGTAACCTCCATCAATTGGCTCTCAGCCGTCATTCGTCTCCCCCGTAGCGAGCCAGGATCGTCCCGATGATATCCGTCGTGGAGCGGTTTGGCAATCGGGGCAGGATCTCAATGCGGATATCATGTTCGGCAGCGACTTTGGCCTCGGGCAGCTCTTCGATGGCCCAGTCCCCACCTTTGGCATAGACCTCCGGCTTCAGCGCGACCAGCAGCCTCTCCGCCGTCGTCTCCTCAAAGATGACCACGTAGTCCACGCACCCTAAGGCGGCCAGGAGCTGCGCCCGCTCCTCCTGGGGCACAATGGGGCGCTTCTCGCCCTTGAGGAGCCGCGTCGAGGCGTCGCTGTTCAGGCCCACGATCAGCACATCGCCCAGCGCCTTGGCCCTCTGCAGACAGTCCACGTGGCCCACGTGCAAGATATCGAAGTGGCCGTTAGTGAGGACGATGGTTTTGCCTTCGGCCCTTAGCTTCTCTCGTACCCTAGCCGCTTCTTGGAGGGAAACGATTTCACCCAATGCCTTCTCCCTTCACCAGTTCTCGATAGCCCAGGCCAGCTCCTCCGGGGTGGCGGTGGCGTTGCCCAGCTTGCGCAACACCAGGCCAGCAGCATAGTTGGCCAGGTACGCCGCCGATTTGTCTCACTCCTCTAGCAGCTCTCTCAAGAAGTCGCCTGGCGTCATCACGTCTAGATCAAGATGAGCATCCAACACCTTCTTGGTCATAAAATGTCTCCGATCCAGTGTTAGGAGGAAAGCAGCTCCGCTCTTCAAAGCCGCCGCCAGGACATGAGCGTCCTTTTCGCCTACTATGGGTTCGCAGGCTGCCAGTTCCTCTGGCGTGGGAAACGCTTCGAGGGTCGGATCAAGCTCGGCGAGGCCCTGGTAGAACCGCAGCAGGGCTTCCGCTCCTAGCTTGCGATGAATATTCCTCTCCGCCTCCTGGAGAACAAGCCTTGTACAAACGGCACAGAAACGACCCCGCTTACAAAGCTCTAGTACAAAAGAAGAGCCTCCTTGGGATGAGCCCGATGCAGCGATGAAGACGCAGGCATCAATGAAAAGCTTCGCCTTACTCAAGCCTTGCCCCCTTACTCTAAGAGAAAGCGAACCTTTGCCAAGGTCTCCGGATCTAACTTGTCCTCCTCCAGAAAGTGCCGAATCTCCTCATCTGTGTACTCCCGCAGCGAGGGCTCTGCTTTTGGCACCAAGCGCAGGGGGACGATCTCGATCTTCTCTCCCTTGAGGGTAAGCTGAAGGAAAGTATCCGTGCCGATGTTCAGCCGCCGCCGGAATTCCACGGGGATAGTGATCTGTCCTTTGGCCAACGGTTTTACAACCCCAGTCAATTCTCTCTCAGCCATCATTGCCTCCAAAAGTAAGAATTTCTAAGAAGTAGAATAGCACACTTTCAGCTTTTTGTCAAACGCTCCTGCACCACCAGCCACCCAAACTTCGGCAGGGCCAGCATCCTACGCCACCTCCAAGGCTCATGGCAAAGCCGATGCAGCCACTCCAGGCCCAGGCGCTGCAGCCAGCGGGGAGCCCTTTTGGCCCGGCCAGAGATGAAATCGAAGGCTCCCCCCACGCCCATGGCCACCGGCACCCCTAACCTTTCCAGGTTGCGGGCAATCCACTTGTCCTGCTGGGGGGCTCCGTAGGCTACAAATAGGATGTCCGGCTTCGCCTTCTGAATCATGGAGATGATCTCGTCTTCCTCTTCCGAAGCTGGCGAACCAGCGTGGGTGCCGACGATCCTCAAGCCTGGGTAGGTCTCGCAGAGACGGGCCGCGGTTTCTACGGCCACACCAGGGGCGGCGCCCAACAGAAACAGGCTGTAGCCCTTTTGGGCAGCCAAAGCCGCCACGCGCTGCACGGTGTCCGTTCCCGTCACCCGCTCCTGGAGGGGACAGCCGAGGAAACGCGCCGCCCAGAGGAGGCCAACCCCGTCAGGCATGGCCAGGGAAGAGGCGTTAAGAATGTTACGGAACTCGTCGTCAGACTGAGCGGCAACGATGAACTCAGGGTTGACGGTCACCACCTGGTGGGGGTGGCCGCTTTCGACGAAGCCCTCGATGAGGGAGAGAGCCTGCTCGTAATTGAAGCTATCCACCTGCACGCCAAGGATAGTACACGTTTTACGTTTTACGTTTTGCGTTTCACGTTTCACGTTTGACGTTCCAGAAGCCTTTCCGCCGCCGCTAACACCATTTCCGGAGTTATGGCTCTCATGCAGGTCATGGCCTCACAGCCCTCGCGCTGGCCCACCTTGTAGCCGACGTAGGAGCAGGGGCTGCAGGGCAGGTCGGCGCGCAGGATGATGTGACGACCGTCGCGAGGCCACGGCCCCCAGGCACGGTGATTGGAAGGCCCAAAGATGGCCACCAGCGGCGTGCCCCCCGCGGCCGCCAGGTGCATCACGCCGGAGTCAGCGCCGATGAAGAGGTTGCATCTCTTCAGGACGGCGGCCAGTTGCTTCAGGTTTGTCCTCCCCTCCAGATTCACGGCCTCTGAGCGCATCAGTGAGGCGACCTGGGAGACGCCATCGGCGGGGGTGCCCACCAGGACGATGCGCGCGCCGTAGCGCTCGACCAGCGCGTCGGCCACCTGGGCGAATCCCTCCGCCGACCACCGCCGGGCCAGGCTGTAGCCTCCCGAACCAGGGTGAATCGCAATCAGCGGACACCTCCCCCTTCCCCCCCCTGGTAGGGGGGGGAGAGAGGGGGTGGGGATTTGGTCATTCTCGCCAATAGCTATCTCCAGCGAGGTGTCCTTTGTCCCCGCCCCGAGGGTTCCCACCACGTCCAGCCAGTACTCTACCTCGTGCCGGGCACCGAAACCGTGATCGCGCACCCGATGGGTCAGGAACCAACCACGGCCATTGTCCAGTCCGGCCCGAACCCTGGCTCCGCTGGTCAGGGCCAGGGCGGCGTACTTCAGCGTTCCCCAACGCGTAGTGAGATGATGTAAGATAACCAGGCAGCCGTAGCGTCGGCGGCGCAAATCGCGGGCCAAGCGGAGAAGAGCGGCCAGGGAGGACGGCTTAAGGGCATCTACGGGCCTGTCGTACTGGAATTTGTCGAAGACGATGACCTCGTCTACCAGGGGCGATTCGGCCAAGATAGGAGCGGAGTTGGGGGGGATGAGGGCCTCGAGGCGGGCAGTAGGGAAGCTCTCCCGCAGGGCACGCAGTGCTGGGGTGGCGGTGAGGACGTCGCCGATATCGGACAGCTTGACCACCAAAATGCGTTTGGGAGCGACCAAAGCAGCTCTCCTTTTCAGCCACGAATTTCACGAATTAACACAAAAAGGAGTAAATCAGTGACATTCGTGTAATTCGTGGCCAGCACTCTCCAGT